>Ga0123357_10001551_pt1 | contig 24474 bp, 19 predicted proteins | sample TergutEmb28metaG_FD_89873 | JGI IMG/M metagenome (GOLD analysis project Ga0123357, IMG submission 89873) | Embiratermes neotenicus P4 segment gut microbial communities from Petit-Saut dam, French Guiana - Emb289 P4 | ecosystem: Host-associated > Arthropoda: Insects > Digestive system > Gut ...
GAAAGTCAACTCAATGACATCAACCACCCAGTCCCCAACCGGGGGCGCGACCGACGACCTGATTTCTGCCGACGCTTTTGAGGCCGCAGTCGATTCCACTATCAAATTCTTCAACGACGGCGACATCGTGACGGGCACCGTCGTGAAAGTCGACAAAGACGAGGTGCTCGTCGACGTCGGCTACAAAACCGAAGGCGTCATCCCAAGCAAAGAGCTTTCCATCCGTCACGACCTGCCACCGGAGGAACTCGTCCACGTCGGCGACGAAATCGAAGCCCTCGTGCAGCAGAAAGAGGACAAAGAAGGCCGTCTGATCCTGTCGAAGAAGCGGGCTCAGTACGAGAAGGCCTGGGGCGTCACAGAAGCAGTCAAGAACGCCGATGGCGTGGTCACCGGCACCGTCATCGAAGTGGTCAAGGGTGGTCTCATCGTCGATATCGGCCTGCGGGGCTTCCTGCCGGCGTCCCTGGTCGAGATGCGCCGGGTGCGCGACCTGCAGCCGTACATCGGCCAGCAGATCGAGGCCAAGGTCATCGAGTTGGACAAGAACCGCAACAACGTCGTCCTCTCGCGTCGCGCCTGGCTCGAGCAATCGCAGTCCGAGGTGCGCGCCAACTTCCTGGACAACCTGGAAAAGGGCCAGATCCGCAAGGGCGTCATCTCGTCCATCGTCAACTTCGGCGCCTTCGTCGACTTGGGTGGCGTGGACGGCTTGGTGCACGTCAGCGAGTTGAGCTGGAAGCACATCGAGCATCCGGGCGAGGTCGTCGAAGTCGGCCAGCCGGTCACCGTCGAGGTGCTGGAGGTCGAGCGCGACCGCGAGCGCATCTCACTGTCGCTGAAGGCGACGCAAGAGGATCCGTGGCAGACGTTCGCCCGCACCCACCAGTTGGGCGAGATCGTCCCCGGCAAGGTGATGAAGCTTGTGCCCTTCGGCGCCTTCGTGCGCGTGGAGGACGGCATCGAGGGCCTGGTCCACGTCTCAGAGCTGGCCGAGCGTCACGTCGAAATCCCCGAGCAGGTCGTCTCCGTCGGCGAGTCCGTGATGGTCAAACTGATCGACATCGACCTGGAGCGCCGCCGCATCAGCCTGAGCCTCAAGCAGGCCAACGAGGGCGTCGGCGTCAGCGACGAGGAGTTCGATCCGTCCATGTACGGCATGACCGCTTCGTACGACGAGAACGGCAACTACATCTACCCAGAGGGCTTCGACTCCGTCACCGGCGAATGGTTGCCGGGCTACGAGGAGCAGCAGGCCGCCTGGGAGGCGCAGTACGCGGAAGCACGGGCACGCTGGGAGGCGCTCAAGCGCCAGGCCGCCGAAGCCGACGCCGCCAACCAGGACTCGGTGGTGGACGCCGCGACGAGCTACAGCTCGCAGGCATCGACAACTGGCGCCCTGGCCTCGGACGAGCAACTGCAGGCCCTGCGCGAGCAGATGAACGCATAACCTGACGTGGATAGTTGACCTAACTACAACCGTGTAACTCTCAACTTGACCCTTAAGAACGGGCGAGTGTCAACCAGCCTGCTGGTTGTGCCGTCAACATGATCGTATTGCCTGGTAAAACGATGATTGAGGGCAACTCTCAAGTTGATCTACATGGGCATGCTTTCGGCTCCTGATTAATGTGCTTGGCATCGCCATGGTCGTCCGGCAAGATGGCATTAAACCATCGGAGCAAGGAACTGAGACTATGACACCAACCAGGAGGCCGGTCAGACGACTTCACACCAGGATCGTCAGCAGCCTGATCGCCACCGTGATACTGGGCGGGGTGCTGGTCGGCGTCGAGATGATGAATCCCGCGTCGGCCGCCCCGGTGCTGTCTTTGTCGCCGACGGTGACGGCCAAGGTCACTGGCGTTACGACGGGCTTGAACATACGCAGTGGACCGTCGAAAACGTCGTCCATCACCGGCTCGTTGAAGAACGACGCCAAGATCGCGATCACGGGATACACGACCGATGGCTGGCTGGGCATGCAAACTTCGGACGGGCGCACCGGGTACGTGTCGGCGGACTATGTCAACGTGCCCGTGGTATCAATCGCGTTGGCCTCCATGAAGGGCAAGGCCAACGCTGACCAGACTGTCACCGCTGCGTACGCCATCTATCCGGCCTGCGCCACCGATCAGACCGTCACATGGTCGTCCAGCGACAAGCTCGTGGCCACCGTCAGCAACCTCGGCGAGGTCACCGGGCACAACGCAGGCCAGGCCGTCATCACCGTCCACACAGCTGATGGCGACAAAACCTCGTCGGCGGTCTACATCGTCTCGGGCACAGCAGTGGCAGTCAAAGGCGTCGGGTTGTCGCAAGCACCAGCGATGTTGAGTGGCAAGACGGCCCAGCTAACGGCCACGGTCACGCCGTCCAACGCCACCAATAAGGCGGTCACTTGGACCACCGGCAATGGCGACGGCGCCAGCATCAGCTCCACCGGATTGATCACTGCGAAATTGTCGGGTGTGGGCAAGTCCACAACTGTCACGATGACCGTGCGGACGGTTGACGGGGGACAGACCGCCTCACAACCAGTGATGATCTACACGAGGGAGGACGTCCAGACCAGGCTCAATGCCTTGGGGTGCGTCGGAAGCGATGGCAAAGCACTCAGTGTCGACGGGCAGCTCGGCGCCAAATCGGTGGCGGCTCTCGGGGCATTCCAGAAGGCCGCCAAACTCACGGTTAGCGGCCTTGTCGACACGCCAACTTTGACCAACCTGTTCAGCTCCACTGCTACCGCTTGTTCCAGCGAGGGATCGGCGGTCACTCCAACCCCGCCCCCGAGACCGAAGCCCCCGCCGTCACCCAAGCCAAAGCCGTCCAAGGGTCTCGACCTGACGGGGTTTCACTACAAGTGGAAGGGACCGTACGTCACCCAGGCCTTTTTGAACAAGGTGCGGGTCATCTCCGGCAAACTTGGCGCAAATCCGGACGACCTGATGGCCGTGATGGCGTCCGAATCGGGCCTCAGCCCGCGCGCCGTCAACGCGTCGTCGCAAGCCACGGGCCTGATCCAGTTCATGCCCGCTACCGCCCGGTTCTTGGGGACGTCCGTCACCGCCTTGCGTCAGATGACCGCGGTGAAGCAACTGGATTACGTCTACAAGTTCCTGTCCTTCTACAAAGGGCGCTTGGGGACGCTGTCCCGCGTCACAACCGCGCTGGTGTGGCCGTCCGCCCTGGGCAAACCGGATAACTACGCCTTGTTCTACAGAGGTTCAGCCGCCTACGCCGGCAACGTCGGGCTTGATCTCAACCATGACGGCAAAGTGACAGTTGGCGAGGTCGCCCAGCGCGATGCCAGCGTCCGGGCAAGATACGGGAGGATTTAGGCAAGACGCCCGATCAGGACCATGCGAGCATTGGCGAAGTCGTAGTCGCAGCTTGACAAGGTGATGAAGCGGTCGGTGGTCAAAGCGCCGATGTCGCGGTAATTGCGTGCCACGGTGCGGACGTGGTGAAGGAAGTCTGCCTTGTCAGAATCGGTTTCGATGGCGGTGTTGTAGATGACGGTGTCCGTCGACTTGATCTCGGCGAAAGCCAGGAATTCGATCGTGTAGGTGACGTCGGCCAAGTAGACGGTGCCAGTCGGATGGGCCTTGAAGAAGGCCGCGTCGTTGAAGGATCGGACACTGCCGAACATGCTGCCGTTGCGCATGTGGTGGCCAAAGATCACGCTGTTGAAATCAGAGAGATCCGGGCTGTTCCGGTAATCCAGAAACAGTGTGCCGGCGAATGAGTAGTTGTGATGCAGGTCGGTGTGCAGGAACTCCTGATTGTCTTTGCCCTGCGCGAAGGGATAGTTGACCTGGGTGTGCGGGATGGTCAACCAGCCGATCGAACCGGGGTACAGCTTGCGCAGTTGCGCGATCGCAGGATCGGGCGACGATTGCCCCGTCGGCTCGTAAGCCAGCATCTCACGGTGCATCGTGGATTCCTGCTGGTAGTTGCTGTTGATATTCCACAGCTGCATGCCGCTGAATATCATCACGCCCGTCAAAGCCAGCGCGGCAACGCCCAACAACCCATGTCGCAGTTTCAAGAGGCATCACCGTGTTTGGTCCTACGTGACGTCCGCACACCCACGAACACCAGCAGTCCTAACAACGCGGCACTGGCGATCATCAGAGACAGCCACAAAACCGGTTGGCTGGTGTCGCCCGTTTGGGGGTTGTCGCCAGGCTGTGAGCCGGATTTCGGCAGACTCTGATTGAAGACGATGCCATCCTGCTTGTCACCGGCAGGCAGCTTGATCACCGTGGCAGCGGCCTCCAGGTTACCGTCGACGTAAACCTCAATGCTGTAAACCGTTGTGTCTACCGTCGAATTGGCCGGCTTGGGAGCGACGCAGCGTAGATGATAAGTGTAAATACCCGGTTTGGAATACGTGATGGGGCCGATGGTGGCCGTCTGATTGCCAGCGATGTCGAATGTGTAGACATCGGCATGGCTGCCAGCGGGCAGGGGAGTCGATGGGTCGTCAGCGGTGAGCTGGAACGCGAACGTGTCCTTGTTAGGTATGTCGTTGGCGACCACCTGTTGCACATCGATGGTCACCGGCTCGGCGTTGGCATAACTGGTGTTCGACTGCATGACACCGGCGCCCAGACAAAGCAAGGCGCAGGTTGCAGCGATCAATCTGGGCAGGGCAGGTTTGGTCATGATGTTCCTCTCTTCTTGCGGGCCCTCAGCAGTACCACGGCTGACACGGCCATGATCACGAACAGGGCTGACCAGTACCAGAGCACTCCGTGAGACATGATGTTCGGCATCACGGCGATGGTCGCGTCGAGAGCGGACCAATTGTGCGTCAGGGCTGGGAATGGGTCTGGTTTCACCTGGGTTTCGATCTTGCCCACCAAGATGTCGCGCCCATTGGTTGATGCCGACGAACACGTCGACAGTAAAACTATGTGATCGTCTGGTGACACACCCACATCGGGACGGTCCTCGACCGCCAGTGCCAACAGATCGCGCAGATAAGCCTGCTTGTCAGTGGTGTTGTTTTCGGCCACTCGGAAGATTTTGGTGTTGTAGGCATCGGCCTGGGCGAAGGCGAAGAACTCGATGCCGTACGTTTGCCCGTCGTGGAAGAGCGTCCCGTAGCGATGGGCGAAAAAGAAGTTAGCGTCACTGAAGTCGCTGATCGGCCCGAACATGGCCTCATGGTCCATGTGGTGCCCGTAGATGATGTTGTTGAAATCGCTGAAGTCCTGTTTGTTGTCAGCGCTCAAGAAGATGGCGCCCGACAGCGAATACTGGCCTTTGGCGTTGTTGTTGATGTACTTCATGTCGTCCGGCCCTTGCACCAACGGGTAGTTTATGTGGGTGCCGTAGACCTCGAGCCAGCCGAAGACATCTGGGTTGGTGGCTCTCAAGTCGTCGAACGAACTGAAACCAGCGGCGGTCGGTTCGTACGCCAGGTATTGCTCACCAGACGCGTTGCCGTACACCTGGGCGCGATCCCAAATGGCGTATCCACCAAGACCCAGCAGCAGGACGAGTCCGGCTATCACTGACCAGTTCAGGACAGAGTCAGCTAGCCTTATCGCCTTGAGGGCGGACTTGGGGGATACGCTCATTTGGATCGCTCTATTCACTTATCAGGCGGCCTGGCGCTTCTTGCCACGAACCGTCATCCAGCCGAAGAGGCCCAGAGCCACCAGCGCGGCCAGCACGACGCCCGCGAAAGGCACCATGCTCATGGTCAAACCGGTTGGCGTGATCATGTTGCGTGTGTTGGTGAACTTGTCGCCGTTGGCCAACTCGCCGACCCGCTGTGGCCCAGAAGCCACCGACGCACCCACGGTGGCACCATGAATGGCGGTAGCCGGGGAGTTGTTCGTCGTGACGACGAGAGCGGCGTCGTAGCCGGTCGGGTTATCCTCGGTGACGGTGTAGCCCGTGCCGACAGGCGTGTCGACGAAGACCAGTGACTGGCCGTCGCGCAGCGTGAACGACGTCGGATCTGAGATCGACACCTTGATGTACTTGTACATGTGGCCCGTGGCGTCCTGTCCGATCAGGGCGGCGGCTGCGTTGGTAGACGGGTCGATGACGGCGCCGTTCTCAACCAGATAAGCCCGATAGAAAGTCGGAGGACTGGTCACCAGCGACGGCGGTGTGATCGTCATCGTGTAGTTGAAGTACTCAGTCGTGCTTGCGAGCAAACCCGAAACGTGCTTTTCAACGGTCAAAGTGGAATCCTTCGGGTCCGTCGGATCTGGATTCTTCGGATCGTCCGAGCCATTGGTCTTCACGAAATCGTTGGTGAAGATCATCTGGCTGTAGTTGTAGGTGGTGCCGTCGCCACCGGGCGTCGGGTCGACCTTGGTTGTGCCAGCGGTGCCGTCGTCGTGCTTAGTCTGCATGGTTGTCAGAGCGTAAACGTACGTGCCGGTGCCGACTGTCTTGTTGGCGACGTAAATCGTCAAAGTGTACAAAGCGCCCGAGTACGTCAGTTTCTGGTGGTCGGGATCAGCGGCAATCGTCGGGTTGTTAGTCGACGACTCTGTCACTGTGTACACATAAGTGCCAGCGTGCGGGAAGTTCACGGCGCCGAGAAACTCGGTCGATTCCTTGTAGTAGCTGATCGTGTCAGTGCCCGGGGGCAGTGGCGTGGCGCCAGTGCTCAGGTTGACGGTGAGCGGCCCGATTGGCGGCATGTTCGCCGGCGATGCGACATACGCAGTGCCGTCGACAGTGACTGGCAAGAAGTCGAACTCGAAGTTCGCGTTCGGGATGTCCGTGCCGACGGGCATGACCAGTACCTTGCTGACGGCTGCCTTGACGGGATGTGTCTCGTCACCAATGAGCGCACCGTCGCCATTCAGATTACCCGCCATAGCGTGTGGCATGGCGAACATACCAAGCAACAGCACCGGCGCGACCGCCAGCGGGATTATTGTTTTCCTCATTCTTGTTTCCTCCATTTAGTTGGATATTTCATTACACGGGCCGTGTGCCCCTCAGAGATCACGCATCCGGATGATACCGATCACTTTCCCTAATGTGTCTTTTACGTTCACCGGGCCGTAGACCCGGCTGTCTGTGGCGTTCTCGCGCGCGTCGCCGAGAACGAATATTTGGTTTGGCCCAACCGTCAGGGGGAAGCCAGGTCCCTGTGCATACCGGATTGTGGTCTGCTGGGCGTTTGGCTCTTCCTGTAGCTGCCCGTTGATGAACAGCCCATCCGAAGTGATGTCGACGATGTCTCCCGGTTCTGCGACGACACGCCTCACCTGGTTTACCCCGTTCACCTTGAGTGCTACCAGGTCACCGATGAGATAGCTCTTGTCCCACCGGCAGATCAGCGTGATGTCGCCGTCTTTCACGGCCGGAGTCATATCGGCGTCCCCACAGCGGCGCAGGCCGTATAGGAAGGTGAAGAACAAACCGACCATGATCGCCACGACGCCGATCTTGATGGCCAGCAAAGCCAGTTCCTCGCGGGTTGACGCGGTACGTGGCTTGACGGTGGTGGACGCCTCCGGGGCGGACGCGACTGAGGCAGGCGTCTCCGGGGCTGGGGTGTCGACGACAGGGGTGTCCAGGACAGGGGAGTCCAGGACAGGGGTGGCTATGGCCGGCAGGTCCGTGACGATGAGGCCTTGGTCCGTGGCGTCGAGGACTTGCAAGTCTGGCGTCGGAATGTCTTGGGCCGGGGAGTCGAGTGCCGGGATGCTCAAGACTGGGGAGCTAAAAGCGGGGAGGTCCAGAGTAGAGACGACGGGGACTGGCACATCGAGCGTCGGCGCGTCCAGCGCTGGCAGATTGAACATTGACAGATCGAGCGAGGACAGGTCGAACATTGACAAGTCGAGCGACGACCAGTCGAGTTCGGGCATGTCAGAGTCCGGAGGCTCCGAGCGCTTCGGTTTGACGTCGTCCAAGCTGCGGCGGGCTTCCGTCGCGGGAGGATCGCACAGTATTGTCGTCATGCCGTCACCATCCTGCGGCGCCAGCGGGGGATCACCCAATTGAAGGCGAACACCAAGGACAGGCACATGATGATGGGCAACACCCAGACCAGCGTGTTGGCAGCCGTGATACCCGTCGGGGGCGGCGTCTCCCTGGTGTCGCGGAAGTCGAACTTCCTGGTTGGCGTCATGGCGCGCGACCCGGTGTCGGCGCTGTCAACCGTCGTGCCCGAGGCAACGCTGTCGATGAACGACACCGTGTAGCCGGGCTCCGTCTCCTGGTGAATCTGCACGTAACCGTTGACTGGCAGGTCCTGGATCGTGACGCTGTCGCCGTGCTTGAGCTTGATCGTCGCCACCCCGCTGGTGAACGTCAGGGGTCCCATATCGGTCTGGTAGGTCCCCGAGACCAGCTGGTTGGCGGAGTCACGCAAGGTGATCGTGAAAGTGAAGAGCTTGGTGTGATCAGCCATCAAACCGTAGACAGTCTCGGTGATGGTCAGGTCGCCGGCCCGGAACGGGATTGGTTTGTCGGTGCCGATCTGGCTGCTCCCGTACGAGACGGATGCCGTGGCGGTCGACGTGGGTGTCGGGGACGAGAAGTGCACGGTATAAGTGCCGTCACCGTTGTCGATGACATCCGTGATGTCCACGCCAGGACTGGCCGTGAAGTGGATCTGCGACGTCGGCAGGCCGATCATGGGCTGGTTGTTGGAGTCGCGGGCAGTCAAGATGCCGGTGTAATAGTAGGTGCCGTCATCGGACGTCGTCACCCAAGTCGTGCGATCGCCCAGATCGGCGGCAGGCGTCACGGTGAACGTCGATTTGGAGACGTCCAGGGGTTGCGTCACTGTCAGAGGAATATTGACGATATTCGAGAACACCGGCACTTTCGTGCCTGTGGCTTCGCCATTGCCGCCAGCTTGGACGGACAGATTGACGGTGCCTGCTGTGACATCGGCGGCAGTGGTCGTGTATGTCGCATGGCAGGTTGTCGAGGCACCGACCGCCAGCGATACGTCGTCGCAAGTGATGGTGCTAAGTGTGCCGCCGCCCGAGAATGCCGTCCGCGATACGAAAATCCCGTTGACTGGCACATAGCCAGTGTTGGTGACGGTGAATGTGTAGTCGACCGAGGCCCCTGGGCCGGCTACCGGATTCGGGGCGACAGAACCGGACAGCTGGAGCTGAGTCGTCCGCAATGTGGCCGACAACGGCGGCAGCAGGCCGTTCAGCGTGAAGTCAGAGGCATTGCTGGTGTAGATCCCGTTGGCCGCCACCGTCACTGGCACGGTAACCGTGCAGAACTTTTTGGTAGCGGCCAGGTTGCCGGTGGCAGTGATAGCACCGCCGGTCGTGCTGATGACGGGCGAACCACAGTCGCTCGACGGCGTCCCTGCGACCAGACCGGCTGGTATCGGCGCGGAGAACGACCAGCCGTTCTTCGCCAGCAGGTCTGTGGTGTTCGTGATCGTGAACACCCAGTTGGTGGTGCCACCGACCGTCACCACATCCGGGGTGAAATACTGGTCGAGCTGCGGCGTCATGTCCCTGATCATTGGCAGGTCGAAGGAGATGTCGTTGCCGGAGCCGGCCTGCGTGCCGGTGGCGGCGTCGTACAATTGCAAGCCGAGCGAGTGCGTGCCAGCGCTAGCCAACACCGGGGTGGCGTTAAGCAGCATGGTGTGCATTCCGCTTACTCCCGGGGCTACGCACGGGTTGAGACCGGACGCCAATTGGATGACGGTGCCGTCGAGGATCAAGGAGAAGCGCAGGTCTGGATCGATGTGCTGCGGCCTCCATGTGGGATCGTCGGCGTAGCAGTTGACGGCCGCGAAGTAGGCGGAGACGCCATAGAAACGTCCCCCAGCAGCCCCTGTGACCAAGTTGTTGGTGCTTTTCAGCAGCATGCCGGGAACCTGGGTGATGTCGGAGCGGTTAGTGATCTCGGACAAAACGTTGTTGCTGCTAGCCTGGCTGGCCGTCATCCCCTGGGCCACGCCGAGAGCCTTCGCCATTGCCTGCAGGTTAACCCACATGTTGTTGTAACTCGGGCTGGCGAAGTTGCAGCCATAGTCGAGGTACTTGCCCGGGGCCCATAGGTCGGTGTACTGATCGGTGGACCTCACGATCCAACCATTGCACCCTCCGGTTTGGGTGAGGTCGTTGCCGCTGGCCGGGGGCAGCCAGGCGTCATCGGCTGTGTAGCGGGGCGCACCCGCAGACGGGTAGTTGCGCAGCGACAGTGGCGTGGTTGTAGCAGCCGTGCCATCGGAGAAGGTATCGGCAAAAACGACCGTCGGATCCTGCGGCACCCCGGGATTGCCAGCAGTGGCACTGGCGGGGAGAGTTTCGCTGGGCAGCGTCACGACCGAAGCCGCCACAACCACCAGCGATAGCAGCTTCGCGATGACCATGCGCCCGCGTTTTTTGGCACCCACACCGGATGATACGCTCGACACTAGATCCCCCTTCCAACAACCTCAAACAGATCCCTCAAGAACTGTCCAACCTTCTAACCGAACAAGGCTACCCGGTTCTTTCGTGTTTTCAAGACTCAATAGTAGAACATATTTTCAAAAGTGCAAACCTTCATGACAAGGTTGAATGTTGCTGTGGCCCCCGTTTGGGTGATTGCGGGTCGTGCATAATGGGACATGTTTTGGTGTTTTTCGATTGACACCGTACCATCATTGTAAAATTGTGCAAATTGGCTCTTTTGACGTTTTGACGCCCATTTCGCACGCGCGTCTTTGGCGTTATAAATCACCCTTCCGGGTAGTGTTGGGCGCATGCGTCCGCTCGAGCAAATCACCCGTCGCGGGGCCCCGTTCAAGGTGCAGGCCGACTTCCAACCGTCCGGCGACCAACCCGCCGCCATAGAAGAATTGGCCCGCCGCGTCGAGGCCGGCGAGAAGGACGTCGTCCTCATGGGGGCGACGGGCACTGGCAAGACGGCCACGGTCGCCTGGCTGGCCGAGCGGCTGCAGCGTCCCGTCCTGGTGATGCAGCCGAACAAGACGCTGGCCGCCCAGTACGCCTCCGAGTTGCGCCAGTTCTTCCCGGACAACGCCGTCGAATACTTCGTCAGCTATTACGACTATTACCAGCCCGAGGCCTACATCCCGCAGACTGATACCTACATAGAGAAGGACTCGTCGCTGAACGAGGAGGTCGAGCGCCTGCGCCACAGTGCCACCAGTTCGCTGCTGACGCGGCGGGACGTCATCGTCGTCGCCACCGTCTCGGCGATCTACGGCTTGGGGACGCCCCAGGAGTACGTCGACCAGATGCTGACGCTACGCATCGGCCAGACGTGGGACCGTCAGGACCTGCTGCGCCACCTGGTGGATATGCAGTACGTCCGCAACGACATGGCGGGGACGCGCGGGACGTTCCGGGTGCGGGGCGACACGCTGGAGATCTTCCCCATGTACGAGGAGATGGCGGTGCGGGCCGAGTTCTTCGGCGACCAGATCGACGCCCTGACCGTCATGCACCCGCTGACCGGTCAGGTGGTCAGCGTGGAGGACGAGTTGTACGTCTTCCCAGCGTCCCACTACGTGGCCGGTGCCGAGCGGATGGAGAAGGCGATCGCGTCCATCGAGGTGGAACTGGCCGCCCGTCTTGAGGAACTGGAGGGCCAGGGAAAGCTGTTGGAGGCGCAGCGGCTGAAGATGCGCACCACCTACGACCTGGAAATGATGGCTCAGATCGGTAGTTGCGCCGGCATCGAGAACTACTCACGTCATATCGACGGGCGTGGTCCCGGTACCCCGCCGAACTGCTTGCTCGACTATTTCCCCGAGGATTTCCTGCTTGTCATCGACGAATCGCACGTGACGGTGCCCCAGATCGGCGGCATGTACGAGGGCGACATGAGCCGCAAACGGACGCTGGTCGATTTCGGTTTCCGGTTGCCGTCGGCCATGGACAACCGGCCGTTGCGTTTTGACGAGTTCCTTGAGCGGATTGGCCAGACGGTGTACTCGTCCGCCACCCCCGGGCCGTACGAGCTGGCGCGGGCGGACGGGGTGGTCGAGCAGATCATCCGTCCCACGGGGCTGGTCGATCCAGAGGTGATCGTCAAGCCCACCAAGGGCCAGATCGACGACCTGATGGCCCAGATCGGCCTGCGGACTGACAAGGGTGAACGCGTGCTGGTGACGACGCTGACGAAGAAGATGGCCGAGGATCTGACCGACTACTTGTTGGAACACGGCATCAAGGCGCGCTACCTGCACTCGGACATTGACACGCTGCGGCGCGTGGAGTTGCTGCGCGATCTGCGCTTGGGGACGTTCGACGTGCTCGTCGGCATCAACCTTTTGCGCGAAGGCCTCGATTTGCCGGAGGTGTCTTTGGTGTCGATTTTGGACGCCGACAAGGAGGGGTTCCTGCGGTCGGGGCGCTCGCTGATCCAGACGATCGGGCGAGCGGCCCGCAACGTATCCGGTGAGGTGCACATGTACGCCGATGCCGTGACGGACTCGATGAAACTGGCTATTGACGAGACGAACCGGCGTCGGGCCAAGCAGGTGGCGTACAACAAGGAGCACGGCATCGACCCGCAGCCCTTGCGCAAGAAGATCGCCGATATCACAGATATGCTGGCGCGGGAGGACGCCGACACCGTGTCGCTGGCGTCTGGCCGAGGTGGACAGGGCCGGGGTGGCAAGGGTTCGGTGTTGCCGCATCGCAGCGGGCGGGCGCTGGACCCGGCGTCACTGGCCCAGACAGACCTGACGGCGCTGATCGACGAGCTGACCGGCCAGATGCACACCGCGGCCGAGAACCTGGAGTTCGAGCTGGCGGCCCGGCTGCGCGACGAGGTGGCAGACCTGAAAAAGGAACTCCGGGCGATGATCGAGGCCAATCGCTGAGCCGAGATTGGACTTTTAGTCCATCTACGTCGAGCTAGGTGGACTAAAAACCTGATCTCGTGAGCGCCGCGATGGAAATGTGGGCCGAGTTCCTGAACTTTTGAGGCGGCTGCGTTGTATACATAGTGTGAACAGTGAATGAACTGCCACTTGAGGAGCCAGCGAAGATGACGAGCACGACCATCGGCGGTTACGTCGAGCAACACGGCGCGGCGCTGTCGCGGTTGTGCTCGGCGCTTTGCGGCAACCAGGCGGACGCCCAGGATCTGTACCAGGAGACCTGGCTGAAGGTGATCCGGTTCATCGGGCAATACGATGATGAGCGGCCCTTCGACAAGTGGTTGTTCACGATCTGCGCCAACTCGTACCGAAACATGAGGCAGAGTGCTTGGGTCAGACGGCACTACGAGTTCCCGTCGGCCGAGCACAAGGAGCGTTTCTTCGATTCGCTGCCCGGTGGCGAGGAGTCGAGCGAGGAGCACCTGGCTATAGCGGCTGGCATCGCTCAGTTGCCGGCCAAATTGCGGACGATGCTGGTGCTCAAGTACGTCAGCGGCTATTCGGAGGCCGAGCTGTCACAACTATTGGATATTCCGGTGGGCACGGTGAAGTCGCGTCTTCACAGTGCCAAACAACAATTGAGGGAGATATTGCAGTGACGAAATACGATGACGAACAACTGGATGCCAAGTTGCAGGACTTCTATTCCGGTGATGTGCCGGTATTGGAGTTTGACGGCGGGGAGGCCGGGCGGGGGATTCAGACGGCAAAACTGCATCGGATGAACCGGGGGCTTGTGACTGCGCTGGTGGGTGTGGTGGTGTTGGCCATGCTCAGCGGGATGTGGGTGTGGCACAGCCAGCAAACTAATGGCCATTCGTCGAAAAACCTGATGGATGGGATTCAGACGTCACATATCTCGTACGATATGGATGCCGTAGATCTAGCTCCGGCGGTGGCTGATTTCGGGGTCGGGCTGTTGCGGCAATCGCTGCGATCAAACCAGAATTGCCTGGTGTCGCCGCTGTCTGCGGAAATGGCACTGGCCATGACTGCCAATGGGGCAGGCGGACAGACGCTGGAGCAAATGATGAAGGTGCTGGCGGGTGGTGGGGATCTAGACCAGTTGAACACCTTCCTGAACAGATACGTCAGCAGCCTGCCGAATGAGCCGTCATCCAAGTTCCACATGGCAAACTCGATCTGGCTGAACGATTCACAAGACGTCCAGGTTGTGCCAAGCTTTCTACAAGCCAATGCCGACTGGTTCGGTGCCGGCGTATTCTCGGCTCCGTTCAGCGCTCAAACTGTTAGGGACATGAACGACTGGGTGGCAAAGCAGACCGACGATATGATAAAGGATCTGGTGAAATCGCTTGACCCGAAATCAGACGCGGTGGTGTTGCTCAATGCGCTGGCTTTTGACGCCAAATGGCAACAGCCTTATTACGACCACAATATTACGCAAGATACATTCACAACGGAAGACGGCGTGGGGCAATCGGCGCAATTCTTGAATTCAATGGAGAGCACATATCTCGACGACGGCAAGGCGACAGGTTTTGTCAAATCGTACGATGGTGACGGATATCGTTTCGTCGCACTGCTGCCTAATGAGGGCGTGTCAATGCCGGATTACCTGGCGTCGCTGAATTGGACTGAGACGATGCAAAGTGCCACATCAGATTCAGTTTGGGCCATCCTGCCAGAATTCAGTTTTGATTTTTCCGTTGACATGAATGACGCACTGCAGGCCATGGGCATGACGGACGCTTTCACAAGTTCGGCAGATTTCGGCCAGATGGGGACGATGAATGGCCAGCCGCTGTACATCGGTTTGGTGAAGCAGAAGACCCATATCGATGTAACGCCACTGGGCACGACAGCTGGAGCGGCGACTGAAGTCGTGATGATGGGAGGCAGTGCCATGGTCGAGTCGAAGATAGTCAAACTCGACCGGCCATTCGTCTTCGCGATCGTCGACAGCGCTACAGAATTGCCGATATTCATCGGCGTCGTCAATAGTCTAAATGGATAGAGGAGTCATGCTGAAGAAATCCTTGGCTGCGTTCATTGTCGTCTTGGGTCTTCTGGCCACCGGATGTGCTTTGCGAACGGTGGCGCTGATGCCCGATTACCCGGTCCCAACAGATGCCGATGATTTGATGGCCACTGCATCGGCGGTGATCGTCGGCGAGGTGCGCAGCAGCAGTGTGGCGATGGCAGGTGAGAACGGCGCGGGCTGGGCCGAAACCCACGCTACGGTGCTGGTGCAGCGGGTTGTCAAGGGTGATATCTCAGCCGGGCAGTCGGTTGACGTCGCGGAAATGGGCGGGCAGTATCGCCTGACCAATTACACGACGCCCACCGGCATTCTGCTCAAGAAAGGTAGAACATATCTGTTGTTCCTGAATGAGGGGGATGGCGCCACGCGATACCTCATCATGGAGCCCAGTTCATCGGCCTATCCATTTGACAGCACAGGGCAGTTGACCATAGAGCCCATGAATCAGTGGGTAACGCTGGACGACGTCAAGCAAGTCACGGGATTGTGATGGTGTGTCACTGATAGATGTGACCCCAACCCGGCATTCCGCCATAGCCCATCTAGATGTGGCTTCAGCCGGGCCGGGCGCCCAGACGTCACCTCGGACGCATAGTCTTGGTGGCCACCAGGTTTGGGTGGGCGTCCTGCGGTGCCCGCCAGCCCAACCCGGCGTTCCGCCACGTCCTGAGCATTCACCCCTTTGGGGGGCGGGTGCTACCGTCATGTGTGATGTCCAGCCTTCCGTGAGGTCACTAGCATCGTCGTCATGAAATTCGCCGCGGGCACTTTTCGCAACAGTTTGGTCTGTGTTGTGAACTCGCCTGCCACGATTTACGGCGGACTCCGCTGGGAGAGAGCAATGGCCATCGTCCTCGCGCACCCTATTTGCAGGCAGCAGCATCTTTACAGTGGCAGAATCACCTGGTTGCCCGCCGCACGCAAAGTGGAGACGGCGTCATCAAGCCGGTCTTGCGTCACCATCACATAATCGGTCAGATACGTCGACGTCACGAAAATCGGGATGCTGGCTTGGGCCAGTGCGGCGCTCAGTTCGGCGATGACGCCCACCAGTCCGAAATCCAGCGGACCAGTAACCCGCAGCATCGCCCACCCATCCATCACGGCCAGAGTCTGCTTGGGGACGTCCTCAGAAGCGCACACCACCGAGACTTCGTCAGGCGTGACCGCCACGAAAACCGGGTTATTCGCGCCCGTCAAAATATCGTCCGCGCGGGCCACCTGGCACACGGCATAGCTTCCTGGTAGCACTTCGAGTTGCACGGCTCCACAGTAGCAGTCGTCTGCCGTCGCGATACCTCAGAGGTCTAGGTGGATAAGCCCCAGGCACTGACTGTCACTTTCCCGGTCCGAAACGCTGGTTACGCTTCGGTAAGTGAGTGGTATGGACATCAGATCTGCCAATTTTGTGTATGCAATGCCACTATCGCGTTGGAACAGGGCTTTTGGACGTCGGTGTGGTGACATTTCGTCGCCCCTTGGGGGGGACGGTCGGAGCGTTCGGCCGTCGTCTTCCCCTCGTGTAGACTTTTCGTCCCCACTTCTGGGGGACGGGTGTGGCGGTTAGTCGAGGCGTTGGAGCGTCCTTGGGTGTCTTGGGCATCGTCACCCAATTCGGGGGGACGGGTGTGGCGGTTAGCCGAGGTGCCGGAGTGTTCAGGGCATCGTCACCCTTTTGGGGGACGTGCATCACCACTTGGCGTGACGATCGGCCCAAGTCCTGGCCACTAGTGTCGTCGTCATGGAATTCACCGCGAATCGGGGCGTCCAGCACCGTAGCAACGGTATGATCGGTGCTGAGAACGGAGCTGAGCTAAAACCCGATGAACATTCATCCGTACACGTGGATCGTCACCATCGTAATCCTGGTGGGTGTGCTACTGGTTGACGCATTCGTCATCGGGCGGCGTCCCCACTTGCCGTCCACCAAGGAGTGCCTGAAGTACATCGCGCTGTACGTCGGTTTGGCGCTGCTGTTCGGACTGGGCATCTGGTGGTTCTCGGGCGCCGAGTACTCGTTGCAGTTCTATTCCGGCTGGCTGACGGAATACAGCTTGTCGCTGGACAACCTGTTCGTGTTCCTGATCATCATGGAGAAGCAGCGGGTGCCGAAGGAATCGCAACAGTTCGCGCTGCTCGTGGGGATCATGTTGTCGCTGCTGCTCCGAGGCATTTTCATCGCGCTGGGCAAGGTGATGATCGAGCAGTTCGCCTGGGTGTTCTTCTTGTTCGGGTTGTGGGTATTGCACGCGGCGTGGGGCGTCATCTCGGACTTCCGCAAAGGTGAGGAGATCGAAGAGGAAGCCGGCGATGGACGCCTGGCGAAGTTCTTCACCAAGCGGTTGCCCAGCACCGGCACCTTCGAGGGCGACCGCATCGTCGTCAAGGGCGAAGACGGCCACCGCCGGTTCACCCTGCTGCTCATCGTGATCATCGCGCTGGGGACGACGGACGTCATGTTCGCGCTGGACTCGATCCCGGCGATCTTCTCCCTGACCGTCGAGCCGTACATCGTCTTCACCGCCAACGTCTTCGCGTTGATGGGGCTGCGGCAGCTTTACTTCGTGCTGGGGTCGCTGCTCGAAAAGCTCTATTACCTACCTGTTGGGCTGACGGCACTGCTGGGTTTCATCGGCGTCAAGCTGATCCTGCACGCCATGCACCACTACGGGTGGGACGCCAAACTGGGCTTCAACGGTGAGATTAACACCGTCGTCTCGCTCGGCGTCATAGTCGGCATACTTGGGGTGACGGCCGTAGTCAGCCTGATCCGGACCCGTCGCCAAGCCCGGCAGGCCTAGCTGACGGTCAGCACAAACTTCTTGGTCTTCGATCCGGCCTTCACGGTGATCGTCGTCTTGCCAGGTGTCAGAGCCCGGATCACACCAGCCTTATCTATGACGGCCACAGCGGTGTTGCTCGACGAGAAGGTCAGAATAATACCGGTAGCCTTGGCCGGGTTCAGCTTCACTTTCATTCGCAGGGCTTGCCCGGCCAGGAGGCTGCTTGCTTTGCCGGGTGTGATCGACAGGGACTTCAGCTTCTTGGTTGACGACACCACGTGGACTTTGACAGTAGCCTTGAACTTTCCGTCGTTGCTCGTGATCGTGATTGTCGTCGACTTGCCTGCCGCTTTCTTGCCAGCCGTGACCTTACCGGTGTACGTGTTGACCTTCGCTACGCTGGTGTTGGAACTCTTGAACGTCATAGCACCAACTGAAGCCTTATAGGGCTGAACTGCGGCCCGCAGCGTGGCCGATTTGCCTTTCACCAGGTACAGCGACGATTGCGACGCTTTGACCCCGGTTGCCTTCACGACAGACACGTCGACGATTGGTGATGTCGCCGCACCAGACATGACTTTCACCGAACCTGAGCACTTATACACCGGGCGGGCATCGCTTATCTTGCCCGTGTAAAGCGAGCCCCATTGCATCACTGTGCCGTCTGACTTGACGGCCACGCCGTGATTCCATCCCGCGGCCATCGTTGCCACATCGGTCATCACCTCCGTGAACTGAGGTGTGTTGCTGTCTACGCCGCTGTCAGGCGTACCACACAGCGGATTGCCGTTGGCCAACAACCTGCCGTCATCCATCAGAGCCAACAATGAGATGTGAGAGTAATAGTAAGAGTCGCTGATTGATGCCGATGCCACGCCAGTGGTGATCATATCGATGATATGATCAAAACCGGGTTTGGGCGTGTTGTTCTCACCGCCCCAGGTCATCAATCCGCCATCTTTTGTTACGGCCAGGCTGTAGCTCCCGCTTGCGTCTACCGTAGCCACGTTGTCAATCTGCTGGCTGGATCTCTCTAGCGGGATCGGAGTCCTCTCCACGCCCATGACATCGTTTCCAAGCTGGCCATAGTTGTTGCAGCCCCACCCCCAAAGCGTTCCATCCTGCTCAACAGCTAAGCCGTGCGACCAACCGGCTGCTATTGACACGACGTTGGTCAGCACTGATACTGGTGACGGCCTGTGATGATTCGAGTACTGGCCGTCACCCATCTGACCGCACCAGTTGTCACCCCAAGCCCACACCGTGCCGTCATCCTTTACAGCAAAGCTGAAGTCTTCGCCGGCGGCGATTGCTTTCACACCGGTCATCACTTTGACGACGGTCGGACGGTAAGTCGTCGTGCCATCGCCGATTTGTCCCTTATCATTGTTGCCCCAGGCCCACAATGTCCCGTCTGTCTGCAAAACCAGCGTGTGATCTCCGGCGGAGGCGATTGACATCACTCCACCCATAATCTTGAATGGGGTGAGCTTTAGTACTTGGCTCGCAGTGCTGCCAAACGGTCCATAAGCGGCGTAGCCCCAGGCCCACAGCGTCCCGTCTTGCTTTAGGATCATGCTATACATATCATCTGCGCCGACGCCGAGAGCCACCGTTTTTCCGGCGGTCATTGGGTTTGGGTCGGCGTGCGCCGCGGGAGTAGCCCAGTTAAGGGCACCTGCCACAAGGGCCAGCCCAACCAGTGCTGTCACCACCCGTTGCCCGCGTCTGTTCTTTACGTCTGTCCCCTTGTTCATGACTTCTTCGTCTCCGATTCCATTTGGATGATAACCCCTTGACAGACCCGCCAAGCGGTGTGTTTCTGGTCAATTGGAATCATACGCTCGCTGGCTGTCAAACCAGGTCGGCGAAGCCGTGTTGCGTCGCCAATCAGCGGCAGGGGAGCGCGGGTAGGGTCTTGTCCAAAGCATCGGGAGCCAGACGTCCGGTGAGCCAGCCCAGCAGCAGATTGTCTTGGCCGTGGACGACGGCGGGATGACCCGGACCGCCGATCACGGCGCTCACGCCGGCGTCCGACGCAACTCTGATCGCGGGGTAGCTGGACGACCGTCCCACCCGCTCGATGTTATAGGCCAGCAGCCACGCGGCGACTTCGGGCTCGATGTCAGCGCAGGCGAACCCGACGTCCAGATCGATATGGTGCAGCACCACCTCGTTCAGGCGGGCGACGGGCAGGCGGTCGAGACGGATGGTCAGCGTGGGGGATAGACGCACCAGCCGGTCGGGTGACAGGCCGGCCAAGCCCGCCAGGCTCTCGTCGAAACGCCCGGCGCTGGCGTCCAGATCCACCTGCAACTCGAGGGCCGTCCTTTCGGAGCCACGCTCGATGTCGTAGAAATAGGCTTCGTCTGACTCGTAGAGGCCGCTGGGCCGGCCGTCAGGCAATCCTTGCATGACCCGGGCGAAAGCGTCGGCGTTGCGCGCCAGGTGGGTGGCGACGTGGGCGCGCGTCCAACCAGGCAGGCGGCTCAGGTGTGACCATTGCGAATCGGTGATGGCGATGGTGTCGCCCAGCAGGCTTTGGGTGGCTTCCATGAGGCGCAGACGCACCGTGGCGAGGTCGGTCTGTGTCTCGGTCATGGTTCGGCTTTCGGTTCAGTAGGAGTCACACTACAACAAGCAGGCCGGGCCAGTCGAACGAAATGGAGCAAGCCAGGCGATCTGGCGAGATTGTGACGAAAACTGTCAGTGGGTCCGTCTAGCATTAGTTAGGTGCCAGATCGCTTGACCATCCGGGGAGCCCGGGAACACAACCTCAAGAACGTCTCGCTGTCGTTGCCGCGCGAGGCGATGATCGTGTTCACGGGTCTTTCGGGGTCGGGCAAGTCGTCGTTGGCTTTCGACACGATTTTCGCGGAGGGGCAGCGGCGCTACGTCGAATCGCTGTCGGCGTACGCGCGGCAGTTCCTGGGCCAGATGGACAAACCGGCGGTCGACTTCGTCGAGGGGCTGTCACCGGCTGTGTCCATCGACCAGAAATCGACCAGCCGCAACCCGCGTTCGACGGTCGGCACGATCACCGAGATCTACGACTACCTGCGGCTGCTGTTCGCCCGCATCGGGCTGCCGCACTGCCCGGTGTGCGGGGCGGCTATCGAGAAGCAGACGCCACAACAGATCGTCGACCAGTTACTCAGCATGCCCGACGGCACCCGTTTCCAGGTGTTGGCCCCGGTGGTGCGGGGTCGCAAGGGCGAGTACGTCGAGATGCTGCGCGGTTTCGCCGGGCAGGGTTTCGCGCGGGCGCGGGTTGACGGGACGGTCACGGCACTGGGTGACGCACCGGCCCTTGACAAGCAAAAAAAGCACGACATCGACGTGGTGGTCGATCGCTTGTCGATCAAGGCGAGCATCCAGCAGAGGCTGACGGATTCCATCGAGACCGCCCTGAACCTGACCGGCGGAGTCGTCACCATCGACTTCGTTGACCGAGCGGTTAAGGCGGCCGACCGCGAGCGCCGTTTCTCGATGCACCTGGCGTGCCCGAACGGCCACGACATCGCCATCGACGAGCTTGAACCGCGCCAGTTCTCTTTCAACGGTCCGTGGGGCGCTTGCCCGGTTTGCTCCGGCTTGGGGACGACGTTGGAGGTCGATCCCGAACTGGTGGTGCCCGACGTCACCAAGTCACTAGCCGAAAATGCCATCGTGCCGTGGGCGTCCCCAATGATGGCGGGGCACTACCAGCGCGTCTACGCCGGGCTGGCCCAGCAGGAGGACTTTTCCGTCACCACCCCGTGGGAGGAACTGTCCGAGGAGGCCAGGCAGCTTCTGTTGTACGGGGTGGACGACCCGGTGTACGTCAGCTACCGCAACCGGTTCGGCCGCACCCGCACGTACACCCAGAAGTACGAGGGCGTGCTGCCGTACATCCGGCGGCGTCACGATGAGGCCGAGACGGACAGCGCTCGCGAGCGCTGGGGCTCGTACATGCGTGAGATCCCGTGCTCGGCCTGCCAGGGCGACCGGCTCAAACCGTCGTCGCTCAGCGTGACCATCAACGACCGCAACATTGCCCAGGTAGCGGGATTGAGTATCGGTGAGGTGCGCGACTTCCTGATTGGCCTGACGCTGACGGCTCGGGAGGCGGCGATTGCCGAGCGCGTCGTCAAGGAAATCCAGGAGCGGCTGAAGTTCCTGCTGGACGTCGGCCTCGATTACCTGACGCTGTCTCGGGCGGCCGGGTCGCTGTCCGGCGGCGAGGCCCAGCGAATCCGCCTAGCCACGCAGATCGGGTCCGGGCTGACGGGAGTGTTGTACGTACTGGACGAGCCGAGCATCGGCCTGCACCAGCGCGACAACCGGCGACTGATCGAGACGCTGTTGCACCTGCGAGATCTCGGCAACATGCTGATCGTCGTCGAACACGACGAGGAGACGATCCGCTCAGCCGACTGGATCGTCGATATCGGTCCGGGGGCGGGGGAGCACGGCGGCGAAGTGGTGGTTTCCGGTCACCTCGACGATCTGCTGGCCGAGCCCAAGTCGATCACCGGCGCCTACTTGACAGGACGCAAGTCCATCGCGCTGCCGGAGCAGCGGCGTCCGGGCAACGGTGAGATGATCACCGTGGTGGGGGCGGCCGAGAACAACCTGCGCGGTATCACGGTCGGGTTCCCGCTGGGACGGTTCATTGCGGTGACGGGGGTGTCGGGGTCGGGCAAGTCGACGCTGGTCAATCAGATCTTGTATAACGCGCTGGCCGCTCGCATCTGGGGAGCCAAGACGATCCCGGGCCGTCATCGCACGATCACGGGTGTTGAGAGTATCGACAAGGTGATCCACGTCGACCAGTCGCCGATCGGGCGGACGCCGCGGTCGAATCCGGCGACGTACACCGGCGTTTTCGACAAGATCCGCAATCTGTTCGCGTCCACCCCCGAAGCCAAGATGCGCGGTTATCTGCCGGGGCGTTTCAGCTTCAACGTGCGGGGCGGGCGCTGTGAGAACTGCCAGGGTGATGGCACCATCAAGATCGAGATGAACTTCCTGCCCGACGTTTACGTGCCGTGTGAGGTGTGTCATGGGGCGCGCTACAACCGCGAGACGCTGGAGGTGCGCTACAAGGGCAAGACCATCGCCGAGGTGTTGGACATGCCGATCGAGCAGGCGGTCGATTTCTTCGCCGCCATCCCGGCGATTGCCCGGCATCTGGCCACGCTGAATCAGGTGGGCTTGGGTTATGTGCGGCTCGGACAACCCGCCACCACACTGTCCGGGGGTGAGGCGCAACGCGTCAAACTGGCCTCCGAGTTGCAGAAACGTTCCACTGGGCGGACGCTGTACGTGCTGGACGAGCCAACGACGGGCCTGCACTTCGACGACATCGCCAAGCTCTTGTTGGTGCTCAACCGGCTCGTCGACCAGGGCAACACCGTCGTCATCATCGAACACAACCTGGACGTCATCAAGATGGCCGACTGGATCATCGACATGGGCCCCGAGGGCGGCAACCACGGCGGCATGGTGATTGCCGAGGGCACGCCCGAGGACGTGGCCGCCAACCCCGACTCGTACACCGGCCAGTTCCTGCGGCATGTTTTGGATGGACACCAGGTGCCGATGGGACAGGCGGAGTTGCCAGCATGACGGCCGATCAGAGCATAGAAAAGGGAGTATTTGGATCTCTTGCCGGAGAACCACTCGACCACGCCCGTCTGGCTGAGCTACGCGCTGAGGCGCTGGTGGGTTATGACACTAGATCATCGCGGTACTCGACTTGAGCTAAGACGTGAAGATGCACCTGGTAAGTGAGGAACTAACGATCCGCGACGCCACCGAGGCGGACGCAGCCCAACTGGGCGTGTGGTGGCGCGATGGCAAGGTGATGGCTCACGCGGGTTTTCCGCTTGGACTTCAGATCACCGATGAGCGAATCGCCGAGGACCTGGCCACACAGAGTGATGCGACTCGCAGGACGTTGATCATCGAGGTGGACGGTGTGCCTGTCGGTGAGATGAACTACCGAAATGATGGTGATGGAACAGCAGACATTGGTATCAAGATTTGTGATTTCCGAATGCAGGAGAGAGGCTATGGCACCCGGGTGCTGTGTCTGCTGATCGGTTCGCTGTTCTCAGATCTTGGCTTCCGGCGGATAACCCTGGACACCAATCCACTTAATCTGCGTGCCCAGCACGTCTACGAGAAGATTGGCTTCCGCAAGGTTGGTGTACGTGTCGATTCCTGGACGGATCAGCTCGGACAGTTGCAATCAGCGGTCGATTATGAGCTGACTGAGCAGGACTTTCGCGCCGAGATCGGGTTTTTCGTCCACCCAAGCCGTTTGTAGGTGGACGAAAAGTCCGATCTCGTGAGGATGTTGGGGGTGATGATTGGCGGTTTGGCATAGCTTTTGTGGTTGAGAAGCGGGCGCGGCAGCATCTGGTTCTGAGATCAGATTTCCACGTAGTAGCATGTACTACGTGGAAATTGACTGGAGCCATCTGATTGGGCACTCAGAGAACCGATCTGCCAGGCATCCGGGCGATATCGACATTCCTGTCAGTTGGGCACGCGAATCCGCTGAGGATGGTGAAGCAACACTTGTGGATCCTGACTACAACTCAAAAACCAAGCTGAGCTCTCGATTGATTGGATACTCCAGATCAGGCAAGTTAATCATCACAGTGATTCTTGTCAGATACCAAGGCAAGCTCTATGCGGCTTCGGCTTGGCAGGCTAACCGGAAGGATCAGCGACTCTACCAAGGGGTGGAACAAGATGAGTAAAGGTGAACTAGACGAGTTGGTGCGCGATGAGGTATCACACGCCCTGGCGCATGAGGACGACCC
>Ga0123357_10001552_pt1 | contig 24472 bp, 15 predicted proteins | sample TergutEmb28metaG_FD_89873 | JGI IMG/M metagenome (GOLD analysis project Ga0123357, IMG submission 89873) | Embiratermes neotenicus P4 segment gut microbial communities from Petit-Saut dam, French Guiana - Emb289 P4 | ecosystem: Host-associated > Arthropoda: Insects > Digestive system > Gut ...
CAGGCGTAGCTCGGCCGCGTAGCTGAGCGCTTGACGCACCGTCAACTGGCCGTGGACGACGTTGTCCTGGGGGACGAAACCGATACGCGAACGAAGCGCCGCATAGTTGGAATGCAGGTCGTATCCGTCGAAAAGCACCTGCCCGATGCTGGGCACCGCCTGCCCGGTCACCACCTTCGAAAATGTCGTCTTGCCCGCTCCGGACGGCCCGATCACGGCCGTCAATGTTCCGGGGGCCGCCACCAGATCGACGCCGTGCAGAAGTCGGACGCCGCCCGAAACGCAGAAATCGATGCTCTCGACGCGCAGCTCGGCGCCCCCAGCCCCGTCGAGCCCAACGGCCTTCTTGCCATCCTGCACTGGGCCTGTGGCCCCGTCAGCCTGCGCCGAGCCCTTCTTCGGGTCAGTCTGCGCAGGGCGAAGCGGTGTCGCAGGATCTGCCCAGACGTCCCGTACGTCCCATTCCTGATCCAGTTTGGCGCGGAAATCGTCCAGCACCGCAGCTTCGAACTCCGATTGACGGGCCGCCGCCGCATCTGCCGCCGCTCGCGTGGCGACAATCAGATCGATCGCCCGATCCATGCGGGCGTCAGCATCAGCTCCGGCGCGTGCTGTTCGTTCGGCGCAAACTCGCTCAGCAGTCTCCAACTGCTTGCAAGTGTCCGAAAATGGGTATACCTCAACGCTCATTTCCCTACACCCTTACAACCTCACCGCCTGTTTCTCCCGGGATTCCCACGTCCCGACAAGCGGCCACTACTGAGTAATATACATCATTCTCAGACCATAGTTATAGGTCATTTCGTGCCCAGCACCCCACCCAAAGCGCACATGACAACGGGAGGCTCTATTTGACGGTCGGTCGGGTCCTTCTGCGGCGGCGGGGGGCGACGTTGTGCAGGCGAAGCTGCATGAAGGTGACGAAGGCCACGACGGCCGACATGCCCGCCAGGACGCCGATGTTCAACCACCAGTGACCGACGGTGTGGTTCCACAGGTTGTCGGGTTGGACGAGGTTGCCGAGCAGGCCGCGCAGGTCGACCGTCGACGCACCAGAGGCGAAACCCCAGCGGGACGGCCAGATCGCCGCGAACTGCTGCAAACCGTCACGTGCCGTGACGGGTACCCATCCGCCGGACAGCACCAGCTGTGCCATGGCGAACACCACCAACAGGGGTGTCACCTGGTCGGACGAGCGGGCCAGCGCCGACAGCAGCAACCCGAAACACATCGAACAGATGCCGGCGGCTGCGACGTCGATGATCAGTTCCGTCGACCCGGATTTCAGCAGCACCCCAGCACCTGGGCGCGGCTTCACCAGCAGGACGATGGTGACCAGCATCAGCGACTGGACGATGCTGAACACGCCGAACACCACGAGTTTCGAGACCATGTACGAGCTGGGTGCCACCCCGGCGGAGCGTTCACGCAGAAAGATCTGACGCTCGGAGATCAGGTCGCGGAACGTCAGCCCGGCGCCCATGAAACAGGCGGCGAAGATCAGCAGCATCAGCAGTTGGGCGGCTTCGGTGGACGGCATACCGGCGGCGTCCGGTGGCCCCGGCTTGCCGAAACCGGTGTCCCCGGGCACGATCAGCGCCAACGCGCCCGCGACTATCGGCAGCATCAGCAGGAAAATGGCATATCCCAGGTCGGCGAATGTCAACCGCACCTGCCGTCGTATCAAGGTCATGGCCTGGCGTACCGATTTTCGGATGCCCGCGGCCAGTGACGCCGGCGGCAGCGAGGGTGTGGTCGACGGTGTCATCAACCATTCCGACCCTTCGTCAAGCAGGTCGATATCGTCGGCCGACATGCCGGCCCGCTGCAGGTACCGGTGCCACAAGATCTTTGGTTTGTCGGCGACGCGTTGGAAAATCTCGGGCCAATCGGCGGTGCCGAAGGCCGGCTCGATGCCTTCCGGTGGGCCCAGATAGACCGGCCGGCCGCCCGGGCCCAACAGCAAGACCTGGTCGGTCAGGTGCAGATACTCCAGCGAGTGCGTGACCAAGATGACGATTCGTCCGTCCTCGGCAAGCTGGCGAAGCAACTCCATGACCTGCTTGTCGAGCGCCGGGTCGAGCCCGGTGGTCGGCTCGTCCAACACCAGCATCGTCGGTGACGTCAGCAGCTCGATGGCCACTGAAACCCTCTTGCGCTGCCCGCCCGAAAGTCTGCCGACGCGCACATCGGCGCGTTCCGTCAAACCTAATTCGTCCATGACGGCGGCACATCTGGCCTCGTACTCGGCTTCGGATGTGCCCGGTGGCAGCCGCAGCCTGGCTGCATAGGCCAAGGCTTGACGCGTGGTCAGCTTGTAGTGCACGACGTTGTCCTGCGGCACGAACCCGATTCGCGAACGCAACGCCCCATAGTTGGCATGCAGGTCATACCCGTCGAGGATCACCTGCCCGGCACTGGGGTGGGCCTGCCCCGTCAACAGCCGCGACAGGGTTGTCTTACCGGCCCCGGACGGCCCGATTATCGCGGTCAACGTGCCAGGTGACGCGTTCAGATCGACACCGCACAGCAGGCGTTCGCCGTCATTGAGGCGGAAGTCCACGCACCGCACCTGTAGATCGCCGGCGCCGGCCGCCGACGCCGACGGTGCAGGCTGCGGGGCGGCATCGACTTCGGTCCAATCGTCGAAGTCGTCCTCGAATTCTGGCTCCTCGGTTTCGGGTGCAACCGTGACGGCCGGCGCGGCAGATGGCTCGACCTGCTCGCCGACCGGCGGGTCGAAAACTCCGGCGACGGCTTGGGCATACAGGATCAGGTATTTGGCCTGGGCCAGGCTGGCGTTGGCATTGGCTTTGGATTCCGAGGCCAAAACGTCGGCTCTCTCCAGCGCAATGTCCAGCTTTTCGCGCATGGCGGAAAGGTCATCCAGCCCAGCGTCCGACGAGCCGTAAATGGGCGCGTGAAAGCGGCGGTTCATGGCAGTGTCAGACAAACCACCGCACCCCCTTTTGGGCCGCAGCCCGTTCCCCGCACCGCTCAGCCGTGACGTACCGTCACACCCGTCGGTGCCCTCAGCGACGGTTTGTAGTCTAATACCCTGGTGCGACGAAGTTTCACCGTTCTCGTCATCCTGTGCAACGCCCCCACCCGCCGGCCTATCCCATGCCTCCGACCCCGTCATCCTGCGCAGGCGTAGCGCCGTCACAGGATCTGCCAAAGTGATCTGCCCCAGGGTCGATACGCCTTCACCGACTGTGAAACTTACGACCCGGTAGCCGAAGCGGGCTAGAGTTGGGTTGCGGGATTATTCGAAGGGCGAACTACATGGATCGGACGCTGCGACTGGGGCTTGATGTCGGCTCGACGACGGTGAAGGCTGTCGTGCTGGATGGCGCCAATGTCGTGTTTTCCGATTACCGCCGCCACAACGCCGACGTCCGCGGCGAGTTGCAACGCCTGCTGTTCGACGTCCAAGAGGGCTTTCCGGGTGACGTTTTCGAGGTCGCCATGACGGGCTCTGGCGGGCTCAGTGTCGCCAGAATCATGGGCGTTCCCTTCATTCAAGAGGTCGTCGCCTCGACAATGGCCATCGAAAAGTTCTACCCGCAGGCCGACGTTGTCGTCGAGCTGGGCGGCGAGGACGCGAAGTTGACGTACCTGCACCCCGTCCCCGAGCAGCGCATGAACGGCACCTGCGCCGGCGGCACTGGCGCCTTCATCGACCAGATGGCGACGCTGCTGAAGACGGACGCGGCGGGCCTGGACGAGTTGGCGTCCCGGTACACGAATTTGTACCCGATCGCGTCGCGCTGTGGCGTGTTCGCGAAGACGGATGTGCAACCGCTATTGAACCAGGGCGCGGCGCATGAGGATATCGCCGCGTCGGTTTTCCAGGCTGTCGCGACGCAGACAATCGCCGGTTTGGCATGCGGCCACCCCATCAGGGGGACGGTGATCTTCCTGGGCGGGCCGTTGCATTTCTTGCCCCAATTGCGTGAAGCATTCAAACGGGCGTTGGGCGATCGCGTTGGTGAATACATTTCGCCCGATGACGCGCAATTGTTCGTGGCATTGGGGGCGGCGATTTCGACCACCGAACCGGCATTGTCCTTGCCCCATATTGCCGCCAATTTGCAGTCGGCCAAGGGTGGTGAATTCGGCATCAAGGTTATGCGGCCGTTATTCGCCGACGCGGAAGAAAGAGCCGATTTCGACGCCCGTCACGGCGCCGAAGTGATTCATCAAGCAAGCTTGGCCGATGCCTCGGGCGGGCTGTATTTAGGTCTCGACGCCGGCTCGACGACCATCAAATCCGTCGTCATGGACAGGGACGAGCGAATACTGTTTTCGACGTATGGCTCGAATGAGGGCGACCCGATAGCGGCGGCCGTCGCAATCGCCCGCCAAATCAGGGCGGCCTTGCCGCAAGGGGCTTGGATCGAGCGGTCGTGCGTCACCGGCTATGGCGAATCGCTGGTGAAAGCCGCCATTCACACCGACGAAGGCGAAATCGAAACAATGGCCCATTACAGGGCCGCCATGAAATTGGCGCCAAATGTCACCAGTGTCATCGATATCGGCGGCCAGGACATGAAGTTCCTGAAGATCCGCAACGGCGCCGTCGATTCGATCGCCGTCAACGAGGCATGCTCATCCGGTTGCGGCAGTTTCCTGCAAACCTTCGCGGCGACGATGGGCATCGGTATTGAGGAATTCGCGTCCGCCGGGCTCGAATCAGTGAACCCGGTCGACCTTGGCTCACGCTGCACCGTGTTCATGAATTCCTCCGTCAAACAGGCCCAAAAGGAGGGCGCCGGAATATCCGACATTTCCGCCGGGTTGAGCTATTCCGTCGTCCGAAATGCTCTGTACAAGGTGATGAAACTGCGTGATTCCGGCGATCTAGGTTCGGTGGTCGTCGCCCAAGGCGGAACATTCCTGAACGACGCAGTACTCCGCGCCTTCGAGCTACTGACGGATGTCCAGGTGATCCGCCCGAATATCGCCGGCCTGATGGGCGCCTACGGCGCCGCGCTAACCGCCAAAATGCATTCGCCTGCGGGGGCGGTGCGTCGTGCGGAAGGTCTTTCCGTCGCGGGGGGCGTTCCGGGAGGCGATGCCTTCGGCACCTTATCGCCTCCCTGCACTCCGGGGCCCTCCTACACCGGCGCTCCTTCGGACCGCGGCGGTGATACCCCCGAGCCCCCGCTCGTGGAAAACCTTCCACCCAACACCCCGCCTGTTGAGGCGAAACCTCCCACCTCGTCATCCTGCGCGGAGCGAGCGAAGCGAGCGGGAGTCGCAGGATCTGCCAAAGCGGAGCAAAAACTTGGCCAAATCATATCCCCATTCATGACGCGCGACCTGGATGCGTTCACCGTCGAATCGGAGCAGAAAACCTGCCAGATTTGCGCCAACCGTTGCAAGCTGACGATTACGACGTTTGACGACGGGGCCCGTAATGTTTCCGGCAACCGGTGCGAACGGGGGGCGTCGCTAGAAAAGAAACCGGCGAAATCGGGCATTCCGAATTTGTACGACTACAAGTATGACCGGACATTTGCGTACCACAGGCTGGCGGTTGACAAGGCGCCGCGTGGGGTTATCGGTATTCCGCGAGCGCTGGGCATGTACGAGGATTACCCGTTGTGGTTCACCATTTTGACGAAGCTCGGGTTCTCGGTTTTGCTTTCGGGCAGATCAAACCATGACCTGTTCGAAAAGGGCATGGAATCGATCCCGGCCGAGAATGTTTGCTACCCGGCGAAACTGGCACACGGGCACGTCGAATGGCTGATCGACCATGGCGCGAAAACGATATTCTTTCCGGCCGTCAATTACGAGCTTTCGCAATTCGAGGACGCCGACAACAACTACAACTGCCCGATCGTCGCCTATTACCCGCAGGTTATCGACAAAAACATCGAACGTCTGCATTCGGGCGACGTGCGCTACATGGTGCCTTTCGTCAACTTGAACAACCCGGAAAACCTGGTCAAACGAATTGCTGAAATCTTCGCCGATTGGGGCGTCACATGGGACGAGGCACAGGCCGCCGTCGATGCCGGTTATGACGAATTGGCCCGTTTCCATGACGACATCAAAGCAGAAGGCGATCGCGCCCTGCAATACATGCGCGAAAACGATTTGCGCGGAATTGTCCTGGCCGGGCGCCCCTACCACGTCGACCCCGAAATCAACCACGGCATTCCCGAAACCATCACCAAACTCGGCATGGTTGTCCTTTCAGAGGACGCCTTGACCGTCGGCTTGACTAAAACCCACCTTGAACGGCCGATTCGCGTCATGGATCAGTGGACGTACCACTCGCGCTTGTACGAAGCCGCCGCCCAAGTGCGCGCCACCCCCGACTTGAACCTCGTCCAGTTAAACAGTTTCGGCTGCGGCGTCGACGCCATCACCACCGACCAGGTGCAAGAAATCATCGAAGGTGCCGTCACCACTGGTCAACGCCCGCCGCAATCCGTCTACACCGTCATCAAGATCGACGAGGTCTCAAACCTGGGCGCCGCCACAATTCGCCTGAGATCGCTTCAAGCTGCAACCGCTGATCGCACTCAACCCCGTCATCCTGCGCGTAGTGAAACGGAGTCGCAGGATCTGGCCGAGCCCGACTCGATCCCCATGGTCGAGGCCGACCCCAAGCGGCCCTACACCAAAGAGATGAAGGACGCCGGGTTCACGATTTTTGCACCGCAGTTGGCGCCGATTCATCTTCGTATGCTTGAGCCGATTTTCCACCGGGCGGGGTACAACGTCAAGGTTTTGGAGAAGGCGTCGAATGAGGACGTCGAATGTGGGCTGAAATTCGTCCACAATGATGCGTGTTTCCCGGCGATCATGGTTATCGGGCAATTGATTAACGCATTTGTGGCGGGCGGGGCTGACCCCGATCATTCGGCTGTGATGATTACGCAGACGGGTGGTATGTGCCGGGCGACGAATTATGTTGGAATGTTGCGTCGCGGTTTGAAACAGGCGGGCTATCCGCAGGTGCCGGTGTTGGCTCTTTCGACGCAGGGGTTCGAGGCCAACCCCGGGTTCAAGATCACGGTGCCGATGATTCACGCGGCGCTGCAGGCGATAACCATCGGCGACTGCATTCAGAATGTGTTGCTGCGGGTGCGTCCCTATGAGCGGGACGAAGGTTCGGCGAATGCGCTTTATGCGCGTTGGGACGCGATTTCCAGCGAGTATTTCGCCAATGACCACTATTCGAAGACGTACGGCGGCAAGATCAGCTATAAGAAGTTGTTGCGTCAATTGGTACGTGAATTCGACGAATTGCCGCTGTTGGATATTCCGCGTAAACCGCGTATCGGTGTCGTCGGTGAAATCTTGGTGAAATTCCAACCGGACGCGAATAACAACGTTGTCGGCGTAATCGAGAATGAGGGCTGCGAGGCCGTCCTGCCTGGTATCACAAGCTTCCTGATTTACGGGATGGCGCCGGCGCAGTGGCGTTTGGATAACCTGGGCGTCGGCTCGAAGAAGGGCGTTTTCGGCAACAAGTTGGCCGTCAAACTTATCGAAGGTTATGCCAAGCCGATGAAGAAGGCATTGAAATCAGCGCGCGGCAAATTCACCACACCCGAGTCGATTTACGAAATCCTCGAGCGCGCCCAGCACGTCATCTCACCTGGGACGAATGCCGGCGAAGGCTGGTTCCTGGTGGGCGAAATGATGGAACTGATCGAATCGGGCACGCCGAATATCATCTGCTGTCAGCCGTTCGCGTGTCTGCCGAATCATGTCGTCGGACGGGGAATGTTCGGCGAGTTGCGCCGTCAATACCCGCTGGCGAATATCGTCAGCATAGATTACGACCCAGGCGCGCCCGAGGTCAACCAGTTGAACCGCATCAAACTGATGGTGGCGACGGCGCACAAGAATGCGGGAACGCAAAACGCGCTGGCCCCCTGGGGCGACGAGGACGACGTCGACGCAGAACTGGTGACCGCGGGGTAGTTTCTTTAGGCCTTCTGAACGGCCTCGATAACCTGTTCAAGTTGGGCGTTGTTCAGGGCGCCGGCTTGGGCGAAGATCAGTTTGCCGTCCTTGAAGCCCATCAATGTGGGGATCGACGAGATGCCGAGCGTGCCGGCAAGATCCTGGTTCGCGTCGGTGTCTACCTTGCCGAACACTATGCCGTCGTGCTTGTCGCTGGCGGCGTCAAAAATAGGACCGAACTGGCGGCATGGCGGGCACCAAGCTGCCCAAAAATCCACCATCAGGACGCCGGGCTTGTCGACCGCCGCCTGGAACGTGGCAGTTGTCAGGGTTGTCGTGGCCATGTCATTTCCTTCCTCAAAGTCATTCTCTGAAGCAACGCGCAACCAAGTTTACGTATTCCCGCAACACGATTGGGCAGATCCTGCGACTCCGCTCCGCTCCGCGCAGGATGACGGGAAAGATTAGCCGACCCACCACCCAAACGGCCACAATTATTCACATCAGCGAGATGCGGCACTTGGCGGCGAGGAAGGGATTCGAACCCTTGGAGGCTTGCACCTCGGCCGCTTTCAAGGCGGCTGCACTAGTCCACTATGCGACCTCGCCAGGTTCGCCCGGGCAAGCAGACAACGTGATCTGCTGAGAGCGAAAACCGGAATTCAATTCTACCCGACGCCGTTACGTAAAGGTTAAAGAGTGTCTGACAACGAGGTTTGCAGCAATGCCCGGTGGGGTAACGAGATTGATACCTCAGGGGGTATATCAGACTGCGGTCTGTATTTAGTGTTCACGGCATCTGGAGTGTTGGGGACGCTATAACCGCCGGACTAAGCTGCCAGACGCTTTGCGTTCAAAATAGAAAAAGCAGACAGGATTACAATGAGTAATACAGAAACAGTGGCAACTCCGACGAAGGATGTCGCCAAAATTCTCGCGTGGCTGGTCACCATCATCGGTGTGGTGATGTTCATCATCGGCATCGTCGCGTACGGCGGTATCTCCGCCCAGTTGAAGGGGCAAGGCATCACTGTTGAGGCGGTCACCGCCGATAACCCCGGCCCGCTGGCGGGCAAGGACGTCGCCGGCCCGTTCACGGCTCTGGCACAGGTCAACGGCATCCAGCAGCACACCATCAGCTCCACAAGCTGCATCACGAACGGCCAGCCGCTGTTCCCGGGTGGCCGCACGTTCGGCCAGATTCCGCGCGTCGCGACCACTGACGGCAAGGTTTACAACGCGGACGTGACGGCCGCGACCTCGACTGACGGCGCGACCCATGCCAAGGGGGATCCGCTTTCGGCAAGTGACGCGTGCTCGTTCAGCACCCGTGACACCGCCGAGCAGTCCGGCTTCCTGCAAGCCTCGCTTATGTTGCCGGTACTCGCATTTGCGGTGGCCGTCTTCATCATCGGCACGGGCCTGACGGTTCTGGTGATCGGCTTGGCTTTGTTGAGCAACGGCCGCAAGAAGAGCACTGTCAAGGTTGTTGAGGACACAGAGGAAGTCAAGGAAGCCGTCAAGGAATCCAAGAAGTAGACGTCTGACTGATAACGTCCATAGCGAGGTGGGGCCTTCGGGCCCCACCTCGTTGCTTTTCGCGTGGCTCAACTCTCAAGGGCCGGTTTAGCACGGGATTGCCCCGTCCTGGGCGTCGACGACAATAATTGTGCTCGTCAATCGAAAAGAGCACCTCGTGTCTACACTTCCCCGGACGCGCGTCTTGCTGCGAGCAGGCGTCATCGCCGCGTTGAGCATTGCCCTGTTGGGTGTTGTTCCGTCGGCCTATGCCGACGACCTCAACACCACCAAGGACAACACGCAGTCGCAGATCGACGCCAACAGCAACCAGACGGCCCAGGATCAGGCGGCGCTGAGCCAGGCGTCGGCCACATTGCTGCAGACGCAGGAAGCCTTGGTGCAGGCCCAAGCCGATTTGGTCGCCAAGCAACAAGCTACCCAGGATGCCCAGGCCGACGACACGCGTCTGGCCGCCGCGGCAGCGCAGGCGCAGCAGACGTTGACGGCCAAGCAGGCCGATCTGGCGGCAGCCCAGCAGGCGGTGGCCGACGGCCAGGCCAAGATCCAGTCGCAACGCGACACCATCGGCCTGGTGGCACAGCAAACAGCGCAGCAGAACACGACGTTGATGTCGCTGGCAATGGTGCTGAACAACTTCGACATGGGCAACCTGAGCGACCAATTCCTGTGGACGGGGCAGGTGTTCGACGCCAGCCAAAATGCCATGAACGCCCTGGTACAGGCTCAGCAGCAGCTACAGGACGCGCAAAACCAGGCGCAACAGGCCGAACAGGCGGCCGAGGATGCCCAGGTGGCGGCCCAGCAGGCGTCGCAGGCGGCTGCCGACCACCTGGCCGTCACGCAGCAGGCTGAGGCCACGTCCCAGCAGGCCCAGCAAAATGTCACGGCGCAACTGAGCGCCAACCAGACGGCCCAGGCCAACGCCCAGGCGGCCGTCACCGCGGACAACACGAAGCAAGCGCAGTTGCAGCAGCAGTTGGCCCAGATCGAGCAGCAGATCCAAGAGGCGGCTGCCGCTGCCGCACGGGTCGCCGCTGCGGCGTCGTCGTCTGCCCCGCCGCCGTCGTCCGTCAGTGTGGCCGACGCCCAGGCCATCGCCAAGTCCTTGATGCCGAATTATGGCTTCGGCAACGACCAGTGGGGCTGCCTGGTGAACCTGTGGAATTACGAGAGCGGCTGGCGCGTCAACGCCCGCAACCCATCGTCCGGCGCCTACGGCATCGCGCAGTCGCTACCCGCCAGCAAGTACAACAGCGTCGGCACCGACTGGCTGACCAACCCGACCACCCAGATCGAATGGGGCTTGGGCTACATCAAGGGACGCTACGGCAACCCCTGCGGTGCCTGGTCACACGAGATGGCTCACAACTGGTACTAAGGGGCCAACCGCCGAACCCGCTGACACCGTGGGCACAGGTGTGTCCCCCGGCCGGCAACACGGGTCTTGACGATAATCGTGCCGCAGCGGGGGCAGGGCAGGCCTTCGCGATGGAACACGCGCGCAAAATCCAGGTAGGCGCCGCGGCGTCCCTCGGCGTCGACGTAGTTACGGGCCGTCGAGCCGCCCAACTCGATGGATATTTCCATGACGTCAGCCGCCTCGTCCAAGACGCGGTGCAACGCCCGATCGCTCAGCGCGCCCACCCGTGACGCCGGGTGCACCCGGGCGCCCCACAGCGCCTCGTCCGCGTAGATGTTGCCAATGCCCGCCACCACCTGCTGATCCAGCAGCACCGCCTTGACGGGGGCTTTTTGGTGACGCCGGGCCAGCGCCCGGAATCGCGGCCAGGCGTCGTCATCCATGGGCTCGGGTCCATAAACCGACGCCCATGCCTCCGCGACGTCGCGCGGCACCGCCCGTATCCACCCGAACTTCCGCTGATCGTTGAAGAACAGCCGGCCTCCGTCGTCTAGGTCGAAAACCACCCGCGTCGAGCGGTCCGGCAGGTCACCGATCAGCGAATCCGACGGGTGCCCACCGCCCCAGTCCGATTCAACTCCAACAGGTGACTCGTCAGGGGGATGGTTTTCCACGAGCGGGGGCTCGGGGGTATCACCGCCGCGGTCCGAAGGAGCGCCGGTGTAGGAGGGCCCCGGAGTGCAGGGAGGCGGTAGGATGCCGAAGGCATCGCCTCCCGGAACGCCCCCCGCGACGGAAAGACCTTCCGGCTGACGGGTCGCCCACTCGGGATGACGGATTATCAACTGGCCCGTCATTTTCAGGTGGACGGCAAGACTTCGGCCGTCGTCCAGGTCGAGGATCAGCATCTTGGCCCGGCGCCTGGCAGCTATGACCGCCACACCGTCCAACGGCACCGGGGCGTCAAGAGAGCCGGGGTTCAGGGCGTCCACACCGACGATGCGGCGACCGACGACCAGGCGTTCCAAACCCCGTCGGACGGTTTCGACCTCAGGCAGTTCGGGCAACAGTGTTCCCCTATTCGCCGGGGTAGACGACGCCGATCTGGGCGCGCACCTGATCCAGCAGCCCCATGATTGCCACGGACTCGTCGGCAGGCATGATGGGCGAATCGCTCAACCCGTCCGCAACTATGCGCGCAAAGTGCGCCGCCTCGTAGCACAGGGCCTTCGAGCCGGTGATTTCGGGCACCGGACGTTCGATGACGTCGCCGCCTTGCATTGTGACCCGCAATTCGACACCGCCGGACGTGAACGCCCCGGGGCCAAGCAATTCAACGCGGGCCTCCGCGCCGCATACCGACGCCCGGTTCGGCGTGGTCGACAGCATGGTGGTGTGCAGGGCGGCCAGCGTTGTTGGCAAGCGGGCGAAACCGTCGAAGGACATTGCCACGTGGGCGTCGACGCCGGTGTTGGTCAGGGCGCCCGTCGCCACGACGCGGCTGGGCAGGCCGCCCAGGAAGACGGCGAACTGCACGCAATAGATGCCAAGATCCAACAGTGCGCCGCCGGCCAGTTCCGGGCGCACCATGCGCGGTACGGTCGTCAGGTTTTGGCCGTGATCGGCCAGAATGGTGTCGATAACGCCCAAGTCGCCATTGTCGACAAGCTGCTTGACGACGTCGAGTGCCGGCGTCTGGCGCGTCATGATGGCCTCCATGACGGGCACATTGGCTCGGCGTGCGGCGGCGACCACGGCCTCGGCCTCGGCCTTGTTGCGGGTGAAGGCCTTCTCGACGAGCGTCGGCTTGCCGGCGTTCAAAGCCAGGATGGCGTGCGCGGCGTGCTCGCTATGAGGCGACGCGACATAGATGGCGTCGACCTGCCCGTCCGCCACAAGTTGCTCGTAACTGCCGTAGGAGCGCGGTATTCCGTACCGGGCGGCGAAAGCTTGGGCGCGGTCGGCGCTACGCGAGCCGACTGCTACCACTTGCTGGCGGGTATGGGCGTGCATGGCCTCGACCATGCGCCCGGCGATGACGCCGGGTGCCAGTATGCCCCAACGCAAAGGCGGGGCATCGTAAGGGTTGGGCACACGCGGTTGTGGAAGGGCTGTAATCATGGCACCCAGCCTAGTGCACTGGCACGGAAATGGTTTGTCCACAGCATTGTCCACAGCTGTGGATAAACCACACCGTTGTAATTACGTCAGTGTTATGCGGCCGGGTTGGCCTTGGCGTCGTGCTGATCGGCGAGGTGCTTCAGCCCCATCAAGACGGCGAACCACACGACACCCAGCACGACGTACTCGACCAGGCTGCCGATGCCATTGACCACATAAGAACCCATCGGCGCGTGGTAAACCGAGCCTGAAAGAATCTCAGCGACAAGGTACAACACGCCGGCGAGGCTGAACCCGGCCAGCCCGATCATCGCGAACATCGGCAGCTTGGAGACCAGGACACTCGGGCTGTTGAAAAGCGACGGCGCCGGCGGAGCGGGCGGCGCGTACATTTGCGCAGGCGCATATCCGGCAACCGGCTGGCCACCCCACGCGCCGGGCTGAGGCTGGGCCTGCGGTTGGTATGGCATGCCTGGCGGTGGTGGCACAGCGCCCGGCATCGGTGCTTCGGGCGGTGGCGGCACAGCACCCGGTTGAGGCGAGGGGATATAACCTGATTGTTCGTATGACATATCGTTCCTTTCGGTGCGTCCAGTCTAGACCGGGACGGGGGGCCGCCAAGGCTTCGCCATTATGATCGAATGCATGGCCAAACCCGTGCGTTACCCCCTTTTACGGTGGATCGTGCTGGTTTGCGTCACCGTGGCTTTGGTTGTGGCGGGCGCCGTCAGCGTCGGTGTCGTGGCCGTCCGTCAGCAGTGGGACGCGCCGGCCGGCGCCGCTACCGTCGACCCGTCCGTGTTCGGCGTGACGCCGAACACAACCCCGTCAACCAGCCAGGCGCCGGCACCCGATCCGGCCCCGGATTGCCTGGCGGCAGCCCTGAACCAGGTTCCGTCGACGGGTGGCGGAGCGCTGACGGGGCAGGTGATCGGCCTGCAATCCGGCAGCGTTTTGTGGGATCGCAACAGCGCCCAACCGATGACCCCGGCGTCCAGCGAGAAGTTGGCGACAATCATGTCGCTGATAACCGCGCTGGGGCCGAATGCCCTCGCCACCACATACAAGACGTCCGTGGTGGCCGGCGCCGGCGACAAGATAATCCTGGTCGGCGGCGGCGACCCATACCTGGCGTCCAACGCGTCGACGGCCACGCTCGGCCAACCCCAGACGCTTGACGATCTGGCGGCGGCGACAGCGCAAGCCTTGCAGGCGGCCGGGCGCTCATCCGTCAGCCTTGGTTTCGACGACACCGCCTTTTCCGGCCCAAACTGGCACCCCACCTGGGATCCCAGCTACAACATCTCGGTGACACCCATCTCGGCGTTGTGGGTGGACGAGGGAATGACGCCCGCGCCCGCGACCACACCCGAAGGAGTGGCCGCCCGGTCGGCAACGCCCGCCTATGACGCGGCCAAGGTGTTCGCCGCACAACTGCAGGCCCTGGGCATTCAGGTGACGGATGTCGACTCGACCGGTGCGGCGGCGCCGGCCGGCCAGCAGCCACTGGCGTCTGTCGACTCGTTGCCGCTTGGCGCCATCATCAACGACACCATCCAGGCGTCCGACAATTCGGCCGCGGAGGTGTTGCTGCGGCATCTGGCCATCGCCAGCGGCGGGCCGGGGACGTTCGACGCCGGGGTGTCGGCCGTCATGGCATGGTTGAACACCACCAACCTGGCCAAGCCCGGCATCAATATCGTCGACGGCAGCGGGCTGTCCCGTCAGGACGCCCAGACGGCCGCCACCCTGGCCGGCATCATCGCCTGGGCATACAAACAGGGCGGGGCACCCCTCGAAGTCATCTCGGGCCTGCCGGTGGCGGCCTATTCAGGTACCTTGGGTGACCGGTTCAACGAGCCGGGCGCGGCGGCGGCGCGCGGTTTCATTCACGCCAAGACGGGGTCGCTTGGCGGCGTCGCCAGTCTGACGGGTTATGCCATCACGGGGCAGGGGCAACAGATGGCATTCTCCCTGATCGTCAATGGTGGTGGCAGTTACAACGCGATGCGCACCTGGCTGGATCAGGTTTCCGCGACACTGGTGACCAGTGGCTGTTGAGCGGCTCATGGGGCCAACGGTGCCTGTTGTTCGGCCCCAGGGTCACGAACGGTGCCTGTTGTTCGGCGCCAGGGTCACGAAAAATGGCCCCGTTGGCTGAAGGTCAATCTTGGCCCTAGACTGTTTCTGTTCGCATTGTGTCGGCAGTGATGCATGAGTCGCAGGAGTGGTGATGGCTAAGAAGCCAGCCAAAACGGCGGTCGAGGCCCGCCCCGCCAAGTCTGGCGGTGTCAGCCCCTCTGACCGTGCCGTGACGGTGCTTGAGCACGCTCAGTCTTTGGCCGAAATTGTGCGGACGACTGCCCAATCGGAGGCCGACCGTGTGATCACCGAGGCCAGGGCTGAGGCCGAGGCGATCGAAAACCGTGTCGCCGACCTGCGTGCCGCGATCCCGGCGTTGGACACGGATTACGCACTGCGGCGTTCGATCGGCCTGCGGGAGTTGGCGGCCGCCCGCGACGAGATCACCCAGCTTCAGGCGGATTCCAGCCGCGCGATCGAGGCGGCTTCGGCCCAGGCCAGCGAGATCACGCTGGCGGCCCAGCGCCAGGCCGATCAGATCATGGAACGGGCGCAAGCTGACGTGGATCTGGCGCGCTCGATGGCGCTGTCCCAGATGGACAAACGGTCGGACGCCCAGTTGGTGGCTGAGAGAACTGCGCGCGACAAGCTCGAGAAGGAGCTTGCGGCTCGCCGGTTGGCCTGGGAGGACGAGGCGGCCGCTGCGCGTGCCGCCTTCGAGGACGAGCAGATCAAGGCCCGAACCGAATTTGCGAACAAAATCACCGCCGAGCAGGCCAAATGGCAGTCGACGGTGGATGAGCACGAAACCTTGCGGGCAAAGGCCGAGGCCGATTATGAGGCGCTGCTGCGTCGCAATGCGGACGAGAAGGCGAAGGCTGACGCCGACAGATCTGCTGCCGATGTGGCAGCCCGTACGGAGCGCGACAGGCTGTTCAACGAAAATCAAGACGCCGCCGATGCCATCCGCGTCCAGGCGGCCAACATCTTGGCCGATGCCAATCACGTCGCCGAGGCGACGCGGCGTCAAGCAGACGAGCAGGCCGCCGACCGTATGGCCGAGGCTAACGCGATGCTCGAGAAAGCCCGTCGCGACGCCGACGTCGCCTTGACGGACGCGCAAGGCCGGGCAGAGCGTTTGATGGCCGACGCGCAGTTGGCGTCCGACACCATGCGTGACCAGTCGTCCGCTCGGTTGGCCGAGGCCGAAAACCAGTCGAACCTGTTGATCGAGCAGGAAAAGGTGCGGGCAAGCATCTCACGCACCGCCGCCCAAGCAGCAGTCAACGGGGCTCGCGAGCAGGCCGCGGCGATGCTGACGGACGCCCAGCAGTCGGTGACCCGCATGCGCGAGGAAGGCGCCGCCAAGGTGGACGAGATGCTGGCCGAGTCGTCGCGGCAAGCCAGTGAGACCCGCGCCGAGGTGGCCAAGTTGTTGGCCGATGCTCGTGGCGAGGCCGACGCGATGCGCGAACAGGCCCGCACGATGTTGACAGAAGCTCGTCGCCGGACAGCCCGTCTGGCTTTGTGGCGCGATGGCGTCACGCACGAAATTGATTCGCTGAGGACGTCGGTCGATGGCATGCTTGCCCGCGACCTCGACCAGCCTGCTGATCAGGAGGATGAATGATGATTGCTGTTCCGAGTTTTGGACGAACCCGTCTTGGTGGGTATGACGTCGCAGACGTGGATGCCAAGGTGGGTGGTATCGCCCAGGCGGCGAACCAGGCTTTGGCGCAGGTCGATGGCCTGCAAACCCAGCTGACTGCCGCAAATGGGCGGGTAGCCGAGTTGGAGGCCGCGGCGGCTACCGCGGCTGAGTCGGCGAAGCCGCAAGACCCCGACCCAGCGTTGGCGGACGTCGGCGAGCGGGCTCATCGTATCCTCGCAGCCGTCGACGAAGAGGTGCGCGGCATCCGCGCCAATGCGCTGGCCGAGGCCGAGAAGCTGCGTTCCGCTGCTCAAAGTGATGCGACGCAAATGCGTTCGGACGCCGACCAGTACGCCTCCAAGACGAAGCAGGAAAGCGAACAGAGCGCCACAGCACTCGTCGCGGCGACTGAAAGCCACGTGAACGACCTTATGACCGAGGCCGATCAAAAGATCCAGCAGAAGAACGATGAGTCGGCTGCCGCCCTTGACCAGCAGCGGGCGAGGATGGCCGCGATGACGGCTGATTTCGAACAGCAGATGACCGACCGTCATGAGCAGAGCGAGGCCGACTTCAGTGCTCGCATGAAGGAGCAAGAGGCGTCCATCGCCGACGCTCAGCAGTTGCGTGCCAACATCGAGACCGAGGCCGAACGGTACCGCGGCACCAAGAAGCAAGAGGCGGACGCCCTGGTGACGGATGCCCAGGCGCAGGCCAGCAACATCATCAAGCAGGCCCAGATCAAGGCCGAGCAGGTGCGCCGCGAATCGGAGCGGGACGTCCAAACGGCGATGGTGCGCCGGGGCGCCATCAAGGCGCAGATGTCGTCCTTGCGGCAGCTTCTGGCTTCACCGTTGCAGGATGACGAACCCGACTTCGGTGGCGAGGCGGAAGGTTTGGAAGACACGGCGCCGCAGGAGGCAGATCTGGCAGCCATGCAGGCCCAGGTGGATACGGAGACCGAAAAGGCCGCCCAGAAGGGTGAAGAGGTCAAAAAAGCCGAAGAGGCCAAACAGGCTGCTGCGGCAGCGAAGAAAGCTGAGGAGGCCGCCAAGAAGGCTGAGGAAGCCCGTCTGGCCGAAGAGGCGAAGCAGGCCGAAGAGGCTCGTCAGGCTGAAGAGGCGAAGCAGGCTGAGGAAGCGGCCAAGCAGGCCGAGGCCGCTAAGCAGGCTGAGGAAGCCCGTCAGGCTGAAGAGGCGAAGCAGGCCGAAGAAGCGGCGAAGCAGGCCGAAAAGGCGGCGTCCGAAGAGCCGGAACAGGCAAAAGAGCCTGAGCCTGAAGTTGAGGCTGAGACTGCCCCAGCAGTTGAAGCCCCGGCAGCCGAAGCAGCAGACGCAGAAGCTACCACAGACGAGGATGACGAAGAGGATCGCGGGCTGTGGGGATCGGTGCTGGCACCGCTCGCACCGGATCATTTGGACGATGAATCCGATGAAGAAACCTACGGGCGCCAGTATCACAAAAAGCACAAAGGTGAGACAAACTGAGACGGCTTTTGGCCGTCCACTTGGTGATATTCTTGCTAGTTAGCGCCCGCGTGGCGCCAACAATTTTCGGAGTGAGGGGTATTAGACCCGTAGACTAGCAACGACGCGGCTGTCGAGCCCCGCCTTACTAGCGTCAAGAGGAGATTGTGTCTGAAACAAGAGCCCCGGTGGTCGTGCTCAATGAAGACGGCACGGTTCACGCTGTCAGCCTGCTGCAGCAGACGCAAGCGCTCGCCGACGCACTGCGCACTGACGCCGAAATAGCAGCGGGCCGCTTGATCGCGGCGGCAACGGCTGAGGCCGATTCGATCCGTCTGCGGGTGGCCGATTTGAGGGCCGCCATACCAGCACTCGAAAACGACTTGTCGCTGCGCCGCTCGCTCGGCCAGCGGGAACTGGCAGAGGCTGAAGGCGGTCTGGTTCAGGTGCGCCTGGAGGCCAACCGCATTCTGGAGGATGCCACCGCCAGAGCTGCTCAGATCGGCAGCATGGCCGAGGCCCAGGCCGACGAGGTTATGGCCCGCACGCAAGCCGATGCCGAATTGGCGCGATCGGTCATCCTCGATCAGTTGAACCAAAGGGTCAAGGGCCAAGAGGCCGCCGAGCAGCAGGCTCGGGTGCAGTTGGAGACCGAATTCAACAACCGGTGGGCCGAATGGCAGGCCGTCTTGGAACAGTCCCGGCAGGAATGGGATCAGGAACAAGCCCAGGCGCGTGCCGAATTCGAGGCCCAATGCGCGGCTGAACAAGCCGAATGGCAAGCCCAGGTGACCCAGCATGTGACGGAGTTCAGGGCGGCCGAGGGTGAGTTGGAAGCACTGCGCGGCCAGATCGTCCAAGAGCGCCAAGCCGCCGATGTGGCGTTGTTCGAGCATTATCAGATGGCCGAGGAAGAGCGCGACCAATTGTTGGCCCAGGCCAGCGTCGCGGCCGCCGCCACCAGGGACGAGGCGAACCAGCGTCTCGTCGAGGTCGAGAAGTCGTGTGTGGACAGGGCGTCCAAAGCCGAGTTGGACGCGGCCACCTATGTCAGCCAGGCCAAATCCTTGATCACCCAGGCTCGCACCGACGCCGACACCATCAAGGCCAAGGCCAAGGCTCAGGCCGATCAGGTCATCGCCGAGACGCGGGCTGCCGTCGAGGCTGCCCAGGATGACGCGACGGCCCTGTTGGCCGAGGCCGAGTCGCAGGCCGAGTCCATGTTCGACCAGGCTCAGGTGAAGGCCGCCACGATGACGACCAATGCCCAGACCGAGATCGACGAGGCCAAGGCTCGCGCCCGGGCGATCGTCGAGGAGGCCGAGCAGCAGGCCAGCAAACTGCGTGACGACTGGGCAGCTCAGGCCACCGAAATCAGCCAGCAATCGGCTGAGCGGACGGCCCAGATGCGTGCCGAGGCCGCCCGGCTGCTGACGGAGGCCCGCACCGAGGCTGACGCGATGCGCGAGCAGGCCCGCGACATGGTCGAGCAGGCTCGTCAAGAAACCGATCAGATGGCAATGTGGCGTGATTCCGTGCTGCGTGAGATATCGTCCCTGAACGGGGTGATCGAGTCGCTTGTGTCACCCACACAGGCACCCGCCCCAACCGTGACGACCTCACGTCCGGCAACGCCGAAGCCCACCACGAGGACGGCCACCACGCCGAAGGCAGCCCCCAGGCTCGTCCAGACTTCCACACCGGCCGCTCCGACGACGTCGGACGTATCCGACCCAGGCTTGCCGGGCCGTCCGGTTTTCAGAAATACCCACAGACCCCCCAAGCCCGACTTGGATCAGGCCTCGTTTATCTCGTCTCTACTCGATGATGACGACGATGATATGGATCCCTCGGAGTTGACTCCGTCGATCGCCGAGTTCCTGGCTAAATGGTCGGGACCACAGTCGGCTAGAATTGCTCAAAAGCTTTCTACCGAAACAACAAATACGGAGGAATAATGAGTGAAGTTCCGGAATTCCACCTGATCAGGCGTGGATACGACCCGACGGAAGTCGACCAGAAGGTGGCGGAGCTGGTTTCGACGTCCAACAAGGCGAAGATCGAAGCTGACCGGCTGCGCGAGCAACTCAACCTGCACCAGGGGCGCATCGTTGAGCTCGAGACCGCCGCCACGCAGCACACCGACCCGACGCTGACTGATATTGGCGATCGTAGCCAGCGCATTTTCGCGATGCTGGACGAGGAAGTCAGCCAGATTCGCGCGAATGCGATCGACCAGACGGACAGGATGTTGCAGTCGGCTCAGCGCGAGGCGACGGACACGGCCCAGCAGGCAGATACCTACGCCGCGACGGTGCGGGCGCAGGCTGAGCAGGACGCCACGCAGCGTCTGACGGAGGCTTCGGCGACGGCCGAGCAGGTCATCGCCAGCGCCGACGAGGCGTCGGCGGCCAAGGCGTCCGAGGCCCAGGCGGCCTACGACCAGCAGCGTGTGCGCATCGCCACGATGGCGGCCGATTTCGAGCAATGGCTGGCAGACCGCCGCGACCAGTCCGAGACGGAGTTCACGGCTCGCGTCAAGGAGCAGGAAGCGGCCATTTCGGCTGCCGAGCAGCATCGTGCTCTGATCGAGACCGAGGCCGAGCGCTATCAGCAGGCCCAGCAGGCCGAGGCCGACGCCGTCCTGACCGAGGCGCAGACGCAGGCCCGTCAGATCGTCAAAGAGGCCGGCATCCAGGCCGAGCAGGTTCGCCGCGAGTCCGAGCGCGATCTCGACGCGACGATGGCCCGCAAGGACGCCATCACGGCTCAGATGGCGTCGCTACGCCAGATGCTGGCCAGCACATTGACAGGCTCTGTGCCGGCGGTTGGCGCGGCTGAGCCGGCGGCCGCCGAGCCACCGAAGAGTGATCTTTTGGCAGAACTTGACCGTGCGGCTGCCCGCACCAAGAAGGCTGCGGCCGACGTTGATGGCGCCGCCGCTGCTGCCAGAAAGCGGTAAGCTCTTCAGCCCGCATAGCCTTGTCGACTATGCTAGGTGCGACCGTGCCAGAAAGAGGGAGTGAAATGGCTGCAGGAAAACCAGACGATCCAACTGAAGGCCTCGGGTCTGCTGACGACCAGGGCGTTGGCGCCTCCACACCGGCCGCCTCCGGCGCTTCTTCGCGTCCGGTTGACGACGCTTTGGCGACTTTCGCGTCGACGTTGGCGGCACTGTCCGACCCAGGGTCGGATCTGCCGTCCACGGCGCGCCCCGGAAGTGGATCTTCTGCCAGGTCGGGGGCGGCCACGCCTGCCAGCGGACGCTCCATCGACGACCTGCTGAGCGGGTTCCAGTCGACACTGTCGTCATTGCCGAGTGAGTCTAGTTCGACCACCGGTGGCCGACCAGCCGGCAAGACGCCTTCGTCCCGCTCGACGACAAGACGGCCGGCGGCCAGTTCCCAAGCACCTACACCGGCCGCGGCCGAGTCGGACGCGACTGAGTCGCCCGCTTCGACGCCGTCGTGGCGTGAGCGTTTGGCGGCCGCTTCGGCTGCGGTCGAGGCTCCCGCCCCGGCTTCGGCGGCAGCTACAGACGCGGATCTGCCCGAGTTCATGCGTGGGCGCAGCACAACGCGTGCCAGGGCTGGTGCTGCTGCGAAGGCACCCGATACCAAGACGCCCGATGCGACGGCAGCCGCAGAGCCGGCAGCTTCGACGCCGTCGTGGCGTGAACGTTTGGCGGCGGCGTCGGCCTCGGCGTCGGCACCCTTGCCGCCCGCCGAATTGCCCGAGTTCTTGCGTCCGCGGACGAAGGGCGGCGCGGTGCCCGCGGCAGCCAAGGAGTCTGCGACGGACAGGTTGGCAAAGCTGCTGGCAGACACCAAGAACTTCGAAGCACCCGCGGCTGAACCGGAACCAGTCAGCGAGGCTGAGCCGGTTGTCGAAACTGTGCCGGTCGGCGACGTCGAGCCCGCCGCGCCTGTTGCGGCGAATTTGACCGTCGAGCAGCCCGTCGAGGCGCCAGTCGAACAGGCTGTCGAGTCCCCCGTCGTACAGGTGCCGGAGCCGGTCGAGTTGGCAACGGCCGTGCCAGTGCGCCGGCGTCCCAGCATCAGACGCCAGACGAAGACGCCTCCGGTCACCGAACCGGTCGAACCTGTGGCAGCCACGGTCGCCGATGAGGTCGCGGAGCCCGCGCCGGCAGAACCGTTGGTTGAGGAAGTGGCCACGGTCAGCCCCGTCGTGACGTTGCCGGATTTGCCCGAGGTCGTTCAGCCCGAGATTGTCCAGCCAGAGGTCGAGCCAGAGGCCGCCGCCCCCGAACCGGTAGAGCAGCCGCCGGTGGAGGAAGAGCCAGAGGCCATTGTCGAGCCGGCGCCGAAGCCGCGAGGCCGTCGCAAGGGCAAGGCCGCCCCGGTTGAGCCTGAAGAGCCGGCTGCCGAGCCTGAAACAGAAGAACTGCCCGCGGTTACTGCTGCGGCAGTCGCCGTCCCGGCCGTCGCCGCTGTCGCGTCGGAGCCGGAGCCAGAGGCCGTCGCCGCCAGCCAGCCTGAAGATGGTAGTTGGTGGGACGAGCAGCCCGGGGACGACGCGGACGAGGACGGCGACCAGGAAGCGGCGGCAAAGCCCAAGAGGAAGTGGAACCGAACCTCGCTGTTGCTGCTGTTGCTGGCTATTCTTCTGGTGGTTGGCGCGGCCGTCACCGGCGGCATCTACTGGTACAAAGAGGCGAATACCCCGACGTTCACCGACATGAACGGCAACAAGGTCGTCCCCGACGACAATTCCGTGTTCGACCCGGCTTATGTGCAGGCCGCTGACGCCCAGCCCGACATCGGCCAGCGCTTCAAGGTGCCGTCGGTCAAACTGGATGTGCCGCTGGGCTCCGTCAACCAGGTCAACGGTTTGATCAACCCGCCGGGTTACACCTCGGTGTACTGGGTCAAGAACATGGGCGTGTCGCCGGCCAATGCCGACAAGGGCACGGTCTATGTGGTGACGCACTCGGTGAAGAGCCCTGGTGAGGCACCCGGCGACTACCTGATCGACCAAAACACAACCACGGTTATTCTGCAAAAAGGGGCCGAGATCGACGTCGCCAATCGCACGTACACCGTCGACTCGTCCATGACTGTGTCGAAGGACGAGTTGGGGTCGCAGACCGCTTTGTGGGCCGGCACACCAGGCATGCTGGTGCTGATCACCTGCATGCAGGGGGGCCTCTACCTGCCGAACGGTCACAGCGCGACCAATGTCGTGATCATCGGAACATTGGTCAGTTGACGCTGCCATTTCCTATCCACAGGGCCATAGCCCCGTCACAGGTGGGAATGATATCGTCATGAATATGGGTTAGGTATATGACCCATATCGCAGGGAGATGAATTGGAGGTGTGGCTATGGCGGCGCGTGGAATGCACGAGCAGCCTGGGCGTGTGCGCGCCGCGGCTGTCGCGATGACGAGCCCCCCCAAGCACGCGGCGGTTCCCCAGCACAGCGCCACCAACGACTGGGGCCTGACAGCAAGCGCGTTGGCCGCGCCGCAATCCAAGCGTTCGCGTGCGACAGATCTGCTGTTGCTGCTGTTGTCTTTGGCGTTGGTCGTCGGCGGTGTGGTCTATGGCGTCGCCAGTTTGCGCCCGGCGAGTTCTGGCGGTGACGTGCAGTATGTCGACATGGCAGGCAATCAAGTGGTGCCGGACGATCCGCAGGTTCAGGATCCGTCGTACGTCGATTCGGCCGATCCGCAGGACGACACGGGTCTGCGTTTCAAGGTTCCGTCGGTCAAGCTCGATGTGCCGCTGCGCGAGGCCAATGTGGTGGACAACGTCATCAACCCACCGGGGTTCAATTCGGTGTACCTGATGCGCAATATTGGCGTTTCGTTGGACGCCGCCAGCACGGGCCCCGTCTATGTGGCTGCGCACTCGTTGCGAGCGCCCGGCGAGGCTCCCGGCAATTTTGTGATCGACCCAGCCAAGGGTGTGATCGTTGTGCCGACCGGCGCCGAAATCGATGTCGGCAATCTTGTCTATAACGTCGTATCGTCGCGGGTCATCAGCAAGCCGGATCTGGCCACGCAGTCAGACCTATGGGCCCCGACGCCCGGTATGTTGGTGTTCATCACCTGTTTGCAGTCGACTTCGCCGTCCGGGTATCAAGCCGACGGGCACGCCAAAGACAACGCCATCATTATCGGCAAGCTTGCCAGCAAGTAGTGGCCTTGCCGTTTTGTGTTGGCCAAACGATTGGTGGCAGGTGAAGGATTTGAACCTTCGAAGGACTTCGCCGACGGTTTTACAGACCGCTCCCATTGGCCGCTCGGGCAACCTGCCATGCTGACGAATCAGCACCGGACAACCCTACCAGGCG
>Ga0123357_10001553_pt1 | contig 24471 bp, 17 predicted proteins | sample TergutEmb28metaG_FD_89873 | JGI IMG/M metagenome (GOLD analysis project Ga0123357, IMG submission 89873) | Embiratermes neotenicus P4 segment gut microbial communities from Petit-Saut dam, French Guiana - Emb289 P4 | ecosystem: Host-associated > Arthropoda: Insects > Digestive system > Gut ...
CACACTTTTCTCTGGCCATTATCTCCGTAACCGTTCTACTTTGGACATAGGTGTTTTGGGTTATATCGGTATAGTTTAACATAAGGAACACTCTCCCGAAGTCTCGCACATTCCTCCTGGGACCCCCCGTATGAGGAAACCGTCTTCTCTTGATTTATTACCAGTCCCCTATTTCTTGCAGATTTCTCCAGATTTAAGAAAGCTTCGTTGAGTCCAAGGGTTGTACGTGCCATTAAATCAATGTCATCGGCATAGGCCAAGATTTGTACTCTTAAAGAAAATGGTTCCTCTAGTCTGAATGCCAAGTCCCGTATGACTTTTTCCAAGGCTATATTAAAGAGGAGGCATGCAATTGCGTCGCCTTGCCTCATCCCACATGTGGTAGATATTGGCTCCGACAGGCGAGACTGGATCCGGACTGAGCAATGCACGTTGGTCATTGTTGTTTTGACCAACCTTATCAGTTTAGGTGGGATAACAAATTCCATCATGGCACCAAAGAGTTACTCTCGGTAGATACTGTCATTGGCTGATTTAAAGTCAATGAACAAATTATGTACTCCAATTTGATATTTGACTGTCTTTTCAATAATCTGACTTATAGTGAAGATCTGATTGGTCGTTTCACAGCTGTATAATTTGATTAAAATGCAACCAATCGTATTCAAATCATATTTAATTGGTGACATGTTTTGTCCATACAAGTCACCATCTTCGGGCTTTCAGTTGGTACAGAAATGTAAGCGTGGATTTGCAAAGGGGCTGAAATTGCAAGAAATCATGCGATTAAAATCTACTATTTACTTAACCAATTTCAACCATTCTGAAAATCCAGATTTACATTTCTGTAGCACCTGACGTCCTGTAGATGGCCTATATGGTCGAGATATGTCGCCATTTTAATGCGATTACGTAACTGGCTATATTTTAGTAAAACTGCACAGTTGTGAGTACAACAATTAATAAATCGTAATGTGCAACACACAGTTGACGGTAAAGTTGTTCCTATGCCTCATTTAGCACTCAGAACTTGTATCCCAATCCGGCGAGGATTCCAAACGCTGTCCACGATGCATGCAAGACGCGACTTCTATTCAACATTCGAAATACTTGAAGATTTAGGAAAGCCGTCGAGATTATTTCACCAATAAATTATATAATACAATAAGAACAAAAGAAACGAACCAATAAAGGAGGGGAAGAAAGAACATTAACAAGATGACATATGGATGGGGTAACAATAAAATGCATCTTAAAGGAACGATTCAAGTGGCTCAGGGAAGGGACAAGTTTCTGCGCAATGTGGGGAATTTGGCTAGCAGAGGGCTGACCAAATTCGTCTGAGCCATTAGCCGACAGCAACTGGCACTCAGCATGGCAGTCGAGGTTGCCCGTATAAAAAGGTGGCCGATTCGACAGAACAAACTCTGTCCACCGCCTTTCAGAAACCGTCACTCAGGTGTCCGTGTTCTTCCTCAGTTGCAAGAGTATAACGATGGAATCACAAGACGAGTCATGGCCCGCATCCTCCACCATTTATGGGTCCTTCAGCGAACGTACGCTCTTCCCATGTCACGGAGCCGCTCATAGTTCAAACCCCACAATCTGTACAACCAAACTTCTGCCTCCCAAGCAGACATCAGAAGTCCGACCATCCCAAGGGCCCCTCAGCCAGATAAGGAAACCTGCCGGCGCACTGAACCCGCTATAGTCAGCCTAACAAGGTTTCCGTGTCATAGCCAAGCAATACACTTCACGCGCACGGATGGCTAACGGCTACACGCGGTAGTCTGAGCCCTATAGTTAGCTTTCTGCTCGCCTGGTTTATGGCTTGTGTTTGGACCTGTTAGTTTCTGACGAACTCTGTTCCACGGAGTTAGTTTGTTAGATTACAATTTTCTGGATTATGACGCCACAGACTCTGGTAGTCCGAAGTTTCGGGGTAACCAGCTGCCTCCATCCACCATGGAGATGGTAACAGCACAGTCCTCTGACACGTACCTAACTACCAAACTACACATCACATCCCAGATGGATGTATCTAATCTTAAAACTCACCACTAAGGAGGAGCGTGGGCGGATCAGTCGGTATATCGACTAGGGTACAGCGTGGACGACTAAGGTTAGGTAGTTCGATTTCTGGCATAGATAAGAGAGTGTTCCATACTCCAAAGCGTCCAGATCGACTCTGGGGATCATCCAGTCTCATAACAAACAGATACCGCAGGAAAACGGTGGAGCATAAAGCTGACCACTCACCCCCTCTTAGTGCCGATGTTAAGATTCAGTCAGGCTATATTCCACTAACCCATATCTTCATGGAGTCCGCAGGGATAACGTTTCGCACCGTTATGAGGAGACATCAAACCTTATGGAGTCAAAAGTAAAGCATGCGACACTCCGCTCAACATCTTTGGTATTCCCCATGGCTACAGCATATAGACCAGTGTTTCTCAACCAGGGCTCATCATAAGATCGTTAGGTGTTCCGCGAGAAATCGTGGAACAAACAAATATTTTGATATATCATAAAAAATTCCAAATAGCCCTCAAAATATCTCGGAAACTTGTGTCCGGCAATTGGCAACAGGAAAATAATATCCGTGCGCTACCTACTGCCTCTTTCTTTTTATTTTGTTTTCATGGATAAGGGTTCACTGGGATATTAAAAACAATTAATGGGGTTCCTCTAAAAAACATTGATAAAAATGATATAAACTGTCGGTACCTATTCTGTGGCGTTCAGGTAAGAACGGTATGCTGAGAATATTCGAACAAAAATGAAAAGAACTAGGCTAACAGAAGGCTGCGAAAAACTACTCAGAAACTTAGTAACTCGTATTTTTCACCCAATACTGCACAGGTCATCAAAACAAGAAGATAAGATGGAACTGAAAGAAGTAAGAAGTTCATACAAAAATTTATTCGGAAACCTAAGAGTACACGAAAGATAACGGTGAAAGGTAAATTTTTCTTGTCAAGCCATAAAAGTATATGGGGACTGAAGCCAAAGCTCCACTTATTTCTAGCGTCGGCATTATATGGGGTTAAGTGGTCAGATTTACGCCCCAGCCGCTTTACCCATGGTAAAAGGAGAAAACGGTAACCATTAAACAGGAGGCTAGGTCGGCCCAAGACCCATTTTGGACGTATTGGAGAAGAAAACATCTTTTGTCCTGCCGGAAATCGAACCACGACTCCTCAGCCGTCCAAACCCTACCTTATCACTACATTAACTGAGCTATCCCGACTACGGCAGATGCGAGCATTATATTAAAAATTCATATTTTCACGGCAAGGACTGCTTTGAGTATGGATATTACGCTGTAACGTAATTTAATACTAACGTTTTGGAGGATAATGCTGATCCATCTTCAAGGCTGATGAAACTGGACATAAGGACAGGATACTCTGGTCCTCGGGCGACTCTCCCTTAACTGTGTCCATTAAGCACGACTTACCAGTGCTCACGTCCCTCTCCCTCTCTGCATGTTACATTTTTCATTCCTATTCCGATGAAAGGTAGGTTCTGCATCCTGCTTGCACAAATTTTCAATTTCCTGAAGCATATGCTTCACTTAAGTATCCACCATTAGCTGCCTTTCTGTTTGGTTGTTTAACTTAAACACTTCGTTAAAACATGGTCCGGTTCATATAGCCCTAAGGATGGAGGCAGCATGAGGATCATCCATACAACACAGGTGCAAGATATAAGTAACTACCTCACTAAGGTTTTCAAAGTGATTTTGAAATATTTTTAGTTAAGAGATATATGTAAAAATAGAGGCAAATAATTCTCTACTATTAATTACTACGCGAGATTTCAGGCATCACGGCAAGACATATCTACCTACGTGTATTTACACGGAGACACATTCTACAACACAAGAATTTTAATCCCTAACTGTGTCTATCAATAGCTCACAATGCCTGGCAAATATAAAACGGGAATTATTCTGTAGATAAATAATAAAATCAAATCCACGGTGCAGAGTCAACGTTAGGCGAACTTTTGCTAGTCATTCGTCGTTACTCAACCATATCAGTTGACACAGCGACTTTAAATAACCTACGAATAAATCAGAGTTCATGAGTATTCGCTAAGATCCCGACGGGTGCATACACACATAGATCACAGCACAAAATGTTTTAAACATTAAAGTCAGGTAGTAAATATCCGCACCGTATCAAAAACTTTGCATTTTTGTTACACAGCGCATTTTCTTGTTTCGAAGTATCCTCACAACAAACTGCAACTATTTCATTAATTATCATCATCTGTCATTTTGTCTTTGTAATGGAGACGCAGTATGTTACCTGCGAGGTAAAGAACTGAACTCCCGAATAGAGTCTGAATTATACTAACTACCGCTAACCTGTAGGGTACGCGGTGGAGCATTTGGTTAAGGCACTGTTCTACAAGCCTCCATTTTCCATTGACATAATCCTTCCGGTCGCACTATGGCCCTGGGGTCGATTCAGCTTCTAACAGAAATGAGTACCAGGAATATTTCCTGCCAGTGTGTAGGGCTGACAACCTTATCGCCTTCATGTGCCGATTGTCTTGAAATGTGGCAGCCTCAACCTCCTGGCACCCTCAGGGCCTGTCCAAGCCTGTAATGGGATTGCTTCTGCTTTTACCACTAACTTGTGGCCCAAAGGGTTAATAAATGCATTTCGGTACTTACTGTGCGCGTCCTACGGAAATGGTAACAGGGGGCCCCTTTCCCTGCGTTACAGCAGCCGGGACGTGATTCTGACCACTCACTTGCATCTCGTGTTCAGAGATTAAGAATAACTGGAGTTACACCTACACCGCTCCCCATACTAATCCATGACGTGCACAGGAAGACTTGACGTTTCCAGCATACAAGAGTATGAATGTTCGGATTACCTGGCAAAGTATTATTAGAAAGTATGCTGGAAGGGGTGGCTGTTCTTCATACAGTGCTTCTTCAGAAACGGTCAGTTCAAGAGCAATGAAGAATTTTGTGCATACTTTGGTACGTGGACACTGGTGTTTGATAAACAGCCTTGAGGAATTCTGTGTGCGGCCAACGTCTCTTTCACGAGATATCCTGAACAGGCACTCGCACGCCAATTTCTAGTATTTTGGAAAATAATATTTCTTCAGAACATCGTACACACAAAGGTGACGTACAGTTTGGGACTCGGCTCTGCGTCTCCGGAAGGAATATTCAAAACACGCCTTATCTTCTAACCGGTGTGGTTCACGCTAATAGCAATATCAAGACATTTACTCACCCGTTAACAGCGTTATTCGACCAATGTCCTCTCACAATTGGTCTTGTAACAAATTATTCCAAACCGCGTAACAGTTCATATCCACTCATTGTCACGGCAGCGACTAGACGTGTTCTTACCGCAAATATTCCCGCGTATTTGCCCTGCATTTCCTTGCACGTCCACGACCGAATAACTGAGACGCCGACTGTATGACCAACGCAGAGCGATCTTACTCGAAACATGAAACCGAGTAGGCAGATGCAGGTGCCATAGTTACGCTGTGATATTCGATAAGACAGCATTCTAATTATACGTTATCTACATAATGTTGGATCCAACACTAACATCTTTGGGGCGTTACTCCTTCCCAGTTGGTACAGACGTTTCGGGGGCGTGTCATGCCTACATCTTCAGGATTCAGCAGGCTAAAACACTCTTCTTGGACTGCTTGACCCTTTCGATAGGGATTGTATGCCTGGGGTGTGGGATATATCGTGTAGTTTAGTCGGTCAGATAATATGGCGTGATAACGCAGTTCTAACCGCTATAAAAGCCTTATATTTCATTAGGAAATATTTTATTTCATATGCACATTTTTACACAAAGAGCAATCGGCAATGTTCTATCGTGGTCGTTATCGTATTGTACTACTACTACGTAGTAGTAGTAGTAGTAGTAATAGTAGCAGTAATAATATTCATTATTATTATTATTATTATTGTTATAGCTGTGAGTGCTTAATTATGCACGGAAAACGCCTAGTAGTTGTATTGGGGAATGGAGGTGGAGCTCCACTTACTGTTTCCTTACTAGCTAGGGGTGTGATCACATTCACGCCTCGGCCGCTTTAACCCAGGAAGAAAACCGTAGGTATATGCTGGATACGAAGTTGGGTGGGACCAAGAGAAAATCTGGAGTTTGTGAAGCATTTCTGTCTTGCAGGAACTCGAACACCGATTCCTCTGTCGTCCTTCCCAACGTCCAAGTACCATATCGACTGACACAGCCCAGCTCGTTATTAGTATCATTAATACTAATCATCACATCATCATCATCATCATCATCATCATCACAGCCACATGCCCATCACATAACGGGCCGATCATATGCATGCGCTGCTCCACTGAAACATAATGTCGACAGTAATAGAAAACAGTCGACCTCGGATGTGACTCAGATCACATCCTTGGACAGTGGTGAGCAACCTTTTACGAATGAGGGTCAAATCACGAGAATAAATGTTTGCAGGCCATGCTACAAATAAAACGTATTTCTTTACTTATGCGTCATTAACAGTTAATACCTTGTCGTCAATAGTGTGTTTTTAGAGTAAATCCTGATTAAAAGAATGAGTTCCCAATAAATAATGAGAGAACCGACATTGCGTATTAGTCAATAAACATTAATATCTGGAGATATTTGAGAAGTTGCAACACGACGACAGGTCTCTGATCTTTCATCGTCGAGTCGGGTTCTGTGCGGTTCTTCGGAATAGGCCTACTCGTCTTTGAAAGGCAATGTTCACAAATACAAGTGCTTCCACAATGGCTCGTCTTTTGTCGTGTATGATTACAGAGCAATGGGGCCATATCACGAGGAAAATACAGTTTATAAAGTCAAGAAGCGTAGTATCACGAAATAAACTTTTTAGGCTTCTGTTAGACTGTGGATAAAGTAATAATTCGTGAAATTTCATACATTCTTGCTCCGTATTGCTACAGTTAGATCGCGGCTCGCACTACGAAGGCAGAGGGTCGCATTGCATACGTAAAATGGCCGCACTGCAAAGCTAGTAGAAGCGCATTTTACCCAACACCGCACTAGCGAATATTCGGTGTGTATCATCACCACCACTACAAAGCTGTTGTATATAACGAAGATGAGTTAATAATTTGCTACAGTCTGGACAACCGAAAAATCTAAGTTCGATTCCTGGCAGAGGCAAGAGATGTTCTTCTCCAAAGCGTTCAAACGAGCCTGGGATCCACACAAATAGCGACGGGCAAATGGGGACGCTTTCTCCGGGAGTAAATCGACATGGTCGTGACTCTGACCATTCTGTACCTAGCGCCGAGGTTGTGAATGAGTGGAATTATATCTTTCCTTTCCCGTATGCCTGCAATTCGTGCAGAGACATCACCACCACCACCGACATCATCATCATCATCATCATCATCATTATGTCTCGAGTCACAGACCTTTTCTCCTTCGTCAACCAACGGCGATACTTACCTATTAGGCTTCAATTTTCGTACTGCAGCGCTTTCCATATTACGTGTGATGTGTTCCAAGTATAGCTATCCTTTGAAGTGAATCTACTGAATGTCTTCCGGATATGATTTCCACATTTTTCTTTAAACCTTTTGTTATTATTCCGGTGGCTCCAGTTATTACCCGCACAATCACACATTTCATGTTCCACATCTGTTGTATCTCCATACATAAACTCTTGTATTTTAATTTCTTTCTGTTTCTTTTTAAGTAACATTTTTGTCAGCTGGTATTTCCACATGTCAGTATGAATGTTTTCTCTTGTTTTAATTAATAATTACATCCGGTCCGTTTGCCTTAACGTGTGTGTGTGTGTGTATCTCTTAATTCCGTAATACTCTTACATATCTGTACGTTCATATATTGGGTTGGGTGTGTGTATGTATGTATGTATATGTGTATGTGCGCGCGTGCGTGCGCGCGCCATTTTTCTGTCGTTTCGATGCCCAGTGCTTGGCATATTGCATGTGAATGTGCACCGACTTTGTCGTGGCTCATTAAGTACTTATTCTTCGCCAAAATTGGTCACCTTAGGTGAGGAGTTTAGTTTCTTAGCGACCCTAATAATACGTAGATGCGAACGCAGTGGCCGCGCGGTCTAAGAAGTGGGTCTGCGGCAGCTAGCTTGCAGGGACTGTGGGTTCGAATCCCGCCGAGGGCATGGATGTTTGTCTCTTGTGAATGTTGTGTGTTGTCAGGTAGAGGTCTCTGGGTCGGGCTGATCACTCGTCCAGAGGAGTCCTACCGAGTGTGGTGTGTCCAGTGAGTGTGATCGTGAAGCCCCGTTAAGTGGAGACCATGATCCTACATCGAGCAGTAGCGTCACAGAAACAAAAGAAACATTGATAAGCGCCTTTAATTACAGTCTTCGCAAGGACTCCTCAATCATTCGTATTTTATGCCACATAGATTCGGTCGACATCCTGGAATAACTGGATTTAGTCACTTCATGTTTTCGAGATCAAAATTTCGAAAGCGTTTCTCATCTGTCTTATTTTAATATTTTACTACTACAACGACTACGCCTGCTACTACTACCACTATTTACTACATCGCTATTACGTTATCAAGAATGTCTTTGTTTAACATTACGGCACAATTTACTACAATACAAATACTCTTATCGCACATGATAAACAAAGGGAAACCCAAAGGAAGATTCAATTCTCCTGCGACATAACGTCTTGAGTCTTCAGCAACACCACAGAACCTCAAATCACGCACCCCAAAGGCGTTTCCCTGAAAAGTTTTCTTACCTAGCTACTTGTAAAATTCCCTGCGCTTTCGAAAACGGTATGCACAAAACTCCGCCAATGACTCGTAACGTGAGTAACTTCCCCCAAATTTACACCTTAACATTATTGTTCTCTGGGAGCCGGGGCAATGCATTTGGTATTAGGGACTCCGCTGACGGGTTGCAGAGTCCGAGGTTCGAATCCCGGCAAAGGTGAGAGAGCTTTCTCTGCTCCAAAACGTCCGGCCTGGCTCTGGTGCTCACCATCCCTGCTATTCAATGGGTAACGGGTTCTTTCCCGGAGAACAAATCGGCCTCAGCGTGAAGTTGAAAAATTGACGACTCACTTCCATCTAGTGCCGAGGTTAAGAATCAATGGTTCTATACTTTACTTTTAGAAGGGTTCCGTTTAATGTAGTTAGTTACATGACCAACTATGTACTGTCACTTTCGGAATCAATGCGCGACAAAGAAGAAAAACGTAAGGTAATAGAAGTAAGCTGGATTACAAATTACGTATAAAGCGACGAAAAGCCATCGATCACAGCTTAAATGTTGAAAAAAATATTTACTTTTTATTTTAAAAAATTACAAACTTAAACACACAATAATTCTGCATAACGATTTCTTCAGTGGAAAGACGATGCCTGCAGTGACAATGGCTTCGCGAAATTAACACTGACGCCAAAATTAAACTGGTCAGAAGCATCCAACAAGCCGAGCCCATAAGAATGTGTGTAGGAGGCCGTGAAAGAGAGGGGAAGGCGTAAAGACAAGGAGGAGTGGGGAAGAATGCAGTCTGCTTTGGGTCTACCTGGCGACTCGCCGACGGGCTGAAGTATGGCTCCGACACAAAACGAAACCACAACCGTCCGTGCTAGTTAGTTTAGAGGCGTCTGATGGGCAGTGCTCTAGCCGGAATCTGGAGTTATTGATGACATATCACTTACTAGCATCAATGAATTTGCATGAGACTTGCAGATTGAACCCCCACATACCCACCATCACAATATGTAGGGGTGACAACTGCTTTTCATACAAAAGGTACATTTTGTAATAAATGTGACACATACCAGCTCATGACTAGTCATTTCATATCGGCTCGCTTAACTTATAAAACTTCGACGGGCAATCAACGTGATTTTTTACGTAACGCGTATCTGCTAGCCAAAGAAACCATCCCCAACACATTCTTTAAATACTGACTGCAGCTTGACTTGAAACAAGTACACCCCGTCTCACGGCAAAATGCAATACCGGCGAGCGCCGCCTGCCATAACACGAAGGGGTCTAAATGAAAAGTGATGCGAGTTGTTAGATAAAATAATGTCTCTATTTCACTGTTATTAGGTTGACTTGCGTAAGTCACGAAATGCTTGTATTTGTGCTGCACAGTCGACTATCCTGATTTATGAGTGTTCGCTACCTGAGTCAGTCCCTCTAGGCAAGTGTCGGGGTCGGGACAGTACAGAGGTGGACACAACGCGGCCCGCACCAGCTGTATGTAAAAAATAATGTTCATGTACTTGACATCACACGAGGCTGTCCGTGAACGGCGGTTTAAAAGAGTTTCTACATAAAGAAACTAACAGCAACTTGAAATTAACCTACTGTACTTGAATGATCAGAAACACGACGCCATCAAACAAGGAACAGATGTTTTATTTTATTACTGCATGGCTCTTGCCTAAGTTGCCTTCTGAAGTGCGGGTCACACAGCTTGTTTTGGTGACCACCCTTGGCATAGTAGATTAAATAAGCCATGATCTCTTGCTGCCATTCCTTTGGTCTGTTTTACCAAAACACAAACTAATACTGTAACTCGTACAGGATCTGCGTGGTCTGGTCACGCATGTACACGCATATGTCTCAAAAACTGGAACACGGTTCATACCCAAGAAATCGCATGACAGTTGATTTTTTCATTGCAGTAACTACCATCCTGAATATGTCTCCGCGGAGCGTGATATATACGTACCAACGATTCGGAGGAACCTGCTACACATATATTCAGGGTAGTGCGGTAATGAACCTTCGGGTTCTGTGAAATGCGGGGAGTTTCTTGACTAGCTGCAGACCAGTGAGCTTCTCAAGAAGGACTCTGCACCATGGAGTAAGTAAGTAAGTAAGAAGAGTAAGTCATGTGGTAAAAAAAAAAGGGAAGACAGATGTACAGAGGTATGGTCGGGGAACATGGAAGCTATTGGCAGCCAGTGGCCCTAAAACAGGCGCAAAAATCCTCAGGAAGAGAAAAGCAAAGGGAAATATTACTCTTACACCATGACACGGACGCAGCGAACTATGAAGCTACAAGGCATCATATCTCGACTGTGTTTTCTGACGAAATCAGGTCTAAATATCACTGTCGAGCATCACACATCTGTATAAAACAGTGCAGCTAAATGCCACAAGGTGGCGGGCGCCGCTTGGTGTTTCAGGCGCCACATTGGCTGGTTGCCATGTCAACCCCGTCTGCAGCAGCTTCGTGAGAGGGGATAAAAAGTCATCCTCACTGCAGGGTAAGGTTTTCGAAAAGGTCAAACTCCATGCGCCAAACCAAAACACGCGTGAAACCTTGACCTCATCATGTCCCATCACAGCACACAGCACCACTATAACAAAAGTTCCTTCTGTCGGCGTATTCTTGAAGGCGTTGCCCACAATGTAATGCCTCTGCCTCGTATTTGGAAGGTAACAGCTTCGAAACATGGTACGGTTTACTGCCTCTTAGGGCCAAGCCTGCTCAACCTTTTACTCGTGGTGCTAGCAACTTCGGCAAAATTTGGTCTGCAATCGGGCAACATGAAATTCAATGAATGAGTAAGCAGGTGGATGAGTGTAATCTAATCTGTGTATTTTTTTATACATCATATGTAATAAAATATACACGACACAATAGGAAAAGTTGATAAAAATGCATTTCACAAACATGGCTAAAAGGAACTGCTCCCTTAGCACATTTCTATAAAATGAATGACTCCATGCACAAACAGCTCATACGTTTTCAAAACTGCTCCGGCATTCTATCTCGGCTTTACCAGCGAAAGAGTTAAAAGATTTTTGTCTCACTTCAAATGACTCCGCGGGCAATATATTGTCCGCCAGCTACGGGTTGATCAGGCCTGCTCCAGGCCAAAGCTATAACAGTACCTTCAAATTGGCTACGGCTACTTCCTGTCGAAACAGAGAAAGCTCCAACTACACCGCGCGGAGAGCCCAAAATCTCGCAAAGTCCTTACCTACTCACTACTAATAATCACCTTCCCATATCATTCGACGCTGTACAGTCGGCAGCTACAAGACCGCTGTTATATAATTTAAGAATAAGCTCATATTTTAAACATTTTTGTTTAAGGAAACGAGTTCTTCGCGTGTGCGAGAGCAAAATGGAGGAACAGTCAGACGCACCTCCCGACAAGATGGACCGGCCGATAACAGATGCATTCTCCAAACAGCTCACGCACTGTTACACGCTTATGTGCGATATAACTTCTGTCGCGGTTTAAGATCCGTACAGAATGGCATTTCTACCGCCATGTACAATAAATTAACATAATCCGCGCACGGTTCTGTTGGCGCCCGGGTCAGTCCTGCAAGTCGCACAATATGTGATACAGGATGTGGAAAATTTGGGCGCATTGAATGCATAAAGCATGGGAGAAGGTGAGGAACTGGCGGACGTAAAAAAGAAAACTAGAAATAGCAAGAATAAGAACGAGATAAGGAGCGCAGAGGAAAACGTGAAGGATAGCAACAGCGTTGAGGAAACGGTTACAGCTTGTGCCAACAGGTGTTTCGATTGTGTCCCTGCAACTAAACGTTCTTCCCTCACTTTCTCGACTATTTAACAGAGTAAAGTAACTGGAACGATGAAATTCCACACCCTACCTGAAACAGCATCTCGTCTTCCCATTAATTCCAAAACTACACTTCGGATCCTACATTCCATTCACTATTGGAGACGTCACAAGATTCCGACATGTTCCGTGATTTCCGTTCATTAATCAATTATTAAGACGTCTAACTATATACACTTAATAGTAGGTTGTTTAAAAATCAGTAGATTATTGTCTCCTATATGGTTTGACCCTATATGGACCATCATCAGGGAGAAACACAGTTACAAGACAAGAATATGCCACTCCTACAACGTAGCTCGTGTTAATGAAAAACATACCATTACAGTTCAAATTATATAAAGGGCGTGTTCAACTTGGATGTACAAACTTGTACAACCAAATTTGCATTCGAACATCAATCAAACTCTCTTCAGTCCAATGGAATGAAAGCATCCTTGTGAGAATGTCAAAAACATTTATTAGATATCGCGAGCCATACCACGATATATTAAGTACGGCAATAAAATAAAATAAGAACATCACAAACATACAACGACGAACAATCCACATTCTGTCTATGCCCTACAGATAGTCAATAATCAACATGAATACGGCTTCCACCGCGATGTAAATGATATCTCAGCTCTTCTGGGATGTTGCGCAGTGTAGATTGGTAGTCAGTAACCAACATTTCTCGGCAACCTACCAGTCACATCTTCTTCTTGGATACTAGAACCTTGAAGACGGAACCGATAGGTTGTCCCGAAACGTCGGTAACTACTCATATACGATGCGTAACATCCCAGAATAAGATCTCTTCTATATCTAAACGCAGTAACACAAGTAAATTAATAAAAATACGAAATGTCGGCGGTGAATCCTATTATATGACTTACAACACTATGCGCACAAACGCTTAGCTGCCACTACTGATTCAATACAGTGCGTTCAATGACAGAACATACAACATAAGCAAACGTTACTTTTATGTAGACTAATTATTACTACTTTTTACCTATTTAATTTACATTATCTGCAGAATCACTGTACATTTCATTTGGTTGCTGTATTTAATAAGCCACAGTATTGGCTCGGGATATCTAATAAATGTCTTTTATATTCACAAAGGAAAGCATTTATTCCATCTATTTGAAGAGAGTTTGGTGGATGCTTAAATGCAAATTTAGATTCATACCACAACTTGTACATGGAAGTTGAACACGCCCCTCATATATTTTGAACTGTAATTGTATATTATTTTTATATAAGCACGAGCTGAGTTTTATGGGGGCACATAGAAGTGTAACTATGTTTACCTCTGATGATGGTCCATACACAGCAGAAACATGCAGGAGACTATAATAATGTACTGATATTTTAAACAAACTAATATAAGTGTATTCAATTGTTTATTATATACCAACATATGCACAAATAAGTATTGTAAATTTATATTAAATTACTCCAACATGTTTCAGCGTTAATACACCATCGTCAGGGAGTTTACAAGTAGTGTTAGCTAATGTCATGAATCATTACATGACAAAATACAATGTAGTAATGTGTTGTTATGATAAAATCTTGGTAAATGTGGCCACATATGTAATTCCGCACCACACACACACACACACACACACCTAACCAGGAATTACATATGTGGCCACATTTACCAAGATTTTATCATAACAACACATTACTACATCGTATTTTGTCATTTAATGATTCATGACATTCGCTAACACGACTTGTAAACTCCGCGGAGATGGTGTATTAACACCGAAACATGTCGGAATAATTTAATATAAATTTACAGTACTTATTTGTGCATATGTTGGTATATAATGAGCAAGTTATTATTCAATATACACGGTATGAACACAAAATAAGTGTATTTCAGTTCGGCGTTTTAATAAATAACATCAACAGATTATTTACCCGCTCTGCAAACAGTGCACAAAAATTCACGATCAATTTGCGCATACCGCTTCATGGCTGGCATTAATCAATAAAGTAGTAACCTGACTGGCTAAGAGCTGTCATCACATGGTTCGATTCCCGTCAAGGGTACGGATGTATCTTTCGTTGTGCCAGAGCGGCTCTGAGACCCACTAACTTTCCATCCAATGCGTACCGGAGCCTTTCACTGGGGTTAAAGGGGACAGCGCAGAGGACACCACTCAAATCCACACCCTGCAGAGACTACAAATGTGCGGAATTACGGACTTCCTCAGGCTGGCAGAAGCGTTAATACGAAACTTGTGTCTGAATTCGAGTAAAAACCTTAACAAATTCAACCTCCGTGGAGAAAACCGGAAAACGGTGATGTCGAAAATACGATGGAGTGTTCAGCGCAACATATTAGAATTCCAAACGACTCCCGAGAGCGAAGTTTTAATCACAAAAACGACGAAATGAGGAAGATGTTAGAGAAGAAAGAAACGAATGGAAACAACAGGAGAAAGACATTATCACAAGAAAGGAAGAATGCCGTCTTCTGGGACGTTACATCGTGTAGTTTGGTAGATAGGTACCAACGTGTAGTAGGCACGCGCCGCCTTCATCTCCAGGGTTGTACGTGTATACCAAACTACACGGTGTCACATCGCCGGAGACAGAGATCTTCACAGTAGTGGACGTGAGGACCCCAAATCGCATTACCAAAAGACCTACCACTTACATATTGGAGCGACTTCCTGCAACAGGAACTTACAAACCGTGACCATTCGCGTGCAGGGATTTGACTGTTCAAACTAGTCTGAATTAAGCTCCATTTTCTTCTTCGTCTGCCAATCGCTCGTTTTCCCTCCGGATCAAAGTCCTGGTAATCGTCCCAGCTGCTCTCTAATCAATGGACCCTGTTTCTTTCCTCGTACACCCGGATATCTGATATAATATTTTGTCTCACCTTGTGAATCCTTTCGCTGACAAAAGAAATCTCATTTCTGCCCATTCTGATCTACTTTCATCTTTCCTCTATATTATGTACGATTCTGAGCAATAAAAACCGACACTGCTAAGGCCCTCTTTCCTTTTCGACTCAGAAATTAGCTGAAACATTTCGTGTCCCTATTGTCATCTACAAAATTATTTCGCTTTCGTTTGTTGGACATTACAGGGAGGAAGTAAAACGCCGAATGACAGAACCTTAACAGGAGCTTCACGATCTGCACCTCTCGCCAAGCATTCTTAATCAAATCAAAGAGGACGTGGTATGTGGCACTGCCGGGAGAGAAGAGAAATGCAGCTACTGACGGTTTTGATTGGGAAACCTGAAGAAATGAGACCGCTTGCAAGACCTAGCCGCAGAGGGGAAAGATATAATGTGAAACTTCAGGATGTATGGGAGAACGTCAGATGGATTCATAAGACTCAGAACAGGAACAGAGTTCTTGTGAACACGATAACGAATGTTGGGGTTCCACAAAATACAGGGTACTTCTTGACTAGCTGAGAATCCGTTCCCTTCTCATTAAGAACTCTGTTCAATGGATTTAGCTACTTTGTTGCCTGGTTAGTTTACTTGTCAGAGTGCACGACATGCGGCCCGCAGGGTGGCACAACTGGCCCTCAAAGGACACACCGACAATCCTATGGAGTGAGTTGGCGTAACAAAAACAGTTCAGTTCTTCCTGGAAGGTTCCTGCTGGCCCGAGGACATTACGTGGAACTCCGCAGGTGGCTCGGACTTCTCGGAAGTGCTCGTAGCTGCGAGACAGACCTTGGGGACCGCTCCTGACTGCGTTGTCGATATCAACAATGTGTCTGTAAAAACAGCCTCTTCCGGTTTCAGTTCGTAACTTCGAACGGTCTCGTCTACATCACGAATGGCGGTTCGGAACGAAGTCTGATACAGGTCTTTGGTATTTTGGCTGCTTCTATGTGACGTAGTTCGTATTTTGTTAAGGCAGAGCTGTCTCCGTGCTTAACCACCAGGTCACGAAGCCATATGTGGGAGTGGGGATATAGTTCCCAGTATTCTAAACCTCAGCAAAGATGGAGGTGAGTGGCCATTGTCACGTGCCGGCCCTTCTATCCCTGCAGAAACAGCTCACGTTGCTCGTTGTACACGACTCTGGGTGGGTTCCAGAGCCGGTCCGAACGACGCGGTGAAACGAACTGCTGCCGTTGCCGGTAACAAAAATGCGATTCTGTTCGACAAGTCCCATCCAGTCATACAGCCTGGTCCTCTGTTCTGCATCATTTAGGCCTTGTCTGCACATGCAGTATGTATTTATTATGTACGGCCGCGCCAAGCTCACGCGGATGGTTGCCAGCCTCTCACAACGGAGATCAGGGCTCAATATGCGTGGGAATTTTGGCGAATAGAGTGGAAATATGATAGATATTTCTCCCAGTAACTAGCCATTCCCCTGCCAGTTTTCATTCCACTTATGCTCCATGCTCCCTACCTTTTAGGCTGCCATAGCTAGTCAGTTTCAGACAGCACCAACGGACTCAAGTCTCAGCAGACTACTGTTAAAATAATAATGCTCATTTAACGTTTTCGGTGGTATTTCAGACAACCTGGTAGCATTCAATAAATTAAATGAACAATGCAGTCGAAACAACGTAGAATAAAACTGACATGGCCTAATTTGAGATACTATCCCTTCATTTTTCAGGAGGGACTGATGACAATCACTAAAAATCCCAGACAAGATAACGAGGTATATTCACTGGACATGTTGGTGTAACAGCCCAGTCGGAATTCGTGTGCCGGACAGACCATTCTACGGTGTCAAGATAAATGAGACAGGTGGCATTCATTCTACTTCACACACAAGGGGTGTTATCATGTTATTCCTTCAAATAGATTAGTGTTAATGATCGAAGTTATTATGGCTTCAGATTAGTTTCAAATTTTGGTAGAAGATGTAGCTTTCTTCGCATAGATTCCGGCCAGTCGTCGTTTTGATACCACGCACCGCCGGCAGGCAGTAATGACAACAAACACAAAGGTATTTACTCGTAAGAACTATGCCTAAGTGCTGATTTTCCGGTGCTAGTGAAAATGCGTTAATTTACATTATACAGTGCCAAAAGAGGTTGAATGAGCTAGTTTACGCAGACTCACATCGCCCTTCTAGCGACAAATCAAGGAGCCAACTGAGAGCTTAGTTCAAGTCAAAATTCTAGCAAACTTCAAAGCAACTGTCCTACATTAGCGATATTCGTGGTACGCGGGACACACTCAACTTCTGAATGTCTAACAGTCAACAGTCCCAGTGACTTTGGGGTAAACTACACCTGTCCTACTAAACTTTCACTAACGTGCAGCAGTGCTACTGACATCAGAAACGCGTCCAGCAGTTCTACTGACACTAGAATAGTGTCCAGCAGGTCCTAATGACACAAGAACAGCATCCAATTGTCCTACTGACACAAGAAAAGGGTACAGCAGCCCTACTGACTTCAGGATAACGTTCAACAGTGCGGATTCTAGTACAAACTGCTGCTGTTCTACAGACTCTATTATTTCTTCAGTTGTCGTACTGACACTAGAATAACGTGCAGCAATCCCTATGACTCCACGAAAATCTGCAGCAGTCCTGCAGACTGTATGAAACCTACAGTTAAACTACTGACACTAGGATAACGTGCAGCAGACCCTTCGACTCCAGGACAATCTGCAGCAGTCCACAGTTCACTCAACACAGGTGGACACACAATAAACCAGATTATCAATATACAAAACAAACAACTGGATCGCCTCTGATAAAACTGATATATGAAAATGAATTGGACACCCGAAGAAACGGACGCAAAGAAGACAGCATTCCGGGCAGCCAATACTTAACTAGAATTTATAAAAGAATGATATAAGGAAAAACAATGCTTGGTATGTAAGGCTTTTACACCATACAGTTTTAAGCGTATGAAAAATTTAAAAAGGGATTTGAAGCACAGTACATCACAGTTTATAGATTTTATGTTCCGCTTTATCATCTTATAATTATCTGAGTTTTAAACAACATAACAAAACAAATTTAAGTTCAGTTACAATAAGGTTTAACAGCTTGTACGTTACTGCGACAGGAGTTGTTGAGAATGGCCTCCAAGGGACCGAAACGTATCGAGTCAACATGGGCTATAATTTTATCAATAACGATGTTGCATCGTGATAACGATTTTTAATAAAGCCGACACGTAAAACGGAATAAAAAATAACCTAAAATTATAACCATTCAAGTCCAATGTCCATTAAGTTTTCACACCACCTGCAACGAAGTCATCTTAACCACAGACACGGATCAGCACCTTCCGAGTTCACTAATTAATCAAATTACTTATTCCACGTAGCAGATTCCTTCTTGAGGAGCCAGTAAGTCAAAAACTCGTCATGAATTCGCTATCACTTTATGCAACCAGAAGGTTAATCATCGTGTTTACAACAGCCCGCCATTTGTCCCTGTCCCTATTCTAAGCCTGATAAATCCTCCTCCCATTCTACTTCCGTACAACCCATTTTAATGCCATCCGCCCACTTACGCATGGGTCTTCCAAGCGGAATCTCTTACCCAGGTTTCCCGACCAAACCCTGTGTGCATTTCTGTTCTTTCCCATACTTGTTGCATGCCCCACCTGTCACATCAATTACTTGATCGCCCTAATAATATCTTGCGAGGAGTGCATATCACGAAGCTCTTCAGTATGTAATTTTCTACATTCTCCTTCACTAATACTTTCGGGTTCACACTATTCTCGTCTTGGAGAAGCGCCAAAGCCTCTCCAGTATTATTTTCTGGAATCAGACTTATGTGAATGCGACCGTCCTTACGTCGAAGCTAAACCTATCTCACACCTTTTTTTTATTTACGATTTATTGCACAGGATGTACAACATGTTCAAAGACAAGTTAAAAAATTGTTCCCCTAGCCGATTTGAATAAATATTTATACAATGGCAAAAATGAAATAAAAGTGAATATATTAACAGAGAAAAATTATAAAAAAAACAACACTGCGACTTACGGTGAGCTAATTACAGCAGAATACGCTTCAGTCGTTTACGTTTATATTTTTTGTACACAGTAGTCAGGTCGGTTAGAGCATAATTCCCGATTTGTTGGACCCAGTGGGTTGGGGTGAGGGGCTGTGAGCAAAAAATTTTGCTTTAAATCGGTAAATGATAACTGGGATGGCATCAGTGTTTAGAGTGTCGTGCAACTGGGGAGTGGGAGTACGTCTGGCATAATTACCGATGACTAGGACACCCTTTGACTGGATGACTTGGAGTTTGAGGTAGTTGGCAGGACATGTAGAACTGCAGACAGGGGCGACGTAAGAATGGACCGAATAAGTAATTTGTAGAGGGTTAACTTCTTGGGCCGTGCAAGCGTTGAATCTCAGGTGAGGAGGGGGAAGATGTTGTGAACGGTTGTGGCTTTGTTTGCGACGGTGTTCAAGTGCTGGGTGCATGGAAGTTTTCAGAATAGTACAAGGCTTTACATAGCGAACTGCCGAGGACCAAGGAACAAATATGTCATGGGTTTGAAGAGGGTGCGGAAGGGGGAGGAGCGATGCTTGGAAAATAGAATGATTTCACTTTTGTGGGTATTTAATCGGAATTTGGTTGTGGGTGTGGTCGAAACTGTTTTTGTAATGCGATTTACTGAAGAGCGGGCAGACGAGTTGAAAAGAGGATTCTAACAACACAAAAGAGTCTAATCTAGCCCACGCTGTAAATACGCGCACATAGCGCCAACATCGCATGTATCTAGTGTGCAGTGTTTTAGACTTATCACTTCCTCCAAAACACTGTCATACAAAGGACACTGCACAAGTCACTTCATTGCTCCCCAGAGGTGATCCCAATTTCTCGGCGTGATATTTCAAATCGAACCCGTTCAATGGGTTTTGTAAGCAAGTTTGCCAGTTGTTTTCTTCCATCAATGTGTTCTGTCCCAATGTCACTATCAAGGTATCTCTCCCTCACATAGAAGTGTCGCACCTCAATGTGTTTTGGCCTTTTTGTGATACTCCGGGTTCTTGTTTAGTTTGACGGCACTGGCGTTGTCGATGTACAGTATCGGTGTCTTTTTGGCGAAGTCAGACAGCAGTTCTGAAAACAGGCGCTTTAACCAGACTAACTCATTTAGCCCCTTCACTTGCAATGATCTCGTCTTCAGTTGTTGAGAGGGTTGTTATCTTTTGTAGTCTACTTGTCCAAGACACTGCACCGTCAGCAAATACAGCTATAACGCCCATGGTGGAACTTCTAGTTGCCTTGTCTCCTGCCAAGTCAGCATCACTAAAAACTTTCAATTCGTCAGAACCGTAGTGTACCTGAGGCCATAGATGCAGGTTGATCGCAAGTAACGGAATATGCGTTTAACTTCGTTCAATCCTTTTCAGCTGGTCTGTCCATGACCCGTGCAGCACTATTTACGGTGAATGCGATCTCAGGGCGCGTTGCTGCCGCAAGATACATGAGGATGCCCACTGCCTCAAGATACGGAACCATGCCGCTGACGTCTTTGTGATTATGACTTTCTTTGCGACTCGCAGGCGTCGACACACCTTTTGCTTCAGCCAAGTTGAACTTTTTCAGTATCTTGTTCGTATACGCCTATTGGCTCTCAAAGATCGACCCATCACTTTGACACTTAATCCTCATTCCGAGGAAGTTCTCAAACGACTCAACTGTGGTTTTAAATTCCTCTTGCAATAGGCCTAGAAACGCTTCATTTTTTTCGGCTTGTTACCAATGACAAGTCCGTCATCAACATAAATTGCAACATAGAGAAAACTGTCTTCATGTGTGCGATAAAATAGGCAAGGATCAGCTTTCCCCATGAAACTAATAGACCGTTTGTTCCAGCACCGTGCTGCTTGCTTCAGGCCGTAGGGGCTTCGTTTTAGCCGACATACACGACCACGGCCACCGTCAAAACCTGTCGGCTGCTCTAAGTACACCCCTTCTTCTAGTTCACTGTAGAGGAAAGTGGTCCTCACATCGAACTGTTTCAGCATCATACCTTCCGAACCGGCCACAGCAAGTAGTGTGCGGACGGTGTCGTAGCGTGTTACGGGACTAAATGTTTCATCATAATCAATTCCTTGTTTTTGTGCGTAACCCTTCGCAACCAGACGAGCCTTAAAGCTAGCCTTGCAGTCACATGACGTCTTAACCCAGCGATTTTGAACCACCTTTGCGTTGACTGGCCTATTGACGAGCTACCAGGTCTCATTTTCCTTCAGTGATGCTACTTCTCCATTCACTGCTTTAGGCCACTGCTTCTGTTCGTTTGACTGCATCGCTTCAGTGTACGAAATCTGGCTTAGACAGTAGCCTCCTTGACTATCATTAACTAGGCAAACAAATTCGCCACCAGTCATCCAATTGGGCTGTTTCTTTTCACGTATGCTTTTGCGTCGTGAAAATGAATTTCTAAATTCGAAACACTACTTCCTCCAGCAGTAGAAGCAGTATTGCCGTCGTCACTTTGGTAGTTTTGTAATATCTCAGGTTCTTCAGTTGGAGCTACATAGAGTGTAGGACACATGCTTTCGGTTCGGTTGATGTCGTTGCGCGCATTGCACACAGCTTCGGGCTAAAGAGAACATCACGATTCATCACAATCTTCCGTTTGTTAGGCATCCAAATTCGATAGCCGTCCTTTCACCCATATGTCCGACCAGTCGACCCGACGTACTCTTTGGGTCCCACTTGTGACTTTTCTGTTTGGAGATGTGCACAAAACATTCTGTCCCGAAAACACCAAGTGACCAATAGTTGCATATGATCCAGTCCACAGTTCCACTGGTGCAGGTCCAGTACGGCTGAGTATGTATACCGCAGTACTAGAGGCCTCAGCCCACAGTTTTATCGGCAATCCACAGGCGTGAAGCATACAGCGAGCGCTTTCTAGAATCGTACGATTTTCTTGCTCTGCTGCACTGTTCTGTTCGGGAGTATATGGCATAGCTAGTCGATGCGTGACACCGTATTCTTCGAACACTCTCGGTAGAGCTTCACAGTTGAATTCCATGCCACCGTCTGACGGTAGAACTTTTGTGACGTGTCCAGCAATCTTTACTTCTTTCAGAAACTTGCGTAGGCAATCCACCACCTCACTTTTTGTGGTGATGAACACACGATATTTCGAGTAATCACCTTTGAAGCAGATGTAACAGCGGGCACCACCCACTGATGTTTCTGTCAATGGACCACACACACATCTGGGTTAATCTGTTCTCCAACTACGCTTGTTCGACCTGTCCGAGTTCCGAAGCTCTGCCATTGTGCTTTTGCCAAAGCACAGCCGTCAAAAAATTCTTTGCCTGCTTCCACATTAACACCACGTTGCTTGAGCAATTTCATAACATGGCGCTTATTTTGATGACCAAGACGCTCATGCCATACTTACAATGTTTCCGCTCGCGTTGCCAGGTGGATCTCTGTAGCGTGTCGTGGAACTGTACACCTCTGACATATTATCTGTTGCCAGTCCACATGGTGTCACATACAAGAAACCTTGAACCTTCATCAACACTGCCGTAAGAACCCGAAATGTCATACAGAACGGAATGAATTTCGTAATATGTCTGGGTGTTCTTTACCGCGTCGGCGACAGGAAAAAGTAAACACACAAGAAAAGAACACGATCAAGCAATGCAGTGGCTCAGGCGTTAGTCACCAGCCTCTCATTGCGGAGGTCAAAGTTTAATCCCGGGTCTTTCATGTGAGATTTGTAAATAAAGTGGCAATGGTAGAAGTTTTATCCGAGTACTTGGTTCTTCTCATGTCAGTATCATTCCACCAATGCTCTACACTCATCTTCATCTTAATGCTGCTGGTATCAGAAACAAACGTCGGAGACTTCATGGAAATTTCGTATAGTGGGTAGCATGACACAAAAAACATTTTCACTTTCACATTGTTTATCACAACGTTTTACCCTTTTGTGTGCACAGTGTCTAATGATGTGCTGGCCGAAATTCAGGGTGTGTTCTGGAAATAATTTGGAGCAAAAAATTTCTATAAATAAATTATCTAATCAACACTATTATCATGTTCAGCGAAATATAATTCTGATCGACGTCAGTGTTGGTGTAGTGACATAACCTTACTTGAATTGCACGTCAGTGTAGTGAGATGTAACCTTACTCGATTTGCACGCTAGTGCCGTGCTGTAACCTTGATCGAGTTGAGTGCTACTAGTGTGAGATGTAACCTCACTCGAATTGCAGTCTTGTGCCATGAGATGTAATCTTGATCGAGTTGCGTGCTATGGAGTGGGATGTAACCTTACTCGAATTGCATGTTAGTGCTGTGAGATGTAAACTTGATCGAGTTTAGCGCTACAGGGAAATGTAACCTCAGTCGAATTGCATGCTAGTGTAGCAAACTGGCACCAGTGTAACCGTTCAATTCACAGTCCGTTTGTTTCACGTGTTTGTTTTTAGTTGCGCACAAGTGTTATGGAAATGCCACTAACACTTGCAAGTGATCAATAGGTTGACAAGCATTACGTGTACGGTTTCGGCGATGCCAGTAGTTGGGCAGATGCAAAGAAACACCAGCGACAATATCCAGGTTGTAGACTTGCACATCGAAGCACATTTAAGAACGTCCACAGAACTCTGAGGTAGAATGGTTCCTTCCCACAAGGAACATAGAAAGTGGGCAACCACAACTTGCATGATACGAGTGTAATCTTCTGCATGCAGTGTCGCAAAGCCCACATAGCAGTATGTGCAAAATTTGCATGAGGACAACTACAGCACAGAGACATGTATGGAAGGTTTTGCACGATAACGGTTTTCATCCGTATCACCCCTAGAGCGGGGGGGGGGGGGGGGTTTTTTCCGGGGGCCTCCCCCAACAGGGAGGCTTTTTCTGGGGGGCGGCCCAAAAGGGCGCAACTTCCCCCCAAACC
>Ga0123357_10001554_pt1 | contig 24465 bp, 24 predicted proteins | sample TergutEmb28metaG_FD_89873 | JGI IMG/M metagenome (GOLD analysis project Ga0123357, IMG submission 89873) | Embiratermes neotenicus P4 segment gut microbial communities from Petit-Saut dam, French Guiana - Emb289 P4 | ecosystem: Host-associated > Arthropoda: Insects > Digestive system > Gut ...
CCACATGAACGTCGTCTACGCCCCCGACGCGACAACCGCCGACAAAGCACTGATCGCCAAAGCAGCCATGCTCACCGGCATGGGCATCCAAGTCCACCTATGCGGAAACGCACTAGCCGACCTGGCGTAGGACAAAAACAACACCAATAAAAAATGGGGAGGGCTCTTGCGAGCCCTCCCCATTTTGTGTCAGATCGGGAAGATCGGTTGCCTTTTAGTCATACAGGCAAGGGGCGATCTGCGCGCTGGTGATGTTGTCCTTGTTGTACCAGTAGTAGTTCGTGGCAATCGTCTTCGGAATGTTCGTCGGATCGATCGTCATCCCGTTCCACTGAACCGGGGCCTTCTTGATCAGGGCTGCGGCGACCGCGACGGTGCCAGAACCTTCACCTTGCGGATCCTGCGTGATGGCGCCAGTCTCTTCACCGGAGGTGATGGCGGCCTTCTGCAACGCGCCAGAGTCGAAGCCGACCAGCTTGACCTTGCCGGACTTGACGGCGGGGACGTTCAACGCGCCCTCGGCCGAACCCTGGTTCGACGCCCACAGAGCCGTCAGATCCGGGTTGGCGGCGATGTAACCGGTGGCAATCGTGTTGGCCTTGTTGGTGTCAGAGTTCGTCACCGTGACGCCCTTGCCCATATCAGCGGTCAACTGCGAACCGGGGGTGCCCTGGGCGCCACCCACGCCGATGATCGTCACGTTCGGGCAGTTCGCCGTGATGCCCTGGACGAAGCCCTTGAAGCGGTCCATGCCAGAGGCCGACGTGTAGTCGTGCAGCAGCACGCCGATCTTGGTGCTCGGCTGGTTGGGAACCAGCGCGCACAACTGCTTGGTGCCCTCGGCGGCGGCAGCGACGTTGTCCGTGGCGACCGTGGTCACCGGGACAGTCGAAGCGGGAACGCCGGAGTCGAACGCGATGACCGGGATGCCGGCGGCCTGGATCTGCGCGAGGACGGACGCGGAAGCGGTGCCGTCGTCGAGAGAAGCGAAGCCGATGGCAGCAGGCTTGGCGGCCAAGGCGGCCTGCAACTGCTGGGTCTGCTGGGCGATCGACGACTCGTCGTTCGGGCCGACGAACTTCAGCGTCAGACCCTGGGCGTCAGCTTCCTGCTGCGCGCCCTGATTGACGGCCTGCCAGAACGTCTGGGAGAAACCTTTCGACACGAGGTAGACGAGAGGCTTCGTCCCGTTATTGGACGACCCGCTCGACGACCCACTCGGGGACGCGGTCGGGGAACTGCTCGAACACGCCGCGAGCGTCACGCTCAGGGCGAGTGCGGCGGCTGCCGCGATTAATTTCCGCATACTGTGCTCCTTATCCTTAGTTGGTTGTGCGGTATGCGCCTCCAAGTGGCGACGCACCTACGCGCCCTTGGACGCGAATTCTTCTAGTGGGCGTTCGCCCTGCGGACGCGCGCCTGGTCGATGAAGACCACGATGACGATGACGAGGCCGAGGATGACGTTTTGCCATTGCTGCGGCACGCCCGTCACCAAGAGGCCGTAGTTGATCGTCGCCATGACCAACGCCCCGATCAGGGTGCCGATGATGGAACCCTTGCCGCCCGACAGCGACGTTCCGCCGATGACGGTCGCGGCGATCGCCTGCATCTCGAAGCCCACGCCCGTCGTCGCGGAGGTGATGCCCGAGAACCGGGCGATGTACAGCACGCCGGCCAGCGCGGTGAACATCCCGGCGGCGGCGTAGATGATGATCAGCCACTTCTTGACGTTGACGCCGGAAAGCGCGGTGGCCTCCGAGTTCGAGCCGATCGAGATGTCGTAGCGCCCGAAGATCGTCTTGTTGAAAATGATGAACGCGACGATCACCGCGACGACCAGCACCAAGACCGCGTTGGGCAGCCCGGGAATCAGCGTGCCGTTGGCCAGCGCGTACATGTCCGGGTAGCGTGCGGAGTCCAAAACCAGTGGGTTCATGTTCGGGATGACCAGCGTGAGACCCTCGGCGATCCACATCATCGCCAGGGTCGAGATGAAGGGTGGCAAGCCCAGCCGGGTGATCATCAAGCCGTTGAGCGAGCCGAAGATCATGCCGCAGACCAGGGTGGCGAGGATGCCCCACACCGTCGGGAAACCCCAGTGGGTGAGGAACATGCCCGCCATGACCGCCGTCAGCGCCATGCCCGTCCCAGCGCTCAGGTCGATGCCAGCGGTGACGATGACGAACGTCGCACCCATGCCGAGGCAGCCGACCAGCGTCGCGGACAGCAGGATGTTCGAGATCGATTCCCAGGTCGCGAACGTCCCCGGCGCCATGATCGAGAACACCGCGAAAATGACGACCAAACCGATCGCGGCCATGAACTGCTGCAGCCGCTGCCGCAAGGCGCCGCCGCGCTTGACGGCCACAGGCTCGGCCAACGCTACTTCAGCGGTCACTGACATCACTGCCCTCTTTCTCTTCAGATTTCTCTTCAGAACGCGCGGTCGCAAGTTCCATGATGGACTCCTGGGTGGCCTCGCCGGCTTTGAGGACACCGGTGATTGCCCCTTCGCACATGACCAGGACGCGGTGGGACATGCGCAAAACCTCGGGGAGCTCGGACGAGATCATGATGATCGACTTGCCCTCGTCCTCGGCGAGCCGGTTGAGGAGCTGGTAAATCTCCTCCTTCGCGCCCACGTCGATGCCGCGCGTGGGCTCGTCGAAGATCAGGACGTCGCAATCGCGCACCAGCCAGCGACCGACGATGACCTTTTGCTGGTTGCCGCCCGAGAGGTTGCGCACCAACTGGTCGATGCTTGGGGTCTTGATCCGCAGCAAGTCGCGCTGCGACTCAGCCGCCTTCCGCATGCCCCCGCGGTATTGGAAGATGCCCAGTTTCGTGAATTTCTTGTAGATGGACGAAATGGCCGTGTTGTGCGTCACGTCCAAGCCCAGCATCAAGCCGTAGCGGCGGCGGTCCTCGGACAGGTAGCCGATGCCGCTCTCGACCGCGCGGGCCGGGTTGGCGATGTGGATCGGACGCCCGTTCAGGATCACCTCACCGGACGTGGTCGGGTCGGCGCCGATGATCGCGCGTGCGACCTCGGTGCGTCCGGCGCCCATCAGCCCGGCGAAGCCCAAGATCTCGCCGCGATACAGGTCGAAGTTGATGTCCTTGAGCAGCTTGCGGGTGCTCAGATTGCGAACCGACATGGCCACGTCCCGGTCGTCGCGGACGTTGTGCGGTCGCGCGGAGGTGTCGATGGCCCGCCCGACCATGCCGGAGATGACCTCGTCCAAGGTGGTGGTGGCGGTGTCCAGGGTGGTGATGTACTGGCCGTCGCGGACGATCTCGATGCGGTCGGTGATCGATTTGAGTTCCGACATGCGGTGCGTGATGTAGATGACGCCCGTCGTGGGGGTGACGAACCGGCGGATGAGCTCGTGGAGTTTGGCGACCTCTTCCTCGTTGAGGGCCGACGTGGGCTCGTCCATGATGATGACTTTGGCGTTGAAGCTGAGCGCCTTGGCGATCTCGACCATCTGCTGCCGGGCGACGGTCAGCGAGGAGACGACGGTCTTCGGGTTGAGGTCGATGCCGAGCGAGCCGAGCAGCGCCTCTGTTTTGCGGAGCAACTCGGCTTTCTTCGTGAAGACGCCGGCCACCAGCGACTCACGCCCCAGCCAGATGTTCTCGGCGACGGTCAAGTGCCCGGCGAGGTTGAGCTCCTGGTGGATGATCGACAGGCCCAATTCCTCGGCTTCGCGGGGGGTCTTGGCGGCGAGCGGCTTGCCGTCGAGCCAGAACTCGCCGGTTTCGTGCTCATAGATGCCGGTGAGTAGCTTCATCAGCGTCGACTTCCCGGCGCCGTTCTCGCCGACGAGCCCGAGCACTTCGCCGTGGCGAAGGTCGAGGCGCATACCGTCGAGCGCTTTGACTCCGGGGAAGGATTTGCTGACGCCTTCGACTTGGAGCAGAAGCGTCGGGTCAAACTCGTGGGTGACGATTTCCTCAGCGGTGGCGGTCATCGTTGCGGCCATTCGCTCGCGGGCGTCACGCCCTTGAAGAACAGGGCGTTGCCATAGGGGCGGGTCTCCCCGGTCCGGATGATGAGCTCGGCTTTCGCGGCGAAATCGTAGAAGGCGAAACGCTCGATCAACCCGACCCGGTATCCCTGGGCGTCAGGGGCGTCCAGCGGCAAAGGCGACACGGTGGGATCGCCGAGATCGGCTGCCGCGATGAGTTCTTGCTGGACGTCGAGCAAATCGGCGGCTGGGGATTCCATCAGGCCGAGCTGGAAGTCCGAGAATTCGTCGGGGACGAAAAGCCGGCGGATGGCTTTCAAAACGCGCGGCGAGGGAAGGCCGGGCAACTCGATAACGGGTTTCCTCGCCAGTTTCGCGGCGGTGAAATGGGCGTCGGCGACGATGACCATGTCGCCGTGGCCCATCTCGTCCAGAGCGCAAAGAAGCCGTCCCGTCAAGATCGGATCCACACCCACCAGCATCGCTGCCTCCAAATATGAAATCGATTTCATGGATAAATATAGGGAAATAAAACCTTTGCTGTCAAGCATCGTTACGAGATTGTTATTGTCTTGGAGCCCTATTCATGATCCTGGAAGTCGAGCGTCGCCCGGGTCGGCGTCTGGCCGCGTTGTCGTCATCGCCCGTGCCACCAGCACGAGCTCCTCCTCCGCCTTGCCAGCCACCGCCCGAACACCGCTCGCCAAACCAGGATCATGAATAACGCTCTTACTCGCGCCGTTCGGGGAGTCGGTGCGTGCAACGTTACTGGGCCGGTCTGGGATCCTCGTCTGCGGCGGATTCCTCGTCGCCGAAACTCACGGGCAGCACCACGTCGCGCGGTGGGACGCGCGAGCCGTGGATGCGTTCGAGCAACAGCTTGGCGGATTGGGATCCGAGTTCGCGTGCGGGCAGGTGGGTCACCAGGACCCCGAGCGGCGCCAAGAGCATCGAGGGCATGCCGCCGAATGACACGACGCCCATCGTCGGCGGCAGCAAATCGCGTTCCGAAAGAATCTTCAGCACCCCGGCGGCGAGCCGGTTGTTGGCGGCGAAGAAGGCGTCCGGTGGATCGTCTTGTGCCAACAGGTCCAGGGTTGCCCGTTCACCGTCGCGCGCGTCGTAGCGGACTCGCCTGACCAGACGCGGGTCTGGGTCTTCGCCAGTGGCACGGCGGACCGCGATCGACCAGCCTTCCAGCCGTTCGTCGGCGGTCTGGACGTGTTCGGGACCCGTCACGCACGCGGGGCGCCGGTAGCCGGCCTGGAAAAGCAAGGATGTCGCGGAAACGGAGCCATCCATATTGTCGACGACGACCATGTCAATCGCGTACCCGGGCGCACGGCGGTCGACGCACACCACGGGCAGGTTGCGTTCCATCAGGAGATTGAGGTCGATCGCATCGGTGGACGGGGCGATGATCACCCCCGCGACGGGTTCGGCGACCGCCACCCGCAAATACGACATTTCCCGGTCCGGGTCTTCGTCGGTATTGCACAACATGACGGAAAAACCGTCCGCCCGCACGACATCTTCGACGGCGCGGGTCATCGTGGAAAAAAACGGATTGCCGATGTCCGGGATCATCATCGCGATGACCTCCGACGAATTCGTTCTCAGGCGACGCGCGTTGCGGTTGCGGACGAAACCGAGTTCCAAGGCGGCCTTGTGGACGGCGTCCGTGCGTGCGGGGGAGACCTTCGCGCCGTTGAACACCCGCGACACAGTCGCGGCGGACACCCCCGCCCGCCGTGCTACGTCATAGATCGTGACCACATGTCCTCCGGCGAAAACATTACACGGCCCGTGACACATCAATGCGGGGTGAGAGCCCTGTCAATAGGCTCTCACCCCGCATTGGCGCGTGTGATTGAATAGCGCGAACTACCTGTTTGCCGTCCCAGACAGCCGCAACTGCGACTTTTCCGAGAACACGTGGATCGTGTCCGGGTCGGCGGCGTTCAGGCGGATCGTCGTGCCGCGTTCGGGCGGCTGGCGGGTCGACATGCGCGCGACGATCTGCTGCGCGGTCAACTGGGCTTCCGCCGACGTTCCGGCCAGCGTGCCGTAGATGTAGCCGTCGGCGCCGAGTTGTTCGACGACGTCCACGTCCACCGCGATCCCCTCGTCGGCGACGACGAAGTTCTCCGGGCGGATGCCGAGCACGAGCGTCGTCTCGTCGGAATCCGCGCGGGACAGTACCTCGCGCGCGATCGGCACCACGTAGTCGCCGACCTTCACGCCGCCGTCGACGATGGTGCCTGCCATCAGGTTCATGGCCGGGGAGCCGATGAACCCGGCGACGAACAGGTTGTCCGGTGCGTCGTAGAGGGTCAGCGGGCTGTCGACCTGCTGGAGGATGCCGTCTTTGAGGACGGCCACGCGGTCGCCCATCGTCATGGCCTCGACCTGGTCGTGGGTGACGTAGACGGTGGTGACGCCCAGCCGCGTCTGCAAGGCGGCGATCTGGGTGCGGGTGGAGACGCGCAGTTTGGCGTCGAGGTTCGACAGCGGCTCGTCCATCAGGAAGACGTGCGGCTGGCGGACGATGGCGCGGCCCATGGCGACGCGCTGGCGCTGGCCACCGGAAAGGGCCTTGGGCTTGCGGGCGAGGAATTCTTCGAGGCCGAGGAGTTTCGCGGCGTCGAGGACGCGCTTCTCGCGGTCGGCTTTGGACACGCCGGCCATCTTCAGGGCGAAGCCCATGTTGTCGGCGACGGTCATGTGCGGATACAGCGCGTAGTTCTGGAACACCATCGCGATGTCGCGGTCTTTGGGCGGCAGGTCGGTGACGTCGCGTTCGCCGATCTTGATCTGGCCGGTGTTGACTTCTTCCAGGCCGGCGAGCATGCGCAACGAGGTCGATTTGCCGCAGCCCGACGGGCCGACCAGCACCATGAATTCGCCGTCGCCGATCTCCAGGTTCAGTTTGTCGACGGCAGGATGATCGGTTCCGGGGTAAATCCGGGACGCATCCACATAAGAGACAGTGGCCATGCCACATCAATCCTTTCCACGGGCAGGTACGTGCCCGACGATCCGTTATGGAGCTAGCAGGTAGCGTGGAGGCCGCTAGCAGAACCATTGTGGCACGTCCTCGCCCAGATGGCACGAACCAACCACCACCCGGCTTTTTCGCGGGCGATCCTGACCGGCGCCCGGGCGCGGCCCCGGCGTGTCGCGCCTGCGGGCCTGGGTCCTGTTCCGGATGCCCGGTGTGGGGCGGTCGGGACCGGCAGTCGGGTAGGCTCGCGGCGTGTCCGAAAACCAGACCCCCGACGAGACGGCGCCCGACGCCCTCGCCCCAGACGCGGTGACGCCTCAGGCCGTCGAGCCCGACGCGGCGCCCGGCGAGCGCGAGTGGTGGGACGACCCGTCGTTGCCCTGGCGGCACAAGCCGGCCCGTGCGGACATCGTGTGTTTCGGCTGGATCGCAGCCGTCGGCATCTATGGCATCGTCATCACGCCGCTGCGCCCGGCGATGCTCGCGTACGCCCCGCAGATTTTCGGCGCGATGGGGCATTATTCGGGCCTGATCATGACCGGCGCGCTCGCGGCGACGGGCGATCGCTGGTGGCCGCTGGTGTGGGCCATCGGCCTGTTCGGGCTGGTGAAATTCGACTGGATCTACTGGTGGGCCGGGCGGCTGTGGGGCCACAACCTGATCGAGGTCTGGTCCGGGAAATCCGAGCGGACGCGTCGCCGTAACGACCGCGCCGAGCGGTTCGCGCGCAAACACGAGACGCTGGCGCTCATCGTCGCGATGCTGCCGATCCCCGTGTCCAGCACCGTCATTTTCGTGGTGCTGGGGGCCGCCGGGACGACGCTGCGCAAGTTCCTGACCGTCGTGTTGTGTACCTCGGTGGTCTACACCGGAGGATATCTCGCGCTGGGGTACGCCATCGGCGCGCCCGCCGTCCACCTGGTCGAGCAGTACGCGACATGGCTGCTGTGGGCGTCGGTGGCCATCGCCGTGGTCATGATCGTGGCCTGGGTTGTCAAAGGACGCGGGAAAAACGACAAGAAACGGGTGTCGCCCAGCATGTGACACGAACTCTCAACCTGTCGTGGACATGGTGACGGCGTGGCGACATTTTGTTGAGCCAACGTCCGGGGTGGGGTGTTCAATGGTAGGGGAGGAGTGATCGCGATGAAGGTATCCAGGTACGCAGCAGCCATCCTGGTTTCGGTGTTGGTCGTCGGAACAGCGTCGGTCTGTGGTGAGGTGTCGGCGGTTGCCGCTGTGACGCCTTCGCCGTCGGCTGCGGGGAGCGCGCCGCTGGCAGCGTCGGCGAGTCCGTCGGCGTTACCGAGCTCGTCGGCGTCACCGGCCCCGAGTCCGTCGGCGTCGCCCTCGCCGACGCCTTCCCCGACACCCGTGCCCGTTCCCGCGATCACCTACCGGGCGAGCGCCGTGACGGTTGGCTGGCAGAAGTGGGTCGCCAACGGCGCGACCGCCGGACCCGTCAACGCGAAAACCCCCATCGAGGCGCTCCAGTTCAGCATTCCCAGTTCGCCGTGGACGGGGACCGTCCAGTGTTCCAGCGACGTGCAGAAAATCGGCTGGCTGGCGTGGGCCGATTCGTCCTGCGGCACCACCGGCAAGTCGTTGCGGCTGGAGGCGGTCAAGATCCGTTTGACCGGTGACCTCGCCGCCAACGCGGACGTGTGGTATCGCATCTACGCCCAAAACATCGGCTGGATGGGATGGGCGTCCAACGGCGCGGTCGCCGGGCCGACGGCGCTGTCCTTGTACGCTGAAGCGATTCAGGTCCAACTCCTGCCCAAGTCAGCCCCGGCGCCAGGTCCGACCGCCAACGCCACCAAGGCCAAACCGACCTACCAGACCCCCGGCTCGTACCGGAAAATCCAGTACGGCGGCGTGGCCCAGTTCGGCGGCTGCGGGTTCAACCTCACCTCGGGCATGAACGGGCTCAAGGTGAGGATGGTCGCCGGGAAGATGGGCGTCGTCCAGTACGACCAGTCGATGTCGCCGCTGCTGCGGTCGCGGGTCAAGACCTTCCAGCGCAAACACCATCTGTCGGCCACCGGGGTCGTCGATGTGAAAACGTGGACCGCCATGGGTTTCTCCAAGGCGTCGTGGACCAGCATCGACTGCTACAAGGCGCCCCTGCGCGTCAACGCGACGATGACGCGCGCCCAGCTCGTCAGCGCCTTCATCGCGACGGCGGAAAGCTACCGGGGCTCGCGGTACGTGTGGGGCGGGGCCAACGCTCCCGCCCAGGGCGCCGACTGCTCGGGGTTGGTGCTCCAGGCGCTCTATTCGATCGGCATCGACCCCGCTCCCGTCAACACGGTGCATCACGCCCTGCCCGCGTGGCGCTCGTCGCGGATCATCGCCACCGAGTCCGGGTTCGAGCATGTGCCGATCTCGCAGGTGCAACCCGGCGACATCGTGGCCTATGCCATCGGGTCGCCGGTGGTCAACCACAACGCGATCTACATCGGCAACGGCCAGATCATGCAGGAATCCGGCTACGGCAGGATCGCCAGCTTGCACTCGTATTCCGGGCTGCAAAGCTACGCCATCCGGCCGATCCCGTGAGGCCGTCGTGACGCGGGCACGAGTCGGCGGCGTCGCCGTCGTCGCTGTCATGGGGTTGCTCCTCACGGGGTGCGGCCAGGGCGGCGGCAACGTCGATCCCGTCGCCGGGCCCAGCATGGCGTCGCCGTCGGCGGCCACGTCTGCCGCACCTGCCGCACCCGTCACGCCCAGCGCGTCGGCGTTGCCGACTGCACCGTCCCCGACGCCCACGGTGACCCCCGTCCCGTACAACCCGAAGACCGACTATTCCGACGCGACGTTGGCGAATATGCGCGAGTACGTCCGTGAGAACGATTCCCTCATCCAGGCGGACCTCCCGCAGTTCGAGGCGCAGATGGCGCCCATCGCCAGCGGCTCCAAAGCCGCGTCGCTGGTGCGGCAGGCACAAGCCGTCGTGAAGAAGGCCGCGTCGATACCCAAAGACGGCGTCGGCCTTCACGCCCTGCTGGGCGAGCAGGAACAGGTGCTCGCGGACATGGCCACCCTGGCGGGCGGCTGACCCGGCGTCGGCGGGAGACCGTCCCCGGCAGGCGCCGCCCGTGCCAGCAGCCGTCCTCACGCGACGCCGGGCTGGGCGTCACACGTTGATCTTGTACCCCAGGCCGCGCACGGTGACCAGCGTGGCCGGGTTGGCCGGGTCCGGTTCGATCTTGGCGCGCAGCCGTTTGACATGCACGTCCAGGGTTTTCGTGTCGCCGACGTAGTCGAGGCCCCAGACGCCGTCGATCAGTTGCGAGCGGGTCAGCACCCGTCCGGCGTTGCGCAGCAGCATGTCGAGGAGGTCGAACTCCTTGAGGGTCAACGTGACTGCCTGCCCGCGCACCGTCACCTCGTGGCGGTCGACGTCCATGCGGATGCCCGCCACATCGATGACGGCGCCGTCCGGCTTGGGCGTTTCCGTGCCCCGGCGCAGCACCGCGCGGATGCGGGCGACCAGTTCCCGGTGGCTGAACGGTTTGGTCACGTAGTCGTCGGCGCCCAGTTCCAGGCCGACGACCTTGTCGACCTCGGCGTCGCGGGCGGTCAGCATGATGATCGGGACGTTGCCGCGCGCGCGGAGTTCCCGGCACACTTGCGTGCCCGGCATCCCCGGCATCATGAGGTCGAGCAGGACGATGTCGGCCCCCGTCTTGTCGTACAGCGCGAGCCCCGACGGTCCGTCGGGCGCCTCGGCCACGTCGTAACCCTCGCGCCGCAGCATGTAGCCCAGCGTCGTGCGGTAGTTCTCCTCGTCTTCGACGATCAAGACACAGGTCATGGGCGTGCTCCCAGGTGAGGGTCAGACAGCGTCGTGGCGCCGACCATGATCGGTCCAGGGCTGGTGTCACGACGCGCGGGGGTATGGGGGTCGTCCCCCATTTTTACTACCGCTTCGACGATCAAGACACAGGTCATCGTGACATGGCCTCCATTTCGGGCAGGCTGATGGTGAACGTGGACCCGTGGCCGGGTTTGCTCCAGACGCTGACGTCGCCGCCGTGGGCCAGCGCAGTGTGTTTGACGATCGACAGCCCCAGGCCGGTGCCGCCGCTCGCGCGGCTGCGGGCAGGGTCGACGCGGTAGAAGCGTTCGAAGACGCGGTCCTGGTCGGCTGCGGCGATCCCGATGCCGTGGTCGGCCACCCTCAGTTCGACGGCGTCGTCTTCGGGGATGCGCCTTACGGTGACGGTGACGCGCGACCCGGCGTCCGAATAGGCGATCGCGTTCTCGACCAGGTTGGTCAAGGCGGCGTCGAGCTGTGCGGCGTTGCCCAGGACGCTGGCCGGGTCGCACGCGCCGACGACCAGCTCGATCCCGCCCCGGCGCGCCCGTTCGCGACAGCGCGCGATGGAGGTGGCGACGACCTCGCCCAGGCTGACGGGTTCCGAACGCGGGATGGGGTCGTCGGATTGCAGCCGGGACAACTCGATGATTTGCGCCAGCAGGTCGGTCAGGCGCGTGGTCTCGTCGCCCAAGCGCGAGGCGAAATCCCGGACGGTGGCCGGGTCGTCGGCGCTGGCTTCGATGGCCTCCGCTAGCAGGGCGATGGCGCCGATGGGTGTTTTGAGCTCATGCGACGTGTTCGCGGTGAAGTCTCGCCGGGTTTTGTCGAACCGCAAATCCGCCGAGCGGTCCTCGCCGGTCAACACCGTCACGCCGCCGGGCGCCGTGTCCGCGCGCAGGCCCAGGGTCACGGTGGCGTCGTCGTCTCCGCGCGGGAGGTCGAGTTCGAGTTCGGCTGGCTGCCCCGTGGTGCGGACGCGTTCCAGCAGGCCGCGCACCGCCGGGGGCGCGATCACCGAACCCCGCACCAGCCGGTAGGCGCGGGCGGCGCGGCTGCACGCCAGCACACGTCCGTCGGGGCTGACGACGACGGCCGCCGTCCGCAGGTTCTCGATGAGCAGGGCGAGGTGCCGTGCCGTCAACACCGGCTCGGGGGGCGGCTTCGGACGATGTCTGGCACGCGCCCACACGATGGCGATGACCGCGAGGACCACGACCGCGCCCACGAGCGCGCCGACCAGCCCCGCAGCGATTGGCATCATATCCGGAAGTCTAGAGCCCGCGTCATGGGCGCCTTGCCCCGGATGCGCGTCGCGTGTCCAAAATGTCGGCAACTGTTCAACTTCCGTTCACCCAGATGACGGCGGCGCGTCGAATCCAGCCCCTAACGTTCCAGCCATGACAAGGACATCGACACACGCCATCGCGGCCGTCGCGATCATCGCCGTTGCGCTCACCCCCGTCCTGACGGGGTGTGCGGCGAACGAAACCCCCACCACCAGCCCGTCCCAGGCGGGCTCTGCCAGTTCTAGCTCCGCCGCCTTGAGCGGCACCCTGTCCGCCTCGGGCGCCACCTCGGTGCAGGCCGCACAGCAAGCCTGGGTCGCCGCCTACCAGACCGCCAACCCGGGCGTCACCGTCAACTACTCCCCGGTGGGCTCGGGCGCCGGGCGTTCGGCCTTCTCGGCGGGCGCCGTCGGGTTCGCCGGCTCCGACCGGGCCTTCCAGACCAGCGAGCTGGGCGCGGGCAAATTCGCCGGATGCACGGCCACCTCCGACGCCCTCGACCTGCCGATCTACATCTCTCCCATCGCGGTGGTCGTCAATATCAAGGGCGTCACCAGCCTGACGCTCGACCCGGCCACGTTGGCCGGTATTTTCGCCCAGAAGATCACCTACTGGGACGATCCGGCGATCAAGGCCACCAACGCGGGCGTGACGCTGCCCCATGCGGCGATCACCGCCGTTCACCGCGCCGACGATTCGGGCACCACGTCGAACTTCACGGACACGATGAGCGCGCTCGCGCCGTCGGTGTGGACGTGGGGCAACGTCTCCACCTGGCCGTCCGACTTGAAGGGTGAGGCAGCCACGGGCACGTCGGGCGTCATCGCGGCTGTCTCGGGTGGCGACGACATGATCGGCTACGCCGACGAGTCGCAGGCCAAGAGCCTGACGAAGGTCTCGCTGCTGGTCAACGGCACGGCGGTCGCGCCGTCGGCTGCCGGCGCCATCGCGATGGTCGACGCCTCCCAGCAGGAATCCGGGCGGGCTGCCAACGACCTGGCCCTCTCACTGAACCGGAAGGCGGCGGGTGTCTATCCGGCGGCCCTGGTCAGCTACGTCATCGTCTGCCAGGACTACAAGGACCAGGCCACGGCCCAACTCGTCAAGAGCTACATCGGCTACATCGCGTCGAACGACGGCCAGCAGACGGCCTCCAGCGCCGCCGGATCCGCGCCGCTCCCGGCCAGCCTTCAGGCGAAGGTCCTTGCGGCGGTGGCGTCGATCCAGTGACCATCCTCGAACATCCGGCCCCGACCATCGGCGTCGGGGCCGCCGACCCGATCAGCGAGGTCCCAGGCGAGCCCTGGGGCCTCGCTGCGCCGTCTAGCCTTGTTGCGCCTGTGCCGTCGTCGGGCGCCGCCGTGCCCGCGCCCGACGCCGTTGCCCAGCGTGGCGCCGCGTCCCTGTTGTCCGGGCGTCACCACGGCGACCGGGTTTTCCACGGGTTGACGACGGGCTCGGCGCTGGCCATCCTGGCCATCCTCGCGCTGGTCGCCGGGTTCTTGCTGGTCCAGGGCGCGCCCGCCCTGCTGGCACCCTCGGCGACGCTGACCGCCCAGGCGTACGGGCCGTTCGCCTCCTGGGTGGCGCCGTACGTGTTCGGCACGTTGTGGGTGGCCGTCCTGGCGTTGGCGATGGCGGTGCCGGTGGCTGTCGGCGTCGCGCTGTTCATGTCCCATTACGCGCCGCGCGGGCTGGCCGGGGTGCTGGGCTATATCGTCGACCTGCTGGCCGCCGTGCCGTCGGTCGTCTACGGGCTGTGGGGGGTATTCGTCCTCGCGCCGGCCATCCAGCCGCTGTATTCCTGGCTCAACGCCAACGCGGGTTGGTTCCCGCTGTTTTCCGGGCAGGCGTCCGGCACCGGACGGACGATCCTGACCGCCGCGTTGGTGCTGGCGGTGATGGTGTTGCCGATCACCACATCGCTGACACGCGAAGTGTTCTTCACCGTCCCCGCTGCCCATGAGGAGGCTGCGCTCGCGCTGGGCGCCACGCGGTGGGAGATGGTGAAGATGGCCGTGTTGCCGTATTCGCGCGGGGGCATCGTCGCCGCCGTCATGCTCGGGTTGGGACGCGCGCTGGGGGAGACGATGGCCGTGGCGATGGTGCTCTCCGGCGGGCGGAGCATCAGCTTCGACCTGCTGACGTCGGACAACCCGAACACCATCGCGGCGACGATCGCCCAGAACTTCCCCGAAGCGTTCGGCCTGCGCACCAACGAGCTGATCGCGGCCGGGCTGGTGTTGTTCGCCATCACGCTTGCCGTGAACATGGTGGCCCGCTGGATCGTCGCCCGACGCGCCCAGTACGCGGGGGCCGCCGCATGAGCAGTGTGCTGATTCAAAATGGGGGGCGACCCCCATACCCCCGCGCGCCGCAGCGCCCGTCCTGGACCCACCGTGACAGCCGCAGCGGCGCATCCACCACGGCTCAAGACTCACGCGTCGGCCTCCTGTCGGCGTCCGCCCACGACCGCCGCCGCCGCACGACGAACACGGCGGCCACGACGCTGGTGTGGATCGCGTTCGCCCTTGCGCTCGTGCCGCTGGTTTCGGTCATGTGGACGACGCTGGCCAACGGGTCGGCGCGTTTCGACCTCACGTTTTTCACCAACTCGATGCGCAACGTCGTCGGCGCGGGCGGCGGGGCGTCCCACGCCATCGCGGGCACGCTGTGGATCACGGGCATCGCGACGCTCATCAGCGTGCCCATCGGGCTGCTGACGGCGATCAACCTGACGGAATACCACAGCCGCATGTCGCGGGCGGTCACGTTCCTGGTCGACGTGATGACTGGCATCCCGTCCATTGTCGCCGGGCTGTTCGCCTGCGGCCTCATGGCGCTCATCTTCGGCCCCGGCGCGGTGTTCGGGCTGGGCGGCGCCATCGCGCTGGCGGTGCTGATGATCCCGGTGATCGTGCGGTCCAGCGAGGACCTGCTGCGCCTGGTCCCCGTCGAACTGCGGGAGGCGTCGTACGCGCTGGGCGTCCCGCGTTGGGTGACGATCCTGCGCGTTGTGCTGCCCACAGCCGCGTCCGGCCTGGTGTCGGGCGTCTTCCTGGCGCTGGCGCGGGTGATCGGGGAGACGGCGCCGCTGATGATCGCCGCCGGGTTCACCGCCAGCCTCAACAACGACCCGCTCAACGGCTCGATGATGACGCTGCCGGTGTTCGTCTACGACTCGTGGGCGCACCCCGGCGTGAACGCCCAGCCGTACTGGGACCGGGCGTGGGCCGCCGCGCTCACGCTCATCTTGCTCGTCATGCTGCTCAACCTCGCCGGACGTCTGGTGGCGCGACGGTTCGCGCCGGCGTCGCGGCGGTGATCGAAAGGAAAGGGAAACTGTGTTGTCTACTGCTGTGCCATCCGGGACGCTATTCGACACGTGGGGTGACGGGAGACGTGGGCCGGACGCGATGAACCGCGTGACGGCGAATCGCGCGGACGCCGGGATATCGGGCACGGTGCCGCAGGTCGCCCGATCCGGTGCTGTTCGAACACGCCTTGGAGCCACACCGCTCCCCACGGCGTCCTCCGGTCCGGCCCCGCGCCCCGACGCCCCGCGCCTCGACGTGACGGATCTGAGTGCCTACTACGGCGGTTTCAAGGCCGTCGCCGACGTGACGATGACGATCGAACCCCGGTCGGTGACGGCGCTGATCGGCCCGTCGGGATGCGGGAAGTCGACGTTCCTGCGCACCCTGAACCGCCTGCACGAGGTGATCCCCGGCGCGCGCGTGGAAGGCGACGTGCGGCTGGCCGGCGAGGACCTGTACGGCCCCGGCGTCGACCCGGCGATGGTCCGCCGGCGTATCGGCATGGTGTTCCAGCGGCCCAACCCGTTCCCCACCATGTCGATCCGCGAGAACGTGCTGGCCGGCGTCGCGCTCAACCGCGCGCGCATGAGCGCGTCCGACAAAGACGTGCTGTTGGAGACGTCGCTGCGCGGCGCGCACCTGTGGGACGAGGTGAGCAACCGTCTGGACAAGCCGGGGGCGGGCCTGTCCGGCGGCCAGCAGCAACGGCTGTGCATCGCCCGCGCCATCGCCATGAAGCCGGCGGTGCTGCTGATGGATGAGCCCTGTTCGGCGTTGGATCCCATTTCGACGGCGGCCATCGAGGAACTGATCGACGAGCTGAAACGCAACTACACGATCGTCATCGTCACCCACAACATGCAGCAGGCGGCCCGCGTGTCCGACCAGACCGCGTTTTTCAACATCGAGCAGACGGGCGCTCCGGGGCAGTTGATCGAGATCGGGACCACCGGGCACATGTTTTCGGCGCCCGACCAGCAAGCGACGGCGGACTACATCGCGGGGCGCTTCGGGTAAGTCGTCTGGTTGGCGCAAAAGGCGCAATAAGATGTCGTCATCCGTGGCGCCGTTCGGCGGCACGCGAAGGACGCCAGGAGGGGTCATGGGTCAGGTTCCGACGCTCGCGCAGGCTGAGGAGATCGTGCGCACCTACAACAAGGAGCCCTTCCACCTCACACACGCCCTGACGGTCGGCGGCGTGATGGGCTGGTTTGCCGCCAGGTACGACCCCGACAACGTCGACTACTGGCGTGTCGTCGGCATGTTCCACGACGTGGACTTCGAGCTGTACCCCGACGAGCACTGCGTCAAGGGCGAGGAATTGTTGCGCGCGGAGGGCGTCGACGAGGGCATCATCCGCTCGGCCATGAGCCACGGCTGGGGCGTCACCCAGACGCCCTACGAGCCGACGTCCACGATGGAGAAGGTGCTGTTCGCCGTCGACGAGCTCACGGGCCTCATCGGCGCGGTGGCGATCATGCGCCCGAGCCGCAGCGTCAGCGACCTGGAACTCCCCAGCGTCAAGAAGAAATTCAAAGACAAGAAATTCGCCGCTGGCTGCTCGCGCGACATCATCGCCGACGGCGCCGAACGCCTGGGCGTCACCCTGGACGACCTGATTACCGACACGATCCTGGCGATGCGCAGCATCGAAGCCGACGTCACGAATTGAATGCAGGCCGTCATGCACGCGGCCTTGGAGCCTCCGATCGGATTCGAACCGATGACCGTCCGCTTACAAGGCGGGAGCTCTGCCGACTGAGCTACGGAGGCGTGCAGGCACCATTGTGAACGAAAGGCCCCCGCGTTGTCGAAGCGGACGACGGGCCATTGGTCGGCCTGCCGAACCCTTGGGATCTGCTTATTCGTCATGTAAAATCTAACTTTTCACCCAAACAGGACGCACGAGCGGTTGTCACGGCCCGGCGCGGTGAGTTTGGTGTGAGATGCGCGGGGGAGGGGTTTGCCCCTGTGCCACCTTGGAAGCAACTCAGGCTCGATCGCCCGGCAACGGTGGGATCGTCCGCGCCCGCGCGCGCCCAGGCACAGCGCCCGACCCGAGCCCACGAACACGGAAGGACAAGACGATCAAGATCACAGCAAAAGCAGCCCGCGAAGGCAACTGGTGGGCCATTGAGGTTCCCGAAATCCCCGGCCTGACGACCCGCGTCAAGAGGCTCGACCAGATCAAGACCGCCGTCGTTTTCGCCGCGAGGAAGCTGGGGCACGACCACCTGGAGGTCGCGGTGGAACCCCAGTTGCCCCCCTCCCAGCAGGCGGTTCTCGATGCGACCAAGACCGGCTATGACCAACTCCGCGAAGCCGAGGCGATGATCCACGGCCTCCCGGGATACGAACCACCCCAGTCGGGCAGTTGGCCGTCGACGTGGGTGATGGCGCCGAGCGTCCCGCGCTGGACGTAAGCGCTGCGATAGGAGCGCTCAGCGCAGGCCGGAGGCGGTGACGAACGCCACGCCGTCGCCGGTGAGGGCGGCGTCGGTCTCGGCGGCGGTTAGGAAGGCCGACTGGCCGGCGTCTAACGCTAGGGACTGACCGTTGGCCAGCACCGTGGTCGTCCCGGCGACCACCAGGACGACGCGCGCCGAGTTCGCGCCGGGGATGCGGATGCCGCCGTCGCCCGGGGCGGGCGTCATGCGCCATACGTCGAATTCCTGGCAGGGCGTCGCATACCGCTCGACGCCCTGGCGGACCGTCTCGGGCTTGATGATCCCCGGCGTGACGGGGGTGAAGTCGACCACCTTGACGAGTTCGGCCACGTCGATGTGCTTGGCGGTCAGGCCGCCGCGGACCACGTTGTCGGACGCGGCCATCACCTCGATGCCGGTGCCGCGCAGGTAGGCGTGCATCTGGCCGGCGGCCAGGTAGATCGCCTCGCCCGAGTGGAGCGTGACCCGGTTGAGCAGCAACGCCGCCAGGATGCCCCGGTCGCCGGGGAACGTGTCGTCCAGCAGGACGGCGGTGCGCGCGAAATCGCCGACGTCGCCCGTCTCACCGGAATGTTTCATGGCGGCGGCGCACGTCACGTCGATGAGGTGGGCGCGCTCGCCCTCCAGGCTCAACGCGTCCAAGAACACCTCGGCCAACGCCGCCGGCCCCTTGCGTTCGGTCAACGGCCCGATGACGGACGCCAACTCGTCGGCGATGCCCAGCCCGGCGAACAGTTCGGCGGTGCGATGGGGCTCGCGGAAACCCGTCAGCGCGTCGAAATCTTCCAGGGGGATCAGGATTTCGGGTTTGGGCCAGTCGTCGGAATAGACGCGGCGCGGGTCGTCCAGCCGGATGCGCGCGGCGTTCTCCCGGGCGAAACCGTCGACGGCCTGCTCGCGGGTGGGGTGCGCCTGCAACGAGAGCGGCTGGCGCGCCGAGAGGATCTTCATGAGGAACGGGAGCCGGTCTCCCCACGCCTCCAGGCTGCGCTGGCCGAGCACGTCGGGGTGGTCGCGGATCACGGCGTCCAACGGGCCAGACGCGGTCGTCGCGGGGGCGGCTGGGTGGGCGCCCAGCCAGTATTCGGCGAAGGGGGTTCCGTCGGGTTCGCGGTGGAGCAATGCCGCAATGGCATCCGTTGTCCCCCAGGCGTAATGCTGAATGGCCCCGTCGAGTAGCTGCATTGGCTTCCTTACCGTCGCATGGTGGCTGGCCGTCCTCCAGTTTAACCCGGCTGGGCGGATCTGGGAATGGGGCAACCTTGCGGGGAACCGGGCCGAGGTCCCCGTGGACGTAGGATGGGCGCATGTCCGAACCCGCCGCCGCCCCCGAGCCGTTGAGCGACCACCAGCGCGCCATCCTCGACTTCGAGAAGTCGTGGTGGTCGGCGTCCGGGTCGAAGGAAGCGGAGATCCGCGAGCGTTTCGGCATCTCGTCCACGCGCTATTACCAAGAGCTCAACACGCTGATCGACCAAGAGGCGGCGCTGGTCTACGATCCGTTGCTCGTCAAGCGCCTGCGGCGGGTGCGCGCCGCGCGCCGCAACGAGCGTTCGGCAGGCCACCTGGGCGTCCGCGTTCCCGTGTGACCGCCCCCTGCCGTCACCACACGGCCCGAAGTCACCACAGGCCCCGGAAGGGGGCGCCGCGATGCCTGTCACGATCGCTGAGGACTGGTATTGCGGTGCGCGGGGTATGGGGGTCGTCCCCCATCGTCCGTATATTTGCACTCGACAGGGGAGAGTGCTAAACATGGAGTTAGCACTCTCAGGTCGAGAGTGCCACCGTCCGGTCCGGTGAGATCGAGCACTACGCGAGATCGTCCGTCGCGGGCATCGGCCTGGATCATCACGTTAGCCAACCATGCGGGCAAGCCCGCACCGGACGAAGGATTGCCGAACACACTATGGCAAAACTGATCGAATTCAATGTCGAGGCACGTCGCGGCCTGGAAAAGGGCATGAACACCCTTGCCGACGCCGTTCGCGTCACCTTGGGTCCCAAGGGCCGCAACGTCGTGCTAGAGAAGAAGTGGGGCGCTCCCACGATCACCAACGATGGCGTGTCCATCGCCAAGGAGATCGAACTGGAAGACCCTTATGAGAAGATCGGCGCCGAGCTGGTCAAAGAAGTCGCCAAGAAGACGGACGACGTGGCCGGAGACGGCACCACGACGGCCACCGTCCTGGCGCAGGCGATGGTCCGCGAGGGCCTTCGCAACGTGACGGCGGGCGCCAACCCGATGAGCCTGAAGAAGGGCATCGAGAAGGCCGTCGCCGCCATCATTGCCGAACTGGCCAGCGAGGCCGTCGAGATCCAGACCAAGGAGCAGATCGCGGCCACCGCGTCCATCTCTGCGGGCGACCCGACGGTCGGCGAGATCATCGCCGAGGCGATGGACAAGGTTGGCAAAGAGGGCGTCGTGACCGTTGACGAGTCGAACACGTTCGGCTTGGAGCTGGAGCTCACGGAGGGGATGCGGTTCGACAAGGGCTACGTCTCCGCGTACTTCATCACCGACGCCGAGCGCATGGAAACCGTCCTGGACGACGCGTACGTGCTGATCGTCAACTCGAAGGTGTCCAGCCTCAAAGACCTGCTCCCGATTCTGGAGAAGGTCGCGACGTCGGGCAAGCCGTTGCTCGTCATCGCTGAGGACGTGGACGGCGAGGCGCTCGCCGGCCTGATCGTCAACAAGATCAAGGGCACGTTCAAGTCGGTGGCCGTCAAGGCCCCCGGTTTCGGCGACCGCCGCAAGGCCATGCTGGGCGACATCGCCATCCTGACGGGTGGCCAGGTCGTCAGCGAGGAGGTCGGGCTCAAACTCGACCAGGTCACCCTCGACCTGCTGGGCAAGGCCCGCCAGGTGAAGGTCACCAAGGACGAGACGACGATCATCGACGGCGCCGGCGACGCGGACCAAATCGCGGGCCGCGTGGCGCAGATCCGCCGCGAAATCGACAACACCGATTCCGACTACGACCGCGAGAAACTGCAAGAGCGTCTGGCCAAACTGGCCGGCGGCGTGGCGGTCATCAAGGTCGGCGCGGCCACCGAGGTCGAGCTCAAGGAGCGCAAGCACCGCATCGAGGACGCCGTTCGCAACGCGAAGGCAGCCGTCGAGGAGGGCATCGTGCCCGGCGGCGGCGTGGCGTTGTTGCAGGCGGCTGCGCGCGCGAGCGTGAAGGGCCTGGAAGGCGACGAGGCGACGGGTGCGCAGATCGTGTTCACGGCCTGCACGGCGCCGCTCAAGCAGATCGCCGTCAACGCCGGCCTTGAGGGCGGCGTCGTGGCCGAGAAGGTGTCGGGCCTGAAGGCCGGGCACGGCCTGGACGCGGCGACCGGCGAGTACGTGGACATGGTCAAGTCGGGCATCATCGACCCGGCCAAGGTCACCCGGTCGGCGTTGCAGAACGCGGCGTCCATCGCGGCCTTGTTCCTGACCACCGAAGCGGTCATCGCCGACAAGCCGGAGAAGACCCCGCCGATGCCTGCGGGCGGCGGCGACGGTGGCATGGGCGGCATGGATTTCTAAGCTCGCTCTGAGTTTTTCGCGAGGGCGGTCCCGTCAGGGGCCGCCCTCGTGCGCGTTGGGGGGGAGTGTTGGGAACGTTGCGGGCAAGGGTGAATGCGGTCGATGCCGAACAGGATTAGCATGAAACCATCGCCCGAGGCCGGGCTATCTCATGGCGCGGCCTCACGTCATTCAAAGGAGAGAACAATGGCTGGAACGTTCGAGGTTTACGAGGACAAGTCCGGTAAATTCCGCTTCCGCCTCAAGGCCGCCAACGGTCAGATCGTCGCCAACGGCCAGGGTTACGAGTCGAGGTCGGGCGCCGTCAAGGGGTGCGAGGCCGTCCAGCACGCCGCCGAGGGCGCCAAGGTGGTCGACGCCAAGGAGTAAGCCCGTCCGGCCAGGGGCGGTGTTAGTCTGCGAAACGGTGCTGTGACGCGCGGTGTTCGCGGGCTTTGTTGCGACGGCTCCGCAGTAGCAGCACCAGGACGATCGCCGCGATCAGCACCAGGAGGATGCCCGCCGCCACGATCATGCCCGCCAGGGTGAAGCCCGTCACGGCCAGCGTCATCCCCGTGTCGTTCGGCTCGCCGGCGAAGGCCACCTGGGCGCCGCTGGCTGTGGCGCCTCCGGGCAGCGACGACGCAGTGGCGTCGAGCCGGTCGCCGAACGGCAGGGTGAACGTGTACGCCAACGGCGTCGCCAGCGTGCCCGTGCCGATGAGCGCTGTCAGGTCGATGTGCGGGGCGACGGTGTAGGAGTCCTGGAAGAAACTCGCGCCGGGGTCGTCTCGGATGTCCAGCGACGCGCCCTTGATCCAGGCGCCGATCTTGGCGTTGTAGTCGGCCAGGGACGACGCCTGGATATGCACCGTGTAGACGGTGTTGCCCCCGTTGGACGCCTGCGTGAGCGTGCCGGTGGTCGGCGGCGGTGTGAGCATGGCGGTGAACCCGGCGGCGGTTTCGTCCGCCGAGGCGACCGTGAACGTCCACGTCTGGTCGACCGTCTGGCCGAAGCCGACGGTGGTGGCGACGCTAGCCGCGTCGATCGGGATGGACCGCTCGAAGGTGTAGGCCGCGTTCTTGGTGGAATTTCCGCCGTAGACGGCCATCCCCGATTGCGTCCCGGCTGCCGACGCGGCTTGCTTCGCCAGGTTCCCCGACGTCAGCTTCCAGCCGCTGGGCACGCTGAGTTCGTCGACGATCGGCTGGGCCGGCGCCGACGTGGCGGCCTTGCCCGCCGTGGCGGAAGCCTGGCCACCTCCGCTGTTCGCGGACGAGCAGATCGCCGCGCATTCCTCGTATTGGCGGAAGGTTGTCACGATCTTGCCCGGATTCGCCTTCGACGGGCCTTGGGTGACGCTGAACACGGCGTCCTTCGACCCGAGGATCTTGTTGGTCGCGCTCACGATGCCGGCGGCGTCGGCGGCGGAAAACGAGATGGTCCACGTCCGCGTGGTGCCTGTGGTCGTCGCGGCGGCCTTGCCGGAGGGGGGAGTGACCCCGGTGACGTACGCGTCGAAGCCGGCGGCGTTGGCGTCGTACGTGGCGGTCGGCATCGACAGTTGGATGGTGCGGCTGAACCCGTTGTTGGTCTGCTGGGTGGCGACCATCACCTGGGTGACGCCGTGGCTGAGGCGCGTCGACAAATCGATGGTGGACCCGATGCCGTAGCTGGTGCCGTTGATCTGGACGGTGGTGCTGCCCGGCGTGACGACGCCGGCCTCGACGGCCGAATCGATGTCCCCGTCGGACGCCAAGCCCCGGGCGACCCAGGCCAACAGGTCGTTGGAGGAGAAATTCTCCCGGATTTGGGCGGTGTCCGCGAACAGGGAGTGGGACATCGTCAGCGTGACGGCGGGCGTGATGCCCGTGTCGCCGTAGGCCAGCAGCGCGGCGACTTCCCGTTTGTAGGCGTCCAGGGACGCGAACGGGAGCGTGAACGTCGCCGTCAACGGGCCGAAGCCGGACCCCGCCGACAGCCCGGAATACTCCAGCCCAGGCGGAAGGTGGTTGCGGATGCTGGCGTCCCAACTGGCCACCGGCGGGCCGGAACTGGGCCAGGGGAAGGCGTCGAGGTTGAAGGTGACGGCCATCGTCCGCGTGCCCTTGACGCCGTCCTGCACCGACATGACGGTGTCGACCTTGCCGTCGCAGCCGGTCAGCAGCAGGCCGCACGCGAGCGCTGCGGCGACGGCAACCGCGATGCGGCTGAGTCCTCTGGTGCCACGCAATCTCATCCAAGCCCCCCTTCGCGCCGCGCGTTGGCGGCACCCTCATCTTAAAGGGGAAGGCTGTTCACGAGCGCCGATGACAAGCACACCAGCGTTTGCAGCCGTTTGAGGCAAGCTTTTGCAGCGATTTCAACCGGGTGTTTGCAGATCGGCAGCCGGTGAGGCGCTGCGGACGGATCAGTCGAAGTAGCGGACGGGGGCCAGGTTCGGTGTGTGGGGGGCTCGGGTCTGGTCGGGGTGGCCGACCATGATGCCGACCGTCATCTCGTAGCCCCAGGGGAAGCCGAGCAGTTCGGATAGGCGTTGGGGGTCGTCGCTGCGGGTGTCGCGGAAGGCTTGCGTGGCGTAGCCGCAGATGCAGGCGCCCAGGCCGATGGAATGGGCGGCCAGGACGATGTTTTCGACGAGCAGGCCGGCGTCGAGTTCGGACGGCGTGTAGTCATGGCTGCGCTTGGAGGCCACGATGATCAGCGCGGGCGCGTTGAAGAACAGGTTGGTGTCGCGGGTCTCGACCTTGTTGTAGCCCTCGGGCTCGTGGCGGCGCATCAGGTTCAACGCCGTGGTGTTGATGTCCTCGATCAGCGCCGGATCGGTGATGACGGCCAGATACCAGGGCGCGCCCCCGCGCGAACTGGGCGCCTGGACGCCCGCCAGGGCCAGCGTCTCCAGGTCGGCGCGGGACACCGGCTCGTTGGTGTACGAGCGGCAGGAGTAGCGGGTGGCGATGGCGTCGAGCACGGGGTTGGTCATGGGATTCCTTTCGGCGGGGACGTGGCCATGGTAGTCGCCGTCGCCAGCATGCGACCGCGCGCCGCAGGGGCTGCGAGATACCCAGCGTTGCTGTTTGACCCCTGTCTTTGACGCG
>Ga0123357_10001555_pt1 | contig 24457 bp, 24 predicted proteins | sample TergutEmb28metaG_FD_89873 | JGI IMG/M metagenome (GOLD analysis project Ga0123357, IMG submission 89873) | Embiratermes neotenicus P4 segment gut microbial communities from Petit-Saut dam, French Guiana - Emb289 P4 | ecosystem: Host-associated > Arthropoda: Insects > Digestive system > Gut ...
TGAATGCTGCCATTTTGTGATTGTAAGGGTGGTTGGAAGAGAATTCTATAGTGACATCAGTGTGTGCTGGCTTTCTGTATATGCTCAAATCAATGCTATTTCTGTAAGATGGAAAGATCCAAGTAATTTATAGAATTGTTTACTTCTTCTGATATTTTGAATTCCAGGTGTTTGTCAATATTATTCATGTGGTTTATGATTGTCGTTTCATTCGGCTTGCTTTGGTCAAAGATTATCAGGATATCATCAACATGTCTTTTTATAGTATATTATTTCTTGACTTTCCAGCCATTGTTTTATATATGTATCTCTTCCAGGAATTGAAGGTAAATTTCTGTTACAACACTTGAGGTGGGTGATTACATGGCAATACCTATTTTAGGTTGGAAATACTGGTTATTATATTGAAAATAGTTTTGTTTTAAAATTACTTCTAAGAGGTATAAGGTTTGTTCTGTTATAGTATTAGTCTTGTTATATTTCTTTAGCCAAAATTTAGTGATATGAAGGATGTTTTGTATTGGTAGATTTACATATAAATCTTTTATGTCCAGATTGATTATTTTATTGTGTTCATTAATTTGAATATTATTCAGTTCTTGTGCTATTTTGTATGAATTCTTAGTGGTATACGTATATGGTAGACATATTAAGTTTTTTAGTTTTTTGTTGAGGTATTTGGCAATTTTGTGGGCTGGTGTGTGTGTGCTATTCATTACTGGTCTAATTGGCTCGTTCGCTTTGTGTGTTTTTACTTGTATGTACGCATTAAGTCTTGGTGCCATTGGTTTTATGTTTATTAGGTGTTTGTGTATGTGTTTATCTGTCAGCATGTTGCATTTTTTTATTGCTTGTTGGATATGATTTTGGTAAAGATCTGTGGGATCTTTATTCAGGTGCGTTATGTGGTTTTCTTGTATGAAGGTATTAATTTTTTGTTTTAGTGTGTTTTTGTTAATTATGACCATGGTTTTGCTTTTATCTGCCCTTGCTCTTGTTAGGTTGTTTCGTTGGAGTATGTTCTTCATTTGATTTAAATTGTGTTGGTATCTTTTATGCAGTGTGTTGTGTGTGTTGGTTGCCATGATATGTTTAATGTTTTTGGTTGCTAAATACTGGAATGTGTTTTGTATTTTAAGGTCTAAGTGTCTAATTGCATTTTCCGTGTCTGTTATTAGGTCATTGATATAATATTTTGGGTCCTTTTTTAATGCATAGTTTGGGCCTAAAGTTAAGGTATTTATTTGTTTTTAAGTGACTGTTATGTTGGTTAGGTTTATTAGTCTTGAGTGGGCTGTGTGTTAATCGTTTGCAGTGTTATGTCTGGTTTGTGTGTGTTTTATCAGTGTGTCTAGTTTTTTTGTTGAGGTTCTGGTATAGGGTGTCCATAAGCACGTTTACACATGAGTTGATAGAATTTTAAATATGCTGCCACATGCCGTTACAATAGTGTGTACATTGTAGGTATATTTGATATAGTTGCTGGTGAAGGTTCTGTTTTTGACCAAAACAAGATGAATGAAATGGCAGTCATAAACCACATGAATAATATTGACAAACACCTGGAATTCAAAATATCAGAAGAAGTAAACAATTCTATAAATTACTTAGATCTTTCCATCTTACAGAAATAGCATTGATTTGAGCATATACAGAAAGCCAGCACACACTGATGTCACTATAGAATTCTCTTCCAACCACCCTTACAATCACAAAATGGCAGCATTCAATTACTACATAACTAGAATGCTAACATTACCTATCACAGAACAGGCTAAACAACAGGAATGGAAAATCATGCTTACAACAGCTCAAAATAATGGATTTCTAGAACACATTACTCATAATCTGAAGAAGAAACTAATATCTAAAAAAGAAAGACAAAAGCCTCCAACAACACAACAGAACAAGATATGGGTGACATTCACATGTTACAGTCCTCTAATACGGAAGTTCACCAACATCTTCAAACAAACTAACTTAAACATAGCCTTCCAAGACACAAACACAATATACCAACAACTAACTGACAAACCAACCAACACGAATCCCAGCGGAATATACCAACTAAAATGCAATACTTGCAACAATGCCTACATAGGACAATCAAGTAATCAATAACCATAAGACACAAAGAACACAACGCTATTTAAGAACTAACAGCCCAACCTCAGTGTATGCACTGCACATACTAAACAACACACATGAATGTGGCGCAGCAGAAGAAACACTGAAACTATTAAAATCTTGTCACAAGGGAACATAAATGAACTGTTGGGAGACACTGTGTACGCAAGCCTTTTACCAGAATAACATACTTATCGCGGAACAACAGGTCAACGACATAAACCACCTATACCAGCTTGTGAACACAACACATGACCTACTAAGCGTCCCCTAATACAGTCTCACTCTGCACTGTGCACTGTACACACACCAATAAGGGTAAGTCCAATTACTTATGATACTACCTACTCATTCTGAATTGTTTTTAAATATTCCAGTATGTAAGGAAGGTTCTCCATTGCAGACTGGATAAATATACAACCACACAACCCAACTGATTCATAATGACATTTTTAACTAACTATTTTATGAGTAATAAATATAACTTTATCAAAGCACAACAATAGGCTCCCTGATGATGGTTGTTAAACTGAAACATGTGGGGGCATTTTAATGTAAATTTTAATGTAAGTTTTAACAATATTTTCTAGAGCAATCTAGTTGTGCATTCAGTTGGATAAATAAAAGACATGATAATGTCAAGATGTATGGTAAAACTGTGAACAAAAAGAAGTTTTAATGTTATTTAAAATGAAGGAAATTTGTCCCCTGACTAATAGACATCATTCACAGCTGATCACTGTTAAGCGAAAAGCTTGTGTATGTTACGCAGCATGTGTGTGAAGAGTATGTTTATGTCTTTTTTACAGTAAGAAAGTTGTGAATGAATGACATTTACTGTGCATTTACACAGTAAAGTCCATTAAGGCATGGGTCTCCAACCCACACATTGCATGTGGCCCTCCAGGTTACATTATGTGGCCTGTGGACACGTTTGTAAATTGTGTGTATTCTATAAAAGTTTGCACAGTAACTAAGGCAGTTAGGTATACCACTTAACTGTTATTTTTTCACATGCAACCCACTTACCAGCCTGCAATAATGGGTGTGACCTTTTGCCATAAAAAGGCTGGAAGACCGTAACTTAAGGTAACCCCACTTGAGAATTTTCCCTGTTTGAGATGTCAGAATAATTTAGTGCAAAATGTATAATTTCCTGTTTTAATATGTTGTTTGCTTAAAAGCATTTCCCGCCCCAAGAAACATGGAAAGTTAATGGCACAGTGATTTTTTTAACCCATTTAACATAATTTTACATTAAAATCTTAAACAATTTCGCTTTTTTTCGTTTGTTCCACACATACAAGCATGAAATAATGCTCCAAGTTTTTAAGGGTTATATCTCCAAGTTTGATTCACTACACATCAGATGTACAGATAAGCAACTTAGTGCTAATCCATGTAAGCATGTCATGGGAAGTGATACCACATTCTGACTTCATTGCCATTAATTTCCACACATGCATTTCACACAGTTTGACACAATTCCATGGTGCATATGTAATCTACAACATGAATAAACATGGGTTTAATTGAGAATGTTGTGACTGACTGTTTTGTTTTGTTAATTTGAGTAGTGTGAATTATTGTGTATACATGTATTCACTTCAGATTGCTTATGCTTGTACAGTTTTCATTCTTTAGAGCCATCGATTATTGAATATATAATCAGTTTGGCTGTGACGTAAAAAGAGGGTAGAAGATGTAAGTTACATACAGTTCAAGAAAGTCTGTATAGTATAAACAATTTTTTTTTTTCAGAAATGTCATGAGAGATTTTCACTGTACCTTATGACTTTTGTTGTGCTTTGCTGTTGTGATGTACCATTTTAGTGGATTTTAAAGAATTAGTAATTTCAAAATTTGTCCTAAGTTTTTTTTTTCTTCTTCTTTCCAGAGTCAGCAGAGCCATTTATATCTCCAGGGTGAAGATCGAATGTTTGTCAATTTTGGTGATAGCTTGACTAAGGTTTACCATGAATGCCCAAGGGACCAACTGTCATCTCTTTATGGATCAGATGGGATGTTTATGGATGTAGGAAATTTTGTTGTAACTAGTACTCTGACAGGAAGTAAACAGTGGACTGTGGTACAAATTCCCTCAGCCTACTCAAGCACTAACTGGCCTATTAGAGTAAGTTAGCATGCTCTTTCTAGGATTTATACCAATTAATGTGTTTTTAGGTGGTTATCACTGTGTCATGTATTTGGGAACAGTGTAATGCGTAGAATCCGTCCCTGGATAATCAGGTAAGAGGGTATTTCAATTGACACAGCTTGTTAAAATAATAAAAATATGGCCACATATTTCTGCGTATACTAAAGCCACCATAAGGCTGAATATAAGAACAATGAAATATACAGAAGGTATTCAGTTATGGCAGTGCTGATGATATAACTGAATATCATCTCTGTATTTTAGTGTTATATTTGGCCTGCTGGTGGCTTTAGTACGTAGAACCTGAAATATATGACCATAATTTTATTACTTTTATTTTATCAAATAAATTGTTTCAACTGAAATGCCCTCTTACCTGGTTTTCTGTACAAGCAGGTCTCATTTTACGCAATTTATTTTTATGTGGTTTTGCTTTAACGTGATATGAAAATTTACACCACTTTTTGTGTTTACCTGGTAATTTTGGTTTAACATGATTTGGCAGAGATGATCCATGGCTACCCTTATCTGCCATACGAGGCAGGCAGAAAGTTACGTCACTGTCATACCATCAGTCATGTGTATAAATTTATTACAGTGGTGACATTATCATGTGGGTCATCAAGTTTCCTCTTCACCACAAATGCACATCACCTAGTAGTGCAATTCAAGTGAAAAATAGGCAAAAGACAGTCAGTACTGAGGAGAAATTAGACATAATAAGCCTACTTCAAAAAGGTGAATGCAGTGTTGATGTATGCCATAATGTTAGACTTGCTTATAGTATAGTGTGTACAATTTGTGATAATGCTAATAGAAACATAGAAAGTGCTAAGTGTTAAGATAACATTGAATGCCAACAATCTGCAACAAGAAGTGTTTTTAGCAAGGCTACAACAGTCCTGTCAGAATGAACTGTACTGAAACTATGGATGTGTGTGTCTTTAATTTTCAGTGCATTGATAGTAAATTAATATATTGTATAGAAATGTATGCATACTGTATAGAAATGTATAGATACTGTATATACAGTTCATATACAGAGTGCGGAAAAATTCCATGCTCAAACTTTGTGAGGTGACAGGGGGGACCATCGAAGTGGGTCTGACTAAGGTTGGAAATCAAGAAAAACCACTGAATTATTCTGAAATAGAAGATTTATTTTGTACCAATTTAGAGCAGGTGTTCAAACATATGGCCACTGACCTCAATACAAATCTGTCAGTGACACAGAAGAGACTGACATGAGCACTCAAAAATTCCAGGTTGCTGCCTGATGATTGCTTCTGCCTCAACGATACAGGCAATGAGATCCTCTTCAGAATGAACTGCCTATGTGTAAATCAAGGCTTTAATATGGCCCCACATGAAGAATTCCATTGGTGTGATGTCCGGTGACCTGGGAGACCAAGCCACAGGCCTGCCCCATCCAATCCAGCGATCGTAAGTGGTTGTGAGATATTGATTCTAAAGAGGATTTTATTGCCTGTATTGTTGAGGCAACAGCAACCAAGAGGCAGCAACCTGGTATTTTTGAGTGCTCACGTATTGTCGGCTGTTTATCACGGTCGGTGGCCGTACATTTGAACATTGCTCTAAATTGGTACAAAATACAATTTATTTTTCGGAATAATTTATTGGTTTTGCTTGATTTCCAACCTTAGTCACTCCCACTAGGATGGACCGTGGCACTGCAAGGATGCATGTCTGACATGTAGTTGCTGGACATTATATCTTTGTTTTGGTCCCGCTGTCACCTCACAAAGTTTGGGCATGGAGTTTTTCTGCATTCTGTATATTCTACAGTTCTGTATGTCTGCTGGTGGTGTAGTCATACATTTGTAGTATGAGGATGTCAATCTCTTAACCCCAGGAAATAACACTGTTTTAAATGGGAGTTTTGTGTTCATTTTTATCGATTTCAACTTGCACAGCATTTTTCTGGAACGTAACCTTGGCATAAAAAGGGACCTGACTGTATTGTCATCCCTGGGATGACCCAAAGATTGGTAAAACAACTTGCAACTACTCCTGCATTTACCATTAACTTGTTTTAATGTATGGTGCATTGCAACATTCCTGGTCAGATGGCTCTTATCTCTGTAGAGAAGGAATTACCACTACTAATGAAATGAAGACCAAAACCTTCAAGGTCCACAGTTCATTTTATTGTACTCCCACTTGTTTCATTCCCTCTTCAGGGAGACACTGAATCCAAGTGTTGTCAGGCAGTATAGTGTGTGGTAAAGGTAAAGGTAAAGCAGTCCTGTTACAGGCCCAGAGGGTTCCAAGAAGTTAAGGTTCCCAGATTTCATGACAACGGCACAGGATGGTGGTAAGGTTGTCAGCCTTACGCACAAGCCACCTTTACCCCCAGGAAATACTCCTGGTACTCATATCTGTTAGAGGCTGAGTCGACCCCAGGGCCATAGTGCAATCAGAAGGATTTTCTGTCAATGAAAAATCTTCTGATACCAGCTGCAATCAAACCAGCGACCTTCTGACTTGTAGCACAGCACCTTAACCACTGTGCTACCGCAGTCCCCATTATAGTGTATGGTACATATCTTTATTTAATATCTATACTACAAAAACTTGTAGAAAATGTGTTTACATATGTCTGTTTTTTTATTTTACTGTTGCATATTTTGTCCCCATTTATTTCTTTATAGAAGTGTTAAGAGCCTGAAACGTCATCTTTGACACTTGCTTTTCAGGTTTTTTTTAAATTTTCTTGCAGTTTCTTTTGGTAATATATATCATTATTTAAATATCTGATATTTTTAGGTTTTCTCTAAACTCATCATTAGATATATGGTTTGTCATTGTGTTTACTGTGACTTTTTAAGAGAAAATACATTTCTGCTGTTGTTATTTTTCTCATTTTTAGTTCCTTTAGTTCCTATTACTTCAACATTCAAGCCAACACAAAAGCAGTGTTATGAGTGTTCCTGTATAGAATTTTTAAGTGCCCATAGTTCCATGCCTTCTATGGTTTCAAAATCTGTTCAATATTACTTTAACATCATTACCTCTTACATAATCTATACCAGACTGTAGCCTGAATAATTTAAATATACTTATCTATATACTTTATTTTGCATACCATATTTGAACTAATAAATTAGTGTGTAATGAATTTGGCATGTCTTCCATTCTGACTAAGTTTTTGTGGTTTTCTATAATTATCTTTGGTATTTGCTGTCAGAGAGCCATAGAACAGACAATGCACTTAGGTTGTATTTGCATGTGTCACAGTTCATAATTATCACCTTAATATCCCTATTTCCATACTGTTAAAAAAGATAGGCAGTGTACCTGTGAAGCAATATCGTGGTACATTCACTTAACCATTGTTGTTATGGAAATGCAACTGTGTATTCCATTTGCATAATTGACCAGTGCGTAATGCCATCAACCATAAATGAAAAAAAGTTATGAAAATCTGTCCAGTGGGGTCCAAGCTGATATGTGCGGATGGATGGACTGACAAACATATCAAAGATAATAGGCACTCTGGTGAGAATGTGAATGCACCTAGTAAAGGCTTAGTGTGTATCTCACAGAGAATGGTATTTGCATTGTTACATAACTGATATGATGTAACAAATTGTGTATGGTCGTTCATGTAAATAGTGGTGTTAAGTAGCATTGTTGTGTATATATGTTGCTTTTCATACAAATGTGAATGTGCGTATTAAAGTCCTAGTTCACACATCACAGAAAATTGTGTTTGGAGTTGTTACATCACTGATGGGAAACATACACAATGTGGTCCAAAAGTTTTAGGACTAATTTTTTTTAAAATCGAAGACACGTGAGGAAGACATACGTTTTTTTAAAATTCAAAATAAGCTCCATTGGCATATATATAGGCTTTTTTTTTGTGGTCATACAGTTTATGAAAAGCTGCTGAAAATTCCTGTTTTTGGACCTTCTTTAATTCATCAGTTATGGCTTCTTGGATCTCAGCAAGATCTGCAAAGTGGAGTCCTTTTATCTTCATTTTCAACTTGGGGAACAGAAAATAGTCTGGTGGAGATAATCTGGAGAGTACACGGTGATAAAGAGTTGTAACATTTTTTTGGGTCAAAAATTGCCAAACACTTGCAGCTTTGTGGATGGGCACATTATTGTGCAACAAGAAAAAGTCTCAAGAGTAGAATGCAGTTGGACGAACCTATTGAATGCGCTTCAGGAGGCAATCCATTACTCCTTTATAAAATTCTTCATTTACTGTTTTTCCGTTTGGTATGGATTCTTTGTGCACCGGCGCCTTGAGAGTTGAAAATAATTATCAACATGCTCTTCATGTGGGACCTTTGGAATTTCAGTTTCTTTGGCCGAGGGGATATGATACCAACCCATTCAGAACTCTGTCGCATTGTTTCAGGGTCATAGGCAAAAAACCAGGTCTCATCTCCCATAATAATTTTGTTAAAAAAAAATTTTTGTCTGCTTTGTCCATCACCATAATGTCTTGGCAAGATGTGACTCGATCTTCCCTTTGCTCAGGTGTCAAGGATTGTGGAACAAAACATGCACACAACTTTCCCTTTCCCAAATCCTCTTTCGGAATTCGAAGAGTCTTGGGGATATTTAAAGATTCTGCTATCATTCTTGATGCGATTTGACAGTCATTTTTGACCAAATCAGCAACAGCAGCAATGTTTACCACAGTTCAAGTCGATTTTGGATGGCCACCTCTCTTGTCGTCTTCTACCAGCTCCCTTACATCTCGAAATTGAGAATACCACCTAAAAACGTTTGTTCAGCTCAGAGCCTCATTCCTATAAGCCTTTTGCACCAATACTAGTGTTTCTGTCGCAGATGGACCGGCTTTGAAACAAATTTTTATGGCAACTCTCTGTTCATTTCTGCCATCCATGACATATAAAGAAAACTGACTTTACGAGGCAAATTCTAACTCTTACACTGTCGAAGATAAAACTCGGTGTGTGAACGGATGTTGGTTGATGGTACTTAGTTAGTGGGTTGGCTGATAGATCAATCTAGTTCTGTTGTTTAAAAAGTATCCGTCCTAAATCTTATGGATCACGCTGTGTGTAGTTGTGTATTGTTATGCAACTAATGCTACATAACATTGTTGTGTATGTTTGTTACTGTCAATGGTATAAAGTGTGAATGTGTTGCGACAGTAATGCAACAGTGCATTCTCTCTAGTATTGTTCCTTGTATTGTTTAGCTACATGGTTCCCTTTCAACACTGCAAAATGCATGTGGGTCTTAAGTGCTCTATATTGTTGTCCCATTGTAATGACATTTGGATTTTCTCACCAAATTTTTGTAAAATTCTCTGAAATTAAATTTCACAAAATCCCGTCTGGTGGGAGCTGAGCTGATACATGGAGACAGATAGACAGATGGACATGACAGAGCTAATGGGTCCTTTTCATGAGAATGCAGATGGGCCTAAAAGTGTTGAATTTTAAACATGAAGGTCATGGTAGAATTTATAATATGTTCTGTTTTTCATGTGTCATTCCAAATAGTGGGCTGTGAATTAATAATAAGGTTTTTTAATGATCTATTTATATGTGTATTTTTTCAAAAGAACAGATTTTGACTTTGTTCGGTTTGTTAGCTCTAACCTCAGGGTTTGCAACTGCTGCTGTGATGTAATTGTTTGACTTTTATGTGAATTTTTGTATATAATATGTACCTTATTTCTATGAAATATTTTTCCACAAATTTTGCAAGCTGTACTCCAGTGGTTCATTAAATGTCACTCTTAAGCTAAAAACAAATTTGACTCCAGTGCCAGAGAAATTATTTGTGATACCTTCACTTATACTGCACCTGTGTGACAAGATACAGGAATCTTTGCAAGAGGAATCATTCCTAATCCAGTATGCATGGCTTCTAATTATGGCCTGTTATTGAAGTTGCAGTATCCAAAAGAGATTCATGGCAGAGGGATTCTTAATCCAGTGTGGGTTACACAGTACACTCTGGAGCCTGGTCTTCTTGAAGTTCTAGAGTTTTAATTGTGGGATCTCTGCAGAGAGAATCTGCATGCATATCCAGTTCAATGTAGTATCTAGTACCCTGTGAATATGAGTCTTGTGTCTAACTCCAAGGCTACCCAATTTGTGTATAAATCAACATTGATGTAACAGTGATGGCCTAATGGAAATTTAGTTCTCATGTCTGCAATAGTACAGTCAAACCATCAGTACAACAATAGACAGTGCATTATTTCTTTACATGTCTGATGTATATATAAATGATTATTTGTCTGGTTGTATACTGTTTAATTTTTCTCCAGTCAGATTTTCTGTGAGCTCACATCCTAGAATATGGTGTCACTGTTTGGTTTTTTGCTCTTTGTTTATTGAAGTTTTGTTTGTTTCAGTACACTGCCATTGACTGTGAGGGTCAAAATTTAGCTGTAGCTGGAAGAACAGGATTGGCGCATTATTCAATGGTGTCTCGTAAATGGAAGTTGTTTGGCAATGAGACTCAAGAGAAGGACTTTGTTGTGACAGGTGGTTTGTTGTGGTGGCGCGATCACGTTGTGATGGGGTGTTATAGCATTTTGGAGAACAGGGATGAGATCCGGGTCTACCCACGAGATTCAAGATTAGATAATATGTTTGTGAAAATGGTGCGGGTCTCTGCTCAAGTTCTTCTTCTCAACACACTTCGTGATAGGCTTATCACCTTCTGTGCCAGTGGTCAAATTTCAATTTACAGTTTATCTGTGAAGGAAAACCATTCATGTAAGTTATTTTAAAATTGACGTGTTTAGCCTCTTTTAATTATTTGTTATGTTTACTGAACAAGTTCTGATATAATGCTTTGTGTACATCAGTAATGCTTAGAAAATTGCATTGACAATATGTATATACCGTATTTACCTGAATGCAAGATGACTGCAATGTAAGGCAACCCCCCAGAAAAACATGTCCACCAAGGAAAATATATTTATCCAAATCTAAGATGACCCTGCAAAATAAAAGTGTGCTAAGAAAAAATATTTTGCTATTAATTTCCTACACTTAATACACAAAGCATGTCGGATTCTATATACCTTCACCTATCAGTGTCACTTTCTCCATCTTCACGGTCTGTACCATTATCTTGCTCACAATCACTCCTAACATCCCCATCCTCTTCACTGACATTCTACAACATATCATCAGTCCCATCCACTGTGCTGGATATACAGCCCTTTTAAAGCCCTTCACAGTCAATTCTGGAGAGATGTGTTGCCTTGCCATTATGGTCCACATTTACTAAGTACTACATTTGCATTTCTTGGTTTATAAACTTACTTGAACAATGAAGATTCGCAGTTTTCTGCACAGATGGGGTTAATGGTGTTAAGAATTTGAATACATGTGTTCTGGATTTTAGTGTTGTGTCTTTGGTCTAATCAGTCTGACTTTGTGGCTTTTTTTTATGGTTCTTAATTTGTGAATTGGTCTAGGTTTTATTTTTGAGGCTTGTAGTTGATATTTCATTTTTGAATAGCCCCTTCCTGTTACTACCCTTGGACTAGATCTGTTCCTGGGTCCATATCTTAACAAGTTACTGTTTCTGTGGTGCGTAGTGATTGAGAATAACTCACTCTAAGTGGTCCACCAGATTCAATCCTTCCTTGCCTGAAGATGGAACAGAACTGGCTTCCGAAACGGGGTTCATTAAAAAGTCAGGCGATGGAAAAAGTTCCAAACTAGAAGATTGTGTGAGTTAACTTCAGTCATGGTCTGTTCGCCCTTTTGGATTTCTTGATCCTTGAAGTTGGGACTGATAGGTTGTCTCAAAATGTCAGTAAGGAATTACCATTCAATGCTGTGTAATATTTTATAAGAGTGCAGATGTCACAAGATTATTTGGCGATGTAGGCCTTGGATTGACCCCACATGGCCCAGTTTAGAGCGATCTGGTTAGGCACTTCGTACACAATTTTAAGGGGACCTCACATATTTATGCGCCAAATTTACGGCAAAAAATCCTGCCTTGAATTGGAGTAAATACAGTATGCACATAAATAGCAGTTAAGAAATGTGGGAAAAATTACTGTTTCACATATTCGCATTGACTAAGTAATTGAAAGATTGCTATCATTTTGTTCTTGTGTTCCTTGTTTGTTGCGTACTGCCCTTTGTGTACTTGAAGTGCAGTTTTTCAGATTTATCATACTGAGATGATTTTATCAATATAGTGAGGTAGAGGATTTTAAAGATTGTGTCTTCAGATGAGGTGGCAGATCAACAGACAGATGGAGAGATGGCTCCAGGTTAATTAGGCTGTGGTTCAAGTCAGTGTGTAAATCAACATATGTGTATCATTATAGGAAAGGTACAGGATGGATACTTTATTGTATTTTCACATAAACAAGGAATTCCAGAGTGGTTAATGTAGCTTAAGAGTATAACTTGTGTACTTCCAATGTAATGAAAGTTTTCAGTATGAACTGTGTATAATGTTAAATGTTTATTGCAGTAAATTCATGAATGTTGTCTCAGAGGGTTTTGTATTGTTGAATACTTTGTTGGACATTCATTTTAATCTACATTGCATACTTTATGTTAGTGTTTTCATTATAGTATAGTTTTTGGCATACTGAAAAACATGTCATTCAGCCATGAATAATTAAGGGTATGTGTGTATGTGAGTAACTTGTTCTTTAGTATATTACATTTGCTATATGATGGCACCAAGTGCAGAAACCATTTTTCATCCATGGCTAAATGGACAAGTTTATATATTTTTGTGGGGTTGATGGTGGTAGTGGTGGTGGTGGTGACTGTTTAGTCAGCTAATGGCAGCCATACTGTGTGCATCTGCTTGCAGCATACGCACTAGTGCTGGAGAGATTTTGTTCTGCATACGTGTAGTCATTACTGACTAACCCCTCTGTTCTCCCGTTTCCTCTCCACTTACTCTTTGTCATGTTTCTGTCAGTATTCGCATAGTAAATGCGCTTTACCAGCCTAGCATTTGTGCTGTTTGGCTCTGTATAGTTTGAGTATGAGAGCTTTAATAAGTAAAGATAAATGCATTAATAAAATTGTGAGTGCTTTGAAAGTATGTAACCTACCACATGACTTGATTTTATAGACAATTTTCAAGTATTCTTAGGTCTGTGACCTTTAAATACAGTTGCCAGATCATGTACCATGCCTAAAGACAGATGCATCTTTTCACTCTTGTGTTATACTACAATGTGATCAGTTAGAAAAATATGAATTATAAGACGTGAACATGGTCTGTGTGTGTGTGTGTTTATGTGTATATATATATTTTTTTTTTTTTGTAGTGGGTGGTGTTATAGTGGAAATTCTGCAGAGTGTGGACATCAGTGCACTATGTGTTCATCCTGCTTGTGTTGTTTCTGTAACACTAACAACCCTTCGTGCTGAAACTGGTCGCCATGCATCAAAAGAGGTTGAAAGTATTATGCTCAATGTGAGTGGCAGATTGCTTATGGTGCAACGTGAACAAAACTGTAGGCAAGGAGATGACAGCTTGGTAGGTAAATTAGCATTATACTTTCAAACCATGAGAATATGGAATGGTGTAGTTGGTATAGTGACTGGACTGTGCTCTTGACTGCCAAGGAATTGAGGTTTGGATTTGTGACAGGGATAAGAGATTTTTTCCCTTTTCCAAAGCATCCAGACCAAGATAAGGCCCACCCAGTTTCGTCTTCAGTGGATATAGTAGGCTCTGCTCTGAGGGTAAAGTGACAAGTGCGTGAAACTATCTTACTTCCATCTAGTACCAAGATTAGGATGAATGGAATTGTTTTCATTCTTCCATTTGCCTTCGTGGTGTGTACAACAAAATCTTTACTTTCACACTCAAATCATGGCATACTGGGACTAGGTTGTGAAGTCTTTTTAATAAGTTTCAAATTTTTAACCAATTTTGGTCACAAATAGACATATTCCTTGTAATTTTGGCAGTTGTGTTAATGGGACTAGGGATTTGGTGGAGGGGTTACATGCAAAAGGCATTATGTGTTAAGCTGCCCAAACCTAGTGTGGTGAGATCATAAATTCAGACATTGTGTCATATCATATTTTTAAGTAAGTATACAGGTTGGTGCAGAAGTTGCTTCACACTAAAGGCAAAACATTCAAACATCAAATGCCAGGTGACTTTTGCACCACTCTTTATATGTTTGTTTACACCTGTTCTGTATTTATTGTGATTATTATGTTATGAAATAATTTTTCAAACCAGAGCAGTTTTGTAGGTAATGAGTTGGAGGCATTCCTACAACTCCTTATTGCCACCTTTGCCCCTTTATAATTATAAGCAAAGTTACTTCCAGATCTCATTGGGGGTTCTAGAATACAGCTTGCTGTCAAGAGCAGAATCCAGTTTGAAGAAACACTCAACAGATTATAGTATTCGATATGTTTTGAGACTTCTCTGACCCAAGGTGCATTGTGCCTCTTGTGACATGGGGTCTGTGGGGTCTTCCATACGTCATGCTTGATAGTGTGTCACTAGAAAGATATATTTACACACAGCACAATAACGGTGGTGTGTCCGCTTGTTATTTCGAATTTTCTAGAAGTGATAATGGGTACCGGATATACAACTGCATTACACTGAACCATACGTTATGTAATATCAAAAGCAGTGGGAAGCTGAAGGAAAGTATAGAGCAGGGGTGGATCTGGAACTGTCTGTTTGAGGGTTGTATTCCATTTATTCAGTGATAGGTTTGCGGTCCCCTAGGATTGACATTGGTACGTATCTCTTAAAGTTTTGTTGCACAAATTAAATGCCTGGTGTAGTATATGAAGACAAGAGTTTTAATTACACGATTAAATTTTTACATGCATACTTTTACACAAAAATATCTTACAGACTTTTTCTTAAAATTCGATGGAATGAAATGCAGCTGTTTGTTGATTTATTAACCCCTCTGTGTGAAATGTTGAGAGCTGCTGTTCATAATATAAATGTCAGATGTCCTGGAATCCCAAGCTGATGTCATATTCTGCACATGTAGACTTGTTCTTCTGTCTCTGAACATCAAGCAGAAGTAATCTGGCTGCCTCACTCTTGTATATAAAGAAGCTAACTTCCAGCTCTTTAGCAACACAATTCAGAGAAATTGATTTGGTATTTATTTCTTTCACCTGAAAATGTGGCTTTATTTAGTTGACGTTTCTTAAGCGCATGCCTTGCGCTGTGCTTGTCTGTCAATTAAGTGAAAAGAAAATGACTGTGACTGCTGTCGTCACTTAAGTGATATCTTGGATTCTCAAGTTGTAGGCAGCACCCGCACCCTGACACACCAGTAACTTCCATGCTGTAATTTGTGTGTTATTTCACAGACAATATTGTATTTGGTTATTGTTTGATGCTTCTGTTCTGTGAAAGAAATGATGGTGATGTATATGTCATAGCTAAAACTAAACTGTCTATTACAGTGTATACTTCACTTCCTTTCATGTGAAATAATCCTGTTAAAGTATCATGTGAATGCTGTGTGAGGTTTGAAGTTTTTAGTAGTGAACCTAGAACATTTTAGTGGGGTTGAGGCTTGTGTGTTGCACATCACTCCCCCAGGACTCCTTCCATAGTGCTCCAGCCCCAGTGAACTGTCTATATTTACAGTTCTTTATTTTCACTTTTAGCAGTTTCTTTTGGAGGGTGGTATGTGTTGTCTGATGAGTAAACATTTCAGTGCATCACCAGCAGTTATGGGGTCAGGGAGGACTTAGAAGTCTGTAGGCATGTGTTCATATTACACCAACACTGGACGGCACTGAAAGCAATAACAAGTGCATGTGTCATGAAACTAGGTGTGTCAACTAACAGACTGCTTTGCAGAAATATTATAAAGGCTAATTCATGGTACAAAATGGGGGGGGGGATGTGGTGTTGGGAGAGAAAATACTGACTACACTACTTTCTTTCCTGGTCTGTTAGAAAGAACCACCATTGTTGAGGTTGTTAGGGGGGACATAGACTAAGGGGCTGTACAAGAATGGTCATAATTAGCAAACACCTATAGGCCATATTTGGCATTTTGGGAATCACATTGTGTGATATCTGTAGCTTATCTGAGGCTGTAAATTGTTCATGTGTACTTCCCTAACACTGAAGTGAGAGATATCCTCCTCATTCAGTGAGGATCTAATCGGTTTGCTTACTTGTCTTATGGAGATATATTCAACCTACTGTTTTACTTTGAAATTCACGAATTGACCAGATGAGATGCAAAGAATGAAAAACCTCAGAGTAAACTATATAGTATGCCTTGCCTATCTGGCATCAGTGAAGATTTAGAAACAGAATTGACATAGATTGTACCCTGTGAGGCTTGTTTGGATATTGAGGAGCTTTTCTTTCACACCCAAACTACTGGAATAGAGTTTTAATATTTTAATATGATACACATTTATTATATTTTTATATTTAATGTACGGTTTTGACTTTTGTCTGGTTTGGCTCATATGACTCTAGTTTTTGTAAAGTTGATATCTCAGCTATCTGTAAAAGTATCAGTTTAGTGGGTTGTATTTCATTATTTTTCTGTGTGTGTTTTTAATTGCCTGATGATAGCTTTTACTAAAGCCAACATCTGTGCAAACAATAAAACTGACATAAATTTACAGTTTGTACTCCCTTCTACTGTTCATATACCACGATGGGATGTCATAGATCAAGAGACAAAAGGGGTTGTATGTACTGATGTTTTGTAGTTGTAGAAAAAGAGTTCATTTGCATGAATAGAGAAATTCTGTGGTACAAAATACAAAAGAAAGGTGTCTGTGAGAAATTCTTTGAACATATAAAAAGAATGTATGATGAAATACAGTTCTGAGTAACCTGGATTTATGAGGAAGTGACTGAAAACTAAAGAGACACAAAGATAAAGGGAAAACTTTTGAACAACAAACGGTTTCACATGTATGAATAAATAGTGCACAAGAATTATTTGGATAGAGGACATCCCATTGTGTTTTGAAGTGATTAAGTAATAGAAATTACTGTGAAACACAGTATGTTTGTGTAACAACATGCAGTTACCAATTAGCTACTTGTTTGGATCCACAAGGGCAATCATTAGGCTTTGTACAAAAACATAAGAAGGTAGTGAAAATATAAATATTACTGGTGTTTACAGTTGTTAATTGTATTTGAAACTTTTGTTCTTGGTAGCCCAAATTTTATGAGTTGTGTTTTATTTGGATATTAATCTCTTTCTTCTTCTGAGTATTTCTGGATTTTGTGAAGTTCCCTTTGAAATTAAACGAAAGGTTTAAAACATGAAGATTAAAGTAGTAACAGTGTTCAAATTTGCTGTTGTCAAGATTCTGAAAGATGCATGTGGAATGTTAATCTTCATTTTATTCATTTTGTTTCCTACTTGTAAGTGCGTGGCATTTTTGGTGTTTTAGTTATATAAACAGTATGTATCTATAACAATAATGTTATGAAAATTTTGTGTATAAACTAGTTTCTACACAGACTTTTCATTATGTAATATTGGAACTAGTTTTTACCCAAATTACTGGCTAGTTCCAGTCATACACCTGTGCTCCTCCTACTGTTTTGGCATCACGGGTGGAGAATGTTTGGGTCCCTCGCAAATCCCGGCGTGAGAAACCTCATCTGACTGAAGCTCTGTGGCTGTTCTGTGGGGCCCACGGGATGATGGTTTGGCTGCCATTGTTCCCCAGGGATGGTGATAAATCTCATTCATTCATGTCCAAGAGGATAATGCTGCCTTTCCAGCTCGGAATTTATCCACTGGGTAAAATCACAGTATGATGTGTTATGTTGTACGTTTTTTAAATTAATTTTGAAGAATGTTAACCCAATTATCAGTGAACATTAAAACTTCAGAAACTGTTGTAACTTCATTGTTGCTTCATGTGAGCTCAGTCATTAATTCTGCTGCCATGATAGTGCTATACAAACTTACTACAAACATATTTAACATTTTACGTTTTCTTTGCAACTATATTATATTCATAAAGGATCAATACCAATTTGTTGCACTGTATTATTTATTTGTTGGTTAGTTCTCCGATGTGTTTCGGCTGACTTAATAGGTAATCTTCAGGGAGATTTCTATAATGTGTGCAGCATTTGTTTCAACTTAACTATTAGTGTTTTCACAAATGATTAAATTTGATGTTTTAGTAGATTGCTGTTAAAATACAGTAAGTTACATTCGTACAGTATACAGTATAGTATAAAATTATAAAATGTATATGTTATGTCCAAACATCTGATTTGGTCTTTCTTCGTATGTTGCAAGTTATGAAATGAGATGTTCGTTGTGTAGTGTGTGCACTGTGAATGTATAGTGTATTCATCACTGTAAGGTTTTGATGATGGTATATAACATATTAATACAATCTTTTCTTGCCCCTTGTCCATTGTCTATAGATTTTTTAGACACTAAAACACTACATTTTGGAATCCAGCTCTACTTCGGTCTTCAGGCAAGATGCACCTAACCCACTGTACCCCTCAGATTGAGCTCTTCACAGTCACTAGATACTCCAGAACCATGGCTGAGTCCTGTTCTCAGGAGCTTATCTACACTAGTTGAGTATTTCTGTGGTACCCAGAGACTGCTCAGTAGCTCACTCTAAGGGGGCCAACAAGTTAGGTGCATCTTGCCTGAAGATGAAAGGAGAGCTGGCCTCTGAAACATAGTGTATTAGTGTCTAAGAGATATGTAGATGGTGGACAAGGTCCAAGAAAAGAAGATTGTATCAATATGTTATACACCATCATCAAAGCCTTATAGTGTTGAATACGCTCTTCATTCATACTGTACTCATTGTAACTTATTGTATTTTAAGAAGATTGTATCACTATGTTATACACCATCATCAAAGCCTTATAGTGTTGAATACGCTCTTCATTCATACTGTACTCATTGTAACTTATTGTATTTTAACAGTAATCTACTAAAACATTGATTTTAATCACATATGAAAACTCTAACAGTTAAGTTGAAACAAATGCTGCACACGTTATAGAAGTCTCCATGAAGATGGCCTCTTAAGTCAGGCTGTAACATGTCAGAGAACTAACCACCCATTGAATAACACAGTACAGCAATTGATAATGATTCTCTGCTGCTACAGACTTTTTGCAAGATTAGTGTTCATTTAGTATTCGGCTTCACAAATCCAGTATTTCAGGTCATCAAGTTCATTTGTTAAGTATGGAACAAGGATGCATGATTTTTAACAGATCTACAGAAATTTAATCTGAAAGTTTTAGAGTTTGGGGCTTTAGTGATATGTCCATTTTCAGGATCTGATTATGTACTCTTTTGAAGCTGGATTTTATTGTAAATGAAAACATTATTCAACTAGAAAATATTTTCTTTAGCTTGCTTTGTAGGTCTTAATACAATGTCTATAGGGTAGTCAGTTTGTTCACAATAAATTCTTAAGAACTTGTGTGTCATTTGTAATTGCTCTATATAAAGGTGCAGGGAGAAAGGAGTATAACAGAGGCATGCAGATGGATGTACAATGTTATTAACAGCTATTTTATTTACATAGAACTCACTGGAGTTGGTATATCTTATTTATCTCATTCTGAATCTGTTGTATAGATATTCTGAACTTGAACTTCTCAGTACAAGTTATATGAACTGGGTTGAGGTTCTAGCAATGATAGAATGTTCCTTCTCACCACCATGTCTGAGTAGGTGCAAGGGTTTTACATCCATTTCCTCCCCTTCATGAGATGTCATTGTCATTGTTTATAGACATATAGTATAACAAGTTCTTACAATGTATGCATGTTTCTGTCCTTATTATGAACTGTGTGTTTGAAAAAATAAAGTTTTTGTTGGTAGCGTTATATTAAATGTACCCAAATTTGTTGGACTGTGATATTGGAGTAGGATTGTGGTGGTCCGTTTTTGTAAATTTTTGTACAGTACTTCATTTAGGTAAGTTTTTGTGTATTTTTAACCTCTAAATGACTGAATTAAATGCAGAAACCTGGGTTTGGTGCTGCTGAGTTTTTTTTTTTGGGAGGGGGGGGGTTAATTTTTGGTGAAAGTTCATGAAAAGTCAGTATTTTTTTTAATGAAAAGTGATAAATTTCTGTGTTAAATGACAATTTGTGGTGAAAGAAACAGAGATTGTTCAACATTCTTTAAAAATGTTGTACATATCCTTATTACCAAAATACACAAAAAAACATCTAGATATTTGTAAAAATCCACTTTGTTTTACTTGCGTATTGGTTCTAGGCTTCAAATTTGTGTACACATGTTGCACATGAAGTTTTATGGTCATTTCTTTGTATGTTAATCCACAAAGCACATTTTTTACACATAAGGCTCCATCACACTTGAGACATTTCACATGTACCCTCCATATCACACATGTCATAGAGTACACATGACATCACCCCAGCTTGGATGAGTCAGGCCAGAACTTATTGAAGCTATTATCAGTCTTGTGATATTCCAGAAGTGGTTGGTGGTCTCCTTATAGGTCTCTCTAGCCATTGTTCTTGTCCAGCCACAGCCAGCATGTTTCTCAGAAGGGCGAGTCAGAAATCTCTATGTTAAATTTTCTTCCCACCACATGAAGAAAAAAGTATGTAGCTGTTCAGAATGGCCAGATTGAACAGATGAAAAAACAGATTTTCCCCCACTTCCATGTCTGACAGCTGATTGAGTAACTGTTAGCCATTCTCTCAACTTCATCCACATAACGAATGTGATAGTTATAGTCTGTCATTATTTTTGGATTTATCATGATGCCTTTTCAATGCAGAAATCTCCTTGTGGCAGATCGTGAATGTTGGTCAGCATGCAGACATCTGTCTGGTCCATCCAGTTACTTGCAAATTGCTCCCGGTCCTTACTCAAATTTCCCCATGACAATTCCACAACATTTAATTTTTTTATCAAGTGATCAAACAGTTCTGGGGAGGAAAAGAAATCGTCCATCTATGGCCATGTCCTTCTATCTTCCTCATCAGGTTCTATCACTCTGGCGTGAGTGGCTGTCAAATGCTGTGCTATGCATTTATGCCCTTCCCCAAGTGGACTGTGTCATATGTGTAACCACTTGAGTTGTGAAGTTTGTAAATTTTGATGTCAAAATGCTTGTGTTTCTTGGAAATATATTGTCTGAAAAGTCACCCTTCCTTTGAACAACACAGATATTGTCATTTGCCAGATTTTCTGAAGGGTTGTAAAATTTTGAAAATGTCCTGTTTAGAATTTCAAATACATTCCATGTTTTCCATAATCTGTCGTAATTATCTTCCATCCTGTCAACTCCATTCCTGTTGTCCATGCAATCCAGAAACCAAAGTATGTGTAAATTATCTGCTTTGTCTCATCATGCTGCTTTGGAATGGAATGTAAAACAGGTCCAATATTGCCCAGTTATCTGTTACTTGGTCTGGCAAGCACTGTCCAATTTGTATTATTACTGCCAGAAACACATACATTTCAGCCTCAGTTCCATAATTTTGGGAAGAAGGTCCATTGTGAAAACTGACAAAGCACCAGTGATAATATCAAGTGGTGTAGAGCCATCATTGACATGTGTTGCTTCACTGTCCTTATTTCCTCATGGGCCCCCTGTAAGTGTGTTTACTACACTCTTCTGAAGGTGAGAGGGCAGTGTCCACTATGGTTTTAGTGGCACTTGTGCCTATGGATGTGGCCTGCTATGAATGTCATCATTATCTTCAGAGGTGCTGGCTGAATGCAGGCTGAGTGGAGCCTTAGTACTACAATCGTAGATGTGGTTCCATTGAAACTTCTTCACAATATTCCTCCCCCTCTGTAGCAGCCACATTACACTGGCACTCATCACTGTCGCTGTCCGTGGTCATCTCTGATACCTGGTTTTGATTCAGCTTATGGGTTCTGATGCTTGTCCCTTCTGCATGACCATGTGGTCTCTATTGAGTATGTTAAATTTCCCTTTTTGTTTGCCCTTGCCCTACTGCTTTCATAAACTGCACATGTGTTTGAGATGTGAAATCCGATGTGTTTGTAAGCTGACGGAAGGGGTCTGTTATTGGAATGCAAACTACATCAGACAAAGTAGTTTATATTACAGTTTATCATCACTGTTTATGACTGAGTAACCTAACACACAGCTGTCAAAAAGCAGAAGTCTAATATTTCAGTCTGTATACCAGAACGTACTGACAAAAAGAAACAAGAAATGCATTTTCCAGCATTGCAATATGTGCATTTGTGTATACGAATTGTGGTACAATTGCCTATACAGTCTCCTTTCACAAATGTGAACATTGGTCATGTAGAGTTTAAAATAGTGAGTAAATGTTACAGAATTATGGAGAGATTTAGACTACTGTGTTGGTTTCACAGAAACTTCTAATATAGGTCTGCAGTTCTGGAAGTTTCTTCCAAAATAACATGGTCTTGAATGCAAAATGTGAACACTGGTGAACTATTTAAATTCAGCATGTCCTGCTGCCTTCAAGGCCGTTACATTAAGTGTGCTGTGTTAGACTGTGTACCATGTGTTCACTTCAGCAGGCAACTTTCAGTTTGCCTATATCATATGTTGTTAGGCATGGGGAAAAGGTTAATTATTAGGCATAATTATGAATCACTTTAAAGCTTTGAATTTGACAACATAATGCAAAGTTTTATTTTGTTTCATTTTTAGCTATTTTGTTTGAGGATGCTATTCTCTTGGGTGCTGAAAATGACACGATGCTGTACACTTCAGATTCAAATTCACCCTTTTCTCTTCCCTTCTGTGTTCTGGAGCGAACAGTAAGTTTCTCTTTTTTTAATTGGGTTTTTAAAATGTTATATTAACATATTGAGGTTTGCTGTGTGTATGTTATGAACAGTGAATGGCATTTTGTATTACTGTCACTGCAGAATACTTTACATTTATTTGTACACTGTTTCAGAGTCAAGTATATCTCCATCAGATACTGCGTCAGTTGATACGGCGAAATTTGGGCTTCCACGCTTGGGAGATTGCTCGAAGTTGCACCAGTCTTCCCTACTTTTCCCATTCATTGGAGCTGTTACTTCATGAGGTACTGTTCTTTGGCCTTCATTTTCAGGTTGCTTTCTGAAAGTGCAAACTATGTGCAGGGATGCATAATGGCTGTATGCCCTTGTATACTCTTGAACTAGCTGGTCAAATTGTATGGGATTTGCTGGGACATTTTGAGCTTTTTCTGTTCAGGTAGTAGAGGAACAGAGCACATCATCAGAACACTGTCAATGAGTTGTATTTGTCCATATCATGTTTGTAATTGCTTGATTTGTGTAAAACTGAGCAGTTTTGGAGACCTTTCCCATTAATATTTTAGAGCTGATTTGGAAAACAGCACAGACAAAGCACTGCTGAAACTTGTGAAGTGGCATCAGCAGTAGGGCCATTCAGTATTCATCCCTCCCAGCATATACGAAGGTGTATCCAAAAGTTCCAGGACAATGCTCATAACACGCAAGTCGCTTGTAATTCACGAGTTTCCTGCTAGGGTGTGTTGCGGTGGTGTCTTGTGAGTGAGTGTGCTGAGTGGTGTGGTTGGATGTGGAAGCGTTTGATTGTTGCACGTGTCTTTATGTGTGTATTGCATCAGCCGTCTGCGATTTTCTGATGTCGGCGGTATGGCGGAAGTTGACGAACAAAGGGTGTGCATCAAGTTCTATGTGAGTTTGGGTAAAACAGGAAGTGAAACTTTTGAAATGTTGAAACAGGCTTTTGGTGATTCATGCATGAGCCGTAGCCGAACTTTTGAGTGGTTTGGACATTTCAAGAATGGCAGAACTTCGACTGCTAATGATGATCGATCAGGTCAGCCAAGCACGGCAACAACCCCCTCAAAAGTGGAACAGGTACGGGCGGCTGTCAACCAGGATCGTCGTCGTACCAGACACGATCTCTGTGCATAGGTTGGAATTGGTTATGGATCTTGTCAGCGAATTCTCACAGAACAGCTGAAAATGCACCAGATTGCAGCGAAGTTTGTGCCGAGAGTGTTGACCCACAATCAGAAAGACAGTCGAGTAGCGATCTATCAGGAACTGAAGGAAACTGTGATAAAGGATCCCACACTCCTCTTGAACGTCATCACAGGCGATGAAAGCATCGTTTATGCTTACGACCCAGAGACAAAACTGCAGTCTTCGCAATGGAAGAGTCCTGGGTCTCCAAGACCCAAAAA
>Ga0123357_10001557_pt1 | contig 24451 bp, 12 predicted proteins | sample TergutEmb28metaG_FD_89873 | JGI IMG/M metagenome (GOLD analysis project Ga0123357, IMG submission 89873) | Embiratermes neotenicus P4 segment gut microbial communities from Petit-Saut dam, French Guiana - Emb289 P4 | ecosystem: Host-associated > Arthropoda: Insects > Digestive system > Gut ...
AAAATAGGAGCAACAAAATTTTTTCCCCACTTTGAACGGGCTTTCGGCCTTACCTCAAAATGTTTAAAAGAGAGTGGGGGGGGGGGGGAGAGCAGCATCTCCCCATCACACTATTTCTGCAAAAACCCCACTAAAAATACAACAACATTGGTTTCTGGAGGGGAGCATTTAATTATTCGCGAATTTTCGCTTTTCTAGGAGGTCTTGGAACCTAAGCCCCACAAAAAGCGTGGGACCAGTGTATACATTTCACTATGATATACAGACAATATCAACAATAGCTTGGCAAGTTTACAGATAGGCATTAAAAATATTACGAGCACCGCAAGAATTGAAGTACTATCAATGTCAATCCTAACCGTCACAAACGTGTGGTCAAACTCACAACTTTCATGGCCGGCAGCAAGATATTATCACCGAAATTTACTACAAGCACTGTTTCTACCACCCAAGTCTCACAAACTCTACAACACCTCAGGATCAAATACAGAATAACCAGCAATTACTAAACACAGAAAACTGCTCAGCAATACACATTATTCGTTAACTGCGACTTGTTAGGTTAAGTTTCAACACACCACAATTACAATTATTCTGCAACAAGAAAACTCATCAGTTACAGATCATATAATGTGTTTTGGATACTATACGTACTGACATAACAACATACATACATCGTGAGGTCATTCTTTTCACTTCTGCATTTATCACAAAATAACTCGTTCTCATCCACAGAGTTACAAGATCACCAGCACGGATTACTATGTTACCACGCTCTAAAAACAAAACATCTCCCGTCACGAACATTTCCAGTCGAAAAAATATTTCACTCAGATAAAAACAACGAAAGTGTTTGTATGTAGGCCTCATAATGTCAACGTTAATACAAACATCTGTCCTGAAAGATATCGAAATCAGAAAAAGGGATGTTTAATAATACTGATCTTCAACGTACATACATCAAAACGGGTAGATTATTTCCGAAGAATCTTGTAAAGAACTCAAAATACAGACGCACACTTCAACTGCGCCGCCATTATCATGGATCCTCCTACGCCGAAAATCAGCTGCGTAATTGACGACAATACAACTGCGTATCTTTGAAAAGGATGTGAACCCATGCTTTCTCGATAAAATTTCCCTGCAGCCCGACTGTCACCAACTGTTTTGGCTGCCTGCGGATTAGTGTGCAGTGCACTAGGCACGTACGTGGTTGTTGGGTGTGCAGCTTAGCACAAGATAATGAGCCTTGTTCATGCGAGGGACCCCTGCAACGGACTAAAACGACATACTTTTTGGTTCAAATACCGTTGTTTTATTTTTGTTCATTTTATGACTAGGGGGAACCATTCATATTAAAATCATCAAACAGTCAGCAGATAATATTTCGTTACAACCTCCCCAGAAAATGTTATCTGGCGGCTCCCGTCGAAAGTCCCGCGCAAAGGTGTTCACTTCCAACAGAAACATATATTACATCGTAGTTTCAAAATAACCTGGAATACAACAGTAGCTTTTACATGGTACTTTGATATTTATATAAATGCGAGTCTATAAGTCACACACCACCACCTCAATAACAAAGCAAAACATGGAGTTACAAGATTAATGTCGCTAAATAGTCCTTTCCTTCTCTTTGTGATTTAAATTGCAGTTCATAGAACACAAAATTCCAGGATCACTAATGCCCAGCCCAATTTAACATTGCGCTCCCAATCCACTGTGCGATAATGGCCAAAACCTGTACAGTAGTTGTGATATTCGTTAAATTTTGCAAAGGCATTTTAGTGTGGACAAAATGTCTTGTTACCACCCTCCCCAGAAATATTTTCCATCATGCTACGAGTTATCCCCCATAAAAGTGCAGTGATCTTATTACACAGTGTACAACATATGACACAAACCTTAAGTGTGCTGTATCATTCTCATGACACAGAATAATTCTGCGCCATGTTGTGTGGGACATTGCCTGCAGCATTTGTGGGTTGACAAGTTTAAAAGGTGTCTCACTGCTTGCTGAAGGTCTTCAGCAGTTTGTATGCAGCTGTGCAATAGTCTCCTTTAGGAAGCCCTAAAGGGAATGGTCAAACAGTGACAGGTCTGGGGTTTGAAGTGGTCAGTTAAGTGGAGCAGGTAGCACCAGTGACACATGGACAATCCAATGTTCCCAGAATACCTTACTAACATATCCTGTCCGCAGTTAAGATCCATGTCTGTTAGCTCCTGAATGAACAATGGGTGACAGTGATACAATTTTAAGTCAACATTCACATGCTTTTGCATTGTATAACATGGTATTCGAAGCTTAACCAATCATTTAGGGATCAATGCTTGTGGTGATATTGCAACAGATTCCTCAAACAACTGGCACTGTAAACCTCTGGCTGATGGCTTTCCAGTTCTAGGCTTAACTTTTATGTTGCCTGTTGCAAAGAGTTTATGCTTGTATCACAGAAATGTTTGTTTTGGAGGAGCTTCTTGGCCAAATTGTTGATGCAAATCATTAATATACCTGGTTCATTGTCTTCTCTGTTTGTGGATGTTCAATCATCCAGGCACTGACAACAATTTCTTGTTCAGTGTAACTACTCATGGTTTCATTCACCTAATGTGAAGAAGATAACAAAATTAGACATTGTTTACATTTCTGCAAGGGTAACAAGACATTTTGGCCCTCCTGTACATCATGAAGAGTAAGTTTGCTAAGTCATGCCAACAGAATGATAAATGTACATTACATGACGAAGGTTTATGGACTTTTAGCCTGCTCCACTGCATCCCATCTCATTGATTATTAAAACCCAGAAACTCTTATACAGTGCTTACTTTTTATCATCAAATGCTGATGAAATGACTTGATAAGTTGTTTGAAACAATATAATAGTCAAAAATTTGTTTTTTTTATTGCAGTGAAGATGAACAACCATTGCACAATTTCTAATCTACTGACTTCCCAGATGTTTCATTGTGTCTTCAGTGAGGAAGAAACATGGCAGAAGGACAATGCAGAGCCTTTTAAATTACTGATCATTTGGTGTCATGCAAAATTTTTTAATGTCCAACACAATGTGACGAGAGTGTCAGCAAAGACCAATAAAGGGCACACATCCATCTCAGTTATAAAACATGTATTATGTAATGTAAACCAACAAAATGAATACTTTTAAAATTAATGTTGTAATTCAATTTTTCATGTGTTATACATGTTTTGAACATCATTAGGAAGACCATTTGTACACGCGGTTTTTTATGGTATGTTTTTCATGCGTGTATGTAAGCTTACATAAAAGCATGAAAAACATACCATACAAAACTGCATGTACAAATGGTCTTCCTGATGATGAACACATGATGTTTGAAACATGCAGAAGCCATAAAGAATTGAATTAAAACATTAATTTAAAAAGTGTGCATTTTGTTGGTTTACATTACATAATTGTATCACAAAGCACAGTACAAAAAACATAAGTTATAAAACATGACCATTCACACACTAATTCTCATACTGTTTCAAATATAATATGTGATAAAAAACAGTGACACAAAGTTTAATAATTGTGTTTTTATCCCATGAAGCACAGGTTTAGACGATCATGAAGTGAATTAACACACAAATCAGGTAACAATTAATTTAAAATTCTTTAAGCAAAATGCAAAATTTAATTGTGGACCCAGAAGTACCAGAACAGAACCTGGCTCAGGCATATCACTGCATTTGTTGTCACAATAACATCACTATACACTTTCATTTCACTGCAGAGGTCATGTCTTACTGCACCTACATCACAAGATCACACCTTCATAACAAACACATGTGTACAGTTCCCTGTATCAATAGAGTATCTTGCAGAAAATAAATATATGATGGAGTACAATACATAATACAATCAATAAAATCCATATACCAAACAACTGAGGATTACTGGTTGACACCATTTTTTAATATTTTGAAAAGAATAAAAATTATAACAAGAAAAGAAATAATGTATATTTAAAACTAATATCATATGTTGAGATTGAATGAAAACATCTTATGTACATAACTACTGCACATGGGGAAATGCCACTTATTTAGGATTTCTCAAAGCAACAGACAAGTAACAGAAGAGTGAAGTTAGGGTTTTGTTACAAAATACATCATATACTTCTACATATTTGAGTGAAATGCACATTTCTCTGTAACCTGTGAATTAAACATATCAATCCTTAATATATATGACACTAATGTGTTATTTTCGTTTTAAGGCAACTTCAAATTACTTTCATTTCCGCAGTTTATTACATCTTGAGATTTAAAAACCTGAATTAAAGGATCAGCCCACACATTTTACTACATACACAGCTATTATGAAAGACACAGAAGTAACAGTACTCATTACGGCCTTAAAATATACAAGAGTTTCATGTTATACTGTAATACACAACTGAACAAGCAACATCTAACACATACTACAAAACTTGCAATTCAGTGTTCATGTGTTAAAAAAAAAAGTCAGTTTAGAAAGCATATACAAATGACCTCAAGTACAGCAACATGCAGCCATTATTACACACAGAATCAGGTTTGGAACACAAGAAAACTGAAGGGCAGTTTTACACCTTTCATTGGTAAAGTTAAATTTATTAAATTTAAATGCTCTTTTCCAAGCAACCACAATTTTCAAAGTTATACAATTTGGTAAACATGTGGTTGAGTGTTATCTTTATCTGCTGATATTCTTGTAAAGTGACTTACTTCCAAACATTCTTTTAATAATGTAAAAGAAATGGTTCTTTAGAAAAATATTTAAAATATGTTTACAAACTGTAACATAACTCAGCAGATAGGCAATCCTTAACTACGTATGTGCCAGTTCCAAAACATTATAGGTTGTGTAGAAAAATGTATCTAAATTTGACACAAACTAACAGAATATCAGGCTTGCAACTACACCTTAAGGGCATAATTCATAAAAATATGCTTTCAAAATCTTAGTAATGTGAGGGCTGGTTCCTTTTCCCACTGACTCACCTAACTTTATCGTCATTTATGTAAGCATCAAAGCACAATATGTCATTATTCACATTAAAAATTCACCGCACCAAATACAAATGACAATCTTAAATTAGTTCAGAACTGTTCCAGAGTTGCTGTACAGTGCTTCAAGCTTTACTGAAGCATCAGGTCCTACACAAAAGTTACAGGAATTAAACGGAACTTGTGCATTCATGAAAACTGGCTTTCTGTTGCAGTCAACTGAAACAACCAATGTATGCTCCAAATTAAGGCAAGTAAAATTACACATTTGAATATCCAGCTGCCTAATACCTATTTTGTATTGGTTTGAGAAAACCTAACAAAGTGACTTCTAGTTGTTTCAATATATTTTACCTCCCAAATCTACAAACCACAGAATGAGTAAGAAAACATTTTCAAAACAAGAAAGGTGGACAAACAAACTCATGTAAAGAAGCCAGTTTATCACTCAAACTTCACATATCAATTTAAAAACAAGCGCAACCTTCAGTAAAAACAAGGACATTACACTTTGCAACCTTGGCTTTGCCTAACACCTGAATCATGCATGGTTTAACAAGCAGGAACATGTGGACAAACTTTCAAATACTTCTGAGACAGGCGAAGCATATAACATAAGTCACTGCTCCTACTGAACCAATTTTAACCTTTGAAGAATTAAAATATTACAATCGTAACTTCAGTTCTTCAAAATGGACAAACTAAAGTTCTGGAGTTACCCTCATTCTCAACTGCTGATAACAACAAAACATACACCAGAATAGTAGCTTTGAATCTGTCTAAAGAAACATCTTGCAAATACACAGCACAAGTAAACTCATTAGATTAACATGTAACTACAAGTAATAGCCAAGCAACCATGCAGTACTCACCTGCCATCATATCACTGTTAAACAATCAAAACAAAACAGTTCGGCTAAAGGTCATCTCCAGCCCCGAGGTAGCATTTAGAGTTCTTAAACATAATCTGTCCACAAGGGGTGTAATGAGCAGAAACTGCTCTGTTCTGTCTGGGAGCTAGGACAATGTAGAGCATAAAGTGACTAGGCTACAAGCTGGTACATCCAGAGTTTGAATCTCGGCAGGCGTACAGATTTTCCTCTTCTTCAAAACATCTAGGCAGGATGTGGGATTCACCCAGCCTTCAATATAACTGGAAATGGGGGGTCCTTCCTTAGGGGTTTAATTGGCTGGAACACGAAGCTACCACTCACTTCCATCTAGCGCCAAGGTCAAGAATGAGTTGAGCTAAAACACCACTCCCCCTAAATGGCTTAACAGTGTGCACAGGGGCAACTTTACTTTAACCTCAATGTATAAAGCTGATATCAATCTAAACACAATTAAATGCTATTTTATTTAATAGGATTTAATAGGATTGCATGTTTCGGCCTAGGTTAGGCAATCCTCGGGTTCACAAATAGTTTTAAAAACACGTTGAGGCAGAATGTACAAATAGTTGTATCTTAAGATGCATCATCCCTGTCGTGTTTTATTTACAATTAAATAGGGGTTCTTTTGAGTCAAAACACAACTATATTATGTTGTGTATCTTTATTCAAGCTGACGACATGTTGCAGTCCTTGCACTGGGCCATCTTCAGGTCACAAGATATATAATTGAGGAGACTATACAGTGTGAATCATAAAAATAGGATATATGTATCTAAAATTCAATGAGATCTCATCATTCAATTTCCCAATGGTATACATTAGTAGTCTAAAACTTGGAAATATAACATGGAAACACGACAGTGGTGGTTTAAAATAGAAACATATCATGGAAATGTAACAATATTATTTGTACAACACAGATCTTTACATATTATGTGCAAAATCTTATGAGTGAAGCAGTGGTAAACTTTCGGATGCATACCCCTCCATCCAAAAGTTTACCACTGTTGTATACCCCTGCACCCGAAAGTTTACCACTGCTTCACTCATAAGATCTTTGCACATAATATGTAATGATCTGTGTTGTGCAACTAATATTGTTACATTTCCATGACATGTTTCTATTTTAAACCACCACCGTCGTGTTTCCACGTTATATTTCCAAGTTTTAGACTACTAATGTATACCATTGGGAAACTGGACACTGTGATCTCATTGAATTTTAGATACATATATCCTATTTTTATGATTCACACTGTATAGTCTCCTCAATTATGTATCTTGTGACCTGAAGATGGCCCAGTGCAAGGACGGAAACATGTCATCAGCTTAAATAAAGATAAACAACATAAGATAGTTGTGATTTGAACTCAAAAGAACTGCTGTTTAATTGTAAATAGTTGTATGTTTAAAATTAATGAAAACTGTTTGTGAACCTGAGGATGGCCCAGCCTAGGCTGAAACATGTTGTCCTCTTAAATAAAATAGAATTTAATTGTGTTTAGACTGACATTAATTTTGTGTAATGAATTACTGAATAACACAACAGGATGTCACATGACAAAACTGACCTTTACCTTTATACTGTTCTGTTCACTGATGTAATAAAACTAATCCTCATTATTTTATAAATACATGCATGAATGAACTACAAGGATTGTTGCCCTGTGACATACACTCTGGTAGCCACATGTTAACATTTCAAAGGAATCTACTGCCTTATCAACAGGGTGATGGAGGCAGCAGATCCTCTGACATGTCAGTATACAACTAACACACTGCATGGCATCTCAACCAAGAGGGCAGCTATCTCAGTCTCCACCATACAAAACCTCATATCTTACATGAATGAAGTACATTTCAAATATAATGCTATTCACACCATACAGTAAATAATATAGGGAAAAAAAGTCTGAATGAAGAGAACAGAAAACAATAAAGGACTGGGACAACAGTCCCCTTCAAACTCTGTAATTCTTAATAAAGCTGTGCCAGTATAAGGCTTTCAAATGTACCTCTTCAGGATGTTTCTGACCAAATATTTTCCTTTATAACCCACAAATTATTACACAGTGTTAATTCATGTAATGAAAATGTGATATCCTCATTACAGTAGTGGAGTTTCATAGCGTCCATGCCACTTGATCTGTAAAATTGCAACTAACAATTACAGCAAGTGCAAATTCTCTAAATGCAACCTCAATGCTCACAGTACTGAAGGTACAGATTTAACATGTTAAAAAGGACTAGAAATGTTGCAATAGAAACTGATTTCCCTTTCAGGGCTATGACCCCTACGCAAAGCAGTGTATTCAAATATCAGTTCCTCAAATATAAGCAATCTACTAAAAGGACACATTAATTTAACACAAAGAATAAGGATTGCACATAAGTAAATGGGGCTCACAGATAAATGGTTCTGCATACATTAAAATAATAGAGTCACAAGCTGAAAAGGTGCATGCTGAACAGTACTGCATCACATCATGACCCGCATCTCAGTTCCAGTATATTAAAATATGTCTACATTGCAAAAAAACACACATTACCATACGCACAAGGCAGGTTATATGTGGTAGCCTGCCTTGCTTGTCAACAAGCAAAATGCTAAAGAACTCTTCAGACTGTGTGTAATTAAGTAACTCACGGCTCTAGGACGAGAGTATTTTAATTAGTTGGTGACTTCAGTGGACATTAATACTTTCAACTCTGTTAGCTAAACAACAAGGGGTCCATACATTTGGTACAATTTTAGCACCAAGACTATTCACTATCCCTGGATTCCTACTGCAGTTTACTCAATGATGCAGATTCATAATTTTACGTATTACATTAAGTATAACTAGCATAAATTATCACAACATTCTTCTAAGTCTAAGCACTTCTGCAGATGATACGAAAATAAAATGCCTATATTCTACATTGGCATATACTTTTATCATGTCACATGGAGCAGACAACACCTCCTTCACCAAGTCAGATCCTGTGTACCCTGCTTAAAATTCCTTCCTTCCCTTATCACACAAATTTATTTTTTACCATCACAGTTGCATAATTTTGGAGACTGGAGCTACGCTTCCAGATTCATCTCCACTTTGGTCAGTCTTGGTTCTGTCAGACAGCAATGCTGGTGCCACCACCAACACCACTCTGGGCATACAGCTGCTCTCTGAACAATGCACCTTTCGACATTTGTGGCCTGTGCTGCCGCAGATAAGCTAGTTGGTCTCATAACTTGTAAGCAAGGCAGCATCCACTGGTTCCATACATGATGGACATGTGAAGCTTCGCATAAGCCAGTCATCAATACATTCCACATGGTATGTATGCATGCAAGGGAGGTAGCGTACAGCATCACCAATCATGAATTCGATCATGCAGATCACACACCTGGAAATATATATATGTTGTTAGAAACAAAAACAAGAAACAGCACTTCTGGTATCAACAACGAGGAACATTTTCCTTGCAGGGGAAAAAGAGTATACACTGTTTTTCATATTTTTGTTGTCTTCAACATATTAACAGTACATATGAGCTGAAATTTTCCAGCCAAAAGAGATCTCTATTGTTCGTCAAATGGAACTTTCTACATGAAAATAGTTTTGCTGCATTTACAATGTTTTCTTGAACACAGCAAAAATTAATTACTTGGTAAAATACATGAGAACACAAACTCCAAAAATACGTGGTCACAATCATATGTAAATGCATGGACTGAGAGTGAACCCAATAAAAATTACAAGATAATTTCATACAATACAGTCTTCTATGGCTATCAGCAACATCATAAACAATCTTCCTTTTCTTCTATGATACCACTGCCCCTTCTTGGGACATGGCCTCCCTATTGCTATGGCTTCAAGACAATTGAGCTTCCATGAGATATGGATGACAGCCCCAAGTCCAACCTCCAACCTGGAGAACCACGTTATATCTCCTTGCCCTGCGCCTCACTAAAAACCTGTCCAGAATGGGTGGCCCTACCAGCAGCAAGGCTGCCATCAGCACAGCTTTCAAATTCAGTGGAACATTCAACATCCCTCACACAGCTAAATATGTCCTCAACAAGGCAGCGATACCATTGATGAAGCATCACATATGATGAAGGTGACTAAATACAGCAGTGAGTCTGGACATCCTATTAGTTCTGAGGATGTAACAGTACTGCATAAAAACACACTGTACATGGATCACCTAAAGAAGGTAACCAATGACCCAGCCACTCCCTGACAGTTTGAGAGATGTGAGATTCAGTCCTAAAATATGGCTACCATCATACTTTAACAAAGCAAGGTTGTAAAGAAATAACTACACAGAACGGTTCATGGTATCTCAGATTTTCCAGCTTAAGCAAATCCTGAGGCCTCTAAAGGCAAATGTAAGCATAAACATAGAAAAACACTATACGTCTCATCACATCAACCCCTGATAATGTAGGCAAAAGCAATCTCTGAGAAATTAATCACTCCTTAGAGGCATGAATGATCACCCACATAGATTGCACTGCACAAACTTTTCAAATCTTATATAAAATAATTTCATACCGCACAATGAGTACTAAATACATCACACCGATTCATACGTGTATTAGCAACAAACTTCACACAAATATTGGCTCCAGACCAGGGATACGCCAATTTTCCAAAAAAAAATATAGGAGCCACATCAAAATTGTAGGTACCAGACACGTGACGTGGAGCAAATTCCACATTGTGGATTCACAATCTGGCACCATGGTACAAATTTAGTTTCCTGGTGCCTGGGATTTGCACACCCTTGTTCTAGACTATTTCAAATAACCAATTATATCATCAAATTTGTTGACAAATGTACTTACTTATTTAATTACTTACAGATATTGAATGACAATGTCTGCAGCTCAGACCATATAATGTTGAATGGTAGAATAATTTGTGAATAGCTGTTATGGTGACACCAGCTTTCAGATTTGTATAAACATTCTGGGAAAACAAAAAGGACACTTACTCTCTGTTCTTCTTACAGCCATCATATGTGCCAGTGGGAAGATGCTGAATCAATCCAATCCGTTTCGCAATTTTGACCTGTTCCTCTTCAGTCAGCTGTGCAGCAGGTCGGCTCACGTTTGGGGACGGATAGTAGACAGGCATGGCCTCCTGAAAAATGAGGTTTTATTTCAGGTGCTATGAATCTAAATATAACAATGTTTCCTTGAAGTGGAAATTTATGTTCATTTACAGTTTAGAACGTATAAGGCTCTGCGTATCAAGCATAATGTGTCTCCACATGAATAAAGCTTTTTACGGCAAGAAACCGTTAAAATTACAAAAATCATAAAGACAATTTTTAATTTATGTACAAGCTTGCATTTTTGGCTGTAATTCCTTCTTGTATTTTTAATTATCATTAAAATATATATTTGCACTTAGTCCCACACCAAAGAAAACATCCAGAAAAACTGTTTATTTTAACTTCTGATTTGCAACAGATGTGAGGTGAAAATCAAAAACACTCAGCAAAAGTCATAGCCAGTGTGGTGATTCTGAAACACATTAAGATTGGAATTACATGAATTTAAAGTTAGGATAGGTATTAGAGTTTAAAAGTATGATGCAATAATTTAGAAATATATTTATAATCTGATTCATACTAGACATTCTATACTACAGGTAAAATTCAAGACAAAGAACATAAAAAAATCTCCTTCAACAAATACGGTGCCTTTCCCATCAAAACAGGAAACAAATAATATGTATTTTTGTGCCACCAAAAAGTTACTAAGCCTCTCTACTAGCTATTACCTCAGGGATTAGGCAACAATCATTAAAAGTTTGAAATCCAATGGTTACTTTATGTACCAACAGCTGTACCATTAAAAAACATATCCTTTGCATAAGGTTTGTTTACATGTTTCATGGGACTCTTACAAGACACAGAAATTATCTTCCAATACGAAATTAAATTACTGTTTTTCACAACCCACAGAAAATTTGTTCACTGCATGGTACAAATTGAATCTTGAATAGTAATTCAGGTCAAATTCAGTCTTCAAAGGGTTAAGATGGATTTCTCTCTTTGCACGTATGACTCAGACACACTTCTCCTCATTCAACACAGCAGGCACACACAAACATATGCTGTATTTTAATACTAGTGTGCACAAAAAGTAGCAGATGACAGTGACATAACAAGGAGATAGGTGCAACAGCAATGCTCTAGACTTGGTGCAGAAAGCTAACTCATGATAGTAGCTTAACAAAGAGACTGGTGGAAGAGTAATGTACTAGACTTTTTTCTAGGTGATGCCTTGTTTGAATTTCAGCTGGGTCATTGTTTATCTTGGTTAAAGGTTTTCATGATTTTGCTCAGACCCTCTAGACAAATGCCAGAACATTACCTTGAATAGGTCACACACGCTCCCTTCCACATCACTTCTAATTCATCAATCACCCTATCATTTGACAGGATTCATAAATAACCAACAACAAATTACAAGAACTGAAATAATTAAGACAAACAACTTTAAATGATGATTTACTGTTAGAGTTACATGGAATAAACTGACAGTTTGGCTATGGTAAATCGTACAATAGGAGTTAAAGTGGTGTAGATGGAAAAAGGCACGAACACAAACAAGAAAGTTGGTTACACCAATTTTATATTGGATACTATTCACTTCCTGAGATATTTGATCAGTGCAGCCTATGCAACATTCTGGAGTTGCCTTTGCTAAGGTGGTTAGTTTGTGTTGCAGTTACAGTCTTTATTTTACTTTCGCATTAGTGGTGACAGCAGGGACTGAACCTGGTAACTTCCCTGAATACCAGGCTTGCACACTAACTGCTACATCACCATGAAGCCAGGGCTGAGCAACTTCTCGAACAAAGAGCATATCAAACCTACCTCACGCAATGAATATTTTCCAGCACAATACTGATGTAATGAAACAAGAACTGTTTTATGCTTTTCAAAAATCAAAATATGTAGTGTTTCATACAAGACACATTTAATCCCTCTAATCTGATGTACCTTCTCACCTACATCACATGTGAAACAGTCACTAGTAATTAACTCTGTATTTCATTAAAATGTAAACAGTACTAACAACAGGATGGTCAGTACTGACAAAAAATGAAGTGTGCACTTTCTGATCATTATCACTAATAACACACACTAAGTATTATTAAATAAAATACGATTTACTCAGAGCTGACCATCAACAATTTTATCCATTGTTGGTCAAGGCTTCAATCACATATTTGTATCAACAAAACAGCAATATGTCACTCTTATTTCTTGCACAATCCATAAAGCACTGTCGCGCTTATCAGAACAAAGTGAATGAACCCTGAGGTGAGGCTGTTACTACTCCTACTGCATGTTGTGGATGTTCACAATTTCAAATCCCAGCCCTGAGACTATTTTTTGTAAGGTGACCCAAAAAATGCAGGGACCATGCCTGAAATTAAGCTGTAACTACTTTACTTCCATAATCTTTTCAATTCACTATCATCCTACTATTTTACACTATATAATGCCTGCAACATAAAGCTAATAAAAAAAATTGCTACATAAACCTATCACCAACAAACGTAACAAAATGGCAGAAGCAGACACGTTATCTGAAGAGTATCAGTGTCATTACATAAAAAGTTTCCCAAGTTTCCCATTGAAAACTAAAGTGGGTAGTCAGTTACCACTAACATTAACACTGGGGCATTCACAGGAATGTGGTTTGTACTTCAGACCATTATTATCATTCAAGTCATGAACTGGTTATTCGTACACAAAAACATTGGGAAATGGAAGAACAAGGCACACAAAAAATTCCACTTTCTTGGTAAACCTGTGCATATTTGTTTTCTGTATTACTTTACATACTGTCACCTAAATTCAAAAGTGACTGCCAGCTTTGAAACTGCTTTGATCCTCACTGGACACTTAGTTTTGACCATCTTTTACAGACTAAATTTAATTTGTGAGTCAACCATTTTCATCTAATACAATCACATACCACCCTTACAGTGTATTTTGTACTCAATAAAAAAATGGTGCCCTATACATTTTTAATACTTGTGAGTTTTTGTACCTAGAGCACAGTACAGCCAAGCATTTCCACCATTAAGGATCAGTATTTTTCAAGTAAATTAAAATCCAAAATTAAACATATTTGTATAAATGGCAATTTTTACTGGTTTGGAACAGACGAATGATGTTTCAATCCCTAAGAGTTGGAGTTCTCAGTCTACCTAACAGGTGGATAACTGACCTGTATATTCTTACCATCATACATAATCCTATGCAAAAGGGATGTTATCACGGTCAAATACAAAAAATTCCTTTAACTGTCCATGAAAAGCTAAAAAAAAATTCACAAAACTTGTCATCATGATTTCATGTCCCTTAAAGCAGCCAACTTATTACTGATAGTATTTATTTACATTACTTTCAATGTACATATATAAGCAATCTTTTTCTAGTCATTCAATGAAAACAAATCATCTTAATATACTTTCATGATAATGGTTGAAAATTTCGGATAATCCTGACAGTTGATCTCAAATTAAATTCCATCCACTATATGATTCGCTTAAATTTGGTGTTAGTCTCTTCACACCTGTGTTTCCTGGTCACCCTCAAATTCAAAGCTGTTATCACTGGTCCAGAAGTTACAAAGCAAAACAAGAATTACTACCTGGTAAGGTGGTGGTGGGCCCAGCTGTTCGGAGGAAGACGAATCCCTTGTGCCATCACTACCTCTCAGGAGAGATATGTCATCAGCTGTAGAGCCTTTCAAGCAGTTCCCCATTTCCTCTCTTCCTCTCAAACTGACAAAGGAACGGCACAACACCTGCCGCCGCGACGACACATTTGCTTATCAGGCTGACTGGCTGACAAGCTATAAATGCGAGCGTGATATGCTATTGCTATTTCATCTCGAAAGCTACACTGCATGAAAATTAGTACGACATCAAACTGATTTCACCAAATCCTGCCAATGTGGATGACTTGGCCTGTGCTGAATGTTATCTTACGTATCCCAAATAACAATGCATAATATCCATAATAAGTTCCGTATCACAATCAGTTTTGTCAACTCCAGCGGATTGATACAGAACACACAAAGAAAAACAAGACACCACTAGGACAAACAATCGACGCAAAGACGAAATATGTATACACTCTGTGGCAAACAGCACCGATATTCCTAATAATAAGGCTCACTACCACCATTGGATGCTGCCATCTGTCCCGATAACGGTGTACTTTTCCCAAATGTATACGCCAACAAACACAACCCAGATTCCCGCATTCAAAGTTCCAAAGAAAATAAATTTCCAGCTTTGACACAATATGACGAAATTAACTGTATGTTATCACAAAATTCTGCCAGTTAAATACTGCCTCTAAAAGGAAATTAAAACTAGATTACTGTACCTTTCTTTGTCTACTCGCTGCTTGCCGAAAACAATCTGATAAATGGCATATCATGGAACAAACATACACGACTACTCAATACCAGTAGTTTACTCATAAAATAGTCAGTTCTTCCGCTATACATGAATGAAGGAAACGCCTCCGGATCACGCCGGGTTTAAAACCTGAGTACCCGACACGGGAAACAAACATGTACACCTAACGCTCTTTAGTGACGTACGCCAGTAGGTAGATACTATATTTCGGCACGTTCTTACTAAAGGCATGCCGGGTGACTTGATAATTGAAGATTCCGCAGCAAGACGAAGAAGATATCTTAGAAGGCTTATTGCAGGTAGTCGCTATTTGTAGGATGTGTTCTCTGTACCCCAAACTCCTAATCATTTTGAGAGACCTCCCTGCAAAGATTAGTGAAATAAAAATCGGGCTATACGTCTATTATAAATGACGTTAACTGAAAGAAAATATTACTGTGATGTTTATCCATTAAAATTTCCCATGTTATGAACATACTGCTTCCAAACTGGCACTTCCTCTGTCGTTGCCACTGACACCACGGATTAAAGGTCACGGACGTGCACGCATGTCACACATAACGGTTTACGTCAACATGGTCTGTCGTCTGTGACGTGCTGCCATCTCTTTTGCGGAAAGGAGTATTATTTCCCCGCCGACGGCGGTATATAGAATGTGACGTGCCGGAAATACCGCCGGCAACGCGTGTTAAAAAAATATTTCTATTCAGTACTGTTCACTATTTTGTTTACATATAATTTAACACCTTTGTACTATTTATTGCCATGCGCGTTTCATTGCTAATTATTGCATATTACACAAATTGTCATCCACACGGTGAGGTACCACTTGCACCCTCTGGGTTCACATGTCGGTGAAGGTGTACTTCGTATCGGTTAACCAAGAAGTGAACACAATCTTATATATGCCATTTACAATAAGAGAACGAAGCACAAACGCACACATAACACGTAGTGGGTACAATAACACAAGAAAAAAAGAGCGAGTCAGTAATGCAAATAATACAAAATAGTAAACAACGTTGTGTGTATAACCATGAATTTGATTTGTATGACACTGATGATGATGTAATAATTAGCTTCAAAATTCATGTCAGTAAACATGACATAAATAAGTGTAGTTTGCTGGTAAATGCAAAATACCATTTTACTAACTACATGGTAAACACAACAAAACCTACATTATTTTGCGCCCAGTAATTCATTTGTATCCATAAATGGATAATTTTTTAATTTCTATCTGAATTGTAAATTTTAACTCAGTAGCACATATTTTAACATTAATTTACACATGGAGGCGTTTTACTGTTTTTATTGTTTTTATCTGCATCAAGATGTAACACACTATAATTTTTTACTTTGCTTACTTCTTTCATTGTAATAAAATTTTCATTAATTTATTGAACATTCAAATAATCCACTTCTGGTAATGCATTCATAGGATATAGAATTTGTCATCAGTCTTGATGACCTTTTTGTGGTGTTAAATGGTACACCTGAAGATGACCAAAATATGTAAGAGAGGTTAAATAATAAATGTATTTATGATTAATGAATGTGTACCTAATTGGTTGTATTATTTAATAAAATTGGAGTACACAGTAAAAATGTAGTACAGAGTAAGTAGACAATGTTTTGGACTACTTACACAGTGTCCCCAGTTCATTATTCAGTTTGCACGATCTTAAAAATAGCACTGTTCTGAAATCAGTGGACTTAGTGTGTTAGAGCACTTGGTAGTTTTTTTCTGGTTAGCAGTGTTTCCTAGCATGTTGAAAAACTAATGGCAGAAATCACTGTTGTGTACATTAGGGTGCACAACAGTTACCTACAGAATAGGTTTATAAACACATTAGCAGTGTCATAATATCAGACTACTGATGTAAATGCATTTAAAACTAATTTTCTTATTTAATGACTAGTTAAGATGTCACAGAAAAATGTTCATCATAGCAATAAATACAAGGGCCAGGACAGGTCCTCAGGACAAATAGAACTCAATTTAACAGTTTTTTTTTTTTTAACTCATTTGAAATTCTGTTAAACTGTAACCCTACATGGATTTGGTTTATTTACATGTACACTTCTGGTGCTTTCTAGTTTTGGATGTCGAATATTTCCATTCTTCATCTGCTGTGAGTCATGTGACATAAATATAAATTTTCTTACACATATTCAGCACAGTGTTGGAAGAATGCTGACAATGGCCACATGATATCACACCTTTTCTACTGCTGTATACAGTGCTCCTTTTGTCACTATGCTCAGGCTATCAAGAAACAAATATGTATCATTCCTTTCTGTTAAGATTGTTATGGAGAATATGATGATATTGCTTGAAAATATTGAAAAACCTTATCCTAAAGTAAACTGTTCAAAAGAAAACACCTGCTTACAAATATGAAGTGTTTTAACATTCTACCCATTGCTGATTGTTATGGCAATCACTATCATACTTATGAGAAAGGGCCTGAAATACTTTAACGGTAAAATCCCACAATATGGAAAAGGAGTTCAACACTTTCTGCATTATTGACTGGTTAAGTACAGCACATGTCAAATGTCAGAACTTGACAGCAAAATCATAAGAAGTAAGACAATATACTCACTTTGCTTACTTAAAAAAATAACACTTTAAAACGTGCTGTTTTCTGAAATACCAAATGCAGTTTTTGGCACACTTTCAGCTGTAATGCTGGACCTGTTGAAACACAGCATAGATTGTCTGTTGATAATAACTATTTCTTTATGATTTTTCATAATCTGCTGTGCACATTATTCAAAATATACCTTGAAAATTGGAATTTTTTGGAAGTTTTTGCTGCTAATTATTTTTCAATTACTGAAACATTGTTTGGAATGTCACCAGATCTGACAGCAGTGGTTCTTGTTGTTGGGAATGGCACCAGATCTGAAAGCAGTGATTCTCCTCAGAAATATATCAGCTTTCTGTAGAAGCATCATGTGTAATATAAGGTTCTGTGAGGAACTCGAAGTAAGATTTTGTGTGCCTGTGAAAATTATTTCCAATGCAGAATATGGTAAAATAAATCCAATGTCATATCTCTCTGATGAGATTTGTAACATTGAAGATTCTTGATGTGGTAACTATACAGACCACTGTCTGTCATGTGTAGTGTGACAGATGATGGAACTAGGCAGTTCCCCTGAAAAAGAGGTAAAACAATACCAGACTACAAGCCATCACTTTCCAGACAACAGCAGAATATGAGGAATGGGTAATATGTGCAGTTCTCATTTAGCAGTGTTGTTTTGCTCTGACAGTGACCAAAGATTTGATACACATACATGTCTCCAAGTCCTTGATTACTGTTATTTTTGTTGGCAGCTGGTGGATCTTCATTGGCCAGACTCTCACATAGTGTAATTAATTCTAATGGGGAAAAAAATCCTGTTCCTTCTAAGGTGCAGTTCTCAGGAATGTAACCCCAACAATCAGATTTACCATTCATGAATGTTTAATTATGTACATACAAGCTATGCATGAACTCTGTAGTTCTTCCATACAAGAAATCTGATTTCACCATAGGTAACCAACATTTCCCTAACCTAAAGTTTAGTTTTTAATAGAAAATAGGAATTAATTCTAAAGATCACGACCCTCTCAGAATGTTATACTGGGCACAGAAACGTACTTAATTATATACTTGCCTGCTCTTCTGCCATTTCTTATTGAAAAATTACAGGAACAATTAATATACTACAGGACATAAAGTAATCAGCAGTCCCAACTGAAAAGGTAAGGTACGAAAATTTCCTTGACATGGGTAATACAAATCCCAGAACAAAATCCAAAACTGTGGTGATTCATGAATGATTTATCTAATATTTTAGACTAACCATCAGCATTACCAAGAAAAATACAGGTGGCAGACAGATTTGTATACAATTAAAAGTACAGAGTAGAACTGCTACCAACAGTTAAGTGTGGGATTAATTTCTGTGATCACAGCATCTAATATCCATGCTCTGTGATCAGATCTAAGCAACTCTAGAAGCATTACTGTACAAAAAATGGGATAGCAATTTTCTTTACATGTTGCACATTCAGTTATAATACCACTTTATTTCTTCTTCATTGTGCCATTCTGTTCAATGTCAGTGCAATTCAGTAATTTATAGCATGGCTGGATGTAACATGGTCATCGACATCAACATGAAGAAATGCCTGCAGGCTCATGTAGTCACACAGGACTCCTCTTAAGTCACTCACCCATCTTTGTCTTGCGTGAATGATATCTCTGTCCCACAGGCATGCAAGTCATTTCCATTGACCTGGGATAGACTGGAGCAGTGACCAATACTGTCATATCGTATAAGTGACTTTTCCTCTTCATTTGAAGACAGCAATTGTGTTAGGACAATAAAATGTTTTGTGGAATGAAAATGGTGCATTTTGAATATGGCAGCATACCTCTGAGCATTCATTCATAGAGCAGTTACATAATGGAAAGATTATGAACAAAAATAGCAGTCTACTTTGATTGATCAAATCATGGTGGGGGTGATATTTTCAGGACCTGTCCAGACATGCCCTGGGTCCCACCCAACTTCCTATACAATGGGTTCCGGGTCTTTCCCAGGGTTAAAGTGGTCGGGGTGTGGCATTAACCACCCACCCCCATCTAGAGCCAAGGTTAAAGAAACAGCAGAGCTGTACCTCTACTTCCTTTCTGGGCCTTTGTGGCCTGTTCTAGGGTAAACTTTACCTCTTTTACCTTATCTATAGTGATGGATTTATGCTTAAAAAAAGTAATTTGTATATGTTTATACTGCAAATAAATGTAGTACATACTATACTTATCTCCTGTGTTCCTTAGTTGTTTGACACTGGATCCAACTTTATATTTCCCTGTTTTATTTTTATATTATAGGTTATAAATTACAAGATATGTGCATATACTCTACACATAATGGAAACTATGTGGGATATACAGCAGCATAGTACAGGTCTACAAATACAAGCATTGCTACATACATAACACACAACACTTACAAGCGACAGACATCCATGCTTCTGGCGGGATTCAAACCTGAAATCCCAGCAAGCAAGCAGCCACAGACCCATGCCTTAGGCCATGCGGCAACTGGGATTGGCCCTCCAAGTTACTCACAAGTCTTATTTCAGGAAGGCTGTGTGTGCTTACTATAGTGTTGTTCATTTATGTAATTTAATTTAACAATCATAAAGAACAGACATGTATAGTGAAATCTCATTATTACATCTTCAGCAGGGAGTATTTTTTATTAATGTAACTTTTCCTGTTTTATAAAATCAGAAAGTACTATAAATTTGTAGATGAAAAAGTTGTCATAGCCTGTAAATGGGATAAGAAAGCTTTTACCTCAAAATCCACTGCATAAGTAATTCAAAACAGTTATATCTTTCATACAAGAAAACTTTGTCTTGCACATTAGTGCTGTAAGTTTTAGTATGAAAGTTCTAATTTTGAGAATTTTTGTATGAATTAGCAGCACATGAGAAGTACTTCAATGTAATATGTTTGCCTGAGCTCTGCAGTAATACAAGTTGGTTTCAGCAGAATTAGCGGAAGCCAATGGACACTTCTTGGTTTGTATTGTGGCTATCAGAAACTAAATACGTTTTTCTTTGAGGCAAAATGGACAAAAATATTACAAACCATCTAATAAAAATATAAATAAAATAAAAATATTTGTGTGTTTGTGTGTGTGTATATGTGTACAAATGTACATGCAGTGGCATGGAGGGGGAAGGGCAGTCGTGGTGTGGCCATCCCAGGTGGCATAATTCAGTGTGTGGAAAAATGAATATTTTACATTAAAAAAAATTTGATTTTCTACACTCAACAAATTTTCAGTTATTGAGCCAAATGGTTACCTATGGTTCAGAATCGTGGACACTCAACATGGAAGAGGAAACAGCATTAGCAGTGTTTGAAAGGAAAATACTGCGGAAAATATATGGACCAGTGAAGGAAAACGAATTATGGAGAATTCGACGAAACGATGAATTAGAAGTTATAATCAAGGGGGAGAACATTGTCAGGTTCATTAAATGCCAAAGAATACGATGGCTTGGTCACATAGAAAGAATGCAAGACAGTGCAATTCCTAAAAAGATGTTGTATGGAAAGCTGTATGCAACAAAACGAAGAGGAAAACCAAAAATGAGATGGCTGGATGAAGTGTCCATGGACCTGAGAAAGATGGGAATAAACGAATGGAGAGACAGAGCAAGGGATCGAGACGCTTGGAGGCATATTGTAAAGGAGGCCAAGGCCCACCCCGGGCTGTAGCGCCACCGAAGAAGAAGAAGAGCCAAATAAAGGAAAATTAAAAAAATGTTATTTTATAAAAATTGCTATTGTATGTAAGGGGGTGGTCACTGGGATTACTTGCCTTGGGTGTCAAAAAGCCCAGCTACACTTCTGGTAGCACATTACTGCATCAGAAGACTAGGGGCATGTTAAGTCAACTTGACTATTACAACATTTTTCTCTTTTCAGTTTATGATATGTCTACATATGTCTAGCACACCTTTTATTATTCTGGAATAAAGCAAAGCTTTAACTACAGTTGGTTCATAAAGAGATTATTTCAAGTTTGTTGCAGAAGGTTAATCAGCCTCTTTTACATTGAACTTTCTAGCCAACCCCAGTGTTGGCACCATGCTATAAGGCTTATACTGTTTTCTACCAATCCAAGCTTGAAATTGTAGGTTCGAATCCCAAGAAGGGCATGTTTCTTAATCTCGATTTCAAACTTTCGCCACGTTCTGAATGTTGTATGCTTTCTTCTCGGGGAAGTACCCAGAAGAAAGCAAACAACATGTTTTTAATGTATTTATTACCATATTTATGGCGTTTAGTTTAGTCAAATGCTTGGTATTTGGCTTATCCTTCATTCATGAGTCCAGTTATTTACACAAGTGTGATAAAACAATTTGGAAAAGAAGGCTTTGGATTGCATCACCCTGTGATGTCATAGTGACAGATAGAGAGGGTTCAGAAAATAAAAATGATGCATTTAGCTTCTATTCAATGCTTCTTAATGTGCAATTCTGAACATACAACTATGCGCAGTTATGTGACAGGTGTGAAAAACATGTTTTTGCTAATACTTCATCACAAAGACGTATATATCCTCTGCCATTAACAGAAACGGTGTTTAAACAAGACAAGCCATGTACGTATAATGTAATATTAAGGCATGTTCGTGTAACCATTGTTGCACTAGGAAAGCAATAAGTATTAAGTTTTCTGAGTGTGTGTCCGTAGCCTTTGTTATCCAGTATGTAAAGTGCATTGTCTATATTATATTGTCATCTGTGGCCTGTCTGTCTCTACCATATTTTTCCAAATTATCTCATAAATGGCAAGATTTTGGGAAAAAAAGATGTTGAACCCAAAATTTGTGTTTTGATTGTTTATGCAACGTTTGTCTGAAACACTTTTTATTGTAAGAATTCAGCGAGATATTATCATAAATGTACACTGGTCTTCATGTAAAGTACCTGTTATGCTTGTCAGATTTTAATGAAACTTGAATTTTCTCGACAGATTTTTGAAAATACACAGATATCAAATTTAATAAAAATCCATTCAGTGGGAGCTGAGTTGTTCCATGCAGACAGACAAGCATAACAAATCTAGTAGCCTCTTTATGCAATTCTGCAAATGTGCCAATAGAATACTTACATTTTTCCCTCAGGTTTCCCCACCAAACCCTGTACGTACCTGTCCTCTCCCCCATACGTGCCACACATCCTGTTGATCTTATTCTTTTTGATTTGATCACCTGAATAACATTTGGTGAGTAGTACAAGTCATTAAGCTACTCATTATGTAGTCTTCTGCACTCTCCTGTTACCTCGACCCTCTTAGGTCCAAATATCTTCCTCAGCACCCTATTCTCAAACACTCCCAGCTTATGTTCCTCCCTCAAAGTGAGTGACCAAGTATTACACTCATTAAAAAAAAAAAGTTATAGTTCTGTGTATCTTAATCTTTATATTTTCCTGCAACAATACGAATTACAAATAAAGTAATTAACTGTTGCAGTCTCTCTATTTTTTAAAATAAAACTGGAACTTAATATTGTACAAAAATTATGAAATAATTCTTGTAGTGTACATCTATATGAACCTATAATTATGTTCATGTGTGACACATTTACAAAATACAGTATAAGCAAGTGAAAATAGTAACTTACATGAGAAACTACATCCTGGTCACAGGAACACTGCAAGCATGATGGTATGGCAAGGCATTTGTAACATGCTGATACCTACCTTACAAAATGTCAAGGGACTGGCGATTATCTGCATTTGCACCCTTCTAAATAACTTGATGTCAGGTCTGTTAAAATTCAAGGCTGTGTAGTAAGATTCTGCAATTGTGCTCTTAACATTTCAGATAATGTTTTTGTGTTTTGAAATAATTTCTGTGTTTATTGTTATTTATTTTGTAACTCAAGATACAGAAAAATTGTGGGCTCTTGTGAACATGGTAATGAACATTTGGATTTCATAAAAAGTGGGTTATTCCTTCATTAACTGAGAAACTATTAGCCCCTCAAGGACTATGCTCCATTGCTTACTTTCTACAAGGTTTGTGGACTATGCAGAAAGCAGTAAGCTTCACTTAGAGTCTATAATCCAATGTAGGTCTGAATCCAAGTGGCTTAAGTAATTGTTTTCTGCTGTCAAATAAGCATAATGGGATATCACAGACTAGAAATTAAGAGCAAAGTGACCAAGTGGTCACAACTGCTGGTGTTACTGAACACAGAGTTGTACCACTGCAGCAGTAATGGGCCTCCACTACACCACCTTCTAAGTTAGCTCAGTGTGTTTAACATATACTGTACTTCCCTAAATTTCTCAAACTCCATTCCACATAATACAAGTAAATACTTTTTAATATTCTCATAAGACATTAGTGGCCCATGGTCTCTTTTGCATATTACGTGGGTGTTTCAGAAAGTAAGGTTCCCTATTTTTTTGCCACCAAAATACTTCACATAATAAGATGCCTCTTTCTACAATTATTACTTACTTCATTCACGATTTTTTCACGTAGTCA
>Ga0123357_10001558_pt1 | contig 24446 bp, 13 predicted proteins | sample TergutEmb28metaG_FD_89873 | JGI IMG/M metagenome (GOLD analysis project Ga0123357, IMG submission 89873) | Embiratermes neotenicus P4 segment gut microbial communities from Petit-Saut dam, French Guiana - Emb289 P4 | ecosystem: Host-associated > Arthropoda: Insects > Digestive system > Gut ...
ATCGAACGGGGTTTTCCGCAGGAGATGAGGGCGAGCTGGAAGCCTTTGCGCCCAGCGGCGCTCGCCTACGGATATGCGTGCTCGGGGTAGAGCCGGATGAAGCCGGAGAGGTCTGGCATCTGGTCGAGAAGCCGTTGTCGGTAGGCACGGAGATCACCGCAACCGTTGCCGCAAGGAATTGAGTTTGAGCCGGACGGCACTTGCTGATAAACTGGCACATATCGCAAGGACGTGAGCAAGCGTCCGTTGTGGGGCTGTAGCTCAGTTGGGAGAGCGCCTCGTTCGCAACGAGGAGGTCGTCAGTTCGATCCTGATCAGCTCCACCATTCTTCGTTTTTGCCTCCTTCGACGGTAAGGACGAAGGGGTTGCTGTAGTTAGATGTGAAACTTACGTCATCCCAACAACCGTTCGAAAGTTTTTCTCCATCAGTCGAGAGGTCAGCGTAATGTTCGCTTCGCTTCAGGTGGAAAGGCCGCTGTGCCAGCGTCATATTAAGAGTCCAGGGCCGTGGTGGCAGACTCATCGTGCCGCCCTTGACCTTGAGCGCATCCAAAAGTAACGTGAATTCCATAGCTCGCCAGGATGCCATATATCTCCCATAAAGACCACGGTTGCAGCAAGCACAACCAGCTTCGGAGATATCCCCGGTATGTTTCCTGTTTTCATCCTATCCACTGCCGGTCTACAGCTTAGTTACCAGTTACACGCAGCATGAGAATGCCATGAGATGGTACCTCGCTCGCATAAATTCCATTTGCGAAACGCACATCCTTGTGCGCCCACAGATCACGCGCCTTCTTTATTCTTTTACCGTGTAGCAGATCGCCGGCTTTCACTGTGACCATAGTTGGCGAAGCACCTAAATTAACTACGCCAACAGCCACGCTTCCATCGGCCAGAGGTTTGATCCATGTTTCCATCTCTCCGTTCTTAACGGGCGACGCCTGCCTGCCCAGCCGATCCTGGTCTACGGCGATCACCTCCTTATTGAGCAGTATCGATTTCGTTACATCGGTCATGGCGCGGATATCGTTTCCTGCCAGCAAGGGAGCAGCCGTCAATGCCCACAAGCTCATGTGCGTGCGGTATTCGTCTGCCGTCATGTGTCCATTGCCTACCTCAAGCATGTCAGGATCGTTCCAGTGACCGGGTCCGGCATACGGTGCCGTGGGCGCTTGTTTCTCGATATTGTCCATCATGCTGGACCATTCGTCGCGAATATCGCCGGTTGTGCGCCATAGGTTGCCGCCGGCTTTTGATCCCCATGTTTCCACACGATCCATGCCATATTGGCACAGACTGAAGACGATTGGCCTTCCGGACGCCTGCAATGCATCTCCCATCTTCTGATAGACCGGCTGTAGTTTGTCGTTGTTATAGATATAGGCTGCGCTGCACCAGTCGTATTTCAGATAGTCGATGCCCCAGGAGGCGAACATCTTTGCATCCTGTTCCTCATAACCGTAGCTTGCCGGATAGGAACCACATGTGCGCGGACCAGGCGACGAGTAAATACCGATCTTCAATCCCCTGGAATGCACGTAATCGGCGAGTGCCTTCATGTCGGGAAACTTGTAATTTGCATGCAATACGCCGTTAGCGTCACGCACCCCTTCCCAGGTGTCGTCGATATTCACGTAGATATAACCGGCATCGCGCATTCCACTGCTGACTATGGCGTCAGCCATGGTGCGTACAGTCTTGTCATCAATCTTGTCGGCAAAGAGGTTCCAACTGTTCCAGCCCATGGGAGGCGTTTGGGCCAGCCCATTGTACGGAACATCATGGAGCGCTGGCGGTTCGATATATTCCGGCTTCGATATCTCGTCAGCAGACGTAGCTGGATGCGCCGTCGTCACATGGCCCCATAGCTTTACCTGTAGATATTTACCGGCGATATCTCCGGTGATAAAAGGCTTGGTATCGTTCCAGCCTTTGCCGAATATCTCAAAATGATTTCCTTTGACCACACCTGTAACTTCTATGAGGTATCCGAGTCCATGGACGGAACCGGCCAGATTGGTTCCATCCTGTTTCAGGTCAAAGATGGTTTTCTCCTGCTCGCCGTTATGCAGCGTCTTTCCCGTAGCCGCCCAGCGTCCGGTCAGATTCGGCTCCTCCGCCGACACCAACCCTGTTGAACAGAAAACAAACAGCATCATGCCCACTGACACGAATACACGTTTCCAGGCTTTGCCCTGCGACTTCCAAATCATGTGATCTCCGATTATTTCAATCTCGCTATTTTAGTATGTTCAGGATCGCATGAAGGCGCAAATTGCGCTCCGATGAACCAATATCCAGGTTGCGGACTCCGGCAGCAGTAACCCATTGCTCCCGAGTAGTTGACCAATACTGAAACCGGCGAAGCGGTATATGTAACTGAACTGTTTGCGTCTCTCCCGCGCGAAGATGAATCCGCGTGAAAGCCGCAAGAGCGCGCTTTGCGAATTGCGCATCGCCGGGCACTTTTGCAGGCGCTTCAAGATAAATCTGAGGCGTCTCGTCCGAATCTACTTCTCCAGTATTTTTGATCTTGAAGGATATGTCCGCGCCGCCACCTGTCGCAGGCTGGACGGTAAGATCGGAGTATTCGAACTGCGTGTATGAAAGTCCGAAGCCGAAGGCAAACAGCGGGTCTTTTCCCTGGCGGTCCAACCAGCGATATCCCACGAAGATTCCTTCAGAAAAAACCGTCTTGCCATCCACGCCTTTACCTGTGCGCTCTGGATACGCAGGGTCAGCGGCAGGCATGTCTTCCGCGCGGCGCGGCCAGGTAAACGGCAGACGCCCGGCAGGACTGGTCTTACCCAGCAGCACATCCGCAGCCGCCCAGCCGCCTTCGTCGCCGGGCCACCACATCAGCAATACGGCCTTCACCTTTCCAAGCCACGGCATGGCAATCGGCTGACAGACATTCAGCACTACGATGGTGTCAGGATTGACGGACGCCACATCCTCAATGAGCTTGTCCTGATCGCCGGGCAAGGCAAAGCCGGGCCGCCCCCTGCTCCACGCAAACACGATAGCGGTTCTAGAATCGCGAGCCGCGGCAATGGCGGCGGCATAGTTGGCCGCACGTTCTTCCGGAGTAACCCAGGCAAGCCGTACCTGAGCAGGGTTGCCGGAGGTATCCGGCGTGACTTCTACTGCAATGCTATGTGGACCGGCGCTCAGTGGAAGCTCGACGCGAAAATTGTCCAAGCCATCCGTGGTGGGAAGAATGTTGTCCTGTCCCGCCTGCGTAATCGTACCGTGAATCCACATCATGCCCACATGCGCCACACGCCTGCCATCTACGATGAGGTTCGCGTAACAGCCGAGAACCTGAAGATGAAGACGGTAGTCACCAGTCGACGGAACCGTAAGCGCGCCGCGCCACGTCACCGTGGTATCAGGCGGCAATGCCGTACCCCGTTTGCTGGTAAAGTCAATCTGCATGGCCACGCTGCCTGCGCTTGACGAACCGGCATCCGTGCTTTGCGCCAGGCCTGGGCTGCCATCGTGCGAGAGATACTTTGCCGGAATTGCTGTTCCATCCATGTCGTTGGCTATGGCAAAGTTCATATGCACGTTCGGAGCGTCGGCGGTCAATTGCCGGAGCGCCTGTAACGCGCCGATCTCACGCTCTGGAAGTCCGACCGCCTTTTCGCCGGTAAGTCCGGCTGCTATTGTCTGCCGTGCTCCAGGACCAATCAAGGCAAGCGACTGAAGACTCTTTGCCGAGAGCGGCAGAATATGATCTTCATTCTTGAGCAATACAGCCGCATCCTCCCCGGTCTTGCGAATAATCTTCGCCGTGGCCTCGACGTCTAAAGGGGTGATCGCATGCTTCGATTTGCCGTCGAGCAAGCCGAACCGGTCCATCTGAAAAAGAATGCGTCTGGCAGCTCGATTAATAACATCTTCACTCAATGCGCCGGATTGAACCATACGCTTCAGGTCGGTTACCGGTCTGGTCGAGTCCTGCGGCCAGCGCGCATCACTCTCCGGCTCTTCGGGAAGATGCCAGGGAACTGCATCCACAGCTTTGATCGCACCGGGCTTTTCAAGAGGCGCTAGAGGCAGAGGCATATCGAAAAAGAACTGCGGCGTAGACAGTGTAGACGGCAACGGCCCAGGCATCTCCATATCCACGCCCGCCTTGATAAAGTCCGTGCCATGGATTGCTCCCCAGTCCGACGTGACAAAGCCTTTGAAGCCCATCTCCTGCCTCAGAATTCTGTTCAAAGTAACTTCATTCCCGCAGGAGTACAAGCCGTTGACCTTGTTGTAGGAGCACATGATCGAGGAGACGCCGGCCTCAATCGCGTCGGCAAACGGCGCTGCGTAGATCTCGTGCAGCGCCTGCGGATCTACAAAAACATTCATGCCGTCCGTGTCGTAAGCAATGTAATGCTTGGCCTGCGCCATGATGCCTTCGCCCTGCACGCCACGGATAAATGCTGCTCCGATCCTGCCCGTCAGCACAGGGTCTTCGCCATACGTGTTGTAGCCGCGGCTGTAACGGAAGTCGCGATTGATGTTGATGAAGGGCTGGAGAACGACATCCATGCCCTGAGCGCGCGCTTCATGCGCAACCAGAACGCCATTCGCGCGGGCGTCATCTACGCTAAAGGTTGCGGCAAGGCCCATCGTCGAGACAGGCGCGGCAGAAGGCACGCGCGTCAGTACGCCAGGAGGACCATCTGCCAGACGAAGCGATGGAATACCCAGACGCGGAATCGCCTGCAAATAGCCCGCCTCTCCTTGATCCGTACTGGCATCTTCGCCAATGCCGTGAAGCAGGCTGATTTTTTCGTCGAGGGTCATTTGTTGTAGCAGCCGTTCAACACGGATATCTCCAGTAACTGCTGGAGCCGTACTCTGGGCAAATATATTGCCCACCATGCCAAGAACTAATAGAACAGTGGTAATTTGAATAGATTCACGGTTCATAACGTAATTCAATCACCAAAGATAAGTACGTTGACGCTCCACGGCGGCAGCACGGCGTGAAATACATCTTTCCATGGCCCGAATTTTGTCTGTGCAGGCCCTGTTGACCAGTTACCATGACGGGTCTGGTCATACTGCGCCCTTCCATATGTCCACTGCCGCACAGAAAAGCCTGCATCCTGGTTCTCAAGACGCACAGGAACAACATGGCCCCGGTCTCGGTCGCGATTGATCAGAATCACTGCATGACTCTTTCCGTGAGTAGCAGCGTAACTAAGCAACCATGGAGCTCCTTGTAGATCCGGGTAAGTTTGCAGCATGTGTTCGCCTTCCGTTACGAAGCCGCTTTGAGCAAGTATCTGAAAGCCTCGCGCTGCCGGAACAAGGTCTCCCATCTTCAAACCTACATGCGTCTCCGTGGCTGCTGTCTGCTGTGCTGTGTATATCAGTGAGTTATTACCGCATCCCCACCAGTTATAGGCTGACTCCCCCTGGTCATCGTAGTTGGCAACCGTGCAAACGCCGGTCATTCCCTGAACCCACCAGGTTGCGTACGGTACCCCGGCCTGCATGTACTCTGCCAGTTGCGTAACCGCAAACATAGGGAATACTGCGCCCATTGTCTGTTTCGACCACCGGTTGCCTTCGACGGAACCATTCCATTCCGTAACCCAGATTGCATCCGGATTCTTCCCTGCATTCATCAGAGCCGTCTTCAACCATGAGAACTGGCCGCGTAATTGTAAGTTTGACGACACGCGCTCCGGATATATTGTATTTCCGTCCGTTATAGGATGAGTCATCGGATAATTATGAAAGACTATGGCGTCATACTTAGCTGAAATAAGAATCGGAATACTATATTCCGTAGTCCATGAATAGACATTGAGCGCGATAGGAACAGCTATCTTAATCGCCGGATCCACGGCCTTCATGGCATCATAGAAGGCAGGCTCATAGGTCACATAACTTACTCCCGTATTCGGGTTAGGGTGCAGGTCCATCTCCGTAGTTTTGGAATAGACCTCGTTTCCTATCTCCCAGTATTTAATGCCGTAGCGCTTTGTGAGATTTGCATAGCGCACGAGATCCGCGCCGTTCTTGACCGGATCGCCAGGGGCGTTGCATGCGGGTGGATTCGTGCCATAGTTGACCGTATAACCAAGGTTCTGCCCAAGCGGTTGCGCAACCATGGGAATGAAGGTATCCATCGTATTCCTGGTTTCGATATTCAGAGCAGGAGCGGTCTCTCCTGAATGTCCATAGACACAAGTGGGACCGCCACGCCAATTCGATTCATCCGCTGTAATACCTCCATAACTTCCTGCATACCTGACCGATGTAAATCCTCCAGCTTTCATGCCTTTCTTCAAGGCGGATAACATTTGCGGAGTTGAGATGTCCTGGTTGAAGTCTGCATAGCCAAGCACATCTCTGTGGATCGTGCCCAGACGGGACGCGCTGACATATATTCCACCGGCAGGAACAGGCGGCAGCTCGGGAGAAAAATCACGGGCCGTCTCAGAATCCGTCCACGCTTCGTTAGCTACGAGCGCCTTGGCAAGCGCCATCTTTCCCGCAGCCGCAGAACCGGGAAATAACTTGTAGTAGAAGACCCAATCGTCCAGCGCGCCCGTATAGCTTCCATGTTCGGCCAGAGTTCCGTCAACGTAGAGTTTTTCGATGCCGTCATTCCAGGTAAACACCACGCGATGCCAGTTACTGGAATCAAATCCACATTTGCGCAGAAGATGCGATTCGTTGTCTGAGCTTACGAGGTTGCCGGTGAAACAGATACTATCTCCGGCAGAGACTCCGAGAGAGACCTCGGAGTGACGGTCCAGCGCACTCAGCATCAGAGCCGTTTCTTCGGACTGCGTAGCATCGGGATTCACCCATGCGGCAACTGTTCCCTGATGCTTATTCATCAGGATGTCCTGATTCTCCACAAAGTCAGACCCTGCGCGCGAGACGGCTGCTGTCTCCCCGTCTGGCACAGGTCCCGAAGCACCGCCGACGATCGCACCAGTTCCCCAGGTGTGATTTTCCCTGCTTAGATCCCAGCGGCCTGCGTAGTCATAGATTTGTATCGGATCACCGCTTTCGCACAAGGCCCAGTAAGCATAGACTCCGCGCTCGGTCTTGTAGAACTGGTCGTATCTGGACTGGCAGGCGTTTGGAGCAGGAACCTCGAAGCTGGACGACGGAGGCATAGCCTCCGAGTGCTGATTGGCAGCGTTATGTACAGCAATCTGTCCAGACACGCTCGGAGCAATTGCAAGAGGAATTAAGAGCAATAGAGTAAATCTGGATTCGGACATCGATCTCACTTCTTAGACAACAGCATGAGCTTGGCGTACCTGGAAGCGATTCAGTAGAAAACTCTCGCGGCGTGATGCTCATGCTTCGAGCATCACGCCACAGGAGGTAGTTAGAAGGAGAACTTCAGCGAAACCTCCGACACGCGCCGGCCTGCCTTGAGCGTAGGTACGCCGAACTCACTGCCCGCCACTGGCGAATTGGCGTTGGGAAGAGCAACCGCATTCCCTGGCGTGTCGCCCGCAAGCGTTATCATGTACTCGTTTCCGCGCACCGAGTTGAAGGACTTCAGAGGATGATTGAGGAAGTTGAACGCGGAATAGCGCAACTGTATCGACCTCACATCACCCATGTGAAACTCCTTCTGCAAACTAAGATCGGAGTTGAAGTATTTCGGGCCACGCATGTCGGGATAGAAGCTCCATCCGTTGGTAATCGGCCCCTGCGCGGTCTGAGGGTTGAAGGTAAAGCAGTTGCCGTTGATGTATTGTCCGCTCTTACGTCCTGAGCGCGGATCGCACCTGAGAGTCGGCATAAAGGTAATGTCGGTAGTTCCCATCAGGACAGCATTCGACGCCGTGATCGGCGGCGCTCCATTGCCACCTGTGTAGGCATCCCCTGACAGATAGAGAATCGCACCATAGTTCGGCGAGTTAGCGGCCTGCATGTTCTGGCCGCTCTGTACGCTGGTGATTCCTGATATCTCCCATCCGTTTATAAATCCGCCTGCCAGCTTCGAGCTCACTACCCTACCTACTGAGTAGGAGTAGTTGGCGTTGAAGATATGCGGACGGTTGAACGGCGTAATGCCGTAGTTTGCGCGCAGGTTGGTAGGATCGATGGAGTTGCCGCCGCCGTTCTCCGATCCTGCAATGCCGAGCGACTTACCCCAGGTGTAGTTGAACCCATAGCGCAGCCGGCCCGTCTGGCGTTGCAGAACTATCTGTAGACCGTTGAAGTTCGAGTAGGCAACATGATGAGGCACGTTGATGTATTTATAGTTATTCACGCTTCCGTAGGGACTGGCTATCTGTTTTCCACTCGCTGGATCGTAGGGGTTCGAGCCGTACTTCCTGTAAGAATCAACTGTTACTGAATTCATGTTCGCAACGGTATACGGCGTTGGAACTACGCCGTTGACAGGAGCGTAAAGCGCGCCCCAGGGCATGGCGTTTATGTTGTCCAGCGCGGCGCCGCTGCCACTCTGGTCTCCGGTATTGAATAGATTGCTGGTGTGGTTGCCGATGTAGGCGATCTCTAACTGCGTCCGGAACGGAATCGCCTGATCGAATACCAGCGAGTAGGTTTGCGTCATTGCCTGATTGTTGTCTTTCGGGTCCAGACCGGCGGCGTTCATGTCGTCTGAATATATCGTCCCGGCATTGGCTCCCATCTGCTGCTTGGAGATGGCTTCGAGCGACACGCCGCCTTGTCCCTGGAGCTGGCTGACGGCCCTGACTCCCTGAGAGACCTGCGCCGCTGCCGCTACGTCGTTATAGGAGTCGTGGTAGCGATACTGCCCGTAACCTCCGCGAATCACCGTCTTACTTCTGCCTGTAACATCCCACGCAAAGCCTACTCTCGGCTCAACAAAAGCCCAGCGGGACTTTACGCCCGAGACAGGCACGGAGGAATCAAGCGTGTGCCAGATGAAACCAGGCATGGGCAAAGCATCGCTGGCTTTTTGGTTGAGGGTGGATGGATCGAAGATCGCGATGCCCAGGCCGTGCCGGTCGTTCCATGTTCCAAGATGCTCCAGGCGGACACCGACGTTCACTGTCAGCGACTTGCGGAACTTCCAGCTATCCGTAACGTAACCGTCAATGTTCCAGTAGAACAGGTCCGTGGCCGGAGTAAAGTTCTGCTGCGCCCATGCGCCGAAGATACCTTCCATCTCGTTGGCGAGATAGTTTTCGCTGCCGTAGATCTTGCTCCCATCAAGATCGGTGATAGAGCACCAGGGTGCCCAGCCACAATTGGCAGTAACCATGTAATAAGCAGAGAGCGCGCCATTCGACGGAAGCGGCGTATTTACCTGGCGCTGGTTGTTCGTCACCTGCTCCAGATAGACGCCTGCCTTCAGTTCGTGCTTGCCCAATAGTTTGGTAAAGTCGTCACTCACATTGGGAAGCAGCTTCTTGTTGTAGAGATTGCCGTTGCTGAAGTCGGGCGGCGCGAGTATCGGCATGCCGTCGGGCATCCAATCCAGAAATTGAGGCAGCTCCGTGCTGCCGCTGGTCTGGTATGCGCCAAAGTAGGGATAGCCGGTGGCGCCTGCCTCCAGAGCCGATCTATCTTTCGGCTTGAGCTGGAAGTTCGAATAGGTGAGCGACGCGGCCAGCATATTCGTAGTTGTGGGCGAAAGAATCATGGTAAGGTTGACGGTCGCGCTCTGCGCATTTGTCGTGCTTACCAGGCCGCCTCCAGGCGTGTTTACGCCACCGTGGTAGGCCGACGAGGGAGAATAAAAAGGCGCCTGCGGCTGATACGACACGCCCGGCTCGGCAGAGTAGCGGACAAAGAGCTTGTACTTATCCGAAAAGGCAAAGTCAACCCTTCCTACAGCCTGCCACATATCTGCGGCAACCAGGTTTTGAGCCAGGTAGTTATAACTGCCGTTGCTCGGCATGCTCGGCGAAGGGAGACGGTCGAACAGAATCCTGGCGCCGGGGTCCAACCAGGCTGAGATATCTCCGTTGGTGACGGCGCTGCCATCCCGTGCCTGCGTCGGCACCAGTTTCAGGTTCTGATAGGTATTGTTGTTGACGTTGGGCCCCAGGTAATTGGCTATCTCCGTGGCGCTGAAGTCGCCATTTTTCATGTTATCCGTAGGCACCAGAGCATGAATGATGGCTTGACTCGCGCTGCCATAGGCGTAGGTATTGCGCTGCGCGTAATCTTCAATTCCCGCAAAAAATGTAGCTCGCTTGCTATGAGCAAACCGGGTGCCCGGAATGCGAATGGGACCGCCAAGATAAAATCCGGGATAGACATAGCGATCGGGCGGCTTGGTATAACCGAGAGTGCTTGCCATCCAATCGGTGGAGTTCAACTGCGAGGTGCGCGCGTAGGTGTACAGAGCGCCGTGAAACTGATCGGTGCCCGCCTTGGTGACCGCATTGATTACAACCGGACCGTTCGACTGCTCTGCGGTGAAGTTGCCGGTCAGAACCTTCACTTCACTGACCATGTCGTAGTTGACGTTTTGCAGCGATCCCGCCTGAGCGCCCGGGTCTGTCAGGTTGGTGCCGTCCCACTTCAGCACCGTGCCGGAGATAGGAGTGCCGTCCGCGGAGTAGGAGCCGATGGAGCCTCCCGGAGAGACCACCCCGGGATCATAGGCGCTGTTGGCGACCCGCTGCTGCCCTGGCTGGTTCGCAATGGCGAAGCCCGGCAGTATCTTAACCAGTTCCGTCACGTCGCGGCCCTGCACGGCCAGATGTTTAATATCGTTTGCCGTAATCAGCGCCGAGGTTTCTCCGCTGGTTGTATCGATGCGCTGAGCATCGGCAGTCACAACCACCGCCGCGCTTGCGGAGCTGACATCGAGAGCAATATCGTTCAAGGCGCGCGAGTCGCCTGGGTATACGTGATATCCCTTCAGCACGTAGCTTGCAAAGCCGGACGCACTGACCGTGATGTTATAGTCGCCGCTCGGAACAGCGGGAAAGGTAAACACGCCGGAATCGTTGGTGACGACGTAGCGCACGTCGCCGGAACCAGCATTCTTCAATTCGACTTTGGCGCGAGGAATGATCGCTCCGGTAGCGTCGTGGACGATGCCGCTGATAGTAGCCATAGGATTTTGCGCTCTCGTCCAGGTTGCGGACAAGAGAACAAGCGCCGTCAAAACGAAGACCCTTACAGCAGCCTTGACCGGTTTCGTGTGCAGTAGCGAATTCATGTTCTTCATGGTCTCCTTCAAGTTTGCAGGGCTGATACGTTGACTCGGGCCGGAGATGTGGACAAGTCCACATCTCCGGCCTCACCTTCTACTGCACGGTTACGGTTACCGGGAACTGTGACACGTTTCCGTTGTTCGTAGCTGTGACGGTGATGTTGTAGGTTCCGGCAGGCGTGGTAGTGCTACAGGAAGAAGCTCCGCCGCCGCATCCGCCGATCGCCAAGGCACCGGCAAATCCAGCGGCCACGATCAGGAGCATCGCCATATAGCGCTTCCACTGACGCAGACCCTTCCGCCGGAATCGCAGCACGCCGCCGAAGAGTCCCGGCAGCAGGATGCAAAGCACAGGCAGCAGGCTCCTGCCCATAGGCATCGGAGGCGAAGAGGTAAGCAAACGGCACGCGCCATAGGTAGAGATTGTCAGTGTCGCGCCGACCGCCGCGCCAGACGAATCAAACGTCAGCGAATAGGGGGTAAAGGAGCAGCTCATGCCCTGCGGAAGTCCCTGACAGCCGAGCATCGCCGTGCCTTGATAGCCATCCTGCGGAGCGATGGTCAGCGGCAGGGTTCCCGTGCCGTTCGTAACCGTAACCGCCGTCTGCGTATCTGAGCTGAGAGCCAGGCTGGAGACTCCGACCGACACTGTCGCGGCATCTGATGTAGACGGCGCGAACGTGCCTGTCGGATCGTTGAACTGCGCGGTAATGATGTACGTTCCGGCAGCCAGGCTGCTGGTCTGGTAGGTCGCCTGGCCATTAACGACATATCCCGTGCCCATCACCGTGGTTCCGTTCAGGAAGGTAACGGTTCCGGCGTAATCGGGCAGAGTTGGAGTCATGACCGCCGTGAACGTCACCACCTGATTGGGAAGTGGCCCTGCCGGAGAGAAGGTGAGACTGGTAATTGTCGCCAGGCCGGTGGACACATCCACCGGGAACGAAACCTGGGAAGAGGAGTTGAGGCTATCGCCCGAGTAGACAAGCGTGATCGTGTGCGTGCCGGCGCTCATGCTGCTGCTGTCAATCGAGAGGGCAGCCATGCCGTTGGCGTCGAGCGCTACGGGAGTCCCCATCGGAGAGCCTCCCGGATAGGCTCCGTCGTAGGCAGCCACGGCTCCCCCGGGAATGCCGGAGGCCCCAACCTGAGAGACCTTCACAGTCACGCCAATTGCATCTCCTGCGTTCACTGACGAAGGAGGCGTAGCCGTCAAGGCTGTCTGTGTCGCGACGGAGGAGACAGAAGTTACCTCCACCGTAGCCGATCCCGTAGAGACTGCGTTGGTGCTATCGCCCGAGTAGGCAGCCTCCAGAGTGTTCGAACCTGTGGGCAGAGTTCCGGCAGGAAACGTCACTGTCACCGCACCGCCGGAGAGCGTCGCCGTGGCGGGGCTGCCGGTCACCGGAGAACCGTTGTTCTTGAAGGTCACCGTCCCGGTAGGAACGCCGGTTCCGCCGTTCTGCTGCACGACTGTCACCGTCACCGAGATTGGCGTTGCCGCCGTCGGTGCGGCAGGCGAGACGTTGCTGATCGCCGTCGTTGTCGCCACGGCGCTGATCGTCACCGAGGCTGGCGCCGCCGCCGTCGAGTCGGAGCCTGCATAGCCTCCATCGCCGCTGTAAGCGGCCGTGAAGTCATGCGTGCCCACTGTCAGAGTGTTGACCATTGTGCTCGCAGCGCCGCTGGTGACCGTCACCGGACCGTACTGCGTGCCGGTGGTTGTGTCGGTAAAGGTTACGGTCCCGCCCGTGACGGGAGTGGCGGTTCCATCCGAAACCGTAGCCGCCAGGGTGATTTCGTCTCCGACCGTCGCGGTGGGCGGAGACGCCGTCATCGCCGTAGCCGTTACCGTAAACTCTCCGACCTCAACGGTGACAGGCAAGGCAGTGGAATCCGATGCGTTGTAGATTGTCGCGTCCTGCGTTCCGCCCGAGTAGGCAGCCGTAACGGTGTACGTGCCCGCCGCCGGAGGAGTGTACGGCGTGCTGGCCACGCCGCTGCTGGATACCGCTACCGAGTCAATCGTCGCCGTTGCCGTTCCGTCGCTGATCGAGAAGGTCACGGTCCCGGCAGAGGGCGGAGCCGTTCCAGCCGACGTGGGCACCGTCACCGTCGCCGTCAGCGTGGTCGAACTGCCCGTGCTGACCTGCGTGGGAGAGGCGTTGACGCTGGTTGACGTGTCTACGGTCGTCATCTCGGCCGTCATCAGTACCGTGACGCTCCAGGGCGGCAGCGTCGCCGTATAGCTTCCGCCCGAATAAGTATCGGTGGAGGTGGCCGGGTCTACCTCCCAGTTGGCGGCGACGCCGCTCAGCGCGATCGGAGCCGACTGATCGTACTGCGCCTTACCATAGGTGTACAGCGCCACAATACCGGCGTCTTTGCCAGTGAGCGTGACCGGAACCGTATGGGCGGCCTGGTCGCGATTGATCAGAATCACGCCGTAATCCGTGCCGTGCGTGGCCGCGTAGCTGAGCAGCCAGGGAGCGCCGCTCATATCGTTCCAGGTCTCCAGCATGGACTCGCCTTCGGTGACGAAGCCGCTCTCGGAGAGCAGTTGGAAGGCGCGCGCCGCAGGCGTTATGTCTCCCTTCTGCATCCCAATGTTTGTGTCCGTGGAGGCCGACTTCTGCCCTGTGTAAACCAGGGCCCCATTCCCGCAATGGACGTTGTTGTACCAGTTATAGGCGGCGTTGCCGCTCGTGTCGAAGTTGTCCGGCGAGCAGACGCCGGTCTCGCCCTGCGCCCACCAGGTGGCGTACTGCACGCCTGCGCGCATGTACTCCGCCAACTGCTGCGTTGCAAACAGCGGCATCACCGCGCCCAGCGTCTGCGTGGACCACTTATCGCCGCCCGCCTGTCCGTTCCATTCCGTGACCCAGATCGAATCCGGCGTCTTGCCTGCGCTCAATAGCGCCGTCTGCACCTGCTTGAGGCCGCCCCGTACCCTGCTCGCGTTGGCGGTTACACGGTCGTTATACAGCGTATCTCCATCCGAAATCGGGTCTTTCATGGGATAGTTGTGAAAAACCACCGCATCGTAAGAACTGGCATTGGCCATCGCTGGCAGCGAGAAGAAGTTGTTCCAGTAGTAAGGGCCGAAGGCAACCGGTATGCCGATCTTGATGCTGGAATCAACCGCCTTCATGGCGGTATAGAACCCCGGTTCGTGCGTGGCGTAGGTCGATGGCGTCGTCGATGCCGGCGACGAGCATCCGGTATCATAGGCGCATTCGTTGTATCCGGCGTTATCGGAGTTCAGGTCCATCATGGTGGTGTCGGAGTACTGCTCGTTGCCGATCTCCCAGTACTTGATCCCGTAACCCTTCGTGCTATTGGCGTAAGTCACCAGATTGGCGCCATTGACGGTCGGATCGCCACCGCTCGTACAGGCCGGATTCGATCCGTAGTTGACCGTGAATCCGACGTCCAGGCCAAGCGCCTGGGCGATCGGCAGATAAGTGTCGATACTGTTGTTGGTTGGTCCGTTGCTGACTCCGCCGGTGAGATTGTGTGCCGAACCGGATGGTCCGGTCGTGCCCGGCCCGGGGCTGGCGGGCTTGCAGTATTGCCCCGTTTGCCAGTCTTCCCAGTCTGCGTTGAGTCCTCCAAAGCTGTTGGCATAGCGCAGCGAAGTGACTCCGGCTTTGCCCATCCCGGCGGTTAAAGCGTTGGCCTGATCGGCGGTGGAGATGTCCTGATTGACGTCGGCATAGCCCAGCACGTCTTTGTGGATCGTTCCCAGCTTGTTCGACGCATCGATATAGACGCCCCCGGTTGGGATGGTGGGAAATGCCGGCGCGAAGTCCGCAGCAACCTGATCGGCGCTCCAGGCCTCGTTCGCGACGAGCGTCTTGGCCAGGCTCATCGGGGGCTGCCACGACCAATTGTCAAATAGCGTAGTGTTGTAGTCGTCGTTGAATAAATTGCCGCTGTAGGTGCCGGTAGCAGCCTGAACGCCGTCTACATACAGCGTATGAGTCCCGCCGTTCCACGTGTAGACCACACGATGCCATGCAGCCGGATCGAAATTGCAGGCCCGAATCGTATAACCTGCTCCGTGCGATTCGGTGAAATCCCCGCTGAAACAGGCGGTGCTCGTACCGGTATCGTAACCAACGCCGATGGTAATGCCGGCAGTAGTGTGCACCGCATCGCTAAATACAATTGCAGGCACCGCGCTGGCGTCGTCCCAGGCGGAGCCTATAATCCACGTTGCCACTGTGCCCTGTTTGTTGTTGAGCAACATGCCCATGTTGGTAACGTAGTTCACGTTGCCGTCGCCAGGATTCTGCATACCTGTCTCGCCATCACCTACCGGACCGGTAACGCCTGGTACCAGGTTGCCAGCCTCCCAGTGAGTAACACCACTGGTGGTCGCGGCGTGACCGAAATTCTGGCCTCCGGCGTAATCGTAGATATCGATAGCGCTGGTGGCGGTCTGCCCGGTACCAGCCGGGTACTCGCACAAACCCCAGAAGGCGTAGACGCCGGGTTCGTTCATGTAGAAGCGGTCGTAGAGCGACTGGCAGGCATCTGCCGCCGGTGGAGTGAAACTCGATCCCGATGGGGCCGAGGGCAGGGTCTGCCCATTCGCCCAGCCACAGGCCACAAAGACAACAAGCAAGTTCATCAATACTCGTGCAACTATCCGATGCATATTTCTCCCTATGGACGTGTGATATGCTCGCAACGTCGAGTTGTGGTCAGCAATGATTCCGAGAGCATCTCCATCGTTGCCAAGCAGTTTGCTCCGGTACGATAATGTAACCCAAACCAGATCAGGCATAGCTGGCATCGGCGCTCAGGCCGCCACCAGATTGCAAGGAGGTTTCAGGCTGCGTTTTTGAACTACAATTGCGGTATAGCTTTCCAGATGCGCGGTGTCTAGGTTCGCTACGGCACAATACGCAACGAAGCTATTAAACCGTTCGTTTTCAGCGATGTAATATCAGGGTATGGTACCAGGTCCATCGAAGCGACGAGAGCTGCAAAATGCAGGTAAGGCCCAATAAGACAGAATCGAGCCATCCGGACAGCAGAGTCGTGGATAGCGATCTCATCTCGAATACCCTGGAAGAGATCCTCGATAGCGCTCCCTTCCGCTCAAGCAGGCAATGCCAGGATCTCTTCCGCTATATTGTCGTCCACAGCATGGCCCACGACGATCGATCGCTCAAAGAGCGGATTATCGGCTGTGAGGTCTTTGGGCGGCCGCTGGATTACAACACGTCGGACGATCCCGTGGTGAGAATACGGATAGGAGATGTTAGAAAACGCCTTGCGCTTTTCTACCAGACTCTTCCTCATACCGCCCAGGTAAAGATCAACGTGCCGAGCGGCTCGTATCGTGCTGTATTTCAACCTCTTGATACGCTTGAGGAGCAGGAATTCGAGAGGAGTTCTGCGCTAACCGAAGCAGACGCCTCGCATCTATACGACGAGGCGCAAAAATCCGATAAAGATAATATGCCGCTGCTTACGGTTCTCCCCTCCATGCGAGAGCCTCGCATAGATGCAGAACCATCCAAGTCCGCCAGGCTCTTGCCGCCGAAGAGGTCTTTGCTGAGCCGTCTTCTGTTTCTTATTGGTCTTCTTGTAGTTATTGCTCTTTTGATGGCCGTTCTCTGGCGCCACTGGCAGCAAACGTCGAGCCCGTTCAACGCCTTCTGGAGTCCGATCACATCCGCGCCAAAGACACCAATTATCTATGTCCCGACCAATGCGGTCTATTTCCTGAACGAGGAAAAGACGTCTCCTCCGCCAGCCGATAGCTGGAATCTTTTGCCCCAGGTTCTTCCCGGAAAGAAAATTGAGGTGAACGATTTTCTCCCCAACGAGACGGGTTACGTCTCGAAGGGAGACGCGGCGGCGTTGTCATCGATCGTATCGATGCTTACGAACTTCAAGAAACCATTTGACATCCGTTTCAGCAACGATATTGCTGTCAGCGACTTACATCTGTCTCCCGCCATCCTGCTTGGCGGTTTCAACAACGTCTGGTCGCTTCAGATGGACGACAAGCTCCCTTTTGTCTTCAAACGTCCTCAGACGATTCAGCAAGCCGATTCGCCTTACCGTTCCTGGACAACTGCTCATGACAGCCACGGAAATACAACTGTGGACTATGCATTGGTCTCTCGCCAGATAAGTTCCTCAAAAGGCCAGGTTATGTTGACGATTGCAGGCGTTGAGATGCTGGGAACGCGGGCGGCGGCGGAGTTCGTCAGTGATCCGGTGCGCATGAACCAGGCACTCAAGCAGCTTCCCCGCCGCTGGCAAGACAAGAACCTTCAACTGCTGCTGCGCTGCCATGCCACCGACGAACTGCCGACCTCGACAGAGGTTATCGCATATCGTGCATGGTAAGTCCCGATGATCCAAGGTCGTAAGTGCTTAACTTTATTGTTCCCGCCTGATCAGCAAGGAGTCGCTATTCGTATTCCCTAAATAGCGATAGCAGGCTGTCGAACCATGGCCTTCTATATCTACTTCCTGCCGCACCTTCATCGCTACCAGTATTTGCCGTATCCGCTCATAACCGACTCCAGGAGATATCCTGCGAATATCTGCGATGCGAAACGATCCGGCCTGACGTCTGATTGCCTGCACGACTCCATCGGACTTCTCGCCTCTCAACAAAGCGGTTTGATCCATGCACTCTTCAAGCTCTTTGTAGGCGGCTCTCAGGATGAACAGTACATAATTTATATAGGGCCAGGGATCGTGTTGCCCCTCATGCCATCCCCGCGAGCTTAGTTCCAGAGTCTCGTAGAAGCGCTCTTTGTTTTGCTCCATAAGCCTTTCGATGCTGATGTAACGGCCAGCCTCATATCCGAGCTGGTACAACTGTAGAAGCAGAAGCAAACGCGAGACACGGCCATTCGCATTCTGTAAGGAACAAACGCAGATATAGTCCAGATTGAATCCGGCCAGTGCAATCAGCGGATGAACCCATCGCTCTTGAATACAATTCCGCCAAAGCTGAATCAACTGTAGCAAGGACTCGGGGGGCTGGGCTACTGAGACTTTCTTATACCTTATCCGCCGCTGGCTACCTGGATATTTAGAGATGATATTGCCATCTTTTATTATGTACTGATCGACAGCCAGAATTTCCCCGGAACATATCCGATGAAAAAGCTGAATCAATTCCTCTGAAACAGGATTCATTGTCGCGTATTGATGAATCAGTTCCAGAGCATTGCAATAACCTCTGATCGCTTCTTCATTACGGTTTTTTAGCGGCGACGAGCCACACATCACTCTACCAATGCACTCCTGGGGAATCTCAACGCCGTCGAGTCTGCTGGAAGAAACAGCGCTTTCCATCAAGGTCTGTTCCTGCAGAACACGCAAAACCTTTGCTGAAGACACCGTAACCGAATCCTGTTTACCGCGAGCCTCGCCAAGATCGGCCAGGCTCCAGGAGATGGCTGCTGGAATAGCTTCAACACCGGTTGCGAACTGTTTCAACGTCATCATAAGTAATCCAAAAGAGTGCGAAGCTGTATTTGTTGATTATTGTTTCCTGTTGTTCTCAAAATTCGAGGTTGATTCTGCTACCTTTTCCTTTAGTTTGCGGCGGCAGTGGTGACGCGATGCGGAAATCATAAACCTCATGAGCAGTTTGTGCCGGGTCTGGAAGCATGAAAGCGATACTGTATTCTCCTGGCGTAAGCGGGGTTTGTGGAGTAAGTTTTACCCATGATGGGTCAGACAAACGGACTCTGGTGACAGAAACATCTTCATATACACGTCTTCTCTTAGGACTTAAGGCGCCTCCATACAATATCGATACGACACGGCGGTCCCTTTGTGGCTGAAGCCTGACAAGCCTGACGATACTCCGTAAAGATTCCAGATTTTTTCCGTATAACCTTACATAGAAGGCCGGGTTCGCACTGCTCTCTGCAACTCTGGCGTGGACTCCCATCAGGTCAATACTTGTGCGTGGACTCATAAAGAACAGGCGCCGCAACAGATTGCTTCCGTCATGGGAGTTATGCGTTATCAAGGAAGGCGGAATGAAGAGCAGAACAGGCTTCTCATCTACAACATCCAGGGCAAAGACAATTCCGGTCTGCGGAAGCGTGATTCCAGGAGCAATTACAAGCGGATCATCCTGCCCCTGCAGAACAGATGCGGAGCACAGTACAAGTACAAACAAGCCGCTCATAAAATGTTTCATCCGCACCTCCTGTCTTCTAGTCTTCGGATTGCCTTTGCTACATGCTCATGCGTCCTTGCCGGCAGGCCTCATAATGTATCGACTGTGATCGTCAATACTCCTTTGTAAGTTGCAGGCTGCACGGTTGAATTTTTCAGGTTGATATACATGAAAGCCGGGAACGACGTTCCTGCTGGAGCAAACACAGCATTGTAATAAAGCTGAGCGCCACAGCCGTTGTTGGAGGGAGGAGCAGGAGAATTCAAAGGAATCATAGCTCCTGTGTTTACGCGAACTTCAACGAAACTTCCAGGAATACTAGCTGTAGCTGGCGGGTCCGCTTGAAGGCCGCAGAAAGTGGAAAAGTCCACATAGATTGAAGCCGTTGTTGGACACGTCTGGGGAGCAGGTCCAGGCACGCAACTGAGATTGATTTGCAGATCGCCTCCCGGCACAAGCTGCCGATTTGCCAGATTAAAGTTGATGGAACTGGCAATTGTTACTGTCAGTGTCTGAGAATGTAGAGGCATCCTTCCCGCTCCAATAGCAAAGGCAAGCAGAAGCAAGGCAAACCGGTACGTTCTTATCATTCTCATGGTGTCACTCCTGGCCTGTAATGCCCTCGGCGTGGTTGCTAACTGCGGATGCCACGGTCCGATACGGCACATATGCCCCATACGTCTGGGTAGATGTTGATGTAGCACCATCCGTGGGCTTCTGTGAATTCACTGCCGATGGCGCAGGCGACAGCGTGGAGGCAGATGCCGATGCCGATGCTGCAGAAGCCGGAGCCGCAGGAAGTGACGGATGTGAATTCTGCGCCTGTCCCGTGACCTGCTGGTGCTCTTTGTAGATTTGCGCCGCGCCACGAGCTTTATTGGTCAACTTTACGACTATTGTTATTCCAGGCTCGTCATCTCCTGTCGATTCAATACGGCTCGGCGCGCTTATGACATCGTAGGTCAACTGAGTTGTCGACAGGCTGGGGATCACTGTGATGGCATGACTTTTTTTATTCTTTTCGCGCAGTTCGAAGTTCCCGTTCATATCCGTATAGATAAGAGCCTTGTCGATCTGAATCGCTATTCCTGAAACTGGCTGGTTATCTGGCGTAATAACCTGGCCGCGAACGGCAAAATCGCCGATTTTGATAGCAGGCATGTTACCAGTCCAGTTCGTCGAGTAAGAACTCAGAGAAGCACTCGCAATGTAGTAGCCTTTCCCGTAAGGATCGATGCTCTTGGATCCGCTGATGCTGATCCTGTTAGTGAGCTTGAATGTTCCGTTGAAGGAATAATTAGGCTGGTACGGCCTGGCGATGTTCGTGGGGATATAGGTCGTGTTATAGTACACGCCTGCGGTAATGCGATTGCTGAAATACTCGCCGCCATAAGTCATAAACGACTGGCCGTTCTCATGGACATAAGTTTGCCGTAAATTCCATTGCGGCGTAATTCGCTCCATGACAAAAACTGTTGACAGCTTCTGCATCGGAGCCAGCGAACTGTAAGAACGTCCGTAGCTTGCGCCCAGCATTGCATAGCGGGTAATACTACGCGACACGCTAACGGACTCTCCGTGAGAGCTCTGACCTCTGTATTTCGAATCGAAGTAGGTTCCACTTAGACTTGTTTTCAGCAACCGGAGGGTGGCGCCCGCCGAATCGGCCGTGTTGATGTCTCCCGCTTGATCCGCGCTGACGAACATGCTTGGAAAGGCCAGCAGATTTCGCCGCGATCCATGAATTTGCAGAAACCGGAAAGGATGGTAGTTTATAGAAACATTTTCCTTTACAGGCTCGCCGTACTGGAGGGTAGGAAGATATAACAAAGGTGTATTTCGCTTGCCGTATGCGACATACTCTGCGCGAAGATCGAGGCTGCGCCATCTTACAATCGCGCTAACTGCTCCATAACGGTTGTGCATGTTGCTCAGGCCAACGCTGGCGCTTAGCGTAGTGAAGTTGATGCCGGTGTTTCGCCGCGAACTCCACTGCACTCCCTCCATGATCGTGGAATGAGAGGATACCAATAACTGCTGCGTGAAACGCCAATTTCTCATTTCTCCAGTCTTCCCATTGAATATCCAGAGTCCCGCCGCCCGTTGCGGATGCGCTCCACTAAAGAACTGGCCCTCAAAAAAATTTGAGATGCCGCCCAGGTATAAATGGCTGTCCGTCCTGCCATCTCGATAGGTTGTATCCATGCCGTAACCTGTCATAAAGACTGCTCGTCCGTTTGAAAACAGGTCCGTAGGCATGTAGATTGTTTGCAGCGTGTCACCCAGACTGTAGATGGTTCCGCGGTATGGACGGCGAATGACGCCTCCCACGCCCCAATCTCCATACATCGTTCCCCCGCCAAACTCCATAGTGTAGTTTTTAGTTTGCAGGGTTGCCCATCCACCCTGGGTTTGAGTGAACGAGGAAGTTCCTCCATTGAGGGTATAGACCGTTTGAGCCTGTGCGGCCCGCATGTGAATAAAAAAAGCAACGAGAAAAATCAACAACAAAAGCGAGGAAAGGATATCGTCTTTTCTCTTTTGTATCTTGAATACTTTCATTGCTCCGTCTTTCTTTCAATCTCTCATTTATTCAAGCCGGACTCTAACGAGAACCGGAACAATCCATCTCATGGCTTCTGCGATGGGCTGGAAACGGATGTAGCAGGAAACGGGTCGGACCGCGTGCCGGGCACGGCAGTGTTTACCGGCGCGGCAGATGCTGAAGTCTTTCCTGAGTCGCCTTCCTCTACGGTTACAGGAATTGAAATCTTGAAATGATCGAAATTCAGAACTATTTGCTCAAGAGCAAGATTTTTCAGAAAGTCAGTAGTGCTCAAATCTATATTTGTCGTCGTAGTTTCATGGGGGAACAGAGGATAGAGCCGCAAACGTATCTGATTGTCATGTAGTTGAGGAAAGCTGATCGTCGGACGCGCCAGCTTGCCGCCGCGGTTTTCTGCTACAACCTGCAATTTGTGCGCCACGGGATCGAATGTGACCTTCTGGATATTCACATCGTCCTTAGCAATAGTCTCTTTCTGATACATGTAGACGGAATGGCCAATTTGCGCGGCAACCTTGACGCCAGGATTGGGGTTTGCATCCATAAACGTGGCATAGATCATGCACCAGGCTGGATAGGAATCAGCCGAAACGGAAAAATATATATGGACACTGTCTTTGGGAGCTATACGGACGCCAGTCTTTGAAAATTTGACATGAATATGCGGATCAAGCCGCGAACGAACAACCTTTCTATCATCTCCTAGACGAAAGCTCACCGCTTCCAGAGTCACCACCTTAGGGTTGAGCGAATCATTCTTGAGTATAAGATCGCCCTTTCCTCCACCAGTAAACTTCGAAGACACAGGCGAGACTGTCTGAGCCACGGAGGCGACGCACCATGCAAAGACAATGAGCACGGTTACCATCTCTCTTGAAAATCTGAATCTACTCTTCATATTGCTGCACTCCTCGCCGGCTATCTAAAAACTCTCTCTGCGGAAGAAACCCTTCCGCAGAGAGAATATGGGTTTCATAAAGAACAACTACATCCAGCGAGCACTAGATCGCCGCCGCCGTGACGTAAACCACGCCCGTATATACAGCGCCGGGAGCGAGTGCTATGGGGTTATTTACAGTCGTGTCGACAAAAAGGTTCATGTCCACGCTGAACCAGCCAGAGGTGCCGTTGTCAGAGCTGTTGGCGGTAGGAGGAACCGAGTACATCGGGAGTACGGCAGCATAGCCCGCGAGGTTCGAGTTATAGGGGGTGTTAGTAGCGCTAAATGCCAACTGCGGTCCGGCATTCGCGATCTGACCAACCATATCTGTAGCAAGAATCGTGGCTCCGCTGCCATCGGTGGCCGTCATCGCATCGTTCGTTTCGAACCATGCGTCAACAACGATGGAGGTGACGTCGGTGTACGACGACAGATCCCAGGTTGTTGCAGCAGTCAGCGGCTGGGTGCCCTTGTTCAGCGCGCCCTTAATGAGCGTAAAGTCGATTTCGTTGGGAAGGGTTAGTGTGATGCCTTCGATTTTGCTTGCCACCAGCAGGGTCGATCCCTGAACCGTGCAAGGGTCAGTACCAGCAGCGCCGGTGCAATTCTTCGCATAGACGGTGGTGCCAGTAACTACTGGGTTTTGAGCAAAGGCAACAGCGGACAGAGCAACGAGGCCAACCAGTATAAGTAGCGACTTTTTCATTTGTTACATCTCCTTGTAGGATGGTTGATGTACATTGATGATCGAACTGCGCGCTACTGCTGCACAGCCCACAGTAGCTCTCACTGGACTTTAACGGTTACCGTTACAGTCTTCGGGGAGTAGTTAGCCGTATCGTCCGGCGTAAATACTGCTGTGAGAGTATTCGTCCCCACCGGCAGAACAGTTCCTGCCGCAGGAGAATAGCTAAATGTTCCCGGCACGCTGGCCGTCGCGTTCAACTGAGTTGCATCGAGCACGGCGCCAGCGGTCATTGCCGCCGGAGCCGCCCACGTAATCACCGGCGCAGCCTGCGTCACCTTCAATGTGTTGGTGACCGTCACTGTGGCATACGTGCTCGTGTCCGTCGGCGTAAACACCGCCGTCAACGCATTGCTTCCGGCAGGCAACACCACGCCCGCCGCCGGAGTGTACGCGAACGTACCCGCCACCTTCGAACTCGCGTTCAACTGCGTCGCGCTCAGAGCCGTCCCATACACAACCGACACTGGCGTAATCCAGGTGACCGTCGGCTGGCTCAGAGTCTTCACCGTCAACGGCACTGTCTTTGTTACTGTGTTGTAGTTCGCTGTATCCGCCGGGGTGAAGGTTACGCTCAGCGTCTGCGTCCCCGCCGTCTTCATCACCGTGCCCGCTGCTGGCGAATAGACGAACGTGCCCGGCACATCCGCCGTGGCGTTCAACTGCGCCGCACCCAGCGCCGTGCCTGTGGCCAGCGCCGCTGGTGTCCAGGTGATGACAGGATCAACTCCGGCTCCCTTCACCGTCAGCGAAACCGTCGCCGTCGCCGTCGCATAGTCCGTAGCATCCTCCGGCGTGAAGGTTACGCTCAGCGTCTGTGTTCCCACCGTATTCATCACAGTCCCCGCTGCCGGAGTGTAGGCAAA
>Ga0123357_10001559_pt1 | contig 24444 bp, 19 predicted proteins | sample TergutEmb28metaG_FD_89873 | JGI IMG/M metagenome (GOLD analysis project Ga0123357, IMG submission 89873) | Embiratermes neotenicus P4 segment gut microbial communities from Petit-Saut dam, French Guiana - Emb289 P4 | ecosystem: Host-associated > Arthropoda: Insects > Digestive system > Gut ...
GCCGTCGCGAGCGAATCGAGGCTAGGGCGGAGCGCGAGGAGCCCGCGCAAGCGTACTCTTCGTACGTGCGCAGGCACCGCAGCGCCCAACCGACGAATCGATTCGCGCAGCAGGCTGTCGAACATGCTCTCAGACCGCTTTCAAGTTGACGGTCTACTCTACTTGCACGCGCCGTGACGAGTCGATGCGCGTCTCGAACCGCACTGGCGAGTGCTGAAGATCCGCGATACGCGCGGTGACTTCGAATCGAACGACGAGATCTACCGTGTCTGATGGGACGTGACGAACAACGACATCCAAGAGCCGCGGTTCGTATTTCTCAATCGTGTGGGTAAGTGCTCGTGCGAGAGCGTCGATGGCATCTGGAAACGAGTGCACCATCTCCGAAACATCCGGCAAGCCGTAGTCCGGACGGATAGGCACCGACCCAAGACGCGTGCTGCACATCGCTTGAAGATGTTGCAGCACGCTGTCCCGAAGCGTTTTTTCGGCAGAAGCAGCCGCTTCACGCGCGAGCTGTGGGGCACGCACACGGGCGAGCAGCGGGACGACGGGCGCCCTGCCTGACTTGCTTCCACCTCGATTCATTCGTTCTCCTCCGGAAACTGCTGCGCGCCGCACATCGTCGGTCGGCCTCCCTCAAAATACTCCGAGTATTGTTCGGTCGGCCTCCCTAGCTTTGCGTCGCTCGCGACGTTTCCGGAATGAGATCTCATTCGTTCTCCTCCGGAAACTGCTGCGCGCCGCACATCGTCGGTCGGCCTCCCTCAAAATACTCCGAGTATTGTTCGGTCGGCCTCCCTAGCTTTGCGTCGCTCGCGAGGTTTCCGGAATGAGATCTCATTCGTTCTCCTCCGGAAACTGCTGCGCGCCGCACATCGTCGGTCGGCCTCCCGGTGGAGCCTTCCCCGCCCGCGTTACGGGGTGGGGAAGGCGGGCCACGGCGCTAGCCGTGGCGGTTGAGGTAACGTTAGGCGCCTGGCTCGTTCCAGTCGTCGCTGGTCGACGTGCCCGCTGCCGGGTTTTCAACCATGATTTGGCGATAACGGAAGGCGATGTCCTCGAGGTAGTCCATGTCGGACTCTTTGACGTCCTTCGCGGACTTGTGCGAATAGCGGTTGACCGAAACGATGATGGCATCCTTTAGCGTGATGCGTTCCTGGACGATCTCCTTCGCGCCGTCATCAGAGCGGCCTACGATTTCGAGAACGACCTCCGTAAGAATTTCGTTCTTCCAATGCGCCTGAAGGATCTGAGGTGAAGCTGCTCCGCGCTCTTTGGTGACAACGAGCGGCTTGTGCTGGCGGAAACCTTTTGGTTCGCCGCTGTTGGCGTCGACGGGGACGGACGAGCCCATCTCGAACTCGATGAACTCCATCCACTTATCGGAGCGGCCGGTCTTCTTGGTCTCCGCCTTGAACTGCTGCTGGGTCTTGCCTTTTATCGAGACGTAGCACTGAAACGACATTTTCTAGATCCTCTCTCGCGTATGATTGCGCGGTTACAACATCTATCGGCCACCAGAAACCCCTGGTTGCGCGATTGCGTGATTTGCGTGATACAAAGTGCAGAAAGCGATGCGATACAGTTCTCTCCCACCCTTCATGGTTTCGACGATTTCCTTTGCGGTCCCGTGCATTTGGGGACTGACCGTCCTTGGCGCCTGCGGTGCGCCGCCAGCACGGACACGAATGGAAGACCAATCCCGCCGAGTTGCGCCACTTCCGGCGTGCGTCATGCACTTGCCGACACGACGGACGGCAACGGGCACGGCACGTAAACTTCGTGAAGAAGAGATCGTCAAGCTGATGTTCCCGGCCTTCGACGACAAGACGCGCTCGCTTCCGCAGGGTGCTTTGACGTGCACGGGGGCAGCGATATTCAACTCCCCCGTTTTCACAGGCGGACAGATTGTTCGTCGTAGCGCGTGGCCGTTCGTTCAGCAAGAGGGAGATATCACGTACGGGAGTGGTGGAGATCGGCTCAAGGTCGTCTGGCTGCGTACGCACGAGTTCTCGGACGGAACGTTTGCAGGGCCCCTTGCCGTCTACCGAACGAGCGAACGATTTGCGGAGCTCTTTGCGTTGGGTGTTCATCGGGGGAAACCCGACAAGGCGCGTCTTGGGACGGCCCGCATGGGTGGGGAGGTTCTCGTGACTGTGGAGCAAGATGGCTGTTCGAATCGCAAAGAAGGATCGCCGTGCCAGACGATGCTCAGTGTCCTTCTGCCAAGGCGTGGGGTGCTGACCGAGTTCATGAACGTTCCGGTGGAGCGGGTGGGCTATTCCGGAAAAAACGAGCGTGGTGCCATGGGCGTGCTCGAATATCGACTTACGTCGGTCCCGGATTTCCGGCAGGATTCGGTTCATTTGGTCGAGCAAATCCGCGTTCAAGACGATACGGGACGGGAGTTCCGCAAAGCGGAACATGAACGACTTTTTACCATTGACGACAACGGCAATGTCGTTGCCGCCGAGCCTCCGCTTTGGGACCAATTCGTCAAAGCCGACGCGGCTCCTGCCCCAAGGGCTTCTGGGTCGACCCCAAGGGCCTCTGGGTCGACGCGGTCGCCCGGTGGTCGTCATCCCTAAGAAATGCCGGACGCTGATCGTCAATTCCTTCGGTAAGCGGAATAAGCACGCGCACCGGTCGATCGGGGTTGAGGCGACGCACGAGCGACATGACGCCAAGGCGCGTGCCAAATGGGGGACGTCCGCCGAGCACGGTTCGAGGTTCTTCGCCACAGATCATTTCCACTTCTAATTGAACGTCCAGCACACCACCCGCCCTCTCGTCTACAAGGGCGCGAAGGCGGGCATGTTCTTTTCCTCCTGGCATGAGCGCATCCAGTTTCTCTCGATTAACTGGGCCAACGCGTAGGTGCACCAGGCCTGCTTGACCATCCATGTGTCGACCGAGTCGTGCTTCATGACCGAGCCGATGATGGCATCTGCCGAGACGTGTTCTTTGGTCGTCGGCGAGACGCACGCGTCGCGGGAAGAAATCGACGACCACGATTCCCCAGCCAGCAAATCCGAGATCGATCGCTGCCTGAAGAGCAGCACGACCTCGCGGGCGACGTGCGAGGATGCGCGAGCGCCCAAGCATGGCGACCGAGGAAAGCGGAGCGTCGGGCCGCTTTGGCAGAAGGCCGCTTAGTGCGAGCGCGCGACTGGTGAAGGTGTCCGGGGCGGCCCTGCGAATCGTTGCGGTGGGGATGTTGCGGCTCAGCGCACGGTGGCAGAGCGCGAGCAGTCGATGGTGAAAGAGATCGTAAAAGGAAGCGAGCGCGCCGTTGTCGAGTCCCTCTGCACGAAGAACGTCTTCAGTGAAGAAATTGGCTAGCGGCGACACCGATCCGGTTGCGCCGAGGAACGTCGACGTGATTTCTGCGACGCCGTCGGGAGTGACATGCATTTGAGCGACGTCGCTCGAATGGAAAATAAGGTGAGGATCGTGTCGAAAGCGAATCCGCTCCGCGCGAACGGGCCCCATGCCGCCGACTGGTGGCGCCTCTGGACGAAGTCTTTGGAGGTGCTCGACGAGCGTGAGAAATGGAATCAGCGGCGCGTTCAGAGAGAGCCACGCAAGATGACGATCGAGTTGCTCTTCTGTCGAACTAGATGCCATAGCGTTGTCCTGTGCAACGAGGGAAGGCGAAAAGGGGTCGTCCTTCGGCGTCCGCAAGCGTCATCTCGATCCATTCGTGTTCGAGGATGGTGGATGCAAACAGGGGCACGAGAAGTTCGCCAAACAAGCGCAGCTCCCCCATGCTTGCGAAGCGCCTGGTGTCGACATCGACGCGGAGGAGTACACCGGGCCGAACTTCGATCGACGAGGTTGAGTGCGCGCGGCGCCTGTTCACGCAAACGAGCGGAAGGAAACGATCTGCGGCGGGTTTTGCGTCGGGCCACTCCGCGTGCGCAGGAAGGTTGGCGAGCGCGAGTACGGACGCGAGATAGTCGGTGTCCGCGAGCGTTGCGAGACCGACTCTGAGAAAACGAAAGAACTTCCATAGACCGTCGTTGCCGAGAGGAGGTGAGCACGTGCGGCTCACCGGCGTGACATTTCGAAATGTCATTTGCGCAGGCGAGGTCGTGGTTGGCAGGCAGACATCGCCGATTCCTACGCGCGCGGCGCGCGTGCCGTTCGTTGCAAGGATGTCTACTTCGGCTGAGACGATGCCCTTCAGGACATCCGGCGCGGTCTCGAACGACAGGTTCGTGTCGAGATGCGGTCCGAAGACGGACGGAGAACGACGGACCTTGTAGCGGATCGTGTTCGGCTGGACGTTCGGATCGGGAGGGAAGAATCGCGCCCACGGTTCGACATCGATGCGCTGAAGTTCTCGGTTCACGATGCGGACGCGTTCGATCGCGAACACTTCGCCTTCGGCGACGTCATCTCCGATCCAGATCCGTCCATGCACGCGACTGTCCAACGGGACGCTCATCGACGGAAGATGAAATACATTGATCACGGGTACGCAGTGGATACGCACGCTATCCGTGTTGAGGTCGAGCCCTCGCGGCAAGGGCTCGCGAAAAGTAAATTCCAAGACGATCGTGCGCACGTCCCGACCGAGCGCTTTGGCCGCGTCCAAGCCGGGCACGCGGACGAACGCAAAACTGTGAGGGTATACGAAGCTCTCACGCAACCTTACGAAAGCGGCGACGCTCGCTGAGTCCGACGGTGCCGCCCCATTCGGAAGATCCGAAGACAATGCTTCGGTGACGCGAACGGCAGTGCCGCCGGTTATCGCGCGGGCCGTGACGAGGGTGGTGTGCTCCAGAAAAAAAGAGCGAGCTTCGAGCGCGGCGGCGGCGGGCAGCGCGAAAAAGAGACTGAGCGTGTTCGGCAGCGCTGCGTTGAGCATTGCGCCTTCGAAGATGTTGAACGTGAGACGAACAACGCTGCGCTCGGCGGAGATCTCGACACGCTGAAGGGCCCACGGACTTACCTCGCAATCGGTTGTCGAGCGAAACGTGCAAGATACACCTTCGAGTGGACGCGCCGCGAAGGAGCTCTCTGCATTCACGATTTGTGAGGCCATCATCCTCGTTGCCGGCACGAGCTCGAGAATCGTGCCGCTCGGAGTTGGTTGCAGGAGCTGGGGGCACAGGTTCTCGATGATGGGGTGGATGACTTCGGGAAGATCATCGTCCAGGCGCTGGCGAAGGCGCCCGAACGAGAAGGAGAGCCCTTGCACCAATCGCGAGATGGCAGGGTCGGCGTCACGTCCCAACATGGGCGCGAGCGACGGCTGCTCTTCGCCGAGCGCTTCGCAGAGCTGAAAAAGGTAGTCGACCTCGCCCTTGTAGTCGTCGCGAAACATTTCAGTCGTCTCTCTCTATGAACTATCCGGGCTCAAGAGCACCGCCGGCGTGGAGGGCCGGAAACGAAAACGTGCGCCCCGTGTCTACGATCTGAACGGTCGTGCGGACGAAAGCGTTGAGCGAAGCTTCATGCGCAAACAGATGCGCGAGCACCGTGGCGAACACGAGTGCCTCTCCTTCACCGTCGAATCCCGAAGCATTGAGACGAACGTTCACGTCGTGGCCCTTCGCCATTGCGACGCGCTTTGAACGACGGAAGCGCATGGTGCTCGCCTTCGCGGTGACTTCGACAATGGCCTCGATGCGCTGTGCATTTGCGCGTGCTGCTTGCGCATCGATGAGCGGGTGCAGGTTCAGCACGTGCACTAGGGTCTTCAGCGTCTTCTCGCTCGTCATGGGAAGCGCTGAGAGTGCAGTGAGCGCAAGGGTGCGAAAATGAAGCTCGTCGCCTCGAGCCGGCGGGCGATAAGGCGTGACGGCGCTCACGTTGCGAAACGCGAGGCCGCGCGGCGAGCTTGTCGTCGGAACGCATACGTCTCCGATGCCGAGCGCGCTCGGCAGCATTCCGTTGGTTGCCCAAATCTCGATGGAAAGAAAATCGATGTCAGGCAACACGCCTTCGTCCGCAGGAGTGCCGAGCGAGAGGTGAACCTCGTTGCCCGGTCCGCGTGTGGCCGGTGCCGTGCGCGCGACGAAGAAGACGTTTGGCAAGCACTCGGGAGGTTTTGCCTCGAAGTCGGAAAACGATGCCACGGGAAAGATTTTGGCGAGCTCGGTGACACCTGCCGACACTCGACGGACCGCGTACGTCTCGCCGTGCGTGAGCGGCAACGCCGCGGGCCGCAGGATGTGCTCGGGACGCTGCAGCGTTGGTTTTACAGGGTCGGTCGTGGTCTCGAAAACGTTCGCGACGGGTATGCAATTGAGGCGCACGTTGTCGCTATTGATCTGCAAACCGAGTGGAAGCTGCGTGTCGAAACGAAATCGAAGTGTGACGGTCGTTGCGTCGTCAGGCACGCTTGCCGATGGGGCGGTGAGTTCCACGAAAGCGAACTTCGCGGGGAGCATGAAGTATTCGCGAAGCAGGCGGAGCCCGTGATGTTCGAAGGGCTCGCACGGAAGAAGGGTCTCGTCTGGAGCAAGGCCCCACGCGCGGACGGACTCCTTACGGAAAGACACGACGCTCTTCCCGATCTCTAGCTCGGCGTCCTGCAAGTGATGTCGGAGAAAAAGAAGGAGCGTGAGCGCGGCGCGCGAATCGCCAGCCAGGTGAAGGCGAAGTGGGAAGAGCGACGCGAGAACTCCACTCTCGGGCGCTTCTTGCCCGGAGGTACGCAGCCTGAGATCCAACGTTTGGCCGCGGCTGCCGGACCAATTGACCGAGACGTTTTCGATCTGCCACGGAACGAGATCGAAGGCTGCACTCGCCCGGAATCGACAGCGTGTTCCTTCGACGGAAAGGCTGTCGAATTCGGCTCCTTCAGGAACCAAGATTCTCTCTCTTGGCGGAGCGAGCTCGAGGATCGTGGCAGCAGGGAAGGGGCGCGCCAACTCGGGGCTGAGGAGCTCTCCGAAAGAGAGCGCGGTCCTCGACGAGCCACCGTCGATGATGTGATGAACGCGATCGGCTAAGAATGAAAACGCTTCCAGAAGGTGTTCGACGTCGGGATCTTCGCTGCGTTCGGCGAGGCGCGGTGCGAGTGCAGGAAAAGCGCGCGCAAATGATTCCGCGAGATCTTCGAGGGTCTGGAGGTTTGAGGCTTCGTCTCGAGCCATCTGAAAATGCGTTTTAACGCGATTTAACGCGAAAGGGAGTTCAGAAAATCCGTGACCGAGCCGTCGGGGCGAGCGTTGGCTGTTGCGCCCGTGGACGAAGCGTCGAGCACCGGACGGGATGTCAAATCGAATACCGTGGTGGGGTCGGTGATCCATAAATCGCCAAGCCCGCTGGGCGCTGCATCGCCGAGCGGGACCAAGAGCGAACTGTCTGCCCAGAAGGCAGTTGGAATGGTTTTTTGCCATCCACAAAGGCGACGAATGATATCGAGCCACAAGGAGGCGGCGGCGGAACCTGCCTGCCCGAGCGGTAGGCGCACGCTCGGTCCCACCGCCGGTGCTTCCACGCCTCGAACGGAGTCAACGGCCTGTGCGAGAGCGTCGATCGTGTCGAGGGCGCTATCGAACGGAGCTTCGGCGTAGAGCCCAGACCATGCTTCGCTCAATACGGTTGCGTTGCACCATTCTTCGTACTCTGCAGCCGCGAGTGCCCAGTCATCGGCCCTGGGGGTTGCGATGGCTCCAACGGATGCCGCGAGTTGCTCCGGCCCCTCACGGACGGAGGCTGTAACGGCGTCGTAGGTGCGATCGAGAAAGTCGCCCAGTGCGAGAGGGACCACGTGCGGGGTGGCTTCGATCGCGATGTAGGGGACCGCTGCCATCACCGCGAGCGGGAAGTGACGGCCAACCGAATCCTGACTTGGCAGGAGAACTCCGCAAAGGATGCTGTCGGCTCGCGCATCGTGGGGTGCGCGCCAGGTGAATCCGTAAACGGCACCTTGCTCGAAGAAGGGTTCGAACGAAGCGCCGTAACGCATCCCCATGGCGCTAATTCCGGCTTCGAGCCATGCGTCGAAACTCTGTGCCGGCTCCCAGCTCCTCGGTCCATGGATGAATTCCGGATAACTCGGAATCTTTCCCATGGCATGGACATTCTCCAGCCAGGAATTGGGGGTTGACGGCGAAGTACGGAATCGTGAAAACACGTGGTTACCTGTCCGCCGTAATGGTGCGGGGGCAATTATAATTGAGGAAGTATCCCTGCGAGAGCGGGTTTTCGTTGCGCTTCGGCCGCAAATCGAGGCTCACCACGGCTTTTTGAGCAGCACGGAGCTCCCACGTAGCAACGATCGTGGGGGTGCCGTCCGCGCGACCTCCGGCTCTGCCCATCTCGATTTTCGCGGTGTCCAAGAGGCGGAAGAGACCGAAGTCGCCAGGCCTCACGATTTCCTCGTCGAGACCTCCTGACCCACGCACGCGAAGCCGCGCCCCGTGCTGGTCCTTGCTGGGCCACACCATGTGAGTCCACTCCTCGGGCTCGTTTTTGTACGTATGCGAAACGCCGTCGACCTCGAAGGTGACCTGACTGATCGTTGGGCTTACGGAGTGAAGGTTTACATCGAACTCGACGGCCGCATGATCGGCTTTCGGGGCGAAAAGCGCATCGGTGAAGTCGGCTCCTCGTTTCAAACATATGCCGAGGAAATCTGCCCGATAGCCGATGGCAGACCTGAAGCGACGTGATGGGGTGAACGTATTGCCCCTGCGGTCGAGTGTGGCCTTGAGCGATTCGTCGTAATAGCTCCAGAGCGCGCCGTCGCCTGGACTGAAGAACTGAAGGAAATCGGCGAGCGTTGCATCTTTGCGCGATTGGGCAAACGGATAGAGGCCTTCCAGCTTTTCGTGCCACTTGGGCCAGACAGTGACTTCCCAGCTCGAGCCCGCGGCCACACCGGCGTCTGTGACGACCTTCGACCACGAGAGCGTGATGGGGAGCGTGAGCAAAGGCGAAAGGAGCGGTCGCGTGAAACCGTCCTGCTCCGAGAGCAGCGCGCTCGTCGTGCGAACGGCCTCCTGGAAGACATCGCTCATCTTCTTCGGGTCCGTGTCAGCCTGACCGTCCCGCAGGTCCGTTAGAGCGCCAACGAGTTTCGCGACGAGTGCTTCCCATTGCGAGAGTCCGGTGGCCGGCGGCAGTTCCCCTTCTTTGACCCCGACGGGGACTCCGAAGCGCACGATCGGTCGGAAGGCGATTTCCACCGGCGAAATCGTCCTCTTTTTCGGTGGGGGAGCGCTCGCGTCGAGGATCTCTTTGACCTTCTCAACCGTCTTGCCTTTGACGTTTTCAGCCGCTTTCTTGCCCACTCGCTCGAGGAGAGACGGGTCTTCTTCGGGCTCGTCGATATCGAGCGTGACGTTGTCGTTGAGCGCGCGGATAAGCCGTGAATACGGCCACTCCGGCTCTGCCAGCGCATTCAATTGCGCAATAGCGTATTCGGTATTCCCCGGATCCGCGATTTCCAGGTCACCGATGAAATCGCGCCACGCGTTCTTGTATCGCTCGAAATACACCTCGCGGAGCGTTCCCATCGCCTGACTTATTTGCGCCTCGTCTTCACCGAGCACCCAGCGTTCCGCGATGAGCTTCGCTTTCTCGGTGCCAAGGAGCGCCTTCACACGTTCCCATCCTTGTTTTTGATATGCACCGTCGATTTTCGCGCCGTTGCGCGATTTCACGAACATCGCGATGTTGCCATAGAAAATCGTCTCGCGCCGGATGGGTGCAATCTCCGTGTTGGCGTCGCGAACGAGGGCCTCGTACAAGCGTTCCTGCTGCGGCATCTGCTTGAGAATGGAGCGCGCTTGGCTGATGAGAGCCTCGAACGATTTGTCCAACTTCCACGGTGCTACTTCACCGTTTTTCAGCAGCTCGCAAACGTAAAGAACGTGTTGCCCAAAGAGTTTGTCTTCCTCCGGCACACGCGGGCGCGAGGTGAATTCCCTCTGCCGAAGGAGGCGTGGAGCCGCCCATGCGGGGTCCATGTGCTGCGGATCGCTCATCATGAGATAGAGCTTGAGTTGGTCGAAATCGCGATTGAAATTCTCCGCCGTGCGTACGGGAACCGAAACGAGGGCGCGCAACCGATCTTCGAGTGAAGCGCGCACGTCATTCAAGATGGCGCGGTCCACGGTTGCGGCATAGGATCCGCGAAGTCCCGTGTAGAGATCATCGCCCGTGTACATGCCCCAGCCGAGTTGTACGGGACGGTCTTCGCGCCAGTCGTCGAGCTGTCGAAGGCGACTCTCCGTGTCCGAGAGCACCTTGCCGCCCGCAATAATTTTTGAATCTTCATTCCAGGATGAAGACTCGAGTCCCGCGTTGAGCGAGGCAGTCGTCTTGACCAAATCTCGATTACGAAAGAACGTAATCATGGCGGGCAAGAGCAGGCATGCCGCCGTTGTGATGGTCACGGCGGCAATGGCCAGGCGCAGCATGAGCTGACGGCGCTGCTCTGCCGCCGTATGTCCCGCAATGTGCTGATCCGGAAAGATGGTCTTGAAGAAGACATCGGTGAGAAAATAACTCTTCGCCTCGATGCGGGGGGGAGGAGGGGCCTCCCCGGGCTTTTTTTCGTCCTCTTTGATTTGGAGCGCATCAACCATGGCGCTGATCACGCGAGACATTGGACGGACGGTCTGCGTGCCGCTCGTGAAGTACACGCCGCGCATGGTCGGCGTTTCTTGGAACGAATTGCGCTGGAAGAGGGCACCGAGGAACGCACTGAGGTTATTTTTGAGTGTGCTGAACTCGACGGGGAAATGGATGATGTGGCGGCGTGCCTGCGGGACGCGTTCGCTTGCCAGGCGGCGCAGCGCACGTCCGTGGAGTGCTTGCACGAGCCCGTCGAACTCCTGCTCGAAAGCGGCTTGCGGTCCGAGTGTCGACCGGAGGGAGATCGTGGCGCCCCAAATCTGACCACGCTCGCTCTTTCGGAGGTCGTCCCAGAATTCGCCGAAGCCAGGAACGAGGTCCGTTTTGGTGAAGACGATGTAGACGGGTACGAGCACCTTGAGGTGTTTGGTCACTTCGTCGATGCGCGCGCGGAGCTGCTTGCCCATCGCGTCGATCACGTCACCGCCCGCACCTGCGAGATCCTGGACGCTAACGGCGACGATCAAACCGTTGATGGGTTTGCGCGGGCGATACCTGCGAAGCAGATCGAGAAAACGGAGCCATTCGGGCTCGTTGGCGCCCGTTGAATAGCGTCCCGCCGTATCGAGAAGAATGGCGTCGTTGGTAAACCACCAGTCGCAGTTCTTCGTGCCGCTCGTCCCGCGATACGCGGCTCCCTGGTCGAGCGGAAACGACAGCCCAGAATGCCTTATCGCCGTGGTCTTTCCTGCACCCGGTGGTCCCACGATGACGTACCAGGGAAGCGCGTAGAGAGCAGCAGCCCCTCCGCGCGAGCCGAGGCGGCTTTGCTTGAGGGCCACGATGGCCTTCTGCATTTGCTGCTGCAGCGCCAGGATTTCCTCTCTCTTCCCGGGGTCTGCGTTTGCTGCCGTCTGTCCCTGCTCAACGAGGCCATGCTCCATGCCCCGGGCTTTTTGGAGTCGGAGCAAGTAGATGAGAACGAACGACAGAACGGCGACGCCCAGGATGAGCAGCGTGAGACCGATCTTGACCGCCAACGAGAGGCTGAAGAACCAGCCTGCAAGCCAAACGGCGCCGATGAGAAGAAAAAGGAGCGTTGCTACAAGAGCGATCCACATGGCAAATTCTAGGGTTTGCGGCTCACTTGGGCGGTTGTGTTGGAGTAGTCCTTCATCTTCTGGGTTTCATGATGCACCTGGAATACGAGGACCACTTTGAAGAGGATGAACAGGAGGAGCGCAGTGCCGAAGATGCCGAGGCCAATGCGAACGATGGGTTCTTCCCGACGAAAGAAGCTTCGTGCCTCCGTTGCTTCTCCGTGCGGACTTAGGACGTCGGGGCCGCCGGCGCGGGCAACGATCATGGCAACGTGGTCGTAGACCGCCGCGATGCCGCCGTCGCGTCCCGCAATTGCGTAACGCCCCAGAAACCCCGCAGCCATGCAGAGCATGTAGACCTGCAAAACGTGGATGCGGTGCGGTTGGTTCTCGAGCGCGTACATGCGGCGGAAGAAGTTTTCGCCGGCGGTGTTCTCGCCGAAACGTGCAAACTGCAACGGATTCGTTTGCCACTGCGAGTGCCCGCCCCAGTTGTGCGCCCGGGCAAGCTGCTCATCGAGCAAAGCAATGAGCGCGTATTGCGCTTCTAGGATGTCCTCGGGGAACACGCCGCCCGCGCGTGCCTGCTCGCCCATCTTGGCGAGCTCCGCTTCGAGATACCTGCGCAGATCGGTAGCATTCGGAAGCTTTGGGCCAGCGATGGGGAGCTCCGGTGCGATGGAAAGCAAGTCCGCGCATGCCCAATACAGTGGCCCCATGAGCGGGTGACGCGGCCCTGAGCCGGCCATCTGGTTGGCGGCCGGCAGTGGGTGCGGCAACTGAACCGTTGGCGGGCGCCGGGCAAGATCCGGCCGCTGGGGTTGAGGGGGACGCTGAGGTCCGCCGCCCATATAAGGAGGTGGCGGAGCTTGACCGGTGGAAATTTGGACCGTGCGGGGCATGGGATGAAACGGGGGTAGTTCGTTAGCGAGGAGCGGCGCGACGTACTCGGTATGTTCGTGCTGTCATCCACGATGGTTTCCGAAAAATCGCTCGAGGGGGCGGAAAATCGCCATTGTTATGTTCTTTTTATGGAACGCTGTCTGGAACGCTATCTCCAACGAGGGCAAAGGAGTCGAGAAAATCCTGTTCAACGGCCGTGGCACCCGACCAGGACGGCATGACGACGATGATCTGATAGAGGCGTCCGTCGACCACGTAAAGGTGGATGCGCTGGCGCATGAGAATGCCGGACGTCGTGGCTGACACGTTGAGAGCTAGCCCCGGGTTTCCATTGAGGTCGAGCGGGCTCTCGCTGTCGATGATCCCCGCGGTGCTCTCGAGAACACCGCTGCGTGCGCCGTCCAGGATTTGCTCTGCCGTACGGCTTCCGCCCTTCGAGAGGTCATCGTAGCTAACGATATACCCGCTCGTTCCGTACTGCACTTTGAAGAGAGAAACCGTTTTGCCGGCAATGGTCTTGTGTTCCACTTCCGGCGCTTTTCCTTCTGGAAAGCGAATCTGAAACCCCCCTGGTGCTGATTTGTAGGGGGCGGGGCGTGCACTTGCATCCTCCGGAACAGCACTGCTTGAGGCGTCGTCTTTCGCGGCTGACGCGTCTGACAAGGCCCCTGCGTCGGTGATCGTGCCGGCGTCTACATGCTTACGTTCCCAAATTTTGTTGCAGCCGCCCTTGGGGCAGCCACCTTGCCCGCCGATCAAAAACCCCGCGAGCACCACCTGGAACAGGCGTCTCTCCAATGCACGTTCCTCAATTGAGAGTGAATGTCTCCATCACGCGGAGAAGCTCGTCACCAATCGGCTTCAAACTCTCTCCTTGATGGACAATCTCGATGAGATTGACGCGGCGACCACTCCGCAGGACGACTTCACGGCTGAAGTTCACAAAGGGTTCTTTCTGAGCCTTAACTTTGCGCTTGACAATGTAGGCTCGCCCCTGAGCGTTCCACGTGGCCACGGGCACGTGCAGGCCCACGAGCTCCGCTCCTTCTTTCTTTGCGTCTTCCTCGTAGCGAGCGAGAACGTCCCGCCAGGGATCTCCTGATCTGTCATATCGCTCGTAGACGGCAAAGATGTATTCGTTGGGTGAGACGTACTCGATGAAGCGACGCTGGTTCGTCAGGCTTGCTCGCCGAATTTGCCAATTTTTGGGCCGCGAAAAGTAGACCGAACCGCCAAGAATGGAGACGCCGATATACTCAGGGGAGCCGGGCTTCTCCTTGAGATCGAGTGGAGGGTAGGGTTCCTCCAAGGCTTTGTTCGGCTTGCCAAGCATCATGTCGTCGAAGTTGTAGAAGGTCCCAGTGACCTGGGCAATGGGGGGCGGCGAGCTCCCCCCGCAACCGAAGGATGGAATCGCCAGAGCAACTCCGGTTACGAGCGCCAAGCCCCAGGACCGAGAAGGACGGCGCGAACGACAGCGCGGATGACGCGTATTCACGTCGTCACCATACCGGGCTCTCGTTTCGCAAGCAACGACTTGCCAACTTGGTACGAACCCGCGTTATTGTCCTGCCACGAGCATGCAACTTCCCGGGATTAGAATCTTGCGCCTTCCAGCAATTGCATCCCTCACCCTCTTTTTCGGAGGGTGCCAGGCTCACCACCTGCCGCGGGCTCAAGGAGTCGATCCAAACGAGCAGGTGATGGACTCGCTCACGCTCGGGAAGGCGCGTCTCCGCCCGACGGTCTGCGAGGGCATCGATATGAAGCCGGATTACACCACGCTCGACGAACAGTCTCTCGTCGCATTTCTCAAGACACGAGGTCTCCCTCTTCGCATCGAGCGTGCTCGCGCGGATCTATTTTACGTGGAAGTCCAAATAAACCCGGACAGAAACGAGTGGGGGCGATTGCGCGTCGCGATCCTCGGCTCGCCCTCGCAGGCCGGTCAAGAATTGCACGAGGCCATGTTGGCACATGGAAAAGGGTGGTGGGGAATCCATCGCTCGAACCTCGCCGTTCTGGCGCCCGACGGGAGCGTTCCAGACATCATCGCGTTCATCGGAAAAACGAAGCTCGCGTGCTGGGGCGTCTTGACGATCGCCGGAAGTGATAACGCGTTCGTGGTCCCCGGCGGCTACCGTGAATTATGACCGGCGGTCTACGTGCTTGATGTTGGTGACGCGAGCTCGTAAAGCAGCGGTGTGTCCGCTCACGCCAAGCTGAAAGAAATTCTTGCCCGCACAGAAAAAGGCGGCGCCCCAAAATACCACCAGAAGAACGCGGAAACCGGCAAGCTCTTCGCGCGCGATCGCATTGCGAAGCTCGTTGACCCGGGCTCGTTCGTCGAAGACGCAGCGCTCGCGAACAACCTCGATCCCGAACTTCCGGCCGATGGCGTTGTCACGGGCATGGCGACCATCGATGAGCGCACGGTCTGCATCATGGCGAACGATTCAACGGTAAAAGCGGGCTCGTGGGGTCGCCGCACCGTCGAGAAGATCCTTCGCATTCAGGAGACCGCACGCGATCTCCGCGTGCCGCTTTTCTATTTGGTCGACTCTGCGGGCGCGCGCATCACCGATCAAGTCGAGATGTTTCCGGGGCGCCGCGGTGCCGGACGCATCTTCTACAACGAGGTCGAACTCTCCGGGCAAGTGCCGCAGATCTGCATCCTGTTCGGACCGAGCGCCGCGGGCGGCGCATACATCCCGGCGTTCTGCGATGTCGTCGTGATGGTCGAGGGCAACGCGAGCATGTACCTCGGATCGCCGCGCATGGCCGAAATGGTCATCGGTGAGAAAGTGACGCTCGAAGAGATGGGCGGCGCGAAGATGCACTGCTCGGTCTCCGGTTGTGGCGATGTCCTTTGCAAGTCGGAGGACGAAGCCATTTCTTGGGCGCGCCGTTACATCGGATATCTGCCGGTGAACGAGAGCGAGACGCCGCCGCGCGCCGAGCCCAAGGCGCCGAAGTCGAGCGGTAAGCGCATCGAAGAGATCATCCCGGCAGACGAAAACAAATTCTTCGACATGATCTCCGTCATCCACGAGATCATCGACGAAGGCTCGTGGTGCGAGATCAAGCCGCTCTTCGCGAAGGAGTTGCTCACGGGCTTTGCGCGCATCGAAGGCCGCGTCGTCGGCATCGTCGCGAATCAGCCAAAGCACCTTGGCGGAGTGCTCTTCGTCGACTCGGCGGACAAGGCCGCGCGCTTCATCTGGCTGTGCGACGCCTTCAACGTACCGCTCCTTTATCTTGCGGACGTCCCCGGTTTCATGATCGGCACGAAGGTGGAACGCCAAGGGATCATCCGCGCTGGCGCGAAGATGATTGCTGCGGTGAGTGAAGCAACGGTTCCGAAGATTTCTGTCATTGTCCGCAAGGCGTACGGCGCGGGTCTCTACGCGATGTGCGGCCCTGCTTTCGAGCCGGATGCGTGCCTTGCGCTGCCCACGGCCTCGATTGCCGTCATGGGACCGCAAGCTGCGGTCAATGCGGTCTATTACAACAAGATTCATCAAGTCCCCGCGGGGCCCGAGCGCGACGCTTATGTTGCCAAGCTTCGCGACGAATACCGAGCGGACATCGATCTCATGAAGCTTGCCGGTGAGCTCGTCATCGATGGTGTCATCCCCGGTGACCGTTTGAGAGCGGAGCTCGCGGCTCGTTACGCGCGGTACGAGTCGAAGTTCGAAGCCCGACCAAAAAAGAAGCACATGGTTCCCCCTGTATAATCGGCCCGCAGATCTGCGTCGCCCGCCTTCGTTGCTCGCAGTCGTCGGTGCCTTCGGCGCGGTCGGCTCGCCTTCGGCGAGACCTCAGGCCCCGTACTTCAAGTACGCCTCCGGCCTCGCGCCTCGGCGGGCTCGCATCTCTTTGGCCGGGCTCGGTTCGCACCAGTGGCTTCTCGGGTTCGGGTTTGAGAAACTCTGGCGCGACAATGCACCTCCGCTTCCCGTTCGTGCCTGCGTTGCTCGGCGTGTCGTTGGCGGTCTCCACGCCCGCGCGCTCGCTCGCACAACCATCACCTGTTTCGTCGATGCAGGGGAGCACGCCGATCGTCGATCGCGCGAACGGTGCAAGCTTCATTCGCGTGCTCGGTCCGCGCGCCGCGGACGTCTTTGCGCCAACCACGGGGCTCGTCGGCGCGCTCGTCGCGCTCCCGTCGGGTGTGCACGCCGAACAGTACGGTCTCGATCCGGTGGCTCCGGGCATCGGACGTCTTCGTGCGTCGCCACAGAAGATCGACGCGTTCTCGTTCTTGCACCCGGAGCTGCGCCTCGAGGTCGCGCCGCCTCTTCATCCGCTGCTCAATCGCGTTGGACAGTGGGCCCAGACGACGGCGGCGCGAACGACGCTCGGCGCCGACGGCACGGGCGTCCTCATCGGCATCGCGGACACGGGTATCGATGTTACGCATCCAGACCTGATCGACGCGAACGGCCACTCGCGCGTTGCATGGTTGCTCGATTTTTCGCTCATGCCGCTCGGTGGTGCCTACGCAGATCTCGAGCAGAAGTACGGCATCAAGGACGACAGCGGCAACGTCATTGGGGGTGCCGTCTTCTCCGGCGCCATGATCGACGAGCGTCTCGCTGCCATCAAGGCAGGGACGTGCGTCGATACGGCAGAAGGGAAGTGCGCTCCCTCTGACGATATCGGTCACGGCACGCATGTCGCTGGCATTGCTGCGTCGAGCGGCACTTCCTACACCGGGATGGCGCCTGCATCGAAGATCGTCTTCGTGCGCGTGGCGCGCGACAACAGCGATGGGATCGAGAACGACGATCTCATGCGCGCCGTCGAGTTCTTGTTCGATCGCGCAGCCTTCGAGCAGCAGCCGATGGTCGTCAACCTATCGCTCGGAAGTGACTTCGGCCCGCACGACGGTACGCTCCTCTGGGAAGAGACCATTGCGAGCTATGTTGGTGCAGATCATCCAGGTCACGTGATCGTCGCGGCCGCGGGCAACTCCGGTTCGATTGTCGATAGCCCCATCCACCAAAGCGTGCGCGTCCCCAGCGGGGTCACGATGCGCGTGCCCGTGCGTACGTCCGGCGCCAGATCCGGCACGGTGCAAATCTGGGTCACGCTGCGTGACGGGGCGGACTTGAAGATTGGACTCGACGGCCCCGATGGCCAATGGATTGCGCCTGTCGCGTCCGGCAATGAGAACGGCAAAAACACCAGCGCCTACAGCGCCGGCATCATCAACGGCGCCGATTTGCCCGACAGCCCCATCCCTGCCGGTTCGCGCGGTGCGGTCGTCGTGTGGACGGGCGCGTGGCCGAGCGGCACTTACGAGATCACGCTCGTGGGATCGGGCATGGCCGAACTGTATCTGGAAGGTGTCGAGGATGCCGCGCTCGGCGCTTCTCGTCCGGCCACGTTCGCCAACGGCGTACGCGAAGGCACCATCACGTTACCCGCAACGCATCCATCGATTATCGGTGTAGGTTGCACTGTCAACCGAGCAGAGTGGACGAGCATCGGCGATGCCCGGGTTCGCCTCGAAGTTCCGATTCTCGACGGTCCCGGAGGCATGCCGCTCTTGTCGGGTACAGGGCAAATCCAGTACCGCGATCTCGGCGAAGGCGAGGTGTGTTGGTTCTCGAGCGCGGGGCCCACGGCCACTGGCGTGCCGAAGCCCGAGATCGCTGCGCCGGGTGCGCTCGTCATCTCGGCACTCAGTCGAAGTGCGCTGCCGGGTACGACCGGGAGCGACTTCACGACGGATTCGTGTCCGCTTACGGCAGACGGAAGGAGCGACGATCGGTGCCTTCAGATCGATGACGAACACGCCGTCGCATCGGGCACCTCGATGTCGTCGCCCGCGGTCGCAGGCGTTGTCGCGCTGCTTTTGCAGCGGGATCCGACGCTCACGCAAGACCAAGTGCGCGCACTCCTTCAGGCCGGCGCACATCGCTTTCGTGGCGCCTCACCGTTCGAAGATCAGTCTGGTCCCGGTGAAGTCGATGCGGTGGGCGCGCTCGATGCGCTCGATCTCATGCACGATCCGAAGCTCGCCATGCCCGCGCTATCGCAAAGCTGGATCACGCTGAGCTCCGACTATGTGCCCGCGGATGGCTCGACGTCCGTGACCGCGATCGTGGAGCTTCGCACGGAGGACGGTGCGCATCGCGCAGATCTGTTCGACGCAAGCCGTCTTTCGCCCGTGCTGTTCGTCGATGACGCCTCCGTCTCTCCTCCGTCGATCTCGCGGCGCGGTCCGGGCGTCTGGGTTTACGAATGGAAGCCGCCGCCCGGACTCGGTGGCTTACGCGCGACGTTCGGTGCGACGTTCGACGGTCAGCCCATCGTCGCCTACCGCACGCTGCCGATCGCAACCGATGGGTGGATGGCCAGCTACGCGAGCCACGGGGGTGGAAGTGGATGCGGCATGCATGCATCCCGTACCGTGGATGCCTCCGCCGCAATCGCTTTTGCTGCGCTCGGCCTCGCTTTTGTCAACCGCCGCCGCCGCCCGGCCGAACGGAACGCGGGGCTGTCTGGTTCGCCGATTTGACACGCAGTTTCGCGGGCCTCTATAACGTTCAAGGAAAAATGACCGGTCCGTCCTTCGATCCTAGCGGCGCGGTTCGATTCAATCTTCGAAGCGGGATGGCCTCCGACGCGCAAGGCGCGAGGCTCGTTCTCGTTCCAACAAACGCGTTCGACGCGCTGGGCGACGATGCACTTGCGACTTTCGGCACTGCCGTTGGTCGTGCGTGCGGTACGCGCGTCGCAGCTAGGCTTGGCGGCGCCGCATCCGTGCGCGGTGGTTCGCTCGAAGTCGTGATCTCGCACCTCGCCGGCGAGCTCGCCCTCGCTGGTGCGTGTTCGCTCGAGATCGAGCGCTGGGGCCGGGCGATGCTCGCGGTCGTAAAAAATGAAGCGGTAGCAAAGGATGCCTTTTCGTGCGCGCTGCTCTCGAGCGCCATTGGCGAAGCTGCGGGTCGCGCCGTATTCGCAGTCTCCGTCGGCCGTGAAGTTTCTGTGTCGCGCTTCTTCATCGGCTCACGCGAGACCACGGAGCGGGTGCGAGATCTCGTCGCCGGAGGTCGCTCTTACGGCGACGTCGTCGCGACTCTGCAAGGGAGTGCGTCGTGAACAGTCAGAAGATCGCGAAGCTCGAAACCTTGCTCGATCGCGTCAAGACGCGCGCATCGGCTCCGCGTGCCGCTGCTGTCCGTGCGGCGGTGCCGGCGGCCACCGCGGTTGCTCCTCTGCTCGTCGAGGATGTGCCGTCCTCCGAAGACGTTACCCAGCTCCACGTCCCGATGCCGTCCGAGGCGGGTGCCGAGATGGAGACGAGCTCCGCGATGGAAGCGAGCGACGCCGAGATCGAGGAGATGCTCGACGCGGACATCGAAGTCTCGACCGAGCTCATCGAAATCGACGTCGAGGAAGAAGGGCCCGCGACAACGGACAGTAGCGCGGAGATCGTCTTGGAGCCGATCGACGAGTTCGCAGTTGCCGAGGCACTTTCGCAGTCGGACTTGACCGCTGAATCGACGCCCGAGCCCGTGTTCGCCAACGAGCTCGAAGCGGAGCCGCCCGTATCGTCGCGCCGGCCGGTTTCGCTCGAGTCCGCAGCCGAGGAAGAGCCGAGTGCGCCGCGCCACACGCCGCCGCCGGAGTCCGGCAAGCAGGTGGCCGCGCCGCCCTTCGCGGCTGCTGCGAGCAAGCCCACGGCGGTCGGCGCTTGGCGAGAGCCAGGCATGCCGGAGGGCCATGTGCCTGAGCGCGTGAGCCCCGTGCTCCCCGCAGCGGCGAACGTCGTCAAGTTGGAGGCCGAAGCCCTCGCGTTCAAGCCGGCGAACTTCGGCGACTTGCTTGACGCAACACTCGCCCTGTAGTCGCCAACGTCGAGCAGCGGCGCGTTTCGCTTTCGGTATCGTGGCTGTTGCGATCGGCGCTGCCGCGTTCGCCATCGTGTTTCGCGCTGGGCTCTCCTTCGTGTACCGATCGCTGCTCGGCGGCCGTGACGTGCTCGATGCGTTTCGCGGCTTGCCGCGCCTCGCGCGCGTCGTGCTTCCTGCCGCAGGTGGTCTCTTCGTGGGTCTCGTTGCGCGAGCAGGCGCCAAAGGTGGCGGCGTTGGCGACGTGATGGAAGCCGTCGTTCTCGGTCGCACGAACCTTCACCTCGGTCGTACGTCGTACAAGGCACTCGGCTCGTGGCTCGCGATCGCCAGTGGCGGATCCATCGGGCGCGAGGGTCCGCTCATCCAGTTCGGTGGCAGTTGGGGAAGCACCGTTGCTCGCGTCGTGCGTCTACCGGATGCGCAGACACGCGCGCTCATCGCGGCGGGAACGGCGGCAGGATTCGCGGCTGCCTACAACACGCCGTTCGCTGCCGTGCTCTTCGTGCTCGAGATCGTCACCGGCGTCGTCGTGCTCGAGGCGATCGTGCCTGTGATGGTCGCGACCGTGATCGCCACGGCGCTCACGCGTCTCTTCGTTGGCGGTGGTCCGATCTACGGCGAACGTGCTTTCACGATGGCGTCGTCGACGGAGCTTTTCCTTCACGCGCTGCTCGGTGTTGCCGCGGCATTGGTTGCGCAGGGCTTCATGCGAGGCCTGTCGCTCGGCGAGCGCCTGTTCGAACACGTGCGGCAACCCTTTCGTGCGGCGCTCGGCGGGCTCGTTGTCGGCGTGCTCGCCATTGGGCTGCCAGAGATCACGGGCAACGGCTACGAGCCGCTCAACATGCTGCTCGATGGTCGATTCGCGATGTCGGTCGTCGTCGTGTTGATCTTTGCCAAGGCGCTTGCGACGACGGCTTCGGTTGCCTCAGGCAGCCCGGGTGGTGTGTTCACGCCATCGCTCTTTCTCGGCGGCGCCGTTGGCGCGCTTTTCGGCCATGCGGTGAACGTCGTCTTCCACCTTCCTGGGTCGGAGGGAAGCTTCGCTCTCGTTGGCATGGCCGCGGTCTCGGCTGCAACGACGCACGCGCCGATGATGGCTGCTGTTCTCGTCTTCGAGATCTCCGGCGACTACGCCATCGCGTTGCCGCTCGTCCTCGCGACATCCATTGCGACAATCATCTCGCGACGATTAAGACCCGATTCGCTCTACACAGCGGAGCTCCGACGCAAGGGCGTTGGGTGGACGCTCACCTACCAAGGCCGCAGCTACCAATAGTGCGTCAGTGGTGTGCGCCACCGAGGCACACGCGAAGACGAGAAGCATGCACGCGACGAGTGGCTATGCTCGGCTCATGGCTCGAGCGAAGATGACGACGAAGAAGAAGCGTTCCGCATCCGCCAAAGCATCCGGTGTCAAGCGAGCGACGGCGAGAGCTGCGACGGCGCGCAAGACGGCGCCGAAGAAGAAGCGAGCGACGGCGAAAGTTGCGACGGCGCGCAAGACGGCGCCGAAGAAGAAGCGAGCGACGGCGAGAGCTGCGACGGCGCGCAAGACGGCGCCGAAGAAGAAGCGAGCGACGGCGAGAGCTGCGACGGCGCGCAAGACGGCGCCGAAGAAGAAGCGAGCGACGGCAAAGGTCGCCCTGAAACCTCCCAGCGCTGGGTATCTCGATCCGGCTTATGCCGCGGAGCTCCTTGCCGAGCATCGCGATGCAAAAGAGACCGACGATCAACCTGCTTTCTTGCATCATGCAAGGACACATCGCGACGACTTTGCCGAGGTGCTCGGCGAGGACACCGTGGAGACGATGACGAGTGGCGAGTACATGGCCGAAGACGAGCTCAATCAGATCGTCCCCGAAGAGCGCGGCGGTCCGTTCGTTGAGACGAGCGGGCGAAAGGAGTTCGCGGGCGGCACCGATCCCTCGAACCCCAACACCGCAACGCGTGAGCCCTTTCCGCGTGTGTCACGGCAACAATAGACCGCTTTCGATTTGACGCGATCTCATCGTTAGGGCCTGCGGCGCGTGGAGTAGCATCGGCGTTCGTGAGTACCTCACGAGGGTTGGACAACAATCGCGTTCGCGTGCGTGAAACGTCGATCGAAGGGTGGGCCAAGGATGCACTTGTGGCCCTCACGGTGGGCGTTGTCATCATCGACAGCAGTAGGCAACTCGTTTACGCGAACCCGGCTGCGGCTCGACTGCTTGGCGTTGCCAACGGTGCGTCGGCGCATTGCGACTGGTCAAATCGCTACGGTTTTTTTCGCTCTAACGAGCAGACGCCCGTGCGCACCGAGGAACTGCCGATCGTGCGAGCTTTGAAGGGTGAGACCACCCGGGAGGCACTGTTCTTCATCCACAACGCGGCAGCTCCGGGCGTCTATGTGCGGGTGAGTTCAGCTCCGTTACGAGATGGGCAAGGTTGGGTGCGTGGCGCTGTCTGCCTGATGCGCGATCTCACTGCTCCGCGCACCCAGGAGATGCAGCCCATCGCGCGCGAGCGTGGGACGATGGCCGTCCTCGACAACGTCCCCGACATCGCGTGGCTCAAGGACTGCGGGGGAACGTTGCTCGCTGTCAACGAGGCGTTTGCGCGCGTCGCGAGGCGAGGCTGCCCGGAGCTCGTCATCGGAGCCACGGACTTCGATCTTTGGCCGCGCGATGTCGCCGAGCGTTATCGACACGACGACGAAGAAGTCATGCGCACTGGGATCAACAAGCGTGTCGAGGAGCCGTTCGTTGAAGCTGACGGGACGGTGCGATGGGTTGAGACTTTCAAAACGCGCGTGGTGGGCAACCATGGTGAGGTCATTGGCACCACCGGCATCTCGCGCGACATCACGGAACGAAAGCGCGCAGAGGAAGCGCTACGAGTCACCAATCGCGCGCTCGAAGAACGCGTCCGGGAGCGCACCGCCAAGCTCGCTGAAGCGCAAGAAAACCTCGTTCGCAAAGAACGCCTCGCAGTTCTCGGGCAGCTCGCGGGTGGCGTGGCTCACCAAATCAGAAACCCGCTCGCGGCGATCATGAACGCAACGTACGTACTGAAGCGTCATCTTTTGCCCGATCAGCATCCGAACATCGAAGACGCCATCCGCATCATCCACGACGAAGTGCGTCACGCGAATGTCATCATCACCGGACTGCTCGACTTCGCTCGCGTGCGCGCGCCGGACCGGCATCCCACGTCCGTCGTGGAGCTGCTCGATCGCGTTCTTCAGTCGGACTGGATGCCGCGCACCGTCAGGGTCGTGCGACACATCGAGGAAGTTCCTCTGCTGGATGTCGATGCCGATCAGCTTCACGGCGCGTTCTTCAACGTGATCCGCAACGCCGTCGAAGCCATGGCCAAGGATGGCGAGGTCCGCGTCGCGGTGCGTTCGACGGGCGACGCCATTCTTATCGCCATCTCCGATACCGGTCCTGGCATCAGTCCTCAGGTGCGTGCGCATCTCTTCGAGCCGCTTCACAGCACCAAGCCGATGGGCATCGGGCTTGGACTCGTCACGGCGCGTACGTTCATCGAAGCGCACGGCGGACGTATCTCGAACGTCGACGTTCCGGAAGGTGCTCGTTTCGAGATCCGGTTGCCACTCGACGCAGATACCGAAACGATGGATTAGGGCCTGTCCCTGGATTCCGGACCGAGGCGGCGAGAGTGCGTTTTTTCGGAGCCTCTCGTTGACGTTGACGTGGTCGTTCGACGGCGACGGCGACGTGAACGAAACAACCGGTTCGTCGCCGTCGCCGTTCACGTCAAACGTCAAAGTCAACGATCACGCTGACGAGTTGCTGCTGTGGTCTCCATCGTCCACATCTTTCGTTCCGCATCGAGGGACACGCCCTAGGGCGTGTCCCTAGATAGTGCTGTCCATGGGCGAAGATGTGTGCTCCATAGAAGGGCCACTGTGATTCGATGGAGACTGAGTGATCGACAGTGGGAGAAAATCGAGGCCTTTCTCAAGGCCGATGCGAAGGCAGGGATGCCTGGCCGAAACGACCGGGTGTTCATCGAGGCGTCGC
>Ga0123357_10001560_pt1 | contig 24426 bp, 22 predicted proteins | sample TergutEmb28metaG_FD_89873 | JGI IMG/M metagenome (GOLD analysis project Ga0123357, IMG submission 89873) | Embiratermes neotenicus P4 segment gut microbial communities from Petit-Saut dam, French Guiana - Emb289 P4 | ecosystem: Host-associated > Arthropoda: Insects > Digestive system > Gut ...
AACAAATAGTTAGTCGCAGGCTCCTGAGGATGGTCGTATTAACGGCCGAAACATGTTGAGCATTCAATGAGTATTGAATATATAATAAAATAAGTGGCATCAAGTTGGTTTCTCTTTATTCAAGTATACTGCTATTTAACTCTGCTGGAATACACAGAGTAGTTTATAGCCATAGTGTATTAATGTGTGTTTTGTACAGATCTTAGAACAAACAGCAGTTATTTCCCTGTGCTGCATAAACTGATATGATTTTTATAACAGAGATGGAGTATGTTAACTGTGCGGTATGAGCTGAATAACCATAAGTTACCTTGGTCTTAGTCGTTTAAGGGTTAGTAATGACTTGATCCCTCTATGTACCTCCCTGTGTGTGTGTTATCACAGTCGTCATGTTATTTTACATCAACATATAATATATGCTGCCATAAGGATGTTATTAAATACTGGTAGTTTCTACACAACTTTCATAACTTATGATTTACAATTAGTGTATAATTTCTCATGCAGTAGTGCAGGACCAGTGAAGCTGAAAATGTTGCATTAAATAAAACATTTATTTCAGGTATAGCCTAGCAGCATCCAGGAAACCAAGCTACTTGCACAACCCTGGTACTGAGCCTCTTGCCTCTGCAACGACAGGACAGTTGTTGGACAAGGCTGTAGAACAATGGGGGGACAGGGATGCTCTTGTTTCAGTGCATCAAGGACATTGCCTCACCTTCAGGAAGGTGAAAGAGGAGGTCAGTATAGCACCAACATGTGGCATGTATTCCTAATTAAGTTTATTACTTCAGCTGCTGTCATCTGTATGACGTGACAAACTGCTGTGACTGAAATTTTGGGATTTAGACCATGAGTTGGTTGATCCAAAGTTTGAATTCTGGCAGATCAAGATATTTGTTCTTCTCTGCTTTGTCAAGACAAGCCTGAAGACCTTCCTGTTCAGTGGGAATTGGGTAAAGCAGTAGGTATGAGATTGACCACTCACCTCCATCTAGTGCCAAGTTTAAGAATGAGTCGATTTGTACTTCTACCCTCCCTTTATGATGTAATGGCTTGTACCTACAAAGACAACATTACCTTTGTCTGTTTTATATCAAAACATAAATAATGTTTGGTGCCCCTGACTGGTGGCATATGAATGTGAAGGACGTGTGATAATGAAAGATATTTGTAGAGAGTATTTTCACTGTATGCATATAGGCATAGGAAAGGACAAAGACAGGCACTTTTAGTCATATGCTGTCCTGAGCAGTAAAAAATTCTTACACTGTCAAGATTCATATTAATGGAAATCAGATTTATGCTTACGTGGGAAGAACTGTCAGCTCTGTAAGCATGAAGTGGTTTAATGGGGCTTTGTCAGTTATATTTTCTAAATTTTCAAGCACACAAAAAGCTTATCCTTTAGCTAATAAGCTTCATATCATCGTATGTTATCCTGCATAAAATTTTGCCAAGTGGCATTAACTTCTAATTCTGGCATAATAGAACTGATGTTTATTGCTGGATTAATGTTTTAGAGCCATTGAAATTCAGACTGCCATGTGGCATGATCTGTGATTATTACATTATGTATGTGTTACTGTCATACATTTGCCATACACACTGAGCATTGACGTCCTGTAAGAACACCTGTATGTCAATACAAATGGCATGAGAACCAACCACATTCTACAGACTTTGTCTACGCTGTATAATTATGTGTTTGCTCAAGCAGTCCCTAGTACAGAAAGATTCATCATTATATTCACACATTATCACAACTGAACACTGTCTTCAGCTACTTAATGTCATCCGAACCTATCGTAATGTGCTGGTTAATTGTCCTGTGAAATAACCAAAACTTTGATGGAAGTGGCAATAATAATTTCATTGTGATTTTTCTAACAATATTTTTCATATACACATACATTGATGATTTCTCATTTAAATTCATTGCCTGTGTCATACATTCAGAAGCAAGTCCTTTTAAAGCAGACAGTTTTTCACTTTTACTGTACTTTTTCCATATTATGTGAAACACAGAAAAACAAACTCACTGAACCACACTATGAATTTATAAATACTTCTGAATAAATCCATACTTGTACACAGATGCTTGTTACTGATAGATTACTAATGTAGAAATACAAAACACTGGAAGTGGGAAGTAACACCACATTTACCATAAATTGTAGCTATAGAGTAGCTGCAACACTATACACCCTAGAAGCATGGTTTGTTTCAGGTATGTAATTGTAAATATCATGCATAAAGTGATAACTAATAATAATAGGCTTAAAATATCCTTGTTGCAAAGGTTGGCATTATTACAGTGCTGTTAGATTACACTCTATATTAACTGAAGTACTGCTGTTCTTTATCATTATCTTTTTGACATAGTGCTGTTCTGTTCATTATCATTTAATCTTCAGTTATTTTATTTTTCTGCAGTAAACACACATTAAATATTTTAACACTGAGAATAGCCTCCTTTATCTAGTGCAAAGACAATTGAATCGGAGCTTATTTTTTTCTCCTATAAACATACAGCAAATGATCGGATACTAAAGAATGGCATTCTGCGGAATATTTGATCCATTTATTTTATTTTTGTCCTTTTAAACAGACATTGTGGTACTTAATCAGAGGGCAACTTTACCATATCTGTAAATGAGTGATAAACACTTATAACTATGAATATGACCTTCTTCAACTCTACAAGAGCAACAGAAACACCAAGTTTTTATTATTCGTGCTGAAATTGGAAAATTTTGTGTTTGTTTACTTTATTGACATTGAAGGAGCTTTTGTTGTTAAAAGTGCATCAAGAAATGAATAGTTCATACTGATTGTAATACTGAGATGAAAATGGTTTAGCCATTTAGCCAGACATTAGATAATAATTGGCACTGGAATAGTGTTTGTAATTTATTTTATTTTTCAGTGGTCATCTATTGCTGGATATTTGTGTAATGATATTCAGTTGGCTGCTTTGTTGATGTTTGGGTTTTTTAATTTTACAGTCATTTTTTTTGTCAGTATTGATCATTTTTCTGACTTCTATTTTCCACAATCAATCAAAAATCAATTGAAATTTTATTCCAGTAATAAAAGGCCACTTCTTTCAACTATCCTCTGAACTGTTCCATTGTCTGCCAAGTGATCTGTTTGACTGATGATCATTGTTGCTTCATTTTCATATGGAAGGTACTTGACGGTTTTATGAGTTAGACTATGTGCTTACCTCAAGCATGATACTTGCAGAAAACATGTGCCACCACTATCATCACCCTGAAAGCCATAGAAATCTGACCAGTACCATCCTCTTTTCTTACAGACAGACAAGCTGGCTGCTGGACTCCTGGGTCTGGGACTGGAGCCTGGGGACCGACTGGGGCTCTGGGGTCCCAATTCGAGCCAGTGGTATTTAACCTTCCTTGCTTCAGCTCGAGCTGGGTTTATTCTGGTGAGTGAAGTGCAGGAAGTGCATTAAAGCATTAAATGTAATATGTTGGTTTCAAATTTTAAGTTGGTTTTCCTGATGACAAAGTCTGTAATTAGGACAGTGAATAATCAACCTGCATAACTGACACTGGTAACGGAACCCATATTTTCAAGACTGCCAGTACCAAACCTTGTCATTGAACATTTAACTGAAACAGTCACTTGCATTTTTCATTCTCAGAACCCATGTCCATAAGGGTTATATTAATCATATTCTGGCATCTCTGTCTTCTGGCTGACTTGTTCCCAAGAGATTCCTCCACAGAAATTAAGCATTTATTTTTTGTCTGTCCAGTTTTTCTCATACCTATCCCCTTGTGTCCTTGTAGATTTTAATGTCAAAAAAATGTTACTTAAAATGTATAAATTCTGAGATGTGCCCTTTATTGTGTTAATATACAGACATTTGTTTTTGGGCACTTGTAGTGTATGCACTTATGAATGTAAATCCATGTGCTGCATCCAACCTGTAAATGGTGTAATTTCCAAAATTGTGTGATGTTAGAACTTCATAGAAGATACTAAGATTTCTGTTCTCTTCAAATATTTGTGTTTCTGTAGTAAAGCTGTGAAAAGTTATAAATTACTAAGTCACCCTTTATTTGCATTGAGCGAGCCTTAAGTAGCAGAAGAACGTAAGATGATGGGAAATATTTAACACTCTACATTTTGTTACTGTCAGACTTACCATGTTGCTTGAAATTTGACAGGTGAACATCAATCCAGCATATCAAACTCCTGAGCTGCAGTATTGCCTCACCAAGGCAAAGGTGAAGGCACTTATTGCTCCTGAGAGCTTTAAGACCCAGCAGTACTATGAGATGGTGCGCCATATTGTTCCAGAAGTGGACAGCTGTGGTCCAGGACAGATCTGTAGCAAGCAGCTACCAGATCTCACATCCCTCATAATTATCAGTGACAATCAGCTTCCGTGAGTATATTGAATTTCTTTAAACATGATTTCACCATCTGACATGATTGTACAGAATTTTATCATAGCATGTGAACACATTACAGTAAATTTACTTACCCACATTACTGAAAGTCCAACAATCTGTCAAAATTTGAAACTGGATTGAAAGACATTCAGCAAATTAACTTGAGCTTATAAGGCTTAAATGGAGTATATCTCACAGGTGATTGTTTGGGGACAGATCATAGTGTTTTGGGACTGGTTTTTCTTCATAAATCTAAAAGTCACCCATTAATCTTGTTTATGTTTTCCTGACTGACGACGCTTGATGCTTGTTGGAACTTTTCTGCTGCTCTGTTTTTGGGTTGTATTTAATTTCTGTGTTATGGTTTCGATATTCTCTGGAATTTGCTGAAATCTTTGTAGTTTTTGAACACATCTCATTTTGATCACCAAATAAATGTCGCACTTGGTAAATTAGATGAATTAGTTGGATAGGGAAAAGTGCAGCATTTTGGTTTGTTTAGAATTCCCTCAAGGAGATCACTTAGTTAGCCAGTGCATTGCCTTGATTCAACACCCACAGACCCATCTTACATATAAAGACTGTTTCTATCAAACTTCATCTCAGGTATCAGGGGTCTTTACCCACTTGGGAAATATGGTATAAGGCCAGGGTCTAATGTAATTCTTATAAATACAGTTTCATTCAGAGTTATGAGAAGTATCATAGAATATGTGGTAAAGCTGAGATAGAGATTAATGAAGGACATACTTGACTTTGCTGTTATGATAGAAATAAAACAAATGGGAAGAAAAACAGTAACAGAAAAGTTTGACCCTTGTATCCAGCTTTTAGTGACAGTAGTCGAATTTCGTACTTTTACCACAAGGCTAAACTTTGAAGTTAAGTTGATGCCACTGATTCTTGTTAAGTCCAGTAAATTCTCACCTGTCACTTAAAAATGTGTGCTTGTTTTTTACAATATGCATTTTAGGAAAGGCAGACCGGACCCAAATACTGTGCACAGTATTAGAGCTAGTTCCTTGAGCACAGAATATTTATCTTCAGGTACAGATTTTGCTTAACACTGCTGATGATGAAATTTGGACAAAACTTAACATAATTTTCCTTGTAAAATGAAATCTTTCTGAAATTCATTTAATTCCGTCTGAATCAAACTCTTGTCTAAAACTTCTGCTTCACTGTTGAGTTTTTCATTCATTTGTAAGGCAGATTCATTAACTATCAGCTGTGCAATGTGTTGTCACTGGGAGTCATGATATCTTAACAATGAATGTGCAGGGAAGCCTGCCACTGAATTGAGAGCAAAGCATTAATTTCTTATTTTCTATAACCATTTTTCTGAGTCTTGGATCAGACAAAATGACCCAGAATCAAAACAGCAATCAAGTGTTTGGAAACACAAGAGCTCACTTTCACCAAAGGAATTGTGCACAGCTCCTTTGTCAGGATAAGTGATGCAGATTGTTTTTTGACTTGCAAGGTACGATTCTTAAGCACTGGTGTTTTGTGGAACACAGTTCAGAAAACAGTATTTTTCACTTCAAGACAATGCAAAGCCACATTTTGGACAATGGTAATATCTGTGTTAGCGAACTTTAGTGGAACGCCTGCAAAATGCCCGCCCTACTGTCCAAACCTCACCTACTGTGATTTCTATGTTTTTCCAACACTGTAATATGAGATGTAAGGGTAGAAATTGGGCTCTGACAGTGAGGTAAAGCAGGTCACTGCTAAAACCCAACACAAGGTGCAGAAAATGGCCTGCTGCACATGTTTGAAAATTGATTGGTGCCCTGCAAAGAAATATATAGCTTGTGAAGTGTGATCTTTGAGAGGAAACTGTGCCAAAGCCTCAGGATGCCTTAAATAAAGAAAGATGTGAATAGTCTCACTGCTTGTTACCCACCCCTCATATATCAGTATCAGAGAAAGTGTCCTGCTTGTCATAAGTACCCAAGAAATACATAAGGAAGCCAGAGGACATGTCTCTTATTCCATCACGGAACAATTTGTAAATCTGGGTTGAGGGTATGAAATTTGAACATGTTTCCAGCTTTAGATTTGTGGAGGTATCTTCCACATATTTTTTGAAAATGTTAATCTATATGTACCGGATTAACATTAAGTGCAAAATTATTCAAAACTCAATTTGGCATAATATTTTTAGGGTAAGTTTAACATTCTTTCTTCAGCATTGTTTACATTTTATATAAGGTGAAATTTATATTTGTGGTGATAGGAACATCAGTCATTTTACTCATTGGTTTTAATGTTTGTTAATCACTGATGTTTTTGTTATTAGCAAATGGACCATATATCTCCACAATTTGGTTTCTCCATCTCCCCCCCCCCTCCTCTCTTGCTCTACCTTCCATTGTTTTGAGATATAATCTTAACTCATGATTTATGTTGGTCTATTTTAGGTGTCTGACACAAGCCTTTCTTTTTGCAGGGGCGCATATCGGTACAGTGATGTAGTGCAGAGTGCCAGCCCTGAACTGGTATCTACTGTTCACCAGATACAGTCACAGATTCAGTCAGATGATGGCTTCAATTTGCAGTTTACATCAGTGAGTAAAATTTTACATAAGTGCTTTGTAGCATCTGATAGCAGCATGTAGCATGTTCCATCATCATATCATATTTGTTTCTGTGTTGTGGCAACATTCTTATGTAGTTTGGGACAACTTGCTCCCTTAGGGTGTGACAAGAGGGCAGTGTTGTGTTTAACAGTGTTGCCAGTTGCTAAGATTATATACCATCAGTGGTAGATGAATGCAGTATGTGTATGGAGCAGTTATGGAGTGATACTGAGAGGGAGAAACTAAAGTACTGAGAGATGTAAGTATCCCATTGTCACTTTTTCCACCACAAATTCCACTAATATTTTAACTGCTTCAGTTGTCTAATGTTTAGCTTACTGCCGTAGTGTTGAACGGTCCTGTGTTCAGTCCCAACTGTTGCTGCTGATATTACAAATACATGAAAGTAATAAATTGTCAGTGTAAAAACAGTTATTTGGAGACAGAAATAGAGTCAAATATACTTTACACCATATCTGCTGAACCTATTATATGGTGCAGTCAACTTTGACAAATTTTGGTCTGCATGTAGACCACATTAAATTGAACATTTGAAATGAAGAGTGATTTGTATTTGTACAATTATGTGTATAATTTTACATGTTTATTTTTCTATATGTCATATGAAGTAAAAATATGGTGATAATAACAGGGAAAAATGTATATGATAAGGAATTCATAAACTAGGTTGGGGTGTTATTACTTTTAGCCACTTTTTACAAAATGATTGAGTATTGTAATATATGTCTCCACGAATAATACCTCATAAGTTTCAAAATTGCTTCAGCATTCAGTCTTGGCTTTGCCAGGAAAAGGGTTAAAAGACATTTTTTTCATTCCAAATGTCTTCACAGTCAACATAATGCTCTGTACAAGCAACATGTTGCCCGTGACCTGTCGGTTGAATGGGATTGCTTTAGACAATGTAAAGTTTACAACATAATCTGGTATCTTCAGCCTGGAAAAATAAGGAGAGTAAGTCAAGAAATTTCTAGCTTCTCTTTCACAGTGCCTAATTAAAATAAGTATTTATTGAGGTATTTAATACTGAATCTGAAAGTTAAGTGAGTAAGTCTCATGCTTCATATTCAGGAGGTTCCAGGTTCAAGTCTCAGTTCAGAGACCAAGAGTTTATTTTGGATTTTCTAAGCCCACCCAGACAGAAATTTTTTTTTTTAAAATTAGGACACATCTGCTTCATTGTACATTCTTTTCAATTTGTTGTTCCCTAATTATCCTGTCATTTAACGGTGAATAATCTGAAATATTAACAGCATTGTCAAATAAACTATATAACTAAATAAACAACATATAATTAAAAGAGTCTTAGTTACATACATTTAACCATAAAAATAATTCTGGTACAGATGGTCATGAGTTATGGACACTTCATGTATTTGGTTGATGGTTACAAATACACTTGTTTTCCAGGGAACAACTGGACAACCTAAAGCTGCACTGCTCAGTCATCACAACACTGTGAACAACATGCTGAGTTTTGGAAGGAGGTTAGAGTTGTCTGAAGAGGTGAGACATTATCACAGTGCCAGTACAATCATGTTCTGGTATCTGTGGCTACAGTTGAGGGGTTATGCATCTATGTTGGGAATAAGTATAGGTAGGGAAGTAGGTGAGTCAATCCATTATAAGGTATAACAAGACAGACCATGTCAGTATAATGTAAATTTGAGGTACAATTGTGCAATCATTGTTGCAGTGAAAAATCTGTAAGTATTACATATTCTGAGTGTGTACTTACTGCCTTAGCTATCCAGCATGTAATTCACATGCACTATATTATCCTCTGTGACCTGCCTGGCTCTACAGAATATTTCCACATTAGCTCATAAATGACATGATTTAAAAAAAAAAAAAAGCTGTGGATCGTAGAGTGTGTGTTTTGATTTTCTCTGCAACTATTGTATGAAACATTTCTCATTCTAAGAAGATTTGAGCCAGATAAAATTAAAAATTTATTTTGGTCTTCACATAAAGTACTTGTTATTTTTGTCTGATTTTAATTAAGCTTGAATTTTTCACAACAGATTTTTGAAAAATGCCCAAATATCAAATTTCATGCAAATCCATCCAATAGAAGCTGAGTTGTTCCAGTCCGATGGATGCACAGATGGACAGTCAGAAATGACAAACCTAGTAGTTGCTTGTCACAATTTTGCAAATGCATGTAAAATTATATCTGCTCTTAATTCAGAAAAAAGTTGAGCTGAATCTTGTATTGTTCCTAATTAAGGTAGGATATGTATTTTGCACCAATAACCAGTCTACCTGAGTTTGTGGGTTCAAACCTGGCCAAAGCCGTCAGGATTTTTCAGGGCGAAAAAATCCTCAGCACACCTTCCTTCAGAGGGGAAGTAAAACCGTCGGTCCCATATCGTAGATTTGCGGCATGTAAAAGATCCCTAAATGGCGTGGAAGTCATCATTTAGACAAAATTACCGGAACTTTCTCGCCCACACAGTTCAACCTTTCGCTGCTAGGATCTCTCGCGTCAGTATGGGCGTGGAGGCACCTGGCGGCGAAATTGGGAACATCTAAAAAGAGGGAGGATAGGGTAGTACAATAAGCCTTAAAGGCTGTGGTACATCCATGGCATTAGCTATGGGCCCTAATGACGAAGAAGAAGAAAAGGTGTGAAGGCCAGTACAGTGAAGTTATGTGTAATGTGTCTGGAAAGATATATACTCCATTGCACTATTTTGCTCCTCCAGATTAATTGATCATAGCCTTGGGTCTTCTGTCAGCAGTTGGTAACTATAGAATTTTTCTGTTGTCGTGGAAGTTGAAGATTCCTCATCAACATGACAAGACCCTTCCTGTTGACTTACTTCTCAGTTCAGTTTATGACCTGCTGATTGACGTTCCACTGTAATAATATCTTCCTACCTACATCCATATTTTCCAAATGATCACCTCTCTTCAGATCTTCACAACATTCAAAATAATTTATTGCAGATCTGCTCTCAGAATAAATGAAAATGTAGTAAATGTTGCCACTGTCTGTATAGGCACACCGTGTCTGCCTTCATGTGCCATTCTTCCACTGTTTTGGCAATGTACTGGGGATAACTGCATCCCTCGTACATGGCACAACAATTGTCCTTCCTGGTGCCAGCTTTAAGGCTGAGGAATCCATCAAAGCAGTGCAGCAGGAAAGGTGCGTCCTTCGTTATATTATGCAGCATTCTTCAGATATGTGTCTGCTGAATCAGTGACTATATCTGTGGGTGTAACTCAGACTTCTAAATGGGTTAGCATGACACATACCGCTTGCCTTGTTTAAACATGCAGTCTTAGGGTGTATGAAGCATTACTTCTGTATACTTATTACTTCTTTGTGTATCAATTTATTTGAACAGAATTTGTAACCTCCGTGAATTAAGTAGAAATTGAGAGGTGTACTCTGCCATCAGAGAGTTAAGGAATGTTCACAAACTGACACTTCTAGTGCATTCACTGTGTTATTGTTCTAGATTTTAAATTGTCAATGATATGAAGAAAAACACGAAAGTGTGAGTATTTTGATTATGACTTTTCACATTTCACACAGCTCATATTTTAAGATGTCTACATTTCATAGCAGGTTTACAGTTGATCACAATCAGTATTTTATGGGCATCAAGCTGTTGTGAATGGGGATATTTACAGTCAAACATTGTGGTAAAGTAGTAACTAAATGTGTCCAAAAAAATATTAAAAGAAGTGTTAGACTCGTTGGATGCAGACACCTCATCCCAGTTTTCTTTTTTAAGTAAGTGCTGAAATTCTTCAATATTTTTATCCATAAAATACCTTTTGCATGTAGTTATTGGACCATGTAGTAAATTTTTTGATTTTATATATAAAAGTTAAGCTAGATGGTCAGAATAACCCACATCCTGATTCACTGCAAACATCTCATTAGTCATGTTATTACTATTATTACATAAATTAAAGATATAGAATGATTAGAAATCCTCGTTGGGGACTTCACTATATTTATTAGATTATTCATGAGTAATAAATTTTGAAGATCTAGCAGTTTGCAGCTGTATTGTAAAAAATTAACATTCAGATCACCACAAAGAATTAAACGTTTTCCTTTCGAAGGAACTTTAAGGAATAATAACTAGTCTATGTAAAAATTCATAAAAATCACTATCTGGTGATCTATAAATGCAGGCCAAGATGATATCAATGTCAGACAGTTCAACTGCAGATAATTCAAAAACGTTTTCAATTCCCAATTCCCTAAGATAGTTAACTTCCTTTGTTTCAATGGTATTTCTTGTAAATATACATGATTCTCCTGGTCCACTGTGATTTCTACTAAAATTACTAACCAATCTAAAATAATCAATATTTAAGTAATTCATTTGGATTTCTGATAACCAGTGTTCAGTAAAACATAAAATATTTACATTTAAATTTTCAGCGGTTAGCATTATGGCTATATCCAATAACTTGTCATTTAAGCTTTGGGCATTATGATGTAGTAATCTTATTTCATATTCATTAGAATTCATAACACAGCCTGTTTCAATATAAAGATCATGTAGTTATATCATGTAAGCATTGATCTGGCTCAGGGTAGGGACAGGTGGTGGGCTCTTGCAAAAATGGTGATGAACCTTCAGTTTCCAAATAATGCGAAGAATTTCTTGACTAGCTGCGAACCAGTTCAGCTCTCAAGAAGGATTTGCTGCATGGTGGAAGTTAGTAATGTCATATAGCAATTAAGTACTGAGATGTACGTAACTCTTAGTGCATCCAGCACATTAATATGAATATGTTGTATTAGTGAAAAGTATCTATGTGTGATAGCTTTACGTGGCATAAAACTAGTTACCTCATTTCTCGTGTGCAGGTGTACAATCATGTATGGAACACCCACAATGTTTGTGGATGTGCTAACTGTAGCAAAGAAGACTAACAACTTGAACACGGAGACCCTGGAGATCTGTGTAGGTGCAGGTGCCCCATTTTCAAAGGAGCTTATTGAGGAAATCCAGCACACTTTCAAACTCAAGAGATTCTGTGTAAGAAGCATTTTCCTGTGTACAAATTATTTGTAACGCTCATTTGCCCCAGTTTTTGGGGCTGTTTTGTTCCACCTGGATTATAACAAAATAGTCTACATCAGGAGTTCTCTGACTTTATTTGCTGGCTTATCACTAAATGAAATTTAATATTTTTAATATACCTACAGTATTTTGTATGTACATAAAATAGTGTAAATTCTCCTGATAAATGCAGACATTACTTTTAAAGGAAAAAGAGTTCAGTTTGAAAGCTTTAAAATGCAGAACTTGGAAAGACTAGTTGACAGCAGGAATGAGTCATACAGTGATTCCAGCAGGGAAGCATACTAGCAGATATGTGACTTATGTTATTTACTTTTAGGGATTTCAGCCTTTTTTATATTTTAATTTTTTAGTAAGGCCATGTACCAGTAAACCGTGATAGGTGTACCAGAAGTGGAACATGTAACACAGTTTGAGAAGCCTGGTCAAAACCAGGGCTGGCCAAATTTAATCAACTGGAGTGCCACACAATTCGTTCAGAAATTGTCTGAGGGTCACAAACACACACACACACACACACACATGCACACGCATGTGTGCATATGTGTGTGTGTATGCACATGTACACACATGTGTGGTTCTCTCTCTCTCTCTCTCTCTCTCTCTCTCTCTCTCTCTCTAAAACGGCCTGCCTTTTACGTCCTCATATGAACTACTGTTACAGGCCACCTACTTCTGAGCTGGAAAAATGATTGGTGTTGTACTGCAATCAGTTGTTCACAAATTGTCTTTTAACAGTTCATTTTCCACAGTAAGATTAATACCATTTTCAGCTTCTGAGATTCCTTTGAAAAAACTGGCTGTTGACCACTAACCTTCTAACTGTTACAGTTAATTGCTCCAAAAATGCCCCTCCAGGTTATTTTGCCTTGAAGTGTGTGATATAAATGCCTGTCACAATTGTACCTTTCAAGGTGTGTGCCATGGATCAGGCAGATAGTTACCAGTCTCTCAGTGTAGAAGCCTGGTTGCAATCCCAGGCCATTCCATGTGGGATTTTTGTGGACAAAGTGGTACTGGTGCCAGATTTTTTTCTCTGAGTACCTAAGTTTTCCCTGGTCAGGATTATTCCACCAGTGCTCCAGACTCATTCATTCAACTATCATGAACACTATGTAATCTTATCAGTTGTAAGGTTTGTTAAATATTGCATTAACATACATTATAATCTGACATCGCTGCCACCATCTGTATGCAAATTAAGTGAAATGTATTTTGTTTGATGTAATCGGAATCCACCTTTCTTGGGAAACTTCCGTTCTATTGGCCACTTTCCCTTTTTGTTTAGTAGCCATACTGAATTAAAATTTAATATTGTTAAAAACACTACACTGTTGGTCAAAACACCACACACCAGTCATGAACAACAACAGATCAACAGCCCTGCTACTTCACCACATGCATGTTTATGTGTAGCAATCACAGTCTTTGTAGCAACTGTAAAATGTTTTTAGTACCAATGAACCTTCCTTATTGACATTAAGCCACTTTGTGTCATTTTTGTTTGGAAATCTGTTATTTTTATTAGTTATATACTTGTGTTTAAATGTTTAGCTTAGTCAGTATGGTTCTTTTTATCATACAGGGTGATAAAATATAGTAACTGTGTACAGTTGTGGGTTATGACCACTTATTGTATGGACTTGTCTACACTTCGAGCATGAAGAAACTGCCTGATTTATCTTACTCTCTTTTTCATTCTTGCTTTTCACAAGGAATAACCACATATTGTTTTCAGTACGGTGATATGTGCAGAGTTGAAGTTGATCAGTACTGATATCATCTGTGACACCGTGGAGTGCACTTGGCCATTCCACTTTTATAGTCTTTTCTTATCACAGTCAACATGCTTTATCTCATATTTGTTGATAGATTTGTTTGTGCCAAATTCCCTTTTTCAAAACAGTTATACTTGATCATTTTACTTGCTTTGTTAACACATCTGTGATGTACCATTTTCTAGTCTCATGGGGATTTCGTTTTTTGTTTCACAGTAATAACAGAACAGCACTCCCAGGATTCACATTTATTGCAGTGGATCCTATACTCTGGTTAAGGGGCTGCATGTAGTTTTTCACCTGTTCACAAAAGTCCTCTCAACGTCCTACAGAACAACTGCTTTCTCCCCCCACTTCAGTTCATTTAAGGTTGACCACTTTTTTACATGTTCACAAAGTTGTAGAGGTGCACAGACTATCCGGAAACACTGCAAATTGCTTGTTGCACATTTCTAGTCTGAATTTTTATATTTATTATTCCTAGGACTTCATTGCTACTTCATGTTATGGATTATCTGAATTGTGAAATATGGACATTTGGAAGCATATAAGGTTGTATCTTCTCAGACTGAGATTAATAATTATGTCAAATATATGGTATTTTGAATTATCCTATATCAGATTCATGACATTGTACTGTATATTGTAAAGTGACAGACAGTGTTGTTACAGGTTGCATATGGGATGACAGAGACTAGCCCATTATCCTTCATGTCAGTGCCAGGTGTCAGTCCTGAGATGCAAGTATCTACTGTGGGTAGTATCTTTGACCATGTAGAGGTGAATATATTTTTTTATAATATTAAAGGTTTATTAAAATTGCATTACGCTATATATTTATTTATTTGTAAGCTTTCATTTGTCATGCTTAAGTTATCATCATCAATATGCTTAGGTATTACCATGAATTAGTTGCCCATATGTAAGTTTTAGAATAGGTGCCTGTTAACTCCGGCCTGGTTCTGTGTGCCACAAGCAATGATTATTCCTCTGTTTCACGTGCCATGTGGAGGTGAGGGACAAGAGGCATTTGGATGTGCTTCATTTGGATTGCATGTGTCAGGTTGTGGTATTTTTTATGTATAATGTAACAATGTGTAGGAACACTTGTTGCCTTGACCTGTTAGTCTGCTTTCTGTGTGTCCATTCGGCTGTGACCAATGATCAGATGTATGCATGGATATGGATGTTTCCTGGTAGGGTATTTTAGAATCAGTGTCATATTCACTGCTACATTACTAGAAGACTTCAATGAAACTGTCTGTATACCAGCATCTAATAAAATGTTCACTTATTTGGAAAATATTTCCAGTAAACTAGAGAATTTTTCAAGGGACAACTGCTTCATATTGCATATATTTTCTTCAAGTGATCTTTAAATAAATTAAATAACAATAAAGTTACTTGTGCTACATTTATATTGCATCAGCTGTGATATGTGAGGAAGGATTTATGTACTTTTTCAGCACTATAAAATTGGTACATTACATTTTAATGATTGGATTCTTTATCACAGTGGCATGTCACAGCATCAGGTTACAGATAAAGATGGCCTTCAGGTAAGAATACTGAATAAGCCTTATAGTAAGCCAGCAATTGGTAATTTTCTAGCTTGGCTAGCTTCATTCCATAAAATGCAGTGTATTTCTTGATTAGTGTAGGAATTGTTAACTTCTCAGGGAGGACTGCTCCATGGAGTTGGTTGGTCGGTTGGTACATCTGCTCCTCAGTCGGTTCGTTAATTAGTTACTTAGTTCTGATGCTGATTGGTGTATTGTACTTACGTGCTATAACTAAAAGGATGTGTTTTTAGTGGTGTGTGTCTTGCAGAGACTTCTGAAAAAGCTGTGTTGCCTGTCAATGTGCATTGCTACATTGCAGCACAGTAACTGGAAGGAGAAGACTTATAGAACATAATTCACATTACAAGACCTTTCATTGTGAAAGTAAGCTAGACTGGTTTTTAGAATTATGATTGTGATTACAGGCCAAAGTTGTAGATGCCAATGGGAAGATGGTGCCATTTGGAACACCTGGAGAACTCTGGATCCGAGGCTATCTAAACATGTTGTGTTACTGGGATGATAGTGGCAAGACAAAGGAGATTCTTGGCCCTGACCGCTGGTTGAAAACAGGGTGAGTTCTAAACTGACTTTTTCTCATTTCTTCATACTTAAAGTGCATTATTTGCATTCTGATACACTGGCAGTCATAGCAGAGTAATTCCTAACATGATACTGTTTGGATGACCCAAGAACTATCCTGGTTGTTCAAATGATGATAGGCTGTTTTCTGAATGGAGTTTAAAGATGAGGTATCAGCTTGTGGTCAGTCTTTTCATGCTCCAAGGACCAGGGGGCTAATCTGTCTGTAGCTCTCTTAAAACATTTGCAGTAAAAAAGAATTAACTCCATATAAGCCGTATACAGTAAATCCCAGTTGTAAATTTTAGTGGTGAAGTATGGGAAGTGTAAAATACAGGAAATATTGTTCTTAGGGCATATGGTGTGGATGATACAAAACGTGCACAATATTGTGGAAAATGCAGTGTGTGGTAACATGAAGTTGGGTTTTAATATTTCCATCTACTTTACATTAATCAAATCCCAAAATATGTAAACAATGAACATATTTTATTCAGATTATTCTCACCACCATGTTTCGTCTGGTGTTCCGGCCATCTTCAGGGTGATGTTCTTATTACAAGAATACAGTTGTGGTTAACTGTGTCACTGTCACTTCATAATATTAAAATTATATAATTTCGGTTAAAATTTTTTAAATAATATAAATATAGGCTAAGAATGGATAGTTATTAAAATTGTGGGAGTTAAAATTGATTAGCGTTTGCAGAGTGATGACTAAGGCAGCAATATGGCGAGTTGTAATCCAGAATATAGGTGGAGTGTTGTCAGTGCGGTGTGCTAGTCGGAACTGTTGGGGTTTTACTGTATCTGTATGATTTCAGGCCTGGAAGATAGATAAATGTCTAGTGAATATTTAGTAATGTTTACAATTATGCTTTTTTGAGCATGTCTGTATTACAAAAAATACTGCTAGTCTTTCTCTGTGGCACTTGGCTTGTAAACAGATTCTGTTTTGCCAATAACTACATCATCCTCATTGTTAGTAATATTAGTAGTAACTATTGTAAATACAGAGAAATGCATTTTTTATGCAGTGGTGGAAGGCATTTTAAGTTACGGTTGGGGAAATTTGGACGGTTAAAGAATAATCTGTTACATACAGAAATTGATTTCTGGAGAAGAGCTCCAAGGACCTCCAGAGTACTAAAAGTAAGAAACAAAATTATCAGAGAAAAAATTGGGGTAATACAAACAATTTTGGAAATAATGGAAAACAGTGCATTGAAATGGTATGGACATGTAGTATGCATGGAGGATAAGAGATGGCCGAAACAAATAATAACTTTATCACCAAGAAGAATACAACTATCATGACCTGAAGTGGGATATGGAAGTGGAGAGGGTTATGAAGCAGAGTAACCAGTGGACCACTGGAAAACTGGTTGATTGATTGATTGATTGATTGATTGACAGACAAAAAGATAGAAAGACAGACAGATGGATGGATGGATGGATGGAACTGTTGTTGCTGTCCCTGTATATAAAAAGTACTGGCTGCATTTAATTCCTAATTTAATATGTTGAGGATGAGCAAAATTTATTGTACCCAAAATCTTTGGTCTACTCCCAATACTTGTGATCGTACATGTCACCTAGTAGACATGTATTCACACTTTATTATACCAACAGAACTTATGCTGGTGGCAGTAATTACAGGTATATTATAGACAGATGGTGTGTGCAAGAATGTGATTTTACTAAAGTATCTGAAGGGAATGATTTAGAAGCACACATCTGTATGTAGACTGTCCTTCCTGTTAGATGATTTATTTGATGTAACTTATATGGAATGCCAGATTGTCATGGTTCTTGTGTACTGGTATGAAAGGTCCAGCTAGTTGGCACAGAATTGATTTCAGGGACCAATTTGTGCTGCAAGAAAATGGGTTTGGGCAAGTGGTGGGGCGTATCAAGGACATGATTATTCGGGGAGGAGAGAACATCTTCCCAAAGGAGATCGAGCAGGTCCTGGAACAGCACTCAGAAATACTTGAAGCACAGGTAACAGGATATGTGTGTGGTGATAATGAACATTCTCCATATATTTGTGGTTTGTACTCATGTACCATACTCATGTGAGTGGGCCAGTTAGCTCAGTTGGTATAGCGACTGACTACGGGCTGGAAGGTCCGGGATTGAATCCCAGTGGGGACGAGATTTTCCGCCCGTCCAGACCGGGCCTGGGGCCCACCCAGCCTCCTGTAAAATGGGTACCAGGTCTTTCCCGGGGGTAAAGTGCGGCTGGGACGTACTGCTGACCACTCACCCCTTCTAGTGCCACAGTCATGGAAGAGTAGAGCTATATCTCTGCCCACCCTCTGGGCCACACCGGGCCTGTAACAGGATCACTTTACCTTCTTTACCATTCTCATGTGTGTGAATTCAGAAAAAGATGTGGTGAAGAAACTGGTTGAAGTTTATGATAAACATAATTTGGTGAATTAGGTACATTTATTACACAAGTATCAAGAATAAAGTGACAAAAGCCATGCACTATCATAGTAACAGTGTTGCCAAGTGAAGAAGAGAGGTCCATAACGCAACACCAACGTAACTTTAATGAGAAATTCAAATTTTATCTTAAAATTACATTCTTTGAGAAACTAGTGAAGAAATGGGAGCATGTGGTGGCACAGTTGGTTGAGGCACTGCGCTACAGGCTGGAAGGTTGCGGGTTTGATTCCCGATGGTGTCATTGGAATTTTTCATTGACATAATCCTGTCGGCTGCACTATGGCACTGGGGTTGACTCAGCCTCTAACAGAAATGAGCACCAGGAATACTTACTGGAAAGTAAAGGCATCCGGTGCATATGGCTGACAACCTTACCACCTTCATGTGCTTTCTTGAAATCTGGGAGCCTCAACTTCTGGAACCCTCAGGGCCTCCCCAAGCCTGTAATGGGATTGCTTTACGTTTACCTTTTACTAGTGAAGAAATAAAGACATAGCATAAGGGCTAAAGAAGTTCATGAAACTAAACAATTGTTTTAATGGGGACAGGTTTCGCTGCGTTACACAAAAGTTTGTTGTTACCAATATGTGCCGTAACAAACTGCAGCGTGTTCAACTTATAGCAGAACTCACTTATAGAATTTTGCTCACAGAATCTACTGGAGTAATTAGTATTATATAACATACCGAATGTTATTGAAAATTGTTTGAAGATTGTTCCTACAAATTTTCAATGCTGTGTGCTTGATGATATCTGTAAGTTTGTCATCACAGGTGTGAGTAACATGGCATCACAGCAGGTGACCAAGTGGGCCACAAAGGACAATTAGTTTTTGGTCCTCAACAGTGTTTTGTAATGCAGCCACTGAATTATTTTTTGTATGGGCTGTTGCAGCTTCTCCTAATCATATAAACTGCCAAAAAATGATGCAAGAACTTGCTTAGTGTTCCTTTCTGAGTTAATTGTGTTTGAAAAGATGATGGGTGTGGTTATTCTCATAGTACTGATTTCACACTAAACTCCAACTTCAGTGTCATATAATGGCACCTCATATATTTGTCTGGGCATATAGACAAAGAGTATGTTATTTTGAGTATTTTTATGGCTGTTTAAATCAAACCATACCTCATTTGCAAACTAAGTTAGCAGTGGATCAACTTGACCAGTACTTACTGCCTCAAAATACCATGTAAGAAACTGTACTCTTGTAACCAAGATTTTCATTGAAATGATTTCAAGTGTGCTTACGTTACATAATGTTTCTCCTAAACAACACCCTATTCACACTTTTATTCACAAGTTGATATATTGTTGAGTTCATGGAAATGAATCACTGGGAAGTTAGCTTCTAAATTTGCTACAACTCTTTTTATAACGTTTATTCATATTCACGAAGCAGAACAACACTCTACATCTGCTACATGTAGACTAAGAAAACGGACTGTGCACAAGTGCAACCAGCTTTCTGGATGACATATTTTAACCAGACACACTGGGATCAAACTATAGGAGACGAATTATAGCATTCCCAAAAAAGCGAGCTGATAACTTGATTCCACTTTCTGATGAACTCCCTGTATTTTTCTATAAGACATAATGAACAGTATTTTTTTTTTACACTAAAAATTATGTTTTACTGGCATTCATTGTACTGAGATTTTAGTGTGTGTGTACATGTGTGTGCGTGTGCGTGTGTGATTTACGTGTTTTACAAATAAAAATTACCCATAGCCCATTGACAGCAGGAGAAGGAAGCCACAGAATATTGTAATTGTACTACTGCTGTTGGGCAGGTGGTTGGAGTTCCTGATGCTCGGATGGGAGAGGAAGTGTGTGCATGCATCCGACTAGTGGATGGTGCACAACTGACAGCTGATCAAGTAAAACAGTATTGCAAAGGGAAGGTATGTTTTGTTGCTGAAATTTGAGGTTAGAAAGAATATGGAGAAATGAGGCAGATTATTGCAAATGTTGGCAACCAGCTGCCTACCAGACGTTATGGTGTCATAACCAGGAAATGGCAGTCGTAATTACTGTGTGTTATTGTTCTTCAATAGTGCAACAGCCAGCATTGGGCCCTAGCCTTATCAGTAGTTTGCCTCCAGATATCCCAACCCCTTCCTTGTCTCCTCCATCCTCTTATATTCAGCAGCAGTGAGGGTCCCCCCACCTGATGTCATTCCATCCAGTACTTTTTCAGTATTCTAGAATTGATCTTATCCAAGGCTTCTCTTGAATCTTCTCAACAATTCTCTTTTTACAGATGTTAGCCCCACATCCAACCTTCCTCCTTTTCCTGGACCTGGGACCAACTAGTAATCAACACCTAGGTGGAGTTAGTATGTGTTATTAATCAGATATTTCATTGTCATGTTGTACTGTAAATTGATATTACATGTTGCGGTCTGTCGATACAACTTTATTACATGTAAGGTTTTTTTACATTACATCCATCCCTCACATTGTGACATGATTGTATCACCTTCAGGCTGTCATGTGGGCAACTTTACAATGAAGTGGGCTTTTCTTATACACTGGGATTATGCACCCTTTGGATGACAGCTGTTTTATAAGTAACCCTGGTTCAATGCATAGTAATTTCCTCAGGTGTCAGCTTGGAGATAACACATGTTTGAAATTTGTGTCTGTATACGGAAACATACTGTAGTGTTGTTTATTACCCTTTCTGGACGAGCTTATTCCATTTGCGTTTATTGTCATGGAGATCTGTCCTTATTACTTCCTCACATTTATGTTGCTGTTCTCTGTCTTGGTGTGTTTCATGTGTTACTATGAGAAAAGAAATTATTTGTGGAAAATTGTATTTCTGTTTGTCTGTTAGAAGAATTGTAGTGTGATTAAATACTACGTATGTAGAAAATTAAAAAATTCTATCTGCACATGACAATATTTTGAGGGAAACAAACAGAAACTCTTTGTTGACAAAAAGGCTGTGTTAACACGTTCAAATATGGCCATATTCATTTGATATTGCTACTGTAATTGCTCTATACATGCCATGGGAGAAGTGAAGGGAAGTTTTTGTTATCCTGATTGGCAGCGAGTTGCTCCATCATGAGAGCCCAATCAAAGATATGGAATAACAGTGATTTTGTTATGCCCTGTACCATTAACAATTAATACATTTTCAGAGTATAAAGAAGCATTATGTACAAAGATGTATTGATTTTTTTGTTCCAGAATAGCTAGGAAGTAATTATGTACAATTATGTGCTCTTTTTACAAAACGGGGTTATTTTAAAGTCATGTTGGTTCTTCTCATTGTTTGCAGATTGCGCACTTCAAAATTCCACGTCATGTTTGCTTTATGATGGATTTCCCTAAGACTGTGTCTGGAAAAATCCAGAAGTTTCAACTTCGGAAAATGGTTTTGGAAGAGGGAACTCTTGAGACAGGATGAACAGACCTTGAAACTCACATGATGGGATTTGTTAAGTCTAAGACAGTGTGAACCTTAGAAAGCACAGCCACTGTGGTGGCTGATTTGTTTCCAGTTATGTTATGTCTGTATCATGCTTTATCATACATACTGTATATCTGGACAGAAGTAGAATAATGATCATTAACCCTTAGCGTACCGTATTAAATCCCATCTGTAAATCCCAGCTCGCTGAATTATTCTGCAGGGTATTTAAATTTTGTGCATGCTTTTTGAAAAACTTGAATATTTCGAGAACTAAGCAAGATAAATTTGTGAAACAAAAAGCAATTTGTGGGGAAGGAATCAGACATTGCTCAGGATGCCTTAAAAATGCTGTAATATCCTTATTGTATATTGGAGAACATACGTTTCTAAAAAAGTTGTAAATACCCGTGTTCTTTTATTTACATTGTGGTCGAGGCTCCAACCATTTGCACGGAGAATGAAAGAAAATATGTCTTATAAGTCGTTTTTTGTTTGGTAATCTTCAAAACAACTTTGGTCCACACAAAGCGCCCTGTCACACTTGACACTTGAATAGCACGGTTCGTGTCACGCCCCTCGCTGAACACGAATGACAACACCGCTGCTTAGAATTGCTGCCAGACCAGTGCTTATTGTGATGTGTGTCCAGTCTTCCGATGTTAGTAGAAGCTGGGGCTGGTCTTCCCACAGGCATGGATTGTCGTGGCTCATGCCCAGACCGTGCCAGCATCTCTCTGATAAGGGTGAGAAGAAAATCTCTGTGAGAAATTTTCTTCCCACCACATGAAGATAAAAGGATGTAACTGTTGACAGTGGCCAGATCTAACAGGTGGAAAAAGAGCTTTTTTGTCCACTTCCATGCTCGGCGGCTGGCCGTGTAGCTATTGGCCAACCTATCCGAATTGTCAACATGCCCCATGTGACGGTTATAATCCGCCACAGTTGCCGGCTTTATCGCATTCCCGTGTTCATCGTGATAATTGCCTTCTCTGGGTGGGTCGTGAATGTTTGTCAGGAGGCACACGTCTCTCTTGTCCTTCCATGTCACAGCCGTCAAGTCACCCCTGGTCCTTACTCAAATGTCACCACGTTTCAGTCTCAGTGTCTTGGGTTTGAGGTCCTTAGGCATGCCCTTTCTATGTAGCCTAACCGTCTTCTGTGCCAAGTCGTCATATAGGTCAGAGGAGGAAAAAAAAGTTGTCCATGTACAGTTTATGGCCACATCCTTCTACACCCCTTGTCAGATTAGTCACTGTAGCATGGGTAGCTGTCAGGTGTTGTGCCGCCCTTTGTCTGTCTTTACCGAGGTAAACATTCATGTCACATGTATATCCAGTAGAGTCGCATAGTTTGAACATTTTGATGCCGAAACGTTTGCGTTTTTTGGGATGTACTGCTTGAAAACTATTCTTCCCTTCATCTCCTGCCAAATATTCAGAAGGGTTATAAAATTTTGAAAAGTTTATCCTTATAATTTCAAACACGTCTTGTATTTTCCACAGTCTGTCATCCGTTCTGTTAACTCCATTCCTATTATTGTCCGTGAAATGTAGAAAGCATAGTATGTGATAGTACCTAGCACGTGCCATTGTTTGTCCATAGAATGGAGTGCGAAGCTGTTCCATTTTCGTCCAGTAGTCCTCCAGTCTGCCTTGAACTGTATGTCCCATCTGTAATGTCAGCGCCAAAAACGCAAACATTTCTGCTTATGTCACCTCAGGTTCGGGAGAATGTCTGTTGTCAGAATTTTCTAAGAACTGGTGATAGTAGTGATTCGTCTCCACAACCAGCAAAGTAATAATTTCCATGAAGAACAGCAGCAGAACGCTAAATGGAGTGGACTCGCTCGTTACTTGTGCAGCTTCCCTGCTTTTCCCATTGGGAGCCCCAGTAAAGGTGTGAACTACACGCCTTCAGGTTTGAGGGGGCAGTGTCCACAGGCAGGGTTGTGGCTGTTGACCTGCCACATTACCAACATCATCCTCATCTTCAGAGCTGCTGGCGGAAAAATTTGGGGTTGGAGGCTCTGATATGGAAGACCGTCGCGAAGGTGGGCGTGGCTCATCGTCCTCTGTGTCCTCAGAAACGTATTATTTCTCCTTGTCGCTGTCTGAATCCATTACGATTTCTCATATTTGATTCTGAGACAGCAGACGAGCCCATTTCACATGAGAAATCGCACTTTCCATTGCCGAAACTATAGTGCCACTGCTGGGTGGTACAAAAAACTCTCAACTGACATATGTCACAACTTCTGCAAGGGAGTTGGGGAAAATGCTATTTCCCCTACCTACCAACACTTACCAAGCTGCTACCCAGCTGCCTGTTACTAAAATAGCATAGTTTTATGACCCAACATTCAATTCCACTAACTAAATGCAAGGCTGAACTAACTGCGCAATACGCTTTCAAGACTTATGACACTTATGCATTCATGGCTAATTTGGGTAACCTAGGTAGCTGGCAAAGTGTTTACACACAACTGTGACACCAAAAACCACTCTGCATTGATTCAGTGTTGAAACAT
>Ga0123357_10001562_pt1 | contig 24424 bp, 14 predicted proteins | sample TergutEmb28metaG_FD_89873 | JGI IMG/M metagenome (GOLD analysis project Ga0123357, IMG submission 89873) | Embiratermes neotenicus P4 segment gut microbial communities from Petit-Saut dam, French Guiana - Emb289 P4 | ecosystem: Host-associated > Arthropoda: Insects > Digestive system > Gut ...
CAACCAATTAGTCGCAGGCTCCTGAAGATGGTCGTATTAACAGCCGAAACATGTTGAGCATTGAATGAACATTGAATAAAATAATAAAATAAGTGGCATCAAGTTGGTTTTCTCTTTACTCAAATTGCAGCTGTATTGTGTATGTCATTCCGAAAGTAATTTTAGTTGAAAAATTTCTCTGACGTTATACGAAGTATGAATTAACTTTAGGAGAATCTTCAGAACTTCTCATCACAAAACACTTTAAGATGCACAATAAAACACAGATAGACCTCGTGTAACAAATACAATATTTGAAAGGTTTATATTCCGATGAATATACTAACCAATGACATAAAAGAAAAATTTAATCTTATACAAGTTCCGTGTAGAAGACTAGTTCTTTACAGCCATTCCAATAACCGCACCGCAGTAAAAAGACAATACCTTAACAATATACGAAATTTTCCTATTTATTTCTCTGAATATGGGCACTGTGGGCCGCAACATGTAGGATGAATGCCATATGTTTATAGAGCAGTGTGCTTTTATTGCAGTGCAGCTGGTGAAATCAACACTGTGGAAACTACAAATTTGTTCCGTCTATCGAAGCGGAATATCTGCAATGTGATTAATATTGAAGCAATATATTGTAGTCCGAAATAAAGATAAAAAGATGTCACAAGTCTGAATGCAGAGTAGAATATATTTTGAAAACACGTTAACTAAAATTCCGTACATATTACATTCCTTATTTATGCCATATAATGACAATCACCTCGGTCAAATGAAAGGAAAGATTTTGAAGCTTTCAAAACAGTCCGCTTAATAAAATTGACTGTCTGGTGTTTAAATGCAGAAGATTAATACCTTAAAATACCTTAAGGGGAGTTCAATTCTAAAATTAGAGCAGAAACCTTCTGAGAAGTTGTGTTCAAATATCAGGTTTGTCTTTAGCAAGAGCCTTTAAATGTTAGTATAGTAGAATCAACAGATGTAAAGAACTAATCATACTTCTAGGATACTACCTGATGCTGTTGGCCTCGCTTGGGTCTGAAACCAATTTACACTATTGCGGGCGCTATTTGAGATGGCACCCGCGTTGAAAGATTTCTGGCCAAGCACTTCCCGTCATACAGTGAAAAACTGTAACACGTAACAGCTTTCCGCGTTTTCCTTTATTCTGAGAGGACTCAACGCCCATCGTCTGAGGATATAAGATAATTCTGTGTAGGAATTCATATATATATATATATATATATATATATATACCATCTACGCCAGAGTATCCCAAGTGGTTTTTGTACCTTCGGGTTTTGCAACCAGATTCAAGTATCACCACTTCGACAGGCTTAAGCTTCGAAGGATTGTAGTTCCTTCGAAATGTCGGGTATTGTTTACCAGTATACACGGCATAAAGACCCAGAACACTTGAGTCTTCAGCACCGCAATCAAAGTCTGCAACATTGCAAATGACGTTCAGTATGCTTTTCTCATATCTCGCAGGCCTCTTCCATCTCCGTCTTGATTTGATAAATCTGCTGCTAGTTTGACTGAAACAGCCAGAGCAGTTGCACTGAACTTCGTAATTTCCTCCAAGACGTCTTGTCAATTTTATGTTTATGGTTCCGTGCATCGCTGATCTATATTAATAATTGTCCAACGAGATGCAACACAAAGCAGTCTATTTTTCTACAAGTTCACTCTACTTGTTTCAGGTGTCAGCCACACCCATCATCAGGAGTACGCAAAACTTTAAATACAGCCTCCGGTACTGGTCATACTTTTTTGTGCAGCTACCTCCTTCCAACGTGACCAAGCTGCACAAAAATATGACCAGTATCGGAGGCTGTAGATACAGTTTTGTGTACTCCTGATGATGGGTGTGGTTGACACCCGAAACTTGTAGAGTGAACTTGCAGAATAATAAATAGACTGCTTTGTTTTGCATCTCGTTGGACAATTGTTAATATAGGTCTTGTCAATATTTCTGCAGTGCTGTACTTGAAAGTGTTACGTTTATATTTTAAGATTAAAATGCCCACATCTGGATCCAAAAGTCTTTCATGATATTGGAATAACAGTACATTTTCTCAGAACTTATTACTCTCAGGGTTTTTAACATTAAGACTTTCTCTACCTTAGGAACTTGAGTTTATCACACGGAAAGAGAAGTGTGATTTGTAAAACATTTCATCCTAAAACGCATCTGAAAGCAATTACAAAGAGAATAATTAATACTTTATTTTTAGTTTTCTTATTTGAATGAAATACGGAAACGTAACAGAACACTAAAGAATTGTGTCAGGAACGCTTGTAAAAATCTTCTGTTAGCAGGTTTTAAGGGATCGTGTATTAGTTTTTTAGTATTAATAAAGTAGCTACAAAGCCCACAAAACCACAGTAGAAAAGGATTTCTTACAGAATGAAATCACTCAGAAGTGAAGACTTGCCGAACTTCTGCGAAAAAGGAAGCCGTCTCTTTCACCACTAGATAATCCAAAGTATCTCTTATATTTACAAGAAGAGAAAAACTCTTCTCTTTACTTGAGTGTCTTTCTTCTTCTGTGTTGAAGCAGGCTGCCATCCATATGGCATCCGAGTGAAGATCCGTTACAGTCAACACTCCCCGTTGACAAAAGTTTTGATTGGCGAGTTTGGTTAGAAATTCGCCATGGGAAACAAAATGGACAAAATACTGCAGTCTGAATCTGGTTCATGTAGGCGCAGAGCAACGAAACGTGTCAGAATTTGCTGAATCTTGAAGTGATTCAGAAATGAGAGAGGGCTGCGTTCGAAACACAAACGGAAGTCGTCACGTGGAAATACGAAAGGCAGTTGCGGCATGAAAATTCCAAGAACAATTGTAGAATGGAATGAAGAACAAGTGTGGTACCATGGAAATACGAACAAGCGTGTAGCATGGAATTACGAAAAACAGTTGTAGCATGGAATTAGGAATGACAATTGTAGTATGGATATATGAAAACAGTCGTCATCTTGGAAGCAGCAACTAAGGACAGTTGTAACTTGGCGATGAACGTGGGAGTTGCAGCACCGGCATTGTCGTGTTTCGAAGTAAAACATTAGATGTTATTAACACTATACCTAAGTAGCTCCTATGTAGGTTAAAGCCGAATTTTTCTTACACGGTCAGACGGTCATACAAGGAATTTTGCACAAAACTGCATACATACATACCAACCCTTCACTGGTGATTTGAAGAAGATTATAAACATTAATTCGGACTACAAATTTTTAATGTAAATTTTTTTACACATTTCCGGTAGCGTAAAACGTTATTTTGTATCTAATAAGATTGGTTTAATTTTGCACCTTAAAACCTTTCTTGGCCATCGGAATTTCCACCTTCAACCAGAAGAAAAGAATTTCTTCCATTTTTAAGTTTCATTTCATTGTAGCAAGTAACAACATGAAGAGAAACACATGAGAAGTGTCCAAACTTTGTATTACTCGATACAAAATTATGAAACATTCTACCTGTTTTCCGGGATCATACGATGTTTTATGAGGATTTTTAGTTGCGTTTGAGACAGTTTTGTATATTATTAATAATTTTGTTATTATTTTTCATCGCTTTTCCATTTATGAGACCGCAAATCTACAGGAAAGCATTATTTTCTACTCATGTTGTTTTCACTGTTCTCAACACTTTCTCACCACGAACACTTACTTTCCTTCAAATCCCTACCTACTCATCATTACCAAATACAGCCAATTCCAGTATTACGCTTGTATCGTTAACGCGATTTGTATATGCTGTCATTGATGAAAAGGAGAATGCTGTTTGTTTAATACGAAATTTCGCATATGCGTGCTGACTATTACACGATTTCAGTGACCAGTGTGAAGACAGGTATTAGGATGACAGGCCAATTTTTTGTGATCTGATCATATTTTTATTAAGCCATTTTCTCTAAAGCGAGGTCTCACACGAAAACAAATATACGTTACAGCTAAATTAATATAACACACTGATCCCCTTCGAAATACAAAATCACTTTATTTTAAAATGCGTAGTTAAATGAAAGAATATTACTGTATTCTTTTGCACATTCGGTTTGAGACGAATCTTTTCTATTCGCTGTGTTCCATTTTTATTTTTAAAGTATTATTAACTAATTTAACAGTGTTTTGTTTATTTTCAAATCTGTATAGCTACTCTGCTTAATTTCATTAACCTCATACATTGAAATGTCTTTACCTTGTTAATTACTGCATTTTCCGTGCATTCGTTTAAAACAGGAATTTTTCTTCAAATATACAAGTACAAATTAATAACAGAAAAAGTAAATTTCTTTCATTTGTTTCCTTGTGTACATAGAATGTAGTAGCGACCGAAACTATGGTTTCAAAATCGTCTTACCCGAAAATCAAATCCACAAAATTACGTGCAGACATTCATACACTTAAAATCATAATCCTCCAGAATCCATGCATGAATTCATATTTACTGATGCATAAAACAACGCAAAGAAGAAACCGGAAAGATGCGAAATGTATAACAGTGATAAAAAGAGTTCTTAAGCCCCTTTTAATATAGACGATTACTACGTATAAAACCACAGACCCGACCGGTATTTTAAATGCCGAACTAATGACATAAATTACAAGTAAATGAATTAATACAGATTATATTCTAGATAGCGTAATGTAAGTACCGGCAAGAGGTTTAATTGTTTCGAATGTTTTCTGATGACGACACTATTTTCTTTTGTTTTCAGTAGGTCTGGCCTTGCCTGTGTGGCAAGAAATATATAGTCTATTATCAAACTCGCCTCTACAATTCATACATTAAAAGAGATTAGTAGTAAATTTTAAGGTAGTACTGGTGATTAGCAATTAAATATTATACATTACAGGGTTGAAAACTTTTGCAGTACGGCTAATTCGTTTAAACAATAGTAATAAATGCATTAAATCCTTCATCTAACAAGAGGATCTGGAAATGTCCAAAATAATCTCGGAGCTAAACCCGGGGTTCACATTGTCACACTCGATTGACACAGCTTCCGAGTGGCTTAGCAGTTACAGTAAGGGGGACTGAATGCCACATTGCAACTGTTCAGGTTAGTTTCGTTTGAAATGTTGGACGTGTTCATTTTCTGTGCTGATGGTAGCCACCTGGCGGCAACACAGAAATTTGATGACCTTAATTTTATGCAGTTAAAGATGCCTGAAAAAAAAACGGAGCCTGCCTTTCTTCACGTAAAAGACGGAGGACTGGTTGTATTTTTATTTCTACGGACACGCTCTTCTGATTAGTACCACCAATTTCTGCCTTTGTTTTGGTACACTTTAGTAGCCAATTGCTTCTTGGGTTGTTTACTTGCATATGCTTTCTCTTATGTAGTTTATTTCCACAGTCAGTTTTCTATTCTGATTCATTATGAAGTCTACCGCTCTTGATGTACTTTACTTCTATATAATCTTATCCCCTTTAGATTTATTTCTGCAGCCATGTGTCCCTCCTTTCGTTTACCTAAATATCCCATACATTACAACCTTGTTTTCTTCCTTATGCATTGTATTCGTCTATGGGTTACTTTCACAACAATTACGAGTACTTGTTGTTTTGTTGTCTGAGACCATTCCTCAAGATTCTGTTTATTTTCACACCGATTTAATTCCACATAGATTCAATGAATTATAAATTATTTTTTTGATCTAAATCTACGTCTGGCTTAATTTTTATCAGGCTAGATATCCCCATTGTGTTGTTAATTAGTAATAGTAATAGTAATAGTAATTGCAACATTTATTGTCTAACACAACGCAATTAATTGTTATTATTAGGATTAAAGGTATATTTTACATTATTACTTCCGGCTACATATTTCGGCTCTATCTATTCAAGCCATCATCAGGCTGAAGTGTTATTTACTTAAGAAGGTGATATATACAATTGGCAATATTGTTGTCGATTGCGAGATATCGCATTACATATTTAAAATGTTGTGATTAAAATAATATGCATTGAAGTAATATAACGTACATTAATATAATTTTGAGTTAATTAAGTATAATGCACCCTTATACAGGCACTAGAAGGGGGTGAGTGGTCAGCGTCATGCCCCGGCCGCTCTTTACCCCGGGAAAGGCCCGGTACGCATTGCACTGGAGGCTGGGTGGATCCCAGGGCCTGTCTGGACAGGTGTGGAAAATCTCGCCTCCACCGGTATTCGATCCCCGGACCGTCCAGCCCGTAGCCAGTCGCTATACCGCCAACGCTACCCGGCCCACAATGCATTATAATTCAATATATTATTAATATATACAGCGTTAAAATGAAGGATATCGGCTTGATGCAGTGGATTGGAGTATTTTATTTTCTATTTATATTACAGTAGCAACTCCTGTGTTGCAGCGGTAGCGTATCTTGCATGTGAAGATAGAGTGTTGGGTCATGGATGTGTGCGTTGGTGTTTTATACTGGTATCAGTAGTGAAGCGTTCATTCAGAGATTGTTGGTTTTGGTATTTGCACGTTTTGGGTGTTAGAAGTTGATACATGTTTTATTTTGTTCTCCTCGAAGAGCGTACTATACTGAGAAGTTTTTCTGTAATTATGTAGAAAATCTCATTCAGAATGCGGGTATAAAATCTTCGTTAATTTGATAGCGTATCTGTTGAGTGATGGGTGTTCCTGGAGCGTAGTTCTTGATATACGTTTTGTTTGCATAGGAGGAGTAACTGTTGAAAATATTTTGTACATTAACCGCTGCACTGATTATTCTACGATTTCACTTAACTTTGTGGACATTAGACGATATATATTTCCATTTTTGTGACCGTATTTATGATCTTGAATGTGGACGTAAGAGTGGAGTATCAGTTCGTCTGCTTGTATGTTGTGTTGTGAAAACACTCAAGACTCTGTTTACTTTCACATCTATTTACTTCTACGTTGATTCACTGATTTATAAATTTATTTTCCGATCTAAATCTACTTCTGAAATATTTTATGTTATTTGTCTCCATTCAACCAAATTCATAAACAAATAACCAGTGGCAACTCTCTTCAGTGGTTAGTTCCCTCCTTCAAGAAATCACAGACCCTCCGCTGTTTAAAAGTTCGCCACTCTTCACTAAACCCCCAAATTTAAAATTATGGAACAGATTGCTGCAGGAATTTACCATACGTTAAACACACACTGTCCATGTAATTCTCTCTTGCTTCGTCAATCTAAAAAATGTTTGCAAATTATAGATTATTAAGGTTATTTCCTTTACTCCTCTCTTACGTTCCCTCTCTCTTTCTCTCTTTGTCTTAGGTCGAAAAATTTTTCTGTAAACTTGTCGGGGTTTTAACAAGTTGCCACCTCGTTCTCCAGATGCAACTCCATGTGATTTCTTTCTATGGGGTTACGTCAAGGATCAGATTTATGTCCAATCTCTTCCCGCAAATATCCTGGAATTTAAGGTACGAAACACAACCGCCATTGAAACCATCACAGCTGACATGCTACAAACAGTTTGGAACGAACTCGATTATCGTGTTGATGTTAGTAGAATCACAAATGGTGCACATATAGAGCACCTGTAAGGTATGTAACAAAAACTTGGAGTTTTGTTCTATTAAATAAAGAAAAACATATACACCTATCTCAAGTGTTTTGTGTATGACAAATTGTTAAAACTCCGACAATCATTTCGAATAACCCTGTACATTCTCGCCTGGATGACAGAGTCAAGTTTGACACCCGTAATTAAAGAAGTCGCAAATATGGTCAAGAATATTTAAAAAATTAAGTCTAAGTGAATAAAATTATCATAAATATAGCAGATAATTTATAATGCATTTTCCCCTGAACATATGCATTATGGAGATTCGATGCTGCTAAGAGAGTCCTGTAGACGGCAATGCTTCCCAATTCTTCTCCCAGCTGAGCTTTTCCTTCTGTCTTCATAAGAGTTTTACTTTTATCAGCGCTCCGACCACAACCACCGACTCATTCCGCACCATTGATCAAATTATTTCAGTGGGAGCCGCACAGTAGTCAGGCGACCCGCTCTATATTGAGGAAACGAAGCGCGCGGTTCGCAACTCCCTGCTTCCATGCTTCTGAAGAACGCTTGAATTCAAAGTAAATTTCTTTCCGTTTCTTCTTCGTCTTTTCTATTTCTTTCTTTGTCGGACTGTCAAAAAGTGGCTTCATGAGGAAGAAGGGACTCGTCAGGTATCGACAATGTTTGAGACTTCGCAGAAATCTTATTAGCTTCTGACTGCAGGTCTATCAATACCGAGTTCTTTGCTACAAACACACACACACACACAAACACACACACACATGCACACACACACACACACACACACACACAGAAGACATAGAAACTAAATTAAATTCTCTTGTATGTTTATATATATGCCAGAAGGTAGGACATAACAATGTAAATAAACCATGTGCTTTTCATGTTAGCTATGTATAGGAGGAAACTAAGAATTGCAGAAGGTTAGTTATAGTATGCAAACATTATTTCGTTTCAAAATTGTTCCCTTCTTTCTTATTTTTTCTTCCACAATATTGACATACAAAAACAAGTGAGTTTGTTCCAAAACCTGAATTCCAGGAAAATGTATTTCATTTGCTGAATTCTCTCTGCTAGCATCACGTAACTACTTCAAAGCGCCTTACCTTAATTTGTATCTTGTTGTCCACATGTGATAGTGATAACGATGTTTATTATGATGATGACAACGACTACCAGGTCCAGTTGCCAAGGGTCAAGCCCTAGTGCAGTTGCTTTTTCATAGCACAAATACTTAGCACGTCATTAAAATTCTGTAAAGCTGCAAATACTGTTCACACTTTGTCACGCGCTTACCCATTTTACAGCGTTCACAGACAAAACAACCATTGCATAACATATGCACGTTTATAAATTTAAACATGCAAGTCCCTCCAGCTATACATTACCAGGAAAATCATATTCACACAGTTACAGTTTTGTCAATGTTGTATTTCAGTAGTTGTGTTACAGAGTGGGTCAAAGAGCAAATATATTCACGTTTATTGGAAAACAGTAACGACAACAAAGACATTACAAAATGAGCACAGCGCAGTACATGCAAAGTATAATATCTCTATCAGCTTTTCGAAATGTTCAGGGTGTTTTAGAAGTTTAGGAACGCCAACGGATTGGACAACAATTTTACCCCCTCTTTGTACTGATGTAAGACGTGATTCTTATAGTATAGGAAGAAGAGAAAACCAGCGTCTGGAAATCACAGCAAAATACCCAGTTTTTGGGTTTGGGATCCCGTTTTGACAGAAATAACACAGCAAACAACAAGAAATAAAGACGGAACCCCTAGGTTTACAGAAGAGCAGTTAATTTTATCAGAATCTGTAACCTTCTTACGAAATACCGATTAGCAGGCAGAGAGAAGGCGGAACACAATTTAGTACTAAAGAGACTTCTGGATTGTAACACTGCGACCGAAATACGGCACAAGGATTAAGTTAGTGCAACTGTGATGATGATGATGATGATGTTGATGATATTGATGATGATGATATTGATGATGATGATGATGTTGATGATAATTGTGCTACGTACTTCCCAATGGACACAAAAGCAGCTAACCGGATCTGACTGCCTACACAGCCACGGCACTAAACCACACGTGAAAAAATACCATTAAGTCGTCAGCTCCTGAAGATGGGCACAAGGTGGCTCGAAACATGTTGAGCAACTTATAAAGAGCAAATTATAAGGAGAAATAAATATAATACTAAGTGACATCTAGTTGGTTTCTTATTCCACAATGATAATGAAGATTGATGCTGATTATTACCACGATAATCATAATAATGAAGACGATATAGTTTTGTGATTTGTAAAATTAGACAAATACAGCGAACCTTCAATCACGACAACAGCTTTGAAAACAAATAACATTGGCCATAAATAGTGTCAGTCCTGCCTATTTGTCCTATCAAGTTGCCCAGGACTGAGTACAGAAGGTAGGGCCACTAACACAATTCTTTGGCAAGTTTCAGATTTAGGTTCAGTCTCTTCTCAGAAAGAGGCAGTAAAAAGGTATACCTGAAGACGAAAATGTGGAACGCAGCTCCACACTGCGAGCAACCACTGTGATGGCCTCCGGCAAACTCCGACCGACCAAGTTTGCTCAGCAACTTCCCTGAAGTTCTTACAAAAAAGAGGGGAAAAATAAGGAGTTGGAAATGAAATGTTTTCCTACATTCAATTCGTACACAGCAGATATAGCCTGGGGGAAGTCCCAGTATTCGAAAAGAAATCCTCTTAAAGCAAAATATTGAAAGTCACTGACAGAAGGTAAGACTGAATTGCCGAAACACCCTGTTGTAGCAATGGGTATTGCAGTATGTTACAGCAATCAACATGTTCAGGACCCATTATTATTTTTCTCCCACAGAATATCAGATTGAATACCTTGTGTAACGAAGAAAAACTAATAGAAAATTAACTCAAAATTACTATTTCATTTTCGCTAAAGTATCCCAACAATACTGTTGTGTGCTACACTAATACATGGCAATACTGCCCATCAGCATTGTTCAAGTTACAATTTCTTATATGAATACGGAAATTTTAGAGATTCTGTGATGTGAAAAATTGCATGAATTATATTATTATTCAGGACTGAAAAATATAAGCCCAGAAATATGTTGGTAATACGGCATCACACAAAATATATTTATTCCGAGCAAGTTTATACAAGTGGAAACTGTTTATTACACATATTTGACTTACAAATTTTATACATTTTGCCTTCACATCTGAAATACACTCGATGCAATGACATATTCCGTTACGGAAATTTCCAGTATACATAACAGTATTAAAAATCTCTTACGCATTATGTATGGCAGTGTAATGTCGGACGCAGGTCAAGGCACGTCATACTTTATATATTCGATATTATATAATACTAAAGGCGAAGTTAAATAAGGAATGTGATTCAATACGGATCGTCTCTCTCTCTGAATATCAACAACTTTTCAGAGTGTTTCAGCAATTTATAACTGGCACCAATGTTGCAATATCATATTAATCCGCAGTAATTCTGTTGTTGACGCCAGTATCATCGACTCTTACCCGCATCACAACATTTGTTAATTCCAACCAAACATAAAATGTGCTGCTTTACGTCCTTCAAATGCTTTAAAATTTTATTCATGCTCCTGACACACATTCCACGTACTATTCACCCTAGTATAATGATAAGAGTCTCGTAAACCAAACTACAGATTTGTCTCTTACATTCTTTCATCTGATATTCATAACACAAGAATAATTGTATTGAAAATAATATTTTGCACAAAATATACTTATATCCAGAATTTTAACTCATATTCAAGGAAATTTGTTAAAGTGAATAATTGAAAAAAATATATTTGTAATTTCCAGACAATCAGAACCACACGAAAGGGGAAATAATATATGAAGTATTAAATGTTTTCAAGACTTCACCTCCACAGACTGATCCTGCTGCAATACAAGGTCACACAAACAAAGTGACGGACCGCTGGGATTATCGAAAAGATTCTGAAATACAGGTGTTTCAGGCGTAAACACGACATAATGGTTTGTCCATTTTTTCCTAATTACAAAAGCGAAAGCTAACTTGACCAACTTTAATATTACACTATATCATTAGCCTAAAGACAGATTTCTAGATATTTTTATTTTTGTCCCGTGTACTTGGCTTCTTGGGCCATTTTGCATAGTCTTAAATTAAATTAATTTGCTCCTGTATCTAAATGAAACAGGATGCACTTACATAGCTGCATTATCACCATAATCTCTGAATTCCTATTCCCTTTAGCTCATTTTATGGACCACATACATAACGAATAAATTAAATTCAATTGTTTTCTGCAACGTCTTTTAGAAACTCAAGAAAAGCAACATGCATTATTGTTATCAGAATGTTAATATTGGGGAGTTTTATTCACTGTAATATCTAGCTTTTAGTCCACTGAAATAAAGACACAGGGAATAAACATATATCACAATCACGAAGTATTCATATGAATTTCGATATCACACAATTGTGCACCTATACTACCAACATAAAAACGGCTTCTATATTGGTATTAAAGTTACAAGCCCCTCGTTTTTAGTTGTGCGGGTTATTTGAGTTATGGCACTTGGAAACAGTTTCCAACGCTGCATAACTTAATTAAGTGGAATATGTTTGTGCTAATGTAGAGGAGGAACTGTCTGAGTACACCTATAGTCTGCCGTAGGTGTACCACCGTCGGCTCACTCGGTACTTGCACACGATGTAACGATTTCAGGATACTGACTTACGTAATGATGTTCAAGTGTGCTTACAGAAATAGCTTCTATGTCTCCTATTATAACCTTGCAATTTATTACCTTGAATTTAATAATTACATCGAGGATTATTTCCTTCGGAAGAAGAACGCTCATCCAAATACTTCATTTTTTTCTAAAATAACTCTATTTTAGGATGTGACACGTGTGGTCTGGTAGTTTCGAAAGAACCTACTGTATTCATGGTAGAAGCCTGGAGACAACTAAATTATGTTCCTCCAAAAACTCTGTAAATTTCTACTAAAATAAACGGTGTCGTATTTCAGGGACCAATAATCTTTTAAACCATCTCACTGAGAATCTCAAAGCTCTCATAGTTCAGTTTGGTTCTGGGTAGTTTAAGTAGCAGTTGAGACAAAAATGTGTAGATGTATAACATAAGCAAAGCGGCAACCTACACTGCAGTTAATAATGTGTTTGTTTCCATTATATTATTCTCAGAAATAAAGAACTTCTGAGCGCAGTTTCGCCCAAAGCTCTGCTCATCACTACACACTGTACTATAATGGGTTAAAGCGCCTCCGAACCACGAGATGAAACAAAGTCCCTAGCTCGTGCTCATAACAAGTTTTGGACAAACTTAATCAATTTTCCAGATCGAAACCGATGGCAACAATTTGTAGTTAATCACTCGCGGTAATTTGTAGCCCCCCCCCACCCCCATCCAGTCGAGTGAGGGAGGCGCAGTGGCACTGTGACAAAGAAGAGTGGTTTTACCGACGTTCTGGATCTCAATTCAATAATCGTGACAAAGCAAGTGCAGACACAGCACACAGCCAGTAACAGATCTCTACGACTTGCCTGGAGTTCTAAAGTTTTTAGCACATAATTTTCTTCATACAATGAAACATCAGGTTCTCACAACTGTGACTAAGAGGATTATTTTCTCCTTGGGTGTTATGTCCTGTAGCCTAATAGATATGTGCAGATATTTTGAATGAATCTGCTGCATTCAGTTTTGGAACAAACGAGCCCTGAAAACAGAGGTGTTATTATCGGTCGAAACGTATGTACATATCTATCAGACTATAAGGCTTCAAACCTGCAAAGACACTAAATTTACTCGCTCTTATTCAGTAAAGGTTTGCAATTTGTTTCTCGCCTCTTGACAGAAATAATATCCACCAATTAATGTTATGTATTCAAACGTTTTATGTCAAAGAATGTTATGGCATTTTGTTCACAGGCACTAAATCGTGACGTGTCAACAATCTAACACGCCTATCTGTTTAACAACAAATATCTTGCTTTGCTATATGATAAGTGGGTCCTTGTCACCACGGCATGGCGCGTCCACAGGTTGCGGATGGAGGAACTGCCACGAATATGGAGGGTAAATGCGAATGTCTGGAATAATCAGTCGCGGAGATCCGACAAGGTGTGGTCCTCCAGCTTAGGGGTCGGCGAGGTGCGAACAACTCCTCACCGTAAAAACTGCTTTTGTTACGAAACGTGAACACTTGTCTCGGACTTGGACTGATACTTTGGTACAATCTAAGCAACGAAAAAGGGAAGTGAGATTTGGTACGTGGAATGTTAGGAGTCTTTATAGGACAGATTCATTTACAGCAGCAGCCAGGAAATTAACAAGATACAAATTAGATTTAGTGTGTATAAAGGAGGTTAGTTGAGACAAAGCTGGCATAGTAAGAGTAGGGGATTATAATTTTTTCTATGGAAAAGGAAAAGGAAAATCATCAACTGGGAAAAGGATTGGTTCATGCTGATTATGTATTGAGAGAAAGAGTACATACTCTAAAGAAAAACGCAGAAGCTTTGATAGTGGCTAGTAAAGAGAATGGACCAGAAGTAAATGATGATAAAACTATGTATACGGTAAAATCTCGAGATCAGAATGCAGGGCGAATTCACAGTATAGAGACTGATATTAGTTCCTTTGAAAGGGTGGAAGAGTTCAAATACTCGGGAACAACTTTAACATATCAAAATTCTATTCAGGGATAAAGTAAGAGCAGATTGAAGTCAGGGAATGCTTCTTATCATTCGGTGCAGAATCTTTTGTCTTCCAGTTTGCTAACCAGAAATTTAAAGTTTAATATATACAGAAATATAATTTTGTCTGTCTTTGGCGTGAGTTTGAAACCTGGTGGCTCACGTTGAGGGAGGAACGTAGGCTGAACCTATTTGAGAATAGGGTGATGAAGAGAATATTTGGGTTTAAGAGGGACGAGGGAACATAGGAACTGAGAAAACTACATAATGAGTAGCTTAATGATCTGTACTCCTCACCCAATAATTTTCGGGTGATAAAATCGAGAATAATGTGATGTGTGGAGCATGTACCTCTATGGGGAGAGGAGAGGTTATTACGGGGTTATTGTGGGGAAACCTGAGGGAAAGAGACCAGTTGGGATTCCCAGACGTAAATGAGAGGATAATATTAAGATGGATCTTCAGGTAGTGGGACGGGGGTATGGAATGATCGAGCACTTGTGAATGTGGTAATGAACTTTCAGAATCCATAAATTGCGTGGAATTTCTTGACTACCTGAAAACCGGTTAGTTTCACGAGAAGGACTCTGCTCCATGGAGTAGGTAAGTAAGTAAGTATCTTGCATAGCCAAGGTGGAAAGACAGCCTAAGATATTATATTAAAAGTATTTTCAACTTCTGCTGAACATAAACTCACGCGATTTAGATAAAATCCAAACCGAAATATTATATCCATATTTGCATTATTTTGACGTGTGGCTGGGTGAAGGAGAAAAAATAAATCTGGTACACCATTAAAGAGCAAACTACGGTCTGTAGATGAGGGCGGCCTAAGAAATATGTTTTTCCGCTAATGAAGTCGCTGTCATATTTATTTATTTACTTATTTCTCAGTGTGAACTCTTCTACCGACTCTTTGAATGTGTGTAGAGTTACTGTTGCACATCATCACGCTCAACGACACAAATTCGGTAGGACTCCTCTGGATGAGTGATCGGCCCGTCGCAGAGACTTCTACCTGACAACACATACCATTCACAACGGAGAGAGACCCACGACTCCGGCTGGATTCGAACCCGCAATCCCAGCAACCGAACGGTCTCAGACCCATTCCTTATACCGACGGCCATCAGAATCAGCTTTCATATATCTACGAACATGAAACTTGATTAATTTTTAATTCCCATCCACAACACGCGAAGTTTCCTTACTGTATTTGTAAGAGAAACGAGAATTTTGTGAAACGCCATTTATCACTTCGTAGTACCTAGCGCAGGAATTTTGTCAGTAGGGCGCACACTACACCATGCTAAATTCCTACTTATGGTAAATTTACACCGTTGGGTCTAGCTTTTCCAATTTCAAATTTTCCCAACAAAAACCCCATATCTGTTTCCCTGAACTCCCATGGGGGTCAAATGACTTCCCATATCATTCTCAGTCACCTCATTGCCCTACTGCAATGTGTGGGGTAACATTCTGTGCTGAAAAGTATCATAAGCTCACCAAATTTAATTTGGTATCGATTTATTTGGGCACTAAATTCTAATACGTTAGCTTTGTTTCATGATTTTCGAAGTAGGATTCAATTTCAGACGAATTGTAAGCTACCTTATGTTGTGAATTCGTCTTGAGTTCTGCTCAGAAAAGAGGAACATGCAACTAGCTTATTCAGAATTACACCTCTAGACCAACCTCCGCGCAGGGGACTAATGAAACTTTTGTGTTCTTGTTTCCTTATGTAGTATTTATTCTTTCGAACTAAAAGTTTGCATAATCAGTATGGACCAGGGGTCGATGTGTCTCATTCAGTTTCAGTACTGCCTGAATTCTTGGGCTTTCCTCAAAACACGCTGTAAGAGAAAAGTTGGAAATCAGTGAAAATCAAACATCTCTGTGTTTCAAAACCATAACGAACAACAAAATCGTCACAGAAATATTTGCCTACATGGATCCTGCCAGGGGTTTCTTTCATGCAAATTTGAATTAGTCTAATCAGTTTCATGATTATTGGAAGCATAATGAGACTTTCGTATGACTGTGTATTTTGGGACAAGGATTTATCAGAACTTTGTCGGAACCCTAACTGGAATATCGTCCTTGTCTCTTATCCGTAAATTCTTACTCGCTACTTTCACAGACTCTCGCAAGTTCTGCAACCCACGGACGTGCCACACACGTCACGTGATGATAAGAGACGTAATAACTCGGGATTTTATAATGTGTCCTTTTTATTTATTTATCACCTTATTATTATCTTTTGATGATCTATTAAACGTGAAATCAGTATGCATAACAGGAAACATTCTGACATTTTCTAATTCCATCAACTAAAGACTCGTACCTGTTGCGAATCATTCCCATTCATCCTCCGATTGAAAATAAAGTAACTGTCAACGTCTTTAGTGCGCCTATCGTCGACTCTGGTAACACGGATATAAAACAACTGTCAACCACTTTAGTGCGCCCCCCGTGGACTCTGGTAATACGGTTCTCAAAAATTGTCAATCAATGCAGTGTGCCCCTCGTGGACTGTGTTAATACGGTTCTAAAATAACTGTCACTTACTCTGGTTCACCCCTCCTGGAATGTGATTACACGGTTCTAAAATCCATTGATTATTAAGCTTTAAAATTTAGGGGTATTGTGTCTGTAACGCAAAATGCAACATTACAAATTCCCTTTATTTTGCACACACAGTCTTCGAATATGTTCATTACAATTATTATAACAGCGATATTTTTCCTATACTACACACAGAAGTTGGTTTTCCTAACAGAAATACAGTGTTCTTTGTGAGGTAAAAACTCCTTGTGTACTCACCCACAAATATGTAGGCAATCTAATTCCAATCTTACAAGGGTTAAGGTACGTAATTCTTGTTAACAATGCGATAGCACAGATGTCACTGCCAAAATAAGTGATCGCTATCATCACTGTGTACTTAATATCTTTGGTAACAGAAGAGAAAACAGTGGTTTTATTTACGTCTGTGCACGAAGTACCTGCAAAACAAAGAATAAATAGAATATGTGTGCATAAATATTTCTTTTTATCGTAATACTTTCAACTTCTACATTTGGTAGGCCTTTCTGTACAGTTGAAATATGATTGTTAGGTATGCCTACCAATTTCCTTCTAACTAAAACAAAACTACTTCCTTGTCAAAGTATTCACAGTTTGTTTATACTCGTCCACTGAAGTAGACATGAAAGCGAAAACACTGTATAAATATCGGATGTCGAAAAAAGCTGAACTCGTTTTGAGACCATAACAACCTACTTCAGAAAGAAAATCATATCTTTCCTTTCTGACTACAAATTTGTTTCCTCATTCATAATGCAATACTACTCCCAGACTCAATTACCTGTTTCTGTTCAGATATACATTATTCAGATGCGTTGCTAGCCTAGTAAGAAACACAAGTGAACCTGAAAAAACAGAATGCTTCCACCAATGCAGAAATGTGCGCTGAATACCAGTTCGAGTTGTCATCCTGAACACCATAAGACATCGTCTACTCTCATGACACTGAACAGGCCTTTACTGTCAGAGTGCTTGCTACTCGGTTTCGAAGCTGAACCCTACCTCAAGTTTACATGCCTCTATGAATTCTATATGAGACCAATAAAAAGATAGACTCTACACTTTCTTAATGCTTTTAGAAACAACAAAAGTCATTGTTATAGTATTATTGCTTCGTTACATATTACGGAATGGATAAGATAAAACTTACTCACGGCTTCATTAGTGACATTTGATACTGTTACCTAGTCGAAATATTTCGTACCTGTTACTGAAACCGGTGATTTAACACCGCTGTACAAGAGTCCACTAGTGAATCTTCGTTGAGCCACATCAATCCAGCCACCGCAATCAAAACGTAGCTTTAACATCCACATTAATATTTTCTTTCCATTCCATAAACTAATTAAAACTTTGTACAGACAAGTAGGTAATGTAAATAGATAAATAAATATAAAATTATAAGGTTTCGAAACTCACTGCAAATCATAATACAATTTCTTCAACCGAAATAATGTGTACAGTCTAAGAAATTTTAGTGGAAAAAAAGTTATAATATTTCCCGAGTAGCATTAAATTTGAAAAAATTAAGCTTAATGTACTTGTCGAAATTGAAATTGATTCATTAATTTTAAGAATCTTCTTCAAGGGTTAGGAATTCAAGGATTCTTGATCCTTGAGGATGTGACCAACAGGTTTTCCCGAAACGTCGGCAAGGAATTACAACAATACTCGCTGCGTAACATCCTAGAAAAACGCAGGTCTCAATCATGGAATATTTCTAGTTAGTGGTTTTCGGGAATGAAGGTCATCAGGTGGTAAAACAGATGGTAACAATAATGGAACTATTTAAATTACTACTTTTATATGCTTATTATAAGCACTTTGTCAATTTAAACCAACAGCTCACCCATACCGCACGCACATTGTGTACATCTCTTTATTTACTGTCATGTGTCTATTAATGCTACGATAAATACTATCAATTATGAACATAATGCTTCCTGCTTTGCATTCTCAATTAAATTCACGCAATTAATTTATTGGTAATGAATTTAATTGCACATTTATCGTTTAACCACCACTAATCTTGTCTGATATTAAGAATTTATTTATTTCCCCTTATTAATATATTTTGATAATACTTCTAGCCGGGAATATGTGTATTTGTATGTCCGGAAGCTCTGGGTATACACAATTTTCCGGATGACACAGCCAGTACGTGTGTCTCGTTTTGTTCCAAAACCGAGAGCCACGGCATTACGAAATTTCCCCAGCTCCGTCGCTATAATAATCCTGTTACATACTAATTTCAAAACCAAATTCACAATTATGAGTGGTTCATCTGAATTGGCTTTTTCTCTTTCCGAACCCTCAAAGAGCGCTACAACGTATCTCAACACTCAATTATTCTGGAGGCTTCCCCAGAATCTCGAATTCTCTTAAACGCGTTTACGAACTTACGGTGAACCGAGGTCGGCAATGTGTGAATAATTAAAGGTCCGTACGGTAAACCGATTTCGGTATTTAGGGTTTAAATTTTACTGTTCTGGCTGACTAGCAAACTAGTCTCATAGCTTTAACGCTCAATAACCAAGTTGTGAGAAATTTTTCGAAAAGGGGTTAGGAGAAGCAGGAGCAAACAGCAACTCCTCCACTACAAGTTACCCTTACTTAGTGCAGTTAAGAAGGGAAACTCTGACTTCCTGCAACAAGGAAATCAAGTCAACTACTGTCATTTCGGACCTCAGCGTAAGCACCCTCTTGCTACTAACTTACAGAATTCTCCTTTAAAAGTGAATCTTTTTCACTCCCATCAGCGACAAATGTCGCTTAGCAATACTGAATATTATCAAAGAATATCCAAATACCATTAATATTTGAAAATCAAGTCTGTGATTTGAAGTGAGTATTGCTCTATGCTACGGAATGATTCTCACAAGAGTTAACACCTACACCTCTAAAGGCCATTCAGTGCTTAGTCCGCATAAGGGACGCGGACTGTGTTCTCTGTACGAATTAGGATATGAAGTTTTATGTATAATGTGAATGCACGTCTATCCTCTGGCGGTTACGTACAGGCTTATACAAACTGAGTTTCTCCCACACAAAACACTCAGCACCGCCACTACAAAGACCGATTAACTCTGTGTGCAGAAATAATACCCTCTATTGAGAGAGTAATACGAAGCCCGTAAACGCACTGTGTGTTGTGGTGAGCTTTTAATGGTAAAGCAGGCGGTACTTACCTTTATCAGTGTGACTTAAAATATTAACGAGAGATATAGTGACAGAAATTAATAATTTCAAAGTTTTAAAATTCTCTATAGAAGTTAAGCAGACAAAAAATTTCATACATATTTCTTGCCCCATGACCTTTTACCACTCCACTAAACCCTAAAGTTTAATAATCATTTTTATCATAAAACAGCAATGTTAAAATTCCCATCTTCAGATACGTGACGCCACAAATTCTGGTAGCTTACAGAGGTTTCGGGGCGATCTTCTGCATCCGCACTCGCGGTAGAATATTTTTACTTTAAAGATGGAGAATATTCGTTCCTCTGAAACGTTGGCAAATTTCTCTCTAACCCAAGACGTTATATCCCAAGGACAATAACCTTCACAAGCACCCGCTTAATAACCTCAAATATTGTGCATTTGGCCGTCCGTGTTCATCGATAGCTACTCATATCCTATGGAAAGGACAACATGAAGTGCGGTAAACAGTCATGCGTTCCTCCAATGCATTACGTATATAACGTCGTAGTTTCAGGCTGTTACGTTTACATTACGAATATAAAACATTCCCTTCAACATTAATTTCAGGTAAATAATTTTGATAATAATATAAACCGCATATCTATAACATTTCTTCTGTCGTAATATATTTCTGTATCAAATGCTCATAATTCGCACGAACGGTAATTTCGCTCATATAAAAATGTAAATAAATGTAAAGTGCTTCCGTTACAGGCCCGATGTAGCCCACAGGGTGGGTAGAATTATAGCTCTACTCTTCCATGACCGCGGCACTAGAAGGGGGTGAGTGGTCAGCAGCACGCACCGGCCGCACTTTAATCCCGAGAAAGACCCGGTACCCATTTTACAGGAGGCTGGGTGGGCCCCAGGGCCGGTCTGGACGGGCGGAAATCTCGTCCCCACAAGGATTCGATCCCGTACAGTCCAGCCCGTCGCTCTGTCGCTATACCGACTGAGCTACCTGAGCCACAAATTCATTCATGTATTTATGTAACAAAACTGATCATATAAACACATTGGTCTTCCTCAAGATAGTGGCAAGGTCGGAAACTGTAACACTCTACAATTCTCCCTGTTAGTTCTGCCTCATATACAAGTAGAAACCAAAATATCTAGACCTATGAAGCTTATGACTGCCGGTGCCAGTGGCTCCGCGGTCTGTGGCCGCTCGCTTGTTGGCACTGCCGGTTCGAATCCCGCCGGAAACATGGGTGCCTGTCTCTTGCGAGTGTTGTATGTTGGCAAGAAGAAGTCTCTGCGTCTGACTGATCATCCGTCTAGAGAAATCCCACTGGCTATTGTGTATCTACCTGAGTGTGATTGTTAAACCTTGATAACGAAGAAACCCTGGTCCACTGGGGTCGCAGCGCTACAAAAAAAAATAGCTTAGGACAGTGTTACCCAAGCTGGATAATCAGTAGGTTCTCGTTGTGGCCACCAACTACATTCATGACATAATTTTTTCTAATTTCACTGAATGCTTCCTGGCGTGTTTTAGGTATATGCTATAAAATCGAAAACCTGCGCCTTTCAGTGTGCATTTGTACCACTTTTATCATCCATGTAATATGCTTGTGCATCTTACTCCTGGGTTATTATCATTTCTTAAAGAAATATAATTTTTCTCGCAGGACTTATTTTGCAAGTAAAAAATTGCATTTTGTTTCATAGGTACCCAGAACTTTTGTACCCTATAAACGCAACCGAAAGAAGTTTTTGCTTGGATTGTCTCCCATAAACATAACTTTCACGAAAAACATTCTATTTCCTATAAGGTTTAAAAGGGAGGATATATGGGGCGGCAGAATATCAGATAGCTCATTTAAATTCTAATATAGTTCAATTTTGTTTCTGTTATGCATTCTTTGCAGGAAGAACGTAATCTAAAACAATATGGGCAAACCAAATTCACTTCTATGTTTTTCCAGCTGTAAAAAAGAAAGAATTTGGATTTAAAAATATAATTTTCATCTAAATTAAAATTTGCGGAAAATTAAATATCGATTTTTATTTTTTCGGCATAATCGATGCTTGACTTGGAATTCCAAAGCAAATTTATCTTTTTCCTCAACAACCCTTCAACGTGGAAATAATTTTACAGGTTATACGTACTGCATCACGACGTATGCAATTCATTTACAGATTCTTAATACTGTGAAATTTTAACTGAATTCTACGTTTAATATACGTGGGTTACTGAAACACAGAACCATATCAACAATAAAAAATTTACATGAAGAAAAAATAGTCTTGCATGTTAGAAAATGGAAGAATTTGAAAAATAAGATAAAATTTTTAAAGTATGACTGTTCGCAGTAGAGCGGACGACATCGATATCTTGCAGAGACCGATGATGTCGCCCGCTCGGCAGTGCTCAGTCCGGCCATAACATGAAACCTCCCTATTTATAGCCCTGTACACTAAATATTAGTCTTTTGCCAACTAAACATTAAGGAAACGAAATAAAAAGCATAAAATCCGTCTGTTTGTGTTGCAGTGCATAATTTTCAAGCTGGTCTGTTCACACAGAAGAGCTATACACAGTGCAAAAACGTATTCGTGTGTATCTCGCATGCATTACTCCTGCACCCTTCCAGAGCGATATCATAAACCGGAACAGATTTCCAAGTACTTGACGGAGAAGGCTGCTACTGTACTGCACTTCATATTTTCCTTCATCATGTTACATACTCTGAAAAGGATAGAGCTGGGGGATAGATTAAATGAGGAGGCATAGCTTACAAGCAAAGCACTCTTATTTCCCCTCGCTCTACACGCTTGGCCGATTATGACGCCATCAATCGTAAGTGTAATCGAGTCCCATCATCTCTTATGTCATAGCCAACTCCACCCTGAATGCAATACCCTCGTTAAACCGTAAAACTTGAGAGCGCGTCCGTTCTTCGGGAATGTTGCATCTTTCACCAAAGCAACGGTGAAGTTGTTTCGTGTTAGGCGTGCTACGGCCTTCCCATTTACACTTAAACGTCACTTAACAAAATCTTGGTAATCAAATCCCAAAATATACAGGGTTTTCATTATATGACAATGGGTAAAGCCTGCCCGAATTTACAAACACATTTGCAGAGTCATAATTGGAAAACTTCAAGTTTATAAACGTGAACAAAACAGGACGTGGAGCCTGTGTTCCAGTTTTTTTACGTCTTAATTATGGAGCCTAAGATAAGATTTTGTCTCCAGAGCAAGCATCCCGCATGTGAGTGTTTCTTAACAAAGTTTTATATAGGGAGGGGTTGTTAGCACCTCGCCCAACACCCAAGCTGGAGGACCACCCCTTGTCGACTGTCCGCAACTGCTTATTCAATTTATTCGCTTGTGAGTTCGGTAATGAACTTTCGGGTTACGTGAAATGTGGGGAATTTCTTGACTAGTTTCAAACCAGTTAGATTCACAAGAAGGATTCTGCACCATGGAATAAGTAAGTAAGTAAATAAGTAAGTAAGTAAGATAGGATTTTGTGCACAGGCAAAAATGAGCAAGTAACGAAAATTAAGAAAACTTTAATTTTTATCAAACTAGTTAAATGTATTTCAATACCTGTACCGGTGCATATTTTATTATTTTGTACTATGACCAACAAATGCACAATTATTTCACAAATTATCGCACTCTTATATGTTTCGACACAATCGTGTCATCCTCAGGAACTTGTAATCAACACCTAGCCAAATTACACAAGCTGCATTTGAAATACCTGTGTAACTTGGCAAGGTATTGTTTACAAGTTCCCTGAGAATGACACTACAATGTCGAAACATGTAGGAGTGTGATAATTTTTTAAATAATTGTGCATTTGTTAGACATACTACAAAACAAACTAGTTACAAGGTAGCTAAACGCATCATACTTTCTTATTCTCTTTCCTAAGTTATCACCAAGCTTTTTAATGCGTTTTCTGCACAGGTACACTAGTTTCACGATACCGTCTATAGTGTATAATATGCATTAGTTTTGTTCTTAAGTAATTATTTTACAACTTATATAAATTGTATGGGTGTGAAACTTAGTCGTTGAAATTGCGGGAGGAAAGGAAACTGAGGGTGTGTGAGAACATGGTGTTGAGGAGAATATTTGGACCTAGGAAGGACGAGGTAACAGGGGGATGGAGGAGACTGCATAACGAGGAGCTAAATGATTTGTACTCCTCACCCAATATTGTGCGGGAGACCAGCCTCGTGGTCTAGTGGTCAGAGTCTCTGGCTACTAATCACGAGGTCCCGGGTTCGATTCCCGGTTCTACCGTGGGAATTTTTCCTGAAGGGGAGGATTCCCGCGGTGACCATGGTCTGGGTAGGTTAGTTGAAATTAGGTTTAAGTCCAGATTTACACAAACC
>Ga0123357_10001563_pt1 | contig 24424 bp, 19 predicted proteins | sample TergutEmb28metaG_FD_89873 | JGI IMG/M metagenome (GOLD analysis project Ga0123357, IMG submission 89873) | Embiratermes neotenicus P4 segment gut microbial communities from Petit-Saut dam, French Guiana - Emb289 P4 | ecosystem: Host-associated > Arthropoda: Insects > Digestive system > Gut ...
CCACAGCCCCACCCGCCGACACCGAAGCCGCAGCCCCTCCACCTCCCCCTCCGCCACCTCCGCCCTCCCCCGCAACCCTTCTCCAAGTCGGCCAAGTCATCAACGGCACCCCCGTCTTCAACACCGCCATGCAAAACGTCCCACAAGGCAGCCTGATTTACATCACACGACCATAACGCGGACGTAGCACGGGCATCTTGCCCGTGAAAAACGGCTTTAGAGAAATAAAATTAGAAACTCGAAACTCGAAATTCGAAAGAAGCTCAAAACTCAAAGTTCAAAGTTCAAAATAGCCTATGGGCATGGGAATGGCGTGGGCGGTGTTTCGAATTTTGAACATTGAAATTTGGAATTTGTTTCGAATTTCGAACTTCGAATTTCCTCCGTGTTATACTGAGAGCCCTATGACCACCACACCCCAACGCAACGTCCCCGGCATGCCCAGTCGCAAGCCGGCCCCCGCACCGGCCCCCGCCGCTCCCGCCATCCGCGTCGGCTCCGGCCGCCACGTCTCTTTCGAAGCCTCCCTCGAATTCTTCCTCTCCCCGCTGGTGCCCTTCCTCCGTGACGCGGAGGTCAACGAAATCATGGTCAACGGCCACGACCGGATCTACGTCGAAAAAGCCGGCCGCATCGCCCTGACCACCGCCACCTTTCCCACCGAAGCCGACGTCCAGGCTGCCGCCAACAACATCGCCCAATTCGTCGGCCAGACCCTCTCCAACGAACGCCCGCTCCTCGACGGCCGCCTCCCCGACGGCTCTCGCGTCTGCATCGTCTTGGGCGGTGGCGAAGGTGTCGCCTGCGGCGGTACCCACATCAACATCCGCCGCTTCGGTCGCAACACCGCCACACCGGACTTCCTCCTCGGGAAAAAATCACTCACCCCCATGGCCTTGGAATTCCTGATGCTCTGCGTCAAGTCCCACCGCAACATCCTCGTCTCCGGCGGCGCTGGCTCCGGAAAAACCACCTGCGTCAACGTCCTGACCTCCGCCTTCGGACCGGAAGAACGCATCGTCGTCATCGAAGACACACGCGAACTCCAGGTCCAGCACCCGCACGTCGTACAAATGGAAGCCCGTCCCGCCGACGTCTACGGCCGAGGCCTCGTCACCGTCCGCGACCTCTTCATCACCGCCCTCCGCATGCGCCCCGACCGCATCGTCGTCGGCGAAGTCCGCCGCGGCGAAGCGCTCGACATGATCCAGGCCATGACCTCCGGCCATCACGGCTCACTCACCACCCTCCATGCCTCCACACCCATGGACACCCTCTACCGCCTCGAAACCATGGCCCTCATGGCCGACGTGGGCATCCCCCTCTTCGCCCTCCGCCGCCAAGTCGCCTCCGCCATCGACATCATCGTCCAGACCGCCCGCCTCTCCACAGGCCGTCGCCTGATCTCCCATATCACGGAATGTCACTTTGACGAATCTACCCAGAATTACATCGCCAAGGATATTTTCCACTTAGACGAAGTCTCCGGCGAACCGACATTAACATGGACCGGCACCCGCCCGGAAACAATCGAGCAACTTAGGTTCGAAGGCTTCGTTGATCAAATGGACCTGACCAAACCCATGCTGTGATTTTGTGGTATAATGCCTATAGCCTTGTGTGGAAACGCAAGGCTTCGAACGCCAGAGACCCTTCATGGAACGCACAGGTAAACCTTACGATGTTTCGCAAGGTCATACGTTCGGAGTCCGATAAGATGCGTATCAACTGCCCAGCCAACCACCGTCCCTCCATTCACCATTCCCGCGGCGCCTCCGCCGTCGAATATCTGCTCGTTCTGACCATTGTCGTCATTCCGCTTGCTTTGTTATCTCCGCTGATCTTGCGGATGATCACCACCTACAGCGGCCGGTTCTTCTGGAGCATCGCCCTGCCCTTCGGCTAATGATTTGGATTTTACCGTGTAACAGACGATAATGAGAAGCGTTAGACATATAGCCTTTATTTAGCCGGCAGGCTTGCCTGCCGCTCGGCTTTAGGAAACGTCAGTTTTTTCGAAAGGGCCACCCATGATCGAAAAACTCAAACAAGCTCTGTCACGTTTTCACCGTGACGACGCGGGCGCGATGAAGATCGAGATGATCTTGATTCTCGTGCTGATCTCGTTGCCGCTCTTGGTGGTGCTGTTCCTCTTCCGCGACAAGATCATCGGTTACTTCCAGACGGAATCCGACAAGCTTGGCGAAGAGGCCGGCCAAGGGCCCAACTACACGCCGTAAGTAACGCGGATGTCTTGCCCGCGCCCGTCAACCCCCGGCTTGGCCGGGGGGGCGAGGTAATCTGAGCCGCGACCGTCAGGGAGTGACTTGTGTTGCCTTAGCATTGCCGCACGGTCGCTTCCTTACGGGCGCGGCTCGGATGCTCAAAGGAGTTCCAAGTGAGCGAGCAAGCCGTGACATGCTCAAACGCAAACGAGATCACGGAGAAAGCCTACAGCCACTGGCCTATCCGTTGGTTCGCAACGTGGGTCGCCTTGGTGAGTATTTCCGCCTTCGTCGCGTCGATGCTCGTGATCTTCACTCACGCCCGTGGCGGATTTTTTATTCCCGTGCTCGCCATCGCAGTCTGCCTGCTCGCCGCTCTCTTTGACGCCTGGACCGTTCGCATTCCCAACCCACTCACCTACACCGCTATTCTGCTGGGCCTTGCCACAAGCGCCTTGGCCGTCGCTCTCGATCACGCCCATCTCCCTATCGCCCTGAAATGGCTTGCCGCCCCCGACCTCACTTACAGTCTTGCCGGTTTCTTCATCTGCGCCATCCTCGGCCTGCTCGGCACCCTCGTCGGTCCCGTCGGCGGTGGCGATATCAAACTCCTCGCCGCCCTGGGCGCCATGCTCGGCATCCTCGAAGTCGGCAGCGTCCTCATCTACGGACTCACCGTCGCCCTCCTCTACGCCCTCGCCAATCTCGCCCTCCGCGGCCAGCTCGACAAAGCCTGCCGCATCACCGCTATCCAACTCCTCGAACTCGTCTATCTCCGCCGCATCAACACCCCCACACACACCGACGACAGCAAACCTCTCCCAAAAAACATGATCCCCATGGCCCTCCCCCTCGCCATCGGCCTTATTATCTCACAGGTCATCAACATCCAGACGCTGCTGGGAGCCAAGTAAACCACGAAGACACGAAGGCCACCAAGACGCACGAAGAAGAATAAGAGTTAAAAAGAGTAAAAGAATAAAAGTGAACTACAACCATACAAACTCTTTTCCTTCCTCTCCCCGCCTTCGTGGGTCTTCGTGCCCTTCGTGTCTTCGTGGTCTCGTTCGGCTTCACCGCGATAACCGCGGCACCGTCGCCGTCACCTTCCTTCTCGCACTGCCCATTTTCCTGTTCATCATCTGCATTCTGACGCAGTACGCCCTTCTCGTGAACGCGCGGATGGGGCTGGAGCGTGCCGTGATGGCCGCCGGGCGAAGTGCCGTGACTTCTCTCCCCACCGATCCTGACGTCGATTATGTTCAGGGCGATGACAACGTCCGCCGCGCTGCATGGATGGCTTTGGAGCCTCTTTCACCCCAAGCCACGGATATCGCCTCCGACGCTCAGGATGTCGTCACCGCCATGCAAAACCTCGGTGTCAGCGTTCCCTCGACCTACGCCGCCCGTTACAGTTACGCCCAGGCCGCCACCACCATCGAGTGGGTCCGTGTCGACAACAACGATGTTCCCCTCTCTGAGCCAACCTGGCAGCCGCTCGATTTCGCCGAAAACGTCGGCCAGCGCATCAAGCTCACCGTCCACTACAAATTCTACCTCAACGTCCCCGCCCTCCGCAGCCTCCCAGGCTTCGGCCAAGACGACACCGTCGCCGGCATCAGCGGCAAATTCCTCACCCTCAACGCCTCCTACATCGTCCAGCTCACCCACGGCCGAGAAGCAGGAGTGAATAATGCACAGTAAATTCGAAATTCGAAATTCGAAATTCGAAAGAAATTCGAATGTTCAAAGTTCAAATGTCCAAAACTCCCGGAGTTCACGCTTTAGCGTGTTCGGAAGGGGAGGACGTTTCCGTCATTTGAACATTGGAATTTGGAATTTGCTTCGAATTTCGAATTTCGAATTTCGAATTTTCCGCCGCTTCCACCACAATACGCAGGGCGCCATTTCCGTTCTCGTTCTCCTGACCATCTGGTGTCTCGTCGCGATGATCGCCATGATCTGGAACCAGGTGGAATACGCACAGAAGAAGCAGACGCTGCAGTGTGCCGCGGATTCGGCGGCTCATTCCGCGATGCTCTGGACCAGCCGCGCTGCCAACCAGATCGCCGCCCAGAACACCATCATCTGCCAGGACGCCGCCGCGGAAACGATTTGGCTGGCTATTGTCAGTAAAGACTATGGCGTGAACCCGAATCCCGGTGTATCGGTCCAACCCGACGGCACCTACATGGACCAGGGTAGCAGTGGCCAGGGTAGCAGTGGCCGAGGTAACCGTCGCCCGAATACCAGCCGCCAGGGCCACGACATCAAATCCGAACTTGCCGGCGAACTCGTCGAGGCGAATCTGATGCTCGACGGCCTCAACGCCAACCCGCTCCAACGCCGCATCCAAAACGCCATCAACAACATTGCCATCGAAAAAGGCTTCCTTGACGGTGCCATCAGTGACCTTGCGGGCAACCTGAAGGAAGGCAATTACCCTGACGCCCAATCCGCCACCGATTTCCAAAAACAGCTCCGCCAGCTCATTTCCGCCGAGGGCTGGGTCGATTCCACCTATCTCAACGGCGGCCAACCCGGCAACGGTCGCCCCGGCGGCCCCGGCCCCGGCGGCGAAGGACTCCTCCAAATCGCACAGGACAAAATGACCAAGCAGGACCCCAACATCCTGGTCCTCGAGCTCATTATCAACTACATCAACACCGTCGAACTGCCCATCATTCAAGGTCCCGATAACGCCGCCCCCGATGGTCGTTCTTTTGAAACTCGCACCGGCCCCGTCGTCAACCAAGCCGTCGATGCGCAAGTACAGAACCATGAAATCAAAGTCTACGCCGATCAGAAGGCCGTTCTCGACGGCGTCGCACTGGCCGTCGAAGACCAGCGCTCTCAACTCGCCGCCCTCTACAAAGCCGACATCACCCTCGCCAACCCCATGAACAAGCAAGGCGACCAAGGCTCCGCGCAAATCACCGCGCCCGTCCAGCAAGGCGACCAGGTCGACACCACGCTTGGCCAGGGCTACACCGACTCCATCCGTGCCCAGTTCCCCGCCGAAGCCGCCGCCGCCGGACTCCCGCTCACCTTCGACATCGACCCCCTCAATCCCCAGACCGAGAACCCCGTCTTCGGCGACGCCCGCGTCTGGCATCCACCCCTCCCCAGCGGCATCGTTCCCGACACCGCCAGAACCTACAACGTCATCTGCGACGCCCCCGGCGGATGGGGACACGTCTGGTGCTTCCCGCTCGAACGCTACTACAACCAACGCGTCTGGAACGATCAGCAAACCCTCTGCACCACCTACATGCAATACCTCGACGACTCTCGCAACAATCGTCCCAACAACCCCCGTGACCTCGCCTGGCAAATCCGCGAAATCCTCGGCCTCAACTCCGGCCCGCAACCCCCCATCGCCCCCCTCCCCGGCTCCATCCCCGACGACCAGCCCGACGACAAAGGCGCCATCGAACAAATCAACGTGCTCCCTTCGCTCACCGCTCCGCCCACCGCCACCGCCAAGTTCCGCACCCAGGTCATGCTTTGCAATCAGCATTCCGGCAAGTACATCGCCGCCGTCAATGCTCTTCGCGCGTTGCTCATCAACGATGCCACGCTCTATTTGCGTTTCACCGACAGTTTCGCCGTCGATTGCTGGAGTTCCGCCGTCGCCTACGCACGCGATGAAGTGCTCCAGGACCTCGGCACAAGCGCCTGGCAGGACCAGGGCCGCGGATTCATGGTCCTCGCCACCTACAAACTCCGCTACATCCCCGAAGAGCTCAAGGGCGGTATGAACGACAGCGCCGTCTTGGCCATCCAAGACCAGATCAACGTCCGCAACATCGGCAGCACCGGCTACCCCGGAAACGTCACTCGCGCCATCATCCGAGACCTCATCAACATCGACCCCGACGGCGTGGTCAAGCCCATGGGACGCCAGTACGCTTATTCCTACTACTCCCCCCGCGCCATCACGCTCGCCTTCCAGGTCGTCCCCCCCATCGCCCATCAAGCCGCCATCAACATTGCTCGCGAATGGCTCAACCGTCCCTGGCCCTATGAAATCACGCCCACCACCGAGCCCGTCCCCCCCTGGCGAGGCCTTACCAAAGGCGACCGCCAGGAATTCTTCACCCTCCTCGCCGCCGCCAAACAGTCCGACGGCACCACCCCGCGATTCCTCATCCCAGCCATCTTCCAGTCGCCCCCAACCCTCGCCACCTACGCACAGGCCGAAACCCTCAACTGGAACGAATACAACACCAACTACGGCGGCAGCGAACGCTACGACGAAGTCTCCGTCCTCCCCTATCAGGACACCCCCGGCTACTCCGTCCTCCGCTACGTCCCCGTCCCTCGCTGCTGGCGACTCTCCACCGTCGGCGGATGGGCCTGGCAACCCAGACTCGCCATCTCCGACGCCATCGGACAAACCATCCAGAATAACCCGGAATTCCAATCCTACATGAACACCGCCGGCATCACCGGCGGCCAGCAATCGGACTTCGATACCGTAGGGCTGCACTGATGAAGATGCTAGAAGCCAGAAGCCAGAAGCCAGAAAGGGGCAAGGCAATTGCCTTGGACGATCCGAGCCGCGACCGTAAGGGAGCGACAGGCATCCTTCCTTTACAGCACGGTCGCTCCCTTACGGGCGCGGCTCGGATTTCCAAGCTTCCAACTTCTGGCTTCTGGCTTCTGGCTTCTGGCTTCCGGCCCCACAACCGCGGCACCGCCGAGATCGAACTTCTCCTGGTCATCCCCATTCTCCTGGCCCTTCTTTTCATCACCGGCGGCCTGCTCTCCCTCGGCGAAGCACGCCTCCAAAACGCCTGGGACGCCCAGCAAAAAGCCTATGCCGACGCCATTCACAACGCCCCTCCCCGCTACACCACCGGCACCCTCCAGCCCCCCGCCGGCTTCACCGACGTCCGCCCCGGCCTCCCCAACCGCCTCAGCCAAGACGACAACTCCGTCACCGTCACCTACGCTGCCAACGTCCCGCTCAAGCCCGTCACGCTCACCGACACCGCCGCCTTCGCCTCCCCCGCCTGGGCCTATTCCGCCTTCCCCGTCTACGATTCCGGCGGCAGTTACAACGATGCGACCACCACCCACGACTGGTACGCCGACTACGCCGGCGAAGTCCGTACCCCCCTCGAAGATCCACTGGGACTTTCGCCCTCCAATCCGCCATAATATGAAAAGAAGTTCGAAACTCGAAACTCGAAACTCGAATCAAATCCAAAGTTCAAAATTCCAAATTCAAAACAGTTTTTGGGGAGTTTCAGGGGTTTTGGTTGTTTGAACATTTGAGCTTGATTCGAATTTCGAGTTTCGAATTTCGTTTTTTCTCACGGTTTTTTCGCCGCCACGACGGACTGCATCGTGCCATCTTGTTTGAGCACGCCGAACCTCGTGAATCCCGCCGCCGCGAGGTCGTCACGCAGTTCATTCACGGTGAACGTGCCGCCTTTCGGCGTAGCGACGAGCATATTAATGGCAAACAGTGCCCCGGCAACGGACACGGTGCGGGAAGAGTCCATCAGGAAATCGCGGATCAGCACCTGTCCGCCGGAGACCAGTGCGCGAAAGATATTCTCAAAAAGAACGCGATTCTGCTGGCGCGAATTCTGATGAACGATAGCGCTGAGCCACACAAGATCGGCCCCTTGTGGAAGACGGTCAACATAAAAATCGCCCGCCACCAGTTCCACTCGCCGACTCATCCCCGCCTCGCTCAGCCGTTCCTTCGCCTGCGGCAGCACCTGCGGCAAATCAAAAATCGTCGCGCGAGCCTGCCGATTCGCACGCAAAAAAGCAATCGTATACGTCCCTGAAGCCCCGCCGACATCCAGCAGATGCCGAAACTTCAGCGGCTGCAACTCCGCAACAAGTTTCGGTGCGGTAGACCGACCAATATTATCCATCGCTTCGATAAAGGCGGCATAGTCCGCCTTGGCGCCGCGAATACCCGCCTCACGCGGCGCAGGACGCCCGGTCTTCACAACCTCCGCCAGATGCGACCACCGCCGAAGACAAGTCGCCTGATGCTGAGTCATCGCCAGCACGCTGCGTGTGCCTTGCGCGGTAAGCGCCGCTTTGACGGCCGCAGGAATCCGATAACGCTCACCCACTTTCCGAATCACCTCAATCGCCGCCAGCGCATCGAGCAGCGCCGCGGTCGCACGAAGATCAGCTCCCAAAGCGCGAGCCGCCTCCTTCGCGGTGAAAGGCGGACCGTTCATGCGATCAAAGAGTTCCAATTCCGCCGCCGCCATGATGACGCACGCCTGCTGGCAACAACGCACCATTTCGCTGACATCCCATTCGACCATGACGATCTCCTTCAAACAGAGCCGCAATCGTAAGATTGCGAAATAATAACCGCAATCTTACGATTGCGGCTCTGATAAAGGCAAAATATCAAAGGAGAAAACATGTCTCTTTATCCCAAAAATCACGCCGCCAAGCGCATCGATCCCGCTCTCTTCCGCAACCCCACCGCCGCCTACCGTGGTGCTCCGTTCTGGAGCTGGAACTGCAAACTCGATCGCGACCAATTGCTCCGCCAGGTCGCGCAGATGGCCGACATGGGCTTCGGCGGCGCACACATGCACTCCCGCACCGGCATGGCCAGCGAATACCTCGGCACGGAATTCATGGATCACGTCAAGGCCTGCGTCCAGGAAGCCAAACGCCGCGGACTGCTCATGTGGCTCTACGACGAAGACCGTTGGCCCAGCAGCTTCGCCGGCGGATTGCTCACCAAGGACGAGCGCTTCCGCGAACGCCATCTGCTCTTTACGCCGCGGCCTTATGGCGCAGGAATCGGCGAGTTCTCCGACACCATGGGCGGCGCCTCCCGCCGCGAGAACGGGCGATTCCTCTGGCGATACGCCATCGAACTCAACTCCGACGGCACACTCAAGCACTACCGTCGCCTCAAGGAAAACGAAAAATATCGCGGCAAGGGAGCTCTCTGGTACGCCTACCTCGAAGTCTGCGCCGGCAGTACCTGGTACAACAACTATACCGCCGGTGATGTGCTCAGCCCCGCCGCCATGGAAAAATTCGTCGACATTACCCACGAAGCCTACAAGCGAGCCGTCGGCAATGAGTTCGGCAAAGCCGTACCCGCGATCTTCACCGACGAGCCGCACTTCGCTCCCAAACGTCCACTCCCCGACGCTTTCGCTACGCCCGATCTCTTCTGGCCCATCACCGACGACCTCGAAGAGACCTACCTCGCCGCCTACGGCGAAAAACTCGGCGACTCCTTCCCGGAAGTCATCTGGAATCTCCCCGACAACAAACCCTCCGTCACACGTTGGCGATTCCACGAGCACGTTGCCGAACGCTTCGCTTCCGCCTTCGCCGACACCATCGGCAACTGGTGCCGCAAGAACGGCATCCTCATGACCGGACACATGGTCGCCGAAGAATCCCTCCGCTCCCAGACCACCTCCTCCGGCGAGATCATGCGCCACCTTCGCGCCTTCGACATCCCCGGCATCGACATGCTCTGCGATGACATGGAACTCACCACCGCCAAACAAGCCCAATCCGTCGCCCGGCAATTCGGCCGCCAGGGCGTTATGAGCGAACTCTACGGCGTCACCGGCTGGCATTTCGATTTCGCCGGTTACAAAGGCCAAGGCGATTGGCAGGCCGCTCTCGGCGTTACTGTCCGTGTCCCGCATCTCGCCTGGGTCAGCATGGCCGGCGAAGCCAAACGCGATTATCCCGCCGCCTTCGGATACCAGGCCCCCTGGTGGAAACGCTTCCCCGTCGTCGAAGATCACTTCGCCCGACTCAACACCGTGCTCACCCGTGGCAAACCTGTGACTCGCGTCGGCGTGGTACATCCCGTCGAAAGCTTCTGGCTCTGCTTCGGACCCCTCGAGCAAACTCACAATGAACGCGAACTGCGAGAATGGCAGTTCAAGTCCATCACCGAATGGCTGCTCTTTAAAAACGTCGATTTCGATTACATCGCCGAGTCGCTTCTGCCTATTCTCTCCAAAAAACAAAAAGGCAAAAAGCTCCTCGTCGGCGCAGCGAGCTACGACGTCGTGATCCTCCCCGGCCTTCGCACCATCCGCGGCAGCACGCTCGATCGCCTGGAAGCGATGGTCAAGGCCGGCGGCAAGGTCATCTTCGCCGGACAAATCCCCGATCTCGTCGATGCCGTGCCCTCACAGCGTGCCCAAAAACTCGCCGCCAAATGCTCACGCGTTCCCTTCGAACGACCCGCGATCTTCCAGCAACTCGAGGAAGTCCGCGACATCCGCATCCTCCCCGGCCCCGGCAACGTCCACGGCGAACTCCATGCCGACAACGACGTCTTCCTCTACCAACTCCGCGAAAACGGCGATCACCGCTACCTCTTCCTCTGCAACACCGACCGCACCCGCGCCCGCCACGATGCCCGCATCCTCATCAAGGGCGACTGGAAACTCAAACATTGGGACACGATGACCGGCAACACCGCGAACCTTGCCGCTACCTACTCCCGCGGCTGGACCCAGCTCCACTGGGACGCACCCGCCCACGGCAGCCTCCTCCTCGAACTCGAACCCGGCAAACGCCAAAAAAAGGGGGAGGACAACACGCTCCCCACCTCCGCCGCCCAGGAAATCGCCCGACTCGCCGACCCCCTGAAAGTCACCCTCGCCGAGCCCAACGTCCTGCTCCTCGACATCGCCCAGTGGCGTACCCGTCCCACCGACAACTGGCAACCCCGCGAAGAAATCCTTCGCATCGACGACGCCGCTCGCAAACAACTTCACATGCCTCCTCGCGACGGACGCATGGCTCAACCTTGGACCGACACCAGTCCCGACCCCGTCACCGGCACCCTCGAACTACGCTACGAAATCCACAACGACGTCGCCGTCTCCGACGCCATGTTGGCAATCGAAGACCTCCACGCCGTCACCATCACCTGCGACGGTCAGAATGTTCCAATAAATGATACCGGATATTATGTTGACGAATCCATCCGAACCACCGCTCTCCCGCCCTTCGCCCCCGGCACCCACGAACTCCTCATCCATATCCCCATGACCCGCAAACGCCACGTCGAAGCCGCCTATCTCCTGGGCGACTTCGGCGTTACCCTCGTCGGCCAACACGCACGCCTCACCGCCCCCGTCCGCACGCTCGCCTGGGGCGACTGGACCCGTCAAGGTCTCCCCTTCTACGCCGGCAACGTCACCTACCACTGCGAACTGCCCGCAAATCTTCCCACCACCGATCTACAAATCGAACTGCGTTACAACAACCCTCTCGCCGACATCACCATCGCCGGCCAAACCCACCCCATCGCTTTCGCCCCCTTCCGCGCCCCGCTGCCCGCAAACACAACAACTTTCGACATCACCCTCTACGGCAACCGCGCCAACCTCCTGGGCCCCCTCCACAACACCAACAAACACTGGCGCTGGTGGGGACCAACATCCTGGCGAACCTCCGGTTCCAATTGGTCCCTGGAATACCAACTCCGCTCCACCGGCCTCCTCGCCGCCCCGATCCTGATGAAGAAGCCAGTAGCCGGAAGCCAGTAGCCAGAAGCCAGTAGCCAGAAGCATTTTGTCCGGGAGTGATGCATGGTGACGATTGGACAGCCCAATGAGACGTATGACGAATGGCGTACGCGGATGCTTGCTGAGACAACCCGATTTATTGAGTGGGGACTCAAGCATCCGGAAAAGGTAACATGGATCCCCATGCACCCGGTAGGCAAAGGAAATTTTCCCGAACGGCTCAAGCAGGTCTTCTGGTCAATCGTGACGGAAGATAAACGCTGGCCAGAGTCTTAAAGAAGAAGCCCGAAGCCAGAAGTTTGAATAAGCCGCGAGCTTGAAATCTTCTGGCTACTGGCTTCTGGCTTCCGGCTTCTACCCGCTATGATACAAGGCGTTCGTTTGCGAGGCTCTCATGGAATCGCCACTGAAGGGCAAAGTGCTCATCGCCGTTCCGGAACTGCTCGATCCCAACTTCGCGCGTGCCGTCGTTTTGATCATCCAGCACGATGAGAACGGAGCCATGGGCCTGATCCTCAATCGCCCGCTGGAGACCACCGTGCAGGAAGCCTGGACGCAGGTCTCTTCCGTGCCTTATCCCAACGCCGACCCTCTGTACCAGGGCGGCCCCTGCGAAGGCCCGCTGATGGTCCTCCACCAGGATCCCAACCGCGCCCAGACGGAGATCACCGACGAAGACGGAAACGGAGGTGGCGGCGTCTATCTTTCCACCGATGCCGATGCCGTTCGCGCTTTGGTTACCGACGCTCTTGAGCCGATCAAGTTTTTCGTCGGCTACGCCGGCTGGTCTGCCGAGCAGCTCGAATCCGAACTCAAACAAGGCGCCTGGCTGGTCGCACCGCTCGAACCCGCCTACATGTTTTCGACGCCGCCGGAACTCTGGCTTTCTCTTCTCAAGCAGACGCGTCACACCACGATGCCCGCTGTCGACCCTCGTCGCATCCCCCCGGATCCGTCCGTGAATTGATTTACCACAGACAAACACAGACAAAAATAGATAAAAACAGACAAAAACAGACAGAGTTTGGAATTCGTCAGTTAAACCCTGTCCGTGTTTGTCTGTGTCTGTCTGTGGCTAACTTATTGGAAGCCTGCCACATACGCCGCATTATCCGCGCCGACGGCCGAGAGGTTCTTCAGTCGCGGTTCCGTGATGCCGAACGTCTCCTTCACCACCAGCAGGTCCTTCATCTCCTGTGGATTCAGCACATTCACCCGGCCGACCTGCTTGATCAGCAGCAGCAGCCGACAATACGAATCCAGAATTTCCAATTTGTAATACGTGTCCATCAGTGATTTCGAAAAATTGACCGATCCGTGACTGCCCATGAGCACCGTATTCGTTTCCGGCCCGATCAGTTCACAGACGCCCTCCCCGAGTTCCTTGTAGCTCGGCGTCATGTAGGCGGCTGTTTTGACCTTGCCTAAAAATACCTCCGCTTCCGGATGAATTCCCTCCGGCACCGCGACGCCCGCGCAAGCGAACGCCGTCGCATGCGGCGGATGCGAATGAATCACCGCCTTCACGTCCGCACGCTTGGCATAAATCTGCAAATGCAGCAAAACCTCACTCGTCCGCTTCCACCCCGCCGCCAACGCCGGACAATCAGCAAGCTGCCTGCCTTCCATGTCCACTGTACAAATCATCTCTGGCGTCAGGAACCCCTTGCTCACCCCCGTCGGCGTACACAAAATCCGATCCTCCCCTCCCCCACTGATCCGCACCGAATGATTCCCCTCATTGCCGGCACAAAACCCTTTCATCCAAATCCGCTTCCCCACCTCACACATCTCCTGTTTCACTCGCAACACCTGATCCGCATTCATCAACTGACTCCTTTTACCTTTTACCTTTTAACTTCCTTTTAACTTTTAACTTTATGACTTTTATTTTTCATTCAGATACAGCGGTCTCCATATGCGTTTGCCTTGCCCGAAACCCCCGGCAGAGCCGGGGGCTAACGATTGCTACATCTCTCCGCCTGTCGACATCCCTTTGCCGTCATCGGCATCATACGCTCCCGCCTGCTCGGTTCCTTTCAGATCGACGCGTTCGATCGCCAGCGCATGTCCGCCGACTTCGTCCACCGTCGCGAGAATTCCGCACATCCGTGGATCGCCCGTCGCCACCTCGAAAAACACCGGCATCCCCGTCGTCATAAAACGTAAGATACGATCCTTCCGCCGCCCCAACACCGAATCATACGGCCCACACATGCCCAGATCGCTCACAAACGCCGTGGTTCCGCCGTTCTCGCCTGTGAGAATTTTGTGATCTGCCGTGGGTGTGTGGATGTGTGTGCCGACACAAACGCTCACCCGTCCCGCCACGTACCAGCCCATCGCGACTTTTTCGCTGCTGACTTCCGCGTGGAAATCGAGCACTTTCACTTTCACATCCGCCGGTACTTTGGCGATCAACGCATCAATCGTCCGAAACGGATCATCCATTTGCGGGTTCATGTGCAGCCGCCCCATCACATTGAGCACCGCGACCTTCACTCCGCCGCGGGTAGCCACGATCGTCATGCCCTTGCCCAGCGCCTGCGGCGGATAGTTCGCCGGCCGCACCAATCGCTCATGACGCTCCAGAATCCCCAACACCTCTCGCTTGCGAAACGTATGATCCCCCAGCGTGCAGACATCCACGCCAGTCTTGAGGATTTTTTCGAAGATCGGCGGCGTCAGTCCACTCCCCCCCGCCGCATTCTCCGCATTGGCCACCACAAAATCCACTCCTCGTTCCTGGATCACCTTGGGCAAAAGCTCCGCCAACGCCAGACGCCCCGGCTTGCCAACAATATCTCCCAGACACAAAATCCTGATCGGCATACAACCCTTTCTTTCTGATATGATATCCGAAATCGCCGTCCCCGTTTAGCCGCGGTTCGAAGAACCGCGCTCGGCCATCATAACGTCGAGGACACAAGCATGTTCATTATCGATCCGCACTGTCACATGGTTTCCCGCACCACGGCCGACTACGAGGCGATGGCCATCTCCGGCGTCGTGGCGATCTCCGAACCTGCCTTCTGGGCCGGTTACGATCGCACGCCTGCCGGTTTTATCGATTACTATCGCCAGCTCACCGAAACCGAGCCCAAACGAGCCGCCCAGTTCGGCATTCAGCATTACTGCTGGATCTGTCTGAATCCCAAGGAAGCGGAGGATTTAGGCAAGGCCAAGGAGGTGCTCGCGGAGATGCCGAAGTTTCTTTCTTGTCCCACGGTGTTGGGCGTCGGCGAAATCGGCCTCAATAAGAACACGCCCAACGAAGCCAAAGTCTTCCAGCAGCATGTGCAACTGGCCATTGATACGTTCAAGGGAGAGAGGGGGAGAGGGGGAAAGCACCACTTGATCCTTATTCACACCCCACATCTGGAGGACAAGCTCAAGGGTACGAAGATGATCATTGAGATGCTCAAGGATTTTGGTGGAGCCATCGATCCGGGCCGCGTGCTGATCGACCATGTGGAGGAACACACCATCAAACTGGTCAAGGAGGCCGGTTGCTGGGCCGGCATGACGATCTACCCGATCAGCAAATGCACGCCGCAGCGAGCGGTCGACTTGATGGAACTTTATGGCTCCGATCAGCTCTGCGTGAACGCCGCCGCCGACTGGGGAGTCAGTGATCCCCTGCAAACCCACCGTACCCTTCTCGAAGCCAAGCGTCGCGGCCATTCCCTCCAAACACTCCTGCAAATCTTCTACAACAACCCCGCCACGTTCTTCTCCCAGTCCCCCCGCTTCAAACTCCGCAAGCTCAGCATCCAAGAAACATGACGCTTTTCTCCAACATATGTGTCATACTAATTCTGAATAAATTGATACCAAATTGATAATTAATGAATACGAATTTCAACTGCGTCGTATTGTTTAACTTCAGCAATGCGATAGTGGAGGGGGAAAGGCGGATTTGATAGAATATTGCGTTTTCCTTGGTGTAGTCTCAAGAATCGAGGTTTCATGCGGGCCTGGTGGCGGGTATTGAAGGGCGTTTGGCCGTACCGATGGCTGATGGTGATCAGTCTCATCTGTGCCGTCGGCGTGGGGGGCAGTTACGCCAGTGGCGTGGTGGTCATGCTGCCGGTGATGAAAATCTTTATGTCGGCCGAAAAAATCCAGGGATGGGCCAATCGCTCCGCAACCGAATCTCGCTTGAAAATCGAAACGTGGGACCTGGACACGAATATCCGATACAACGCAACGGGCTTGCACATTAATAAGTCGAAGGCGACTACGATTCCGGAATTGCAGGCCAAGGATATTTACCTGAGCATCGCAAGCGTCGAGGCGTTTGTAAACGGCAAGATGGAGAGTTCCAAGAGGGAAGCGGACCCGGCCAGACAGTGGCAGGAAATCGTCCGCATTTTGGCACACGCGGATGCGGGAACGACGGCCAAGCTGGAAATTCAGCACAAAGACGATCCGCTGCAGACCGTGAACGTCGAATTGCCGGCGACGGGAAGGTGGCTCGGGGACTGGTCTACGGTGCAGGCTCGGGGACTGGTCTACTTCGGAGACCTCTTGCCGACGGATCCGATTGACGCGTTCAACATCATGGTCGCGTTCTTTATTTTCCTCTGCTTCGTGGGTTCGGCTTTCCGCTATTACCAGCAGTACCTGGGGATGAACGTTGCCAACCGCGTGATCATGGACTTGCGTCGGCGGATGTACGACCGCGTGGTCGCTTTGCCGACATCGGTCTTTGCCCAGAAGGGAACGTCGGACCTGATGAGTCGGCTGACGAACGACACGACCACGCTGACCGACGGCGTGTCGATGGCCTTAGGCAAGGCGGTGCAGGAGCCGGTGAAAGCCATAGGCGCCTTCGGAGCAGCGCTTTACATCGATTGGAAACTGACACTGTTCATTCTGGCGTTCATGCCGTTTTTGGGATTGATCATTCGAAAATTTTCCAAGCACCTGCGGAAGGCCAGCCGACGGACGCTCGAGAGCACCTCGCGGTTATTGGCCATCATCAATGAAACGCTCATCGGTGTACGAGTGGTGAAAGCCTATTCCGCGGAAGGCTACGAGCGGCGGCGTTTCTCGTGGATCAACAAAAAACTCTACAACGAACAGCGGAAAATGAACCATTACAACGCCCTGTCGCGGCCGGTGATCGAAACGCTCGCCGTCATCATCACTGCCATTCCGATGATGATCGCGGCAAGGTGGATCCTGCGTGGGGACTTGCAGATTCCCAACGTGGTGACGCTGCTGGTTTGCCTGGGGGCGATGCTTGAGCCGATGCGGAAACTCTCGGACGTCAACGCTCGGGTGCAGCGGTCGAACGCGGCGGCCACACGCGTCTTCGAGATCATCGACATGGACAAGGAACCCAACTCCAGCCATGCCCTGCCGAAGTTGCCCCGGCATGCCCGGTCCATCGAGTTCCGAAACATCACATTCAATTACCCCGGCCACAATGAAATCGTACTCAAAAATGTATCCGTGAACATCCAAGCGGGCCAGAAGGTGGCGATCGTCGGGGGGAACGGCTCGGGCAAAACGACGCTGGTACAACTCCTGCCGCGACTGTATGTGCCCGAGCAAGGGCAGGTGCTCGTCGACGGCATTGATACCGCAACCGTCTCGCTGCGGAGCCTGCGAAAACAGATCGGCCTGGTGACGCAGGACACGCTCCTGTTTGCCGACACGATCTACAACAACATCGCCTACGGCTCGCGTCACGCCACGCGGGAACAGGTCATGGATGCTGCGAGGCGGACGTTCGTCGACGAGTTTGTCGCAACCTTCCCGGAAGGCTACGAAACGCGAGTCGGCGAGCACGGCGTTCGCCTCTCCGGTGGCCAAAAACAACGCATCGCCATCGCCCGCGCTGTGTTGCGCGATCCGTCCATCCTGATCCTCGACGAAGCGATGAGCCAGATCGACTCGGATTCGGAAATGAAGATCACGATGGCCCTGCGTGAGATCAGCAAGGATCGCACCGTGCTGATGATTGCGCACCGCTTCCAGACAGTCATTTCAGCGGACATGATCGTCTGCCTGGACAAAGGCGAAGTGGCCGGCATCGGCACGCACACGCAACTGGTGGAAACCTGCGAGGCTTATCGAAAATTATACGAAAATCAATCCCTCGAAGCCGCCGACGCCAACGGCAATGAAGCGACTGCGACAGTCTCGGAAAACGAGACAATGAACGACTTGACGATTTAACGATTTGACGACTGATTCCGTGCCATGGGGTCGATGCGGACACGGATGCGGGTGGGGGTGAACACGTCGCCGTCGGTAACGCTCACGACACAGTCTTCGCTGCCTTTGGTGAAGTGGAGGGTGACCGAGGCGTTGCCTTGGTTCTGTTCGACGAGGGTCCATTTCTGGCCGGGCATTTGATCCTGGTAGAACTTGACGACTGGGAGGAAGTCGTCCGAGCCGGAATACTGGTGGTCGACGAATCGCGTGGCGCCGGGGACGACCTTGCTGGTGGAGACTTTCTTCATCATGGCAAAGCCCGCCGGGATGGGAACGTCGGCGATGGGGAAACTCGGAGCGGCAATCAGCGGAGCGTCCTTGGCATTACTGCGGCAGGCGGGAATGGCCGCGGTGGTGAGGGAGAGAGAAAGAACAAGAGCAAGGGACGCAAAACGCATGGCAGACTCCGTTTGAGTGGCAAAGTGGAGGGGTACGTAACTGAGGGGATTCTTGAGCGCATGGGAAGGAATGTCAACTTGATTGGGTGAATCATCTCGGGGGTGACCATCTCTTGTGGCATAGACGTCAAGTGGAGCCCCGCATGGCAATGCGGGGTTTTGCATTGATCTCGCCAAAGGCCACCGAAGAACGCTTGCGGCGTCGCGGACCTCGCTTTTGCTGTAACAATTTGCCATAAAAGACGGCCACACCCATCGTCTCCAGAATATTGCGCAACACTTTCACTGCCACTGATTTCAAGAGGCGATCCACATCACTGTTACCCGGGCGCACCTGCTATTTGGCCGGTTTAGCCGGTTGAGTGGTGCTGGCCGGTTGGGTGGCAGCGTGTTGAGTGGTAGGTTGGATAGCGGGTTGGGACGACGCCGCCGGCGCCGCTGGGCTGGAACCTCAGCCACAGTAGGCATCGTGTGCCGATGCCAGTAGCGGTACCATGACGACCGCAGCCATAAGAATGGATTTGATGGGACGCATGTGTGCATTCTCCTGATGGCATGAAAAATTCATCATTATCATGATTTTCGTCTTTTGCGAGCAGGGTGTCAAGTTTTCGCTTGGAGTTCGGCGAGATTTTTTTCGATGGCGATGAGTTCCTCCTGGTGTTTGGACATTTGATCCTTGAGGCCTTGGATGATGTGGGCGGGGGCTTTGCTGGCGAAGGATTCGTTGCTGAGCTTGTTATGCGCGGAAAGGATCAGTTTTTCGAGTTCAGCTTTCCGCTTGGTCAGCTTCGCGGCCTCGGCTGTTTTGTCGATCACGTCGGCGATGAAAACCTGCACGCCCCCTCCATCAGACAGGACGGCAGTGGCGGCGTTGACGGGTTTTTCTGCGGTGGGAGAGTTCTCCTGAATGGTGACCTGGGCGAGAGATTCGATGATGGCGCGGGACTGTTCGATCAGCGATTGTGTCGCGGCGTTCCTGGGCTGAAGGATCACCGGCTTGCCCTTGGCGGCGGGATAGCGGTTCTGAATTTCGCGGATCGCACTGGTCAGCGATTGGATCAGTGAAAGTTGCGATTCCGCGGCGGAGTCAAGTTGGGCAGAGTCGAATGGCGGCCATGGACTGGTGATGAGGAGATTTTCGATTTTCGATTTTCGATTTTCGATTGGGAGCTTGCTCCAGAGTTCCTCGGTAATGAACGGCATCACCGGATGGAGCAATTGCAGCGACGTTTTCAAACAATGCAGCAGAATTTGCTGAACGGTTTGGTCGCCGGCCTTGATGCGAGCCTTCGAAATTTCAAGATACCAATCGCACAGATCGGTCCAGAAAAACGAACGCAACGATTCGGCAAGATCGGCGAAACGGTACGCATTGATAGCGGATTCGGCGGATTGGATCGCAGAGTTGAGCCGCGACAAAATCCAGCGGTCCTCTAAAGTTTCGAGTTTCAAGTTTCGAGTTTCGAGTTGAGGAGTATTTTCGGCAATCGCGCCGAGGATGAAACGACTGGCGTTCCAGATTTTGTTGGCGAAGTTGCGGCCGAGATCGAACTTCGGCGACGTGTTGATGCCGGTCTTGGAATCCTTGACGACGGGCATGCGGATGTCCTGCGTTTCGGTGGCCATCGCGGCGAGAGTGAAGCGGAGGGCGTCGGCGCCGTGGGAGGCGACGATGTCGACGGGATCGACGCCGTTGCCGAGCGATTTTTTCATGGGTCGGCCTTCGCCGTCCTGAATCACCGCATGAATATAAACATCCTTGAACGGCACATCGCCGTGACAGTAAAGGCCGAAGACGACCATGCGGGCGACCCAGAGCGTGAGGATTTCACGGGCGGTCGAGAGCAGACTGGTGGGATAAAAATACGGCAGCAATTCATCATTAGCGGTGGCACTTGTGCCGCGGTCCGGCCACCCCATCGTCGAGAGCGGCCAAAGCGCGGAGGAGAACCAGGTGTCGAGGACGTCGGGGTCTTGGACGAAACCTAAAGCTTCGGCTTCTTTTTCAAGTGCTGGGTTGTCTTTGATGCAAATCATCAGGCGGCCATCTTCGGGCCAAGGAAATCCAGCGGCGTGTTTGCCTTGAATAGTGATTCTTTGTGGACTTAGCCACGAGGGGACTGCGACTTGATCCGGCTTCAATAGTAGCCAGCCAGCGAATGCCTCTTGAGCAATCAAATCTTTTTCATCAATCCCCGCGTGACCTTTTTCAGCCAGTACCTTGACCGTGGCGTCGGACATCTGATAGGTCCACACGGGGATGCGGTGTCCCCACCAGAGTTGTCGGGAGATGCACCAGTCGCGTTTTTGGCTGAGCCAGTCGATGTAGCCTTTGGCGTAACGCTCGGGGGTGATCTTGACGCGTCCTGAGGCGACGGCATCGATGGCGGCCTGGGCGAGGCCGGGGACGCGGGTGCCGTCGGCAAGAGTGACCCCATCAGAGCCGCGACCGTCAGGGAGCGACCGTGAGGTGTTGGCTGAGGAGGAGTCGCTCCCTGACGGTCGCGGCTCTGATGTCGCTCCCTGACGGTTGCGGCTCTGATTGTCGTTGGTGATGTCGCCCATGCGCACGAACCATTGGTCGCTCAGGTAGGGTTCGATGGGTGTTTTGCTGCGGTCGGAATGGCCGACTTCGTGGTCGTGTTTTTTTTTGTCGGCGATCAGGTTCAGGGATTCGAGATCGGCTAAGACGGCTTTGCGGGCGGCGGTGGCGAATTTCAGGCCGATGTAGGCATACTTTTTTCCGAGGAATTCGCCCTGGCCGTTGTCGTTGACTTTGCCGTCGGGGGTGAGGAGGTTGATTTGTTCGAGGTTGTGGCGTAGGCCGGTGGCGTAGTCGTTGGGATCGTGGGCGGGGGTGACTTTCACCACGCCGGTGCCGAATTTGGGATCGACGAGTTGGCCGTCGGCGATGATGGGAATGCGGCGACCGATGAGCGGAAGGATCACGTGTTGGCCGATGAGATGCTTGTAACGCGGATCGTCGGGGTGGACGGCGACGGCTGTGTCGCCGAGCATCGTCTCAGGACGCGTCGTGGCGACAACGAGAAATTCGCCGGGCGAGCCATCCACCGGATACTTAATGGATGTGAGCTGGCCTTTGACGGGTTCGTGGTAGATTTCATCGTCAGCGACGGCAGTTTGCAGATGGGTATCCCAGTTGACCAGCCGTTTGCCGCGGAAGATCAGTCCGTTTTTGAACATTTTGAAAAACGCTTCGCGGACGGCTTTGGCGCAGGTTTCGTCGAGCGTGAAGCGAGTACGGTCCCAATCGCAGGAAGCACCGATGGACTGGAGTTGCGTGAGGATGCGGGCGCCGAATTGTTCTTTCCACTGCCAGATGCGTTTGACGAGTTCTTCGCGGCCGAGGTCGTGGCGAGTCTTGTGTTCCTTTTCGAAAATGGTTTTTTCAACGACGGCTTGTGTGGCAATGCCAGCGTGGTCGATGCCGGGCATCCAGAGCGTGTTATCGCCTTTCATGCGGTGATAGCGTGCAAGGATGTCCTGAATGGTGCCGTTGATAGCGTGCCCGAGATGCAGAGCGCCTGTGACGTTCGGCGGCGGAATCACCATCGAGTATTTGTCGGCACGCGCATCAGGGACGGCGTGAAAAGTTTTGCTGTCGAGCCACTTCTTGTAAATGGCGGATTCCACGGACTGCGGAGAGTATTGCGGGGGGAGGTCGATGTTCATATTGGATCCTTAGAGCAAAACCACTGAATGTCACCTAAAGCATCTTCCGGTCATAGTCGAGATTTCCATTGCATGGTCGCTTTTCGAAGGTCTTCAATTCCCGGCACGACAGCATCTCCATCTTCAAGGCAGAAAAAAACACCGTCAGGAAAACGCCTGGTTCGAGCTCTTCGGATACTTCCTTCGACGACAGGGAATTGCAGGGGATTACGTTTAATTCGGTCGAGCGTCTCATGAACGGCCTGCATAAAATCAGCCCCCAACCCCTGCGAACGCGACTCGTACCACTCGTAGCCCAAAAACGCATCGCCCCACACTTCAACTGCTATGCGAACCTCGGTCATGCGGTCTTGCGATCCTTGCGGGGGGGGCTCTTGATCAGTTGGCTGGTTTTCCGCTTGAACTCTTCGAGAGTCATCGCACTGGAGGGATCGCGGCGATAACGATCAAGACGAGTCTGCATTTTTTTGAGAACGGATTTGGATGTGGGAACGTCTTCGTCGGCGAGCGAATCCCAGATCTCACCCGCCGCAACCACCCGTTCACGAACCGGCAGAGCAAGCAAAGTTTTCAACAGCTTTTCGTCCATCACTTAGGCCCTCAATCGCAACATCATTTCATTATAATCTTTCCGTCTCAACGGTTCTCAATGTTCAATTCAGGATTCTCAGCGATTCCGCGGGCGGTTTCAGGATCGTTTTTCATGCGGTGACGAACTCGCCATTCGACCAGTTCAACGCCGCCAGCAGGGCGAGGATCGTTGGTTTCTGCTTCATGGAGTAAGTGATATTCAACGCCGTCGACGAGGGCTTGCCAGGAGGCGTCGATGACGTTTTCGGAGACGCCGACGGTTCCGAAAATTTCGGAAGTGGCGTGGGGCGATTTGAATTCGATAATGACGCGTACCTTGGCGGCGGTCGCTTCGGCAGAGTTCACAACGCGGACCTTGTAATCGACGAGGCGGAGAGAAGCGAGGCTGGGGTAGTGGGGGAGCAGGGCTTGGCGGAGAGCGTTGTCGATGGCGTTCACGGGGCCGTCGCCTTCCGCGGAGGCGTTGATCTCCCGGCCTTTGAGCAGAAGCGAAATGCTGGCTTTGGTGATGGCGGGATGACTGCCGGTCTTATTCACCGCACAGCGGTAATGGTCGAGTTCGAAGAATTTCTGATAACGTCCGATGACTCGGCGAACGATCAATTCGAAAGATGCTTCAGCAGCTTCAAACTGAAAGCCCTCCGCTTCAAGGCGTGTGATTTCGTCGAGAACTTTCTTCTGCGTAACGCGGTTGGACTCGATGCCAAATTTTTTGCCTGCTTTGGCGGCGATGTTGGAGATGCCGGAGAGTTCAGAGACGAGGACGCGGCGTGTGTTGCCGACGGATTCGGGCGGGACGTGTTCATAGGTTCGCGAAAGTTTATTGACGGCGTGGACGTGCATGCCGCCTTTGTGGGCGAAAGCGGAGAGGCCGACGTAGGGCTGGCCGTTGGCGAGGTTCAGATTGGCGATTTCGTAGACGTAGCGGGACGCCTCCGTCAGGCGTTTGATGCCTGCGTTTTGGGAAAGGACTGGGTAGCCCATTTTGAGGGCGAGGTTGGCGATGATGGTAATGAGGTCGGCATTTCCGCAGCGCTCGCCGATGCCGTTGATGGTGCCCTGGACCTGCGTGGCGCCTGCTTGAACGGCGGCGAGTGCGTTGGCGACGGCAAGGCCCGAGTCGTTGTGAGGGTGAATACCGATGGGGGTTTTGTGGTTGAGTTTGGCGAGGGCTTTTTTCGCGAAATCTGCGATGCGGTCGGGGAGAGATCCGCCGTTAGTGTCGCAGAGGCAGATGAGCGTGGCGCCGGCCTGGGCGGCGGCTTCGATGGTTTTCAGGCCGTAGTCGGGGTTGGCGGCGGTGCCGTCGAAGAAATGTTCCGCGTCGTAGACAACCCTGCGGCCCAGACCTGTCAGGTAAGCGACAGACTCCGCGATCATGTCAAGATTTTCCTGCAGTGAAACGCCCAGAACGTCGGTGGCGTGGAGATCCCAGGTTTTTCCGACAATGGTGACATAAGGCGTCTCCGCGTCGCGGAGCGCATTGAGGCCGACATCGTCGGCGGGTTTGACGCCTTTGCGTCGGGTCATGCCGAAGGCCGCGAGCTGAGCATAATTGAGCTTGAGAGATTTAGCCTCTTCGAAAAAGGCTGCGTCCTTGGGATTCGAGAGCGGATAACCGCCCTCGATAAAATCGATGCCGAGTTCGTCGAGTTTGCGGGAGATGAGCAGCTTGTCCTGGACGGAGAGCGAAACGCCTTCGCCCTGAGTGCCGTCGCGGAGAGTGGTGTCGTAGATACTGATGCGGGTGGTGGAGGGGGGGGGGGGGGGG
>Ga0123357_10001564_pt1 | contig 24420 bp, 7 predicted proteins | sample TergutEmb28metaG_FD_89873 | JGI IMG/M metagenome (GOLD analysis project Ga0123357, IMG submission 89873) | Embiratermes neotenicus P4 segment gut microbial communities from Petit-Saut dam, French Guiana - Emb289 P4 | ecosystem: Host-associated > Arthropoda: Insects > Digestive system > Gut ...
CACGATCCGGTCAAGGTCTACAACGCCTACAAGCGCGCGGTCGAGCATAAGGGCGGACCGACGGTCGTACTGGCGATGACCGTCAAAGGCTACGGTCTCGGCTCGGCGCAGGCGCGCAACGCTACGCATCAGGAGAAGAAGCTGAGCGAGGAGGCGCTGCTGGCCTTCGTCAAGCAGTTTGAGATTCCGCTGCCCGAGCGCGCGGTGAAGGAAGGGGCCTTCTATCGTCCTGATGACTCGGCCCCTGAGATTCAGTACATGCAGGAGCGCCGTAGGGAACTAGGTGGCTATCTTCCGCAGCGCGACGCCTCCCACAAGCAGAGCTTCAAAGCGCCCGAACTCTCTACGCTGACCGAATGGACGGGCGGCTCGAACAACCGCGCCGTCTCGACCACCATGGGATTCGTCAGCTTAATGCGTCATCTGCTGAAGGACCCAGCCATCGGCAAGCTGATCGTCCCTATTGTTCCCGACGAGGGCCGCACCTTCGGCCTGGAGTCGGTCATCCGGCAGGTGGGCATCTACGCCGCAGAGGGGCAGAAGTATCATCCGCACGACGCCGACATGCTGCTCTACTACCGCGAGGAGCTGGACGGACAGATCCTCGAAGAGGGCCTCACCGAGGCCGGATCGATGGGTTCGTTCACCGCCGCGGGCAGCGCGTATTCAAACTATCGCGTGCCCATGATTCCGTTCTACATGTACTACTCGATGTTCGGCTTCCAGCGCATCGGAGACATGATCTGGGCGTTTGCCGACTCGCGCGGCAAGGGCTTCCTGATGGGCGGCACGGCAGGGCGCACCACCATGCACGGCGAAGGCTTGCAGCATCAGGACGGCCATAGCCCGGTGCTGGCGAGCACCGTGCCGACGTGCCTGACCTACGATCCCGCCTACGTCTACGAACTCGCGGTCGTGGTGCAGGACGGCATTCGCCGCATGTACGAGAACAGCGAGGATGTCTTCTACTACATCACCATGTACAACGAAGACTACGCGCAACCGCCGATGCCGGAGGGTGTCGCAGAGGGCATCCTGCGCGGCATCTACAAGCTCAAGGCGTCTTCAGGAGAGGCTGCAGCGCAACTGTTTGGCAGCGGACCGATTCTGAACGAGGTGCTGCGTGCACAGCAGATTCTGGAGACGAAGTACAAGGTTGCCACCGACGTCTGGAGCGTCACCAGCTACAACGAGCTTCGCCGCGACGCTCTGGCTGTGGAGCGCTGGAACCGTCTCCATCCTGCCGAGCCGGAACGCAGGAGCTACTTGCAGACGGCTCTCGAAGGAGCAAACGGCCCCATTATCGCCACGACCGACTACATGAAGTCGGTTCCGGATCAGCTTGCTCCGTGGCTTCCTTCGCGGCTGGTCACGCTGGGAACCGATGGCTTCGGCAGAAGCGACAACCGCGAGCATCTGCGCCGGCACTTCGAGGTCAGCGCCGAGTCCATCGCAGGCGCAACGCTCGCGAAGCTGGCTCGTGAAGGTAAGTTCGATCCAAAGGCCGCAGAGAAGGGGCTCGCCGAGCTTGGGCTTGATATCGAAGCCGTGGATCCTGCTCACGCGTGACACGCTTCTAGGTAGGCCAAGCCTTTAGGCTTGGCTTCTCAAGATAGGCAAAGAACTGGGCTTTAGCCCCTGGGGTATGCACTGCTTCTGATTGAGAAGAGAGCATACCTCAGGGCCTGAAGGCCCTTTTCTTGCATACCCCGAGATCGCCAAGCCTAAAGGCTTGGCCTACCTAGAAGCAAAAACTCAAATGCGATTGCTCCGTGCTCAGTCTCAGGTAAGTTCGAGACCTTCTGCTAGTTGTCTTGTATCCTCGAAGAAGAGACCTCAAAACAATGACAGCAAGATCGAAGAGTACCCCTGCGTCCCCAAAAGAGTCTAACGAAAATCCGCTTATCAGCAATGCGAAGTTCCGGCAAATCTACACGGCAATTGTCGAAGCGCGATTGTTTGATGAACATCTCGCGAAACTTCAGCGCCGTGCCAAGTCTTCAAGGCGTATGGCCTCGATAGCTGGAGAAGAAGCCTGCCGCGCCAGCGTACTGATCGAACTCCGGGCAGGCGACTTCATCAGCGATGATGCCATTCATCCGGTCACAGAGCTGATTCTTGGCGCAGAGGCCAGCCCTCTGCTGCAACGCACGCTCACATATCTGCGCACTGGGAAGCGAAAGGCGCTTCCTGCTGGCGATACTGCGCAGCAACTTTCGCCGGTTGACGACGCTGACGAGCGCCTGCGGCTTGCTCTTGGCGCAGCTCTGACGCAGAAGACTGCGAAGAAGGGCAACATCGTTCTCGCCTTCGTCCATCCGCACAGACTGAAGGGAAGCGAGTGGAAGAAGATTCTAGTACTGGCTCAGAGGCTGGAACTGCCGATTCTCTTCGTGGTTCTGCCGGGAAGTAAAAAGCATTCGGACAAGCGAGTGTGCGATCGTGCGCGGGCGGCGGGAGTTCCCGGAATTCCGGTTGACGCAGCCGATGCGGTTGCTCTATTCCGCATCGTGCAGGAGTCCATGGGCAGGACGCGCAACGCAGATGGCCCGGTGCTGGTCGAGTGCATGGCGTACAAACTGCCCGGTCAGCCAGCCGTCGAGGACCCTCTTCGCCACCTGAAGAAGTTTCTGCTGGAAAAGAAAATCTACGACCGGGCAGGACTGGATGCCGTCGCCATGGCATTTCGGAAGAGGCTCGGGAAGATATAGCTGTTATTTTCGAATATCTCGTAATCTCTGGGGTCGATTCCTGGCCGGTGGATGGTATACTCGCGCCATCGAGGTGAACATGCGTAAGGTTATTTTGCTGGCAGTGTGTTTCATGTTTTCGTTTCTGTTCCTTGGTTCGGCGCTGGCGCAAGACGTGGCCAACGTCTACTTCTACCGTTATCGCGGGGCTGTGGGCAAGGCCCTGAAACCGTCTGTCTATATCAACGAAGATGAGATGGGACGCCTGGTAAACGGCAGATACTTTGCAGTTAAGGTCAAGCCTGGAACGTACACATTCCGCGCCGAAGACAAGCAGGCGGGCGCGTCGGTTTCGATTGAGGCGGGCAAGAGCTACTATTTCCGCACAGAGGTAGCGACGGGATTCTGGAAAGGACATTTCCGGCTCACGATGGTTGCGCCCGAACAAGGCGAATATGACATCAAGCAGTTGAAGCCGAATGATCCGGAACATGTGAAGCGCGAAAGATATCCATAAGCGGCGACAGCTACGGAGAAGCCTTATGTTCGGCAGGACAGCTCTGTCGATGATCGAAAGTACGCGAGCGAGCGTTCCAGTCCTTCGCGCAGCTTGATCTTCGGTTCCCATCCGAGCAGAGTTCTGGCCTTCTGAATATCAGGCTTGCGGCGGGTGGGATCATCCACGGGCAGCGGACGGAATACGATCTCCGAACGCGAGCCGGTCACGGCCAGAACCTCGCGGGCGCATTCAAGGATCGTCCACTCCTCGGGGTTACCAATGTTGACCGGCAGATGCTCGTCGGAGCGCGCCAGGCGTACGATGCCTTCGATCAGATCGGAGACGTAGCAAAAGCTCCGTGTCTGCGCGCCGTCGCCGTAGATGGTGATAGGTTCGCCGGCAAGCGCCTGAATCATGAAGTTCGAGATGACGCGGCCGTCATTGGCCTGCAGGCGCGGGCCGTAGGTGTTGAAGATTCGCACCAGATGCGTGTTGACGCCGTAATAGCGGTGATAGGCCATTACGGCGGCCTCTGCGAATCGTTTCGACTCGTCGTAGACCGAGCGCGGGCCGATGGGGTTCACATTTCCCCAGTAAGTCTCTACCTGCGGATGGACCTCAGGGTCGCCGTAGCACTCCGAGGTGGAGGCCTGAAGGTAGCCAGCGCCGTATTTGCGGGCCAGATCGAGCGTGTTCATCGCTCCATAGGAGCCGACGCGGAGCGTCTCGACTCCCAGGCGCATGTAGTCTGCCGGACTCGCCGGAGAGGCGAAGTTGAAGATGAAATCGACGCGACCCGGATCGAAGACGCAGGTGATGTCCTGCTCGATCAGGCTGAAGCGCGGCTCGTTGGCAAGCTGCGCCAGATTATCGGCGCGTCCGGTGCAGAAGTTGTCGACGCCGAGAACTCGGTGGCCTTCTCCTATCAAGGAATCGCAAAGATGGGACCCCAGAAAACCGGCAGCGCCGGTCACGAGCACTGTTTTCGACGTCATTGACTCCTCATTTCTCTATCCTTGCCGGGCTTCCAGCCTCTGCGGTGCGAACCGTCGCCCGCGTTGGCGAGACTGCTGGCCGGCCCGTGCTCATATATGTGAATCCATTCTTCTGCATTACGCCGGGATCGTAAAGATTCCTGCCGTCGATGACGATCGGGTAGCGAAGCGACTGCCGCAGCCTGCCGAGGTCGAGCGCGCCGAACTCCTGCCAGTCGGTCAGTATCAGCAGCGCGTCCGCGTCACGGGCGGCAGAGTAGGCGTCCTCGGCGTATCGCAGCGTCGCGCTCGATGGCAGCACCTGCTCAGCTCGCGCCATCGCCGCCGGATCGAAGGCTGCTACAGTACATCCCTCGGCGAGAAGCAGCTGCACGATATCCATTGCGGGGCTTTCGCGGATGTCGTCGGTCTCGCCCTTGAACGCCAGGCCGAGAACAGCCAGCCGTTTGCCGCGAAGCGTCCACAGCGTGGCGCGCACCTTGCCCAGGAAGCGCTTCTTCTGCAGCGAATTGATCTTCTCTACCTCGGCCAGCAGGCTGAAGTCCACGCCCATCTGTTCGGCGACGGAGCGGAAGGCGGCCACGTCCTTGGGGAAGCAGGAGCCGCCATAGCCGATCCCCGGACGAAGAAAACGCGGGCCGATGCGGCGGTCCATGCCGATTCCTTGCGCCACCTGCTCCACGTTGGCGTTGGTGGCCTCGCAGAGGTTCGACACGGCGTTGATAAACGAGATCTTCAGCGCCAGAAAGGCGTTGGAGGCGTGCTTGATGATCTCGGCGCTCTGGGTCGAGGTCGTCAGCAGCGGAGGCCGCTTGTCGGCGTTTCGCCATCCTGGGATGGCGTCGGGCCGCCGGTAGTAATCGCCCGAGGTCAGCGGCTGGTAGATGCGGTTGAGCACCGCGATGGCGCGCTCGCTGTCCGCACCCACGACGATGCGGTCTGGATGCAGAAAATCCTCGACGGCAGAGCCTTCGCGCAGAAACTCCGGGTTGGAGACGATGTCGAAGAGCTCCTGATGCACGCCGTTGCGTTCCCCATTGCGCTCCATGGTCTTGCGAATCCACTCGCTGGTGTAGACGGGCACGGTACTCTTTTCGACGATGACTTTATAGGAGTCCATGGCGCGCGCAATCTCGCAGGCAACAGCCTCGACGTAGGAGAGATCGGCCTCGCCACGCTCGCTCTGCGGCGTGCCCACGGCGATAAAGATGGCTTCGGCGAAGCGCGTGGCCTCGGCCAGGTTCGACGTGAAACGCACCCGGCAGTTACGATGCCGCTCCAGAAGCTCGGGCAGGAACCTCTCGTGAATGAGCGCGTCTCCCCCTTCGAGGGCCGCGACCTTGCGCTCGTCGTTATCGACGCAGACAACTTCGTGGCCGATCTCTGCAAAGCAGACGGCGGCCACCAGGCCGACGTAGCCGGAGCCGACCACTGCAATCCGAATGCTCTCCCCCATAAGCTCCTCCGCGAGCTGTCTTAATGTTATCTGGCTTTCGATTCTTCGAGAAACAGACTGAACCCTACCAGACGTTACATGCATTTACCGTGGCCACGGGTTGCTCGGACCCCACTCATGCCGGGCGCCCCACCCATGCGCAAAAAACGCGCGTGAATGGGGCCTCCGGATTCCTCCACATGAGCACAGCAGCCGGAGTGCGAATATCGGCAAGTTGCTCGAAGCATTGCCAGAGTGATGTTATGGATGATAGCTTTCTTATCGGCTCATCAGGAGAAGAACATACATGCAGCAGTGCTACAACGGGATCAAAGTCCCCGAAGATGGAACCGCGATCCAGTACGAAAACGGCAAATATATTGTCCCCGACAACCCGGTCATTCCGTTCATCGAAGGCGATGGAACGGGCCGCGACATATGGAAGGCGTCGCAGCGCGTCTTCGATGCTGCTGTCGCAAAGGCTTATGGCGGCAAGCGGCAGGTGAAGTGGTTCGAGGTGCTCGCCGGAGAGAAAGCATACAGACAAACCCAGAACTGGCTCCCCGACGATACGGTCAAGGCGACGGTGGACTTTCGCGTGTCCATCAAGGGGCCGCTGACGACGCCGGTGGGCGGCGGCATCCGTTCGCTGAACGTGGCCCTGCGCCAGTTGATGGACCTCTACCAGTGCGTGCGTCCGGTGAAGTATTACGCTGGAGTACCCAGTCCGGTGAAGGCCCCCGAAAAGCTCGACGTGGTGATCTTCCGCGAGAATACTGAGGATATTTACGCCGGCATCGAGTTCCGCGAAGGCACGACGGAGGCGGCGAAGATGATCGGCTTCGTCAACGATGAGATGCTGAAGGGAACGAAGAAAAAGGTGCGGCTGGATTCAGGCGTGGGCATCAAGCCGATCTCCGTCACCGGCTCCAAGCGGCTGGTGCGGGCGGCGATTCGCTATGCCATTGCCAACGGGCGCAAGACCGTCACTCTGGTGCACAAGGGAAATATCCAAAAGTTCACCGAGGGAGCGTTCCGCGAGTGGGGCTATCAGGTCGCGACCGAGGAGTTCCGCGAGCACGTGGTGACCGAGCGCGAGAGCTGGATTCTCGGCAATCTCGAAGCCAGTCCCAGGCTGACGGCAGAAGAGAACGCCGCGCTGGTGGAGCCGGGAATCGAGTTCGCTCCCAAGGCGTTCGTGGATGAGGTGATCGCAGAGGTCAAGGGCGTGATCGCAGCCATTGGCGCGTCGCACGGCAACGGCAAGTGGAAGCAGAAGATTCTGGTCAACGACCGTATCGCCGATTCGATCTTCCAGCAGATCATCATCCGTCCGGGCGACTACAGCGTGCTGGCGACGACCAACCTGAACGGCGACTACATCTCCGACGCGGCGGCGGCGCAGGTCGGCGGTCTGGGCATCGCTCCGGGGGCGAATATCGGCGATGGCTACGCCGTCTTTGAAGCCACCCACGGCACCGCGCCCAAGTATGCCGACAAGGATGTGATTAATCCGGGTTCGGTGATGCTATCGGGCGTGATGCTGTTCGACTTTATCGGATGGAACGAGGCGGCGCGACTGATCGAGTCGTCGATGGAGAAGACCATCCAGCAGAAGTACGTGACCTACGACTTCGAGCGGCAGATGGCAGGCGCAACCAAGGTGAAGACCAGCGAGTTTGCCACGCGCATGATCGAAAACATGTGAATCCTATTTCACAGCAAGACATCTGTTTGAAAAGAACGGAGTTTTAGATGCGTAAAAAAGTAACCATCGTAGGTGCAGGCAATGTAGGCGCGACCACTGCACACTGGATATCGGAAAAGGAACTTGCCGATATCGTTTTGATCGACGTAGTTGAGGGAATACCGCAGGGCAAGGCGCTCGATCTGCTGGAGGCGATGCCGATCGAGATGCAGGACTGCAACATCCTGGGGACCAATGACTATGCCGATACGGCAGATTCCGATGTCGTCGTGATTACAGCAGGCATCGCGCGCAAGCCGGGAATGAGCCGCGACGATTTGCTCCAGACCAACTTCAAGATCATGAGCGATGTGGTTGCGAAGGTAGTGGAGCATTCGCCGCATTCGATTCTGGTCGTGGTATCGAATCCGCTCGACGCCATGGTGCAGACGGCGTACAAGCAGTCCGGCTTCCCGCGCGAGCGAGTCATCGGTATGGCCGGAGTTCTCGATTCGGCGCGCTTCCGGACGTACATCGCCGAGGAGCTGAACGTCTCGGTGGAGAACGTGACAGCGTTCGTGCTGGGCGGGCACGGCGATTCGATGGTTCCGCTCTCGCGCTATTCGACGGTGGCGGGCATTCCGATTACGGAGTTGATCTCGCCCTGCCGCCTGAAGGTGCTGGAGAAGCGGACCGCCGATGGCGGCGCGGAGATTATCAAGTACCTGAAGACAGCTTCGGCTTATTATGCGCCGTCGGCTGCGATTACGGAGATGGTCGAAGCCATCCTCAAGGACAAGAAAAAGATACTGCCCTGCACGGCGTATCTGGAGGGAGAGTACGGGATCGACGGCTTGTATATAGGAGTTCCGTGCAAGCTGGGCGCGAAGGGGCTGGAGCAGATCATCGAGATCAAGCTGACTGCGGAAGAGCAGGCGGCTCTCGACCGCAGCGCAGAGTCGGTCAGAGAGCTATGCACGGTGATCGGCGTGGCGTGACCGGATCGTCTTTCCCGCAGATATGGTGCTGTGATTCCTTATCCCTGAAGGTCTGTAGCTAACTCAGACTGGTTTGGTTTGCTCTGAGACATCTCATCCCGGTCGAGGGTCGATACGCAGTTGCGTCCGCTGAGTTTTGCGTCGATCATCGCCATCTGACATCTTTGAATCAGTTTATTCGAGCTATTTATCGCCCATCTGGATTGCTGATCTGAAGTAGTGTAGCCCACGCTGACCGTAACTACGGGGCTATCGGAACCCCGTCTCTCCAGGTTGAGGCGGGCGACGGAAGCGCGTATCTGCTCCGCCACCAGAGCCGCTTGCTTGCTGTTGGCATCCGGCAGGACCACGGCTATCGCGTCAACCGCTAAACGGGCCACAAAACTGCGATCTACAATTTTGCACACCGAATCGGCTATGGCGCTCAGGCATCTGTCTCCGCGAGCGGCCCCGTAGCGTTCGTTGTACTCCTTGAAATGATCTACGTTCAACAGAATGAGAGAGAGTTCTGACTTACTATCTACGGCTTTCTTCCAATGTTCGTCCAGAAGAGCAGCAAACGAACGGAAATTGGGAAGTCCGGTAACTTCGTCAATATAAGCCAACCGTTCCAATTCCTGCTCGCGCTCCTTGCGTTGAGTAATATCACGCATTGTCAGCAGCACTTTCGCGTCTTCATTTCTGCTTTCGTCGTCCAAGATACGCGCATGGATCTCCATAAACACGTAAGTTCCGTCCTTCTTCCTCATGCGGATGCAGACGAAAAGAGTGGTAGCTCCGTCGTTTACTCGTTCCCGGAAGAAGTCCTCGGCAAACGGAAGGTCTTCATCCATGATGAACTCTGCTCCATTTCTTCCGTTCATCTCCTGCGGATCCCAGCCCAGCACCTGTCTGCTGGAAGGCGACGTGTAATAAATAGTCCAGTCAAGTCCAATCAGACAGATGACATCGGCGTTCGCTTCAGAAAGTAGCTGGAAATCAATCTCGGAAGTATCTGCCGCATTTTGCTCGACAGTATTGGTTTCGGCGTAGCTTTCGTCTGTTGCCGGCTTCCCATCCGATAGAAGTAATTCGCCCGGCTGGCTTGACTTAAGAAAGCTGCGATGCAAAGTGGGTGTTTTTCTGAAATATCGAGTGAAGTTGCGCGTGAAATGACTTTGGTCGGAGAATCCAGTCTGGCTCGCGATTTCACCTATAGTTTGATCTGTATCTTTAAGAAGAACTGCGGCTGTCTCTAATCGTCTTTGAATAATCCACTGGTTAGGACTGGTTCCTGTTGTAGCGCGGAACTTACGGCGGAATTGGCGTTCTCCCAGACCTATCAACCTGGCAAGCATCTCGACCGAGAGGTTATCCGCTAAATTTTCCTGCACGTATTGAGTAATCTCATTGAAATTCTGGTAAGAGAGGCTGATGTCATCGGGCGCTGCATTTCCCCTCGTCAATTGAGACATCAAATGCATAAAGAACGCGCGAAGAAGAGCTTCGAGATAAAGTGGATTCTGTGAGGAGTTTCGTAGTTTGCCGATGACCAGATGACCAAGAGTCACGGCCTGGATCTCTTGAATCACATAGCATTGATCGAGGTCGATTTCCGGCAGGTGTTGATCGCGCGCCAGAGACTCCAGCTTTGAACCTTTCGCCACCAGAACCAGCATCTTCGCAGATCCCAGCCAGCGGCACCTCACGAATAAGTGGGACGGCACGAAGCAGATTGTTCCAGACCTCATGTGAATCACAAAACGCTGCCGTAAAGTCGACACCACGAATCGGAGTTCTGGTATCCCGGTATAGAGAAAAACAAGATATTTCGAGGCGTCCCGGATGAATGTGGGAACGTCGCTTTCATTCATAACCTCGAATGCAGCGTCCAGCACGGAATCATGGCGTGCCTCCTCCTCGTTACCAAGCAGTTGTCTTCTCACTACAAACACCGGCGCCTTGAAATGTAGAGATTCATTTTGCAAGACGATTGGTATTTGTACACGCATTCGCGCCGATTAATCCAAAAGATAAATTTTAAAGATAGGAATATCCAAGCTGTTGGACGTGCTTTGCATAAATAGGTACGGTCTCAAACAGTATTTTGAGAGGCGGGTAAACTGTTGAATCTCTGTCGTGAAAGCGACAGACTGCCCCGGGACATGGTTTCTAAAATGTTCACCCGATTGTAGTTATCGGTGCCGTTGCGTATTCGCAATTTTGTTCTATGCCCATTGTTCGGCTGCCCGGCTATAAGCTGAACAAAATTAGCGGGTTGACAGAGCAATCCAGTCTGTTGGGGAGTCGGCGTTGTGAAGTGCGCGTATTACGCAGAAGATTTGGTCGAAGCCGGAGCACTCTGAAGCGGCAACCGAGATCACTGTTTGATCCGATCACACGCTTGCGCTCTGATCCACAGGATGCGAATAACTCCGACGCTGAGAGCGAGGGTTCGTATTTTTCAGTATCAGACCGCGTAACGGAAAAGTAAATTATATGACCGTTTTATGCTATCTACTGAAAAATTGACGATTATATCCATGACGCAAATTGGTGCATTTTAGCAACATAGTTACTGTGTTATTGGATTTTTCTGCATGCATGAAAAAAGTAGATCGGTGTTTGTATCGCGTTGCAGTGATTAGTTTGTTCTCTTTTTGGCAGACTTGCGGTTTTCTGTTGTGTTTGTTGTTTTGTCCGAGTCGATAGGCGATGGTGATGACCAAATTCACCTGAGCGGCGGATGGCTAGTAAGGAGACAAAATGCCGTTATCGAACATTTGTAAACGTTCCTGCAATTTAAAGGATTTAAGGCCCCTCTCCCAGTATATGGTGAGTGCTTTTCTGTTTGTTCTGTTTGGGGCTGCATCGGCTGGACCATCTGCGGCTCAGACTCAGCCGTCGGTTACCGGCACGGTTGCCGTGGGCGCGGGCCAGGCCAGTGGTGCTTGCAACCTTGTCACCAACAAATGTTACTTCCCCAGTTACGGCAAAGCCTCGGTGACGGTCGTTGATGGCAGCACAGGCCAGGGGTCCACGGTGAGTGGCTCTTTCGCGACAGTGCCAAACGGGGTTGCGATTGATCTTGCGTTGAACAAGATATATGTTGCCAGCTCGACCGATGGGACGCTTTATGTAATCGACGGCACGAACGACTCGCTTAATACGACCCTGACGCTGGCGTCGACGAGCGGTCTGGGCCTTCCCGCCGTCGATCCTGTTACTCACTACGTCTATGTCCCCGACAAAGGCAACGGCGGGCTGCTTGCGGTTGACGGCAGCACCATCACAAGTTCCGGCAGCGGTCCTATTACTTCTATGTCTGTAAGTGCTGGTCCGGGTTCTTTCGGCGCCGCGGTCAATCCTGTCACCCACAAGGTGTACATGAGCAATCCGGCAGGCGGCATTGTCTCTGTGTTCGATGGTTATGGAGCGCAGAGTCCGGGCAGTGCGGTGAGTCATGATGTAGACATCACGCTTTTGTCGCCCAACGTAGCAAACCCGCCCTTCTACATGGGCATCAATCCTGTCACCGACACCACGTATGTCACTGCAGGATCCTTCCTGGTCGCGATTAACGGTTCTGAATACACGATTCAAGTCTCCGACAACCTTGGTCCGTCGATTGCGGGTATCGCGGTAGACCCTGTTACGAACAATATATTTGTTGGCGGCGCTCGTCTCTATGTGTTTTATGGCTCCCCGAGCAACGCTGACACCGTATCCACTGTGGCGGCATTTTTCCCGGCGGTGAATCCGGCAACCGGGCAGGTGTACGCAGTTGGCTATACCGGGTCTAACAACGTCTATGTGTACGACGAGGTCACCGCTCAGCTCACGACCCTGTCGCCGGGGCAGGCGACGCCTGTCGGTGTTGCGGTGAACCCTGTCACCAATACTGCTTTCATTGCGAATCAGGGCTCCAACAACGTGACCATGGTTGGCGGCAACCAGAACATGCCAGTCCCAGGCACGCCGGTGACAGGCACGAACTCTGTGGTGCTGGAGCCGTACAATCCCCAGACCTCGATGGATAACGGCTACGTCTACGCGCAGAGCGGCGGCACGTCGGGCATCGCTGGGGCGTATCTTTACGCGATCGGCCTGCCTGCGGCTCCGGGCGCTTCGATTGGTTCGCTGACTTCGATTCAGCTTGGAGCGCCGTATTCGACGGCAGGGAATGTCTGCCGTCCGATCAGCACGCGCATTAACCCGTCGATTCATCGGGCCTACTTCCGCATCTCTTGCAGCAGCGGGTCGGCAGCCGATGCGGTTGGCTATGTTGACACTACGACCAACCAATGGGGCGCGGCGGTCTATGTTGCTCCGGTGATTGCGTCGAAACAGATGAAGGTTTGCGGCCTGGAGATCAATCCGGCCAGGGACACCATCTTCGCGCTGCTTAAGGACGTTTGTACGGCAGGTTCGGCGACGGCAGCCTATATGGTGACGATCCAGGGCGGCACGTGGACTGCGGGCGCGCCGGTTTCGCTGGGCACCAACGCCACCAACGCCTTTGGCGTGGACCAGGCGTCCAACAAGGTCTTTGTCGGAGAGTATGTATCCAGTCCCCAGTCCAGCAGCGTGGAGGTACTCGACGGAGCTACGGGCCAGATCGTGCAGACCGTCACCTTAGGTCAGCCGGGAGCCTTCAACAACAGCACGGCAGCCAGCGGCGCTACGCTGCCCAGGGTGCAGGTCAACCCTTACAGCCATAACGCCTATGTGAGCTTCGCGAACACCACGAACTCGAACCGGATCCAGATCATCACGAACGATCCCGTAAATGGATATACGTCTCTGGTCAATCCGGTCTTGATGCAGGCAACGGCGAATACGAGTCCTGCGTCGTTCTTTATCTTCGACCCCAACGGCATGGTCTACGCCGAGCAGGCGGCAAACAATACGGTAATCCCGTTCAGTGAAAAAACCGCTCTCAGCACCAGCGCCGTCATCACTCCGAGTCCGGCGTGGCCGGCCATGAACAACGGAGGGTCCGGTTGTAGCGACCCGATCTCACATAAGGTTTATATTCCGCTGAGCGGCGGCACCACCGTTCGCATTATCGATGCGGTGACGAACACTGTGCTTGGTACCTCGCTTACGGTTGGCAGCGCGGGGAAGAACTGCAACCTGACTCCGGACGGAAACTATCTCGTTGTCGGCTCCGCTGGAAGCAGCAGCGTTTATTTCTTCGACCTGCGGAGAAACCAGCCTGTGCCGCTGACGGTGGATTCTATTGAAGGGATCAGCGATTCGTGGACCCAGGCGACGAGTTCTGTTTCCGGAGAGGCGTATGGCAACTACTTTGTAACTCAGAACCAGACGCCGAGCTTCACGGTTACGGCATCCAGCCACTATTCGACGTCGCCTGCTCTGAGCGGCGCTTCCGGCGTGAATGATCCGAAGCCGACGAAGATATACTTCACCGCAGATGGCTTGACGCCGATGCAGTCGGCCACGCCCGACGAGTCGGTGGGCACGCCGTCTAACGAGGCCAGCTTTACCGCCACGCTGCCGAGGATGCACACGGGCATTCACTATCTGGATGTCTATGCAGCCTATGGAGACGAGTCCAAGGTGCATGAGAATAGCTCGTCTCCGCAGTTGAGCTTGATCGCTGCCTATCAGTTCATGATTCAATCGACGCCGACCAAGACGGTTCTCGCGCCGAGCGAAAACCCGTCTATCGTAGGCGACAGCGTTACCCTTACGGCAATCGTAACACCGGCCCTGGAGCCGCAGCCGAACGGCTTCGACATCACCGGCCAGGTGAGCTTTTACGAAGGGACGACCCTGCTTGGTTCAGCGCAGGTAGTCAAGCAGGCCGACGATACTTACACGGCACAGATCACGATTCCGACGGCGATGACTACGGCAGGTTTGTCCGGACAGGTCGGACTTGCCGGACTTGGAATCCATAACCTTTCGGCAACGTACTATGGCGATGCATCCTACAGTGAATCGACCGGCTCGCTGGCCGAAAGCGTTCAGGCGCAGACGGCGACGGCTCTGACGTCGGTTCCATCTTCGTCGCAGGTTGCAGGCAACAACGTGACCTTTACGGCCGTTGTGGAGCCGGTACAGACGGGTGGACCTGCACTATCCGGGACGGTAAATTTTTACAACGGCAGCACGCTGCTGGGTTCAGGCGCTTTGTCGCTCGTGGGCGGCGTCTACCAGGCGACTTACTCTACCAGTTCGCTTGCAGTTGGAGACCATCCCGCTATTACGGCGACCTACCTCGGCGACGGAACTTATTACGAAACGTCGACGAGCAACAACCTGGGCCTGACTATATTCGATTCGAATGTGACAGTAACAGTCCAGTCCACTCCGAATCCTTCGGCGGCCAGCCAGTCAGTTACCTATACGGCCACGGTGTCTTCGACCGAGGCTACGGGAACCATGGTGTTTACCGCAGTCCCGGCGGGTGGAGGAGCTGCGATTGCTCTCGGGTCGGACGCGGTTACCAGCGGCGTAGCGCAAATCTCCTCTTCCGCGCTGACAGTGCTGGGCGCGTACACCGTTACGGCGGCTTACACCAGCGATAACGGTTATCTACCTAATTCGGGAACGATGACGCAGATTGTTACCGATGCCCTTTGTGGCGCGAATGGCTTCGGTGAGGTGGCAGTAGGCCAGAAGCTGGTCTGCGCCGTGAGGGTTCAGCTTTCCGACGGCGGTCTGGGGACGAGTCTCAGCGTGGTTACGATGGGAGCGCCAAGCCTGGACTTCAATGCCACCACGCCTGCGGATTCGGCGGCCCCAGGCTACTTTGTACTGCCTGCTTCGCTTGCATGCAGTCCGGCGACGGAGTACCCGGCAGGCGCGACCTGCTGGCAGATGGTGACATTCGCGCCGAAGTCCCCTGGTCTGCGTACTGGCGCGGTGGTGCTGCTGGACAGGGTTCAGCCTGACGATGGCAGTGGCAGCGGCGGCGGCAGCACTCCCGATAACTGCGACGACTCCTGGGATCCGGACTGCATGAGCTCCGACCGGCCCGGAGGCGCGGGCGGGGATAGTACCTTCTCGCCTGGACCCTATGCTACGGCCTACATCTGGGGAACGGGCGTGGCCCCGCAGATCATCTTCCTGCCTGGAAAAGTTAGTACTGTCTTCTCTGTTTCGCAGCCAAATGGAATAGCTGTCGATGCTCAGGGCAACATCTTCGCCACTGACGCAGGTGCCAGCATTGTTTACGAATACCGAGTCTCTGACGGGGCAAGGCTTAATCTTGCAGACAACACTAATTCTCCAGCTTATATCTATAACCCTGAACAGATTTCAATTGATGGCGCAGGCAACCTGTATCTGGTAGACCGAGTCAGGCTGCATCTGGTCAAGATGACCCGGCTATCTGATGGGAGCTATACGCTACCGGTCGAAATTCCGACCAGCACCCTGAGTTCACCTATGGGCACTGCCGTAGATACGGCGGGCAACGTCTATGTTGCCGATAGCGGAAATGGCCGGATTCTGAAAGAGACCTTACAGCCTGATGGCAGCTATGTTGAAACCGTTATTGCAGATTCCAGCACCGGATGGCTCAATCCAATGGGTGTTGCCGTAGATACATTTGGAAATCTGTATGTTTCGAGCACCAATATGGGCACTTGCTGGAGCGGTCCTGCTCCTGGCAATATCTATAAGTTAACGCTGTCGGGAGGAGTTTATAGTTCTCCCACCGTAATCCCAACCAGCCCATTAACCTGCCCATTCGGTGTGACCGTGGATGCTGTTGGAAATCTCTTTATTGCCGATACCCGGTATCCTTCTACTACAGGTCAGGGCTCGAACCTTGGCCGTATTGTAAAGCTGGCTCTCGAGCCAGGTAATAGTTATACAGAGAGCACCATTCTGGACGATGGATTTGCTCCCTATAACGTTGCGGTTGATGGACAGGGCAACATTTATCCTGCCGACGCGGCAGGAGGGGGAGCTGCGAAACTGGATTTGGCGACTCCGAAGGCCGTGGACTTCCCAGTTACGTGGGTAGGTCAGACAAGCGCTCCCGAGTCAGAGACCATACAGAACGTCGGCAACGCGCCTCTGACGATCAACGGCGTGCATCCGGATGGCAATAATCCTGCCATATCGCCCGTAGACTTCCAGTGGGCGACGGTCAGCACCTCGACGCCTCCGGTGTGCGTAAGCGGAGACCTCGCAGTCAATGTCCAGTGCAACCTGTGGTTCGACTTTACGCCGGTGGTCCCCGGACCAATCTCCGGTACTGCCGATCTGAGCGACAACAATTTGAATCAGACCTCTCCGCTGGCGGTGCAGCACATTCCGCTGAACGGTTCCGCGGCGCTGATCAAACTTCTATCCGTGACGCCGAACGAGGTGGTGCAGGGCGTTGGAACGCCGGTGACGTTTGTTGCGGAGCTGGACTACGCTCCATCGACGACCGGCGCGGTATACATCAACCTGACTAACTCGTCGTTGCCCGCGGTTCCTCCCATGGAGGCGCTCTGCGAGCCAACCGCGGTGCCCAATGTGGCGAACTGCACGGTGGCTAACTGGAACTCCGGAGGCTTGGTGGCGGGCGTGTACAACGTCACGGCTTCGACCGGAGGCGTGGTCAGCACGACTCTGCCGCTGACGTTGACGGTGGACCCGCTCTCTGCGACCACGACGGTGATAACTTCATCGCGGAATCCGTCGCTGGCGACTGATACAACTGCCCCAACGTTCACGGCACATGTGACGACGCCGGGCAGCTATCCGCTGACGGGCACGGTGTCGTTCAGCATAACGGCTCCGGGCAGCGGTACTCCTACAGTGATGTGTACGAACGTTGTGCTGGCCTCCGATGGCACGGCGAACTGTACGCCATCCTCTCTGCTTACGACCGTTGGCATCTACACGGTTACGGCGACCTACAACGGCAATGGCAGCGATCCGCTTAATCTGTCATCGACGGCGGATTATCTGCAGGTCGTCAATGATGCTCTTTGCGGTACGAACAACTTCGGTCATGTTTCAGTAGGCCAGAAGCTGGTTTGCGCTGTGAAGGTGTCGCTTCCTGGCGGCGGTCAGGTGGCGAGTATCGACGTGCTCACGACGGGCGCGACGAGCCTGGAGTTCAATCCCACCGATCCATCGGCGGATTCGACGGCTCAGGGCTACTTTGTAATGCCGGCCTCGCTTGCATGTAATACCACAACGAATTATCCAGATGGCGCGATTTGCTTCGAGCAGGTGACCTTCGCGCCGAAGTATCCGGGTATGCGCCTGGGCGCGGTGGTACTGAGTTTCGCGGATACGACCGGGACTGGGACTGGAACCGGCGGCAGCACTCCTGATGACTGCGAAGACTCGTGGGATCCGGACTGCATGAGCTCCGACAGGCCCGGAGGTGGGGGCGAGGACAGTGTGCGCGCTCCTTTCGAACCCATCTATATCTGGGGTACGGGTGTGGCTCCGCTGGCGGTATTCAACAGTCCGCTCAACCAGCCCATAGCACTGAGCAGCGGATTTGTAAGCCCCATCGCCACGGCGATCGACAGCAGCGGAAACGTCTACGTGGCAGATGCTGGCCTTGGTGTCGGCGGTGTTTCGGGAGTGTATGAGATACAGGGCAGTTGTATCAGCACTGCGCCGGATCCATCGACCTGCCCAAAGACCACGCTGGGCGCGGGCATCTCTTCTCCTCAAGCGATAGCAGTCGATGGAGCCGGAAACGTCTGGGTCCAGGGAAATACTGCCTTGTACAAGATGACACCTAATTGTGCCGACGCAAGCTGCGTAACGACAGTAGGTGCCTTCGGTGGCATGGGCGTAGCTGTGGATGGCAGCGGCAACGTATATGTTTCCTCTGGCAACACGCTGCAAATGATTCCAGCGGGTAGCACAAGCGCGTTTCCGCTGACGGGTTCACTCCCTTACTCCCCCACACAGGGGATAAGTGGCGTAGCAGTGGACGGCAATGGAAATGTGTATCTCGGCGCAACCAACGGCAATACTTTAGCGGTGGAAGTTCTGGGAAGTTGTATCGCGAACGTTACCAGCACGAGCGGCCCGGTCGACCCAAGCTGCGTAAAGACAGTGGGCAACGGATTCACAGAGCCTACGGGCGTAGCGGTGGACGCAGCCGGGAATCTCTATGTTCTGGATTACAACTACACAGCTTTTCCCAGCACAACCGGCACGGTGAAGGAGATTCTGGCCAGTTGCATCAGCACGGCGGCAGACCCCTCCACCTGCTCGAGCATCATGCTGTACAGCGGCGTCAGCCACTTTGGCATGGGCATATCGCTGGATGGCATCGGGAATATCTATGGAGCTGGTTTCCTGGGCGGCACCGGGGTGGTGTTGATAGACCGCTCGGTGACTCCGGGATTGTCCTTCGCTACATCGCCAATGTGGGTGCCAAGCACAGACAGTCCGCAGACGGCGATAGCGCAAAACATCGGCAACGATACGCTGCTCCTCGTGAGCGAGCCGGTGGCCTCGCAGATAACTGCTCCCACGACGCCGTCGAGTTTCCTGCTGGATGGGTCGTATGCGTGCGGGACGTCGGTGGCGATGGGCGCGCTCTGCTATCTTCCCGTGGACTTCAAGCCCAATGCGGCAGAGATAATTCAGGGCGTCCTAACGTTGACGGACAACAGCCTGAATATAGCTAACTCTCAACAGATAGTTCCATTGAATGGCGAAGGCATCGATGTCACGCCTGTGATTACAGTGACTGAGGTAAATCCTGCGTCGGTGATACAGGGGCGCGGAGATATGGTGGAGCTGACCGCGACGGTAGACTTTGTCCTGCCAACAGCTCCGACCGGCGAGGTGAACTTCATCATCGACGGCCAGAAGATTCTGGCGTCCTGCATGCCGACGGCAGGCTCTTCTACGCAGTTGACCTGCCATACGGCGGCGACCTACATTCCTTCAGGTGCTCTTCCGGCGGGTATTTATCCTGTTACGGCGACAATAGACGCGGACAGCGTCTATAACAGCGCTTCCACCACCGGCACGGCGCCGACGCTGACGGTGAAAGCTCCGATCCCGCCGCCGCGGTTGAGCACGAACGCCGGAGTGGGTGTCAATCCCGCGACCGACTTCGTCTATACCACCAATAGCGTCAACGATAAGGTCACGGTCCTGAATGCGCGCACGGCGACGGTCAGTACGCTTGACGTGGGCAGCCAGCCTTATACGGCGGCGGTCGATCCAGCCCTCAATAAGATATTCGTAACTAATACCGGCAGCGACTCGGTTTCAGTCATCAACGGCGCGACCAATACGGTGATGGCTACGATACCTCTGGCTTCGGGTGCTGCTCCGAAACAGATGGCCGTGGATGCAGCGGCAGGTTATGTCTATGTCGTCAACAGCGGCACGGATTCCATCTCAGTCATCAATGCTGCTGACAACAGTTTGGCAGTAGCATCGCAACCGGTGCAGATGGGGCCGGATGCGGTGGCCGTCGATCCCAACACGCATATGGTCTTTGTGGCCAATGCCTCGTATGACACGGTCTCTGTCTTCCGGGGATTCACCGGAGTGTCAGGCAGCACGCTGAGCGCAGCCGGCACGGTGAACGTAGGCGGAAGCCCGGTGTCTGTTGCTGTCAATCCAGTGACGGGCATGGCTTATGTGGCGAACTACGCGGGTAACTCGGTCTCGGTCATCAGCGAAGCGTCACCGAACACTGTAGCGGCAACGATTCCCCTGGGCGCGGGAGCCAATCCCGTATCGGTGGTGGTAGATCACATGACCAACACGGCTTATGTGGCAGATTATGGGCTCGGCAAAGTCTGGGTGATCGATGGAGAAAACAACACCCTTGATCCGAGTACACCTGCGGGGATCATTACGGGAACCGGGCCGATCCAATTGGAGACTAACTCGCTCACCAACGAGGTGTATGTCGTCAATACGGTCAGTAGAAAGCTATCCATCATCGATGGCCGCACGGGTTTGGTCACGAGCCCCCAGTACATGTCGGTGATCGATGGAACCACGCTCACACTGCAACCTTCCACGACTTCAACCTTACCGATTAACTCCGTAGGAGTTGGCGTCGATGCTATTACCAACAAGGCCTATGTAGTGAGCGAGGACGGCAGCATTGCCATCACCAGCGGCGATACGAATACCGTGATCGCTACGCTGTCAGCTCCAGTGACGGGCATGGCGCAATATAACCCTGTCAACGGCGAGGCCGATCTATACGGCGGGGCTTCGTTTATTGCCGTGAAGGGGCCGTTGCAGGCGAACGTGAAAACGATTCCGATGCTCCCCAGCGGGGAAACATCCTGCAGCTCGATAGGGAATCCCAAGATCGACATACTCAACCAGAGAATTGTCTTTGGCCTGCGTTGTACTGTTCACAATTATATTGCCTACTTTGACATGAAAACCGATACGTTTGGAGGGACACTGTATACCTTTGCCGGATCGGTATATGCCGGAACTCTACAGGTCAATCCAATCACCGGTACGGTTGTGTTCGGGAGTTCTGCGAATACGAATGTGTATATGGTCGATTACTCAGGCAACCTTCTAGCCACAATTCCGCAGCCGACAGGAAGTGGTGCGCATATATTCCTAAATCCGGCCAACAATAGAATTTATGCGCCTTCATACACAACCAGTCCGGCTTCTTCGTCGGTAATGGTGATAGATAACGGGACGGGAAGTGTAATTACAACGATTCCACTCCCTGACGGCGCGCAGCCTACATGGGTAAACGCAAACAATTACAACAATAAACTTTACGTTAACAGTCCGGGTAACAGCACGGTGAGCGTGTTTGATATGACTACAAATGCGCTATTAGATTCGCCGGTCTCTATCAGCTCTCCTGCCGGGATGACGCTGTTTGGGCCCAATGATAGCGTCTGGGTAACACAGTCGACACCGGCGGCCTTCACGGTGCTCGACGGTGATTCAAATCAAATCGTAGCGACGCCAACTGGCGGCGGCGCAGCGGGCCTGATTGATCCGATATCCGCGAACTATTACTACGTGAGTGGAACTACTTTGTACTCGATTGGTAGTGCCACCTTCCAGCCGCGCGGAACTACAGCGGTTGGATCAACCCCATCCATAGGCGAAAACTACGACAACAGTCAAGGGACCTCGCTGGATCCAGGTTGTGGCATGTTGTATGTTGCCAACAGAGGCAGCAGCTCAATTTCGGTAGTTCATTTGAGAAATACGGCTGTCTCAAACGTAAATGGCACAGAAGTAACTTGCGACAACGACACTATCATGCCGTTTACGATTTCGCATATAGTCGGCGATCCTACGGTCCAGATAACTAATAACCCGTCCTTCCCGGGTATCCCATACGGCATCTACGCGACGCAGGACAGCGCTCCCAGTTTCGCGGTTACGGCGAACAGCGACTATAAAGACAGCGGATTGCCAGGCTACTCTACAGGAACAAATCCGATACCCACGCGGATTTATTACGGTGTAGATGGCCGGTATCCATATCTGTCAGCGGCCCTGACCTCTGATGGGTCTACATCTCCGGCGCTTGCCACAGCCACGGTAGCCGTGCCCCCGCAGCGAGTAGGCGTCCATACCCTGTTTATCTATGCGGCGTATGGCGACGAGGGGTCCAGCGCGGACTACTCCTCGACCTCCGATCTGAGCGTTGTGGGAGTCATGCCCTTTGCGGTGTTGTCGAAGGTGCCGCCATTCACAGTAACAGCTTCGCCGAATCCGGCGGTGGTGGAAAGCACAGTGACGCTGACGGCGACGTTAGCGGTTCCGCACGGTGCTTTCGCGCCGACCGGCATCATCAATTTTTACAACACAACCGGCGGCCCGGTTACTGATTCGAGCACACCGATCGCCTCTGGTTACCTGTCGGCAATGAGCAGCAGCGACGGCACGACCGACTACTACCAGGTGGTAACGACGGTAACGGCCTCTCCAGGTGTGTTGGACCTAGGCGACAACCAGATCACCGCGGTCTACTACGGCGACACCTCCTACAGCAAAGTCATGGCCACGACGAACGAAAAGATTATCGCGCCGGGAATCATTATTTCGCCTCCGGGGACGATAGATCCGCCCGCTATGCCGACGGCGCTGCCGAATGCAGCCAACGGCACAGCGTATTCGACGGCGCTGACAGCCAGCGATACGGCGTTTCCGTATGCGAACTACACCTGGAATCGAATCGACGGCGGCGGCACCTGTCCGGCGGGCTCGATCAGCGGACTGCCTCCTGGACTGAGTGCGTCTCGTGGCCAATCGATGGTCTCCGGCAGTTCGGGCGACCAGATGGTCTACAACCAGTACGTTATCTCGGGGACTCCGATGGCGCTTGCCGGAATCTACTGCTTCACGGTAACGGCGACCGACGACACGTCAAGCACGCTGGGCGGACCCTACACGTCCAACGAGTTCAGCTACACCATCACGCTGACGGGGCCGTCGATCGTGGTGACCTCGGGCGGCGAACAGACGGGGAACTTCTCAGAGGCTCTGCCCGAGCCGTTGGAGGTGACCGTGTACGACGCTGCCGGCGCAGTGGTGGAGGGCGCGCAAGTTACGTTTACGGCCCCGGTTCCGGCGACAGACACGGCGGGGCATCCGCTGACGACGCCCGCGCTTCCGTACACGCTGCGCTTCTACACGTATAACGCCAACGGCAGCATCGGGCAGATTTATACCGGCACGACGCTGGCTACAGGGTTTGTAACGGAGACAGGAGCAGATGGCACGGCAACAGCTTCGACCGTGCAGACGGCAGAAACGACTTGTCAGTCTCCGGTGACGACGTCGTTGACGGCTCCGGTAGAGGATTCGTTCTGTCCGATGAACACGAATGGAGTTCCGAACAACGTTCAGATCGGCTGGATTGCGACGGTGACAGGCGGCGCGTTGAACGGCTTGACGACGGGCCTGGTGCCGGTAACGGTGTATCGCGAGCCCGCGCAACAGTTCTGGATTGCTCAGGCACAGGGCGGAACCATCACGGTTACGTCGGCGCAGCCGTTGAACCTGACACAACTGGCAATATCAACCAACATTCCTGGAGACACGACGTACTTCTATGACACGGATCCGTCGTCAGCAATGCAGACGGTTACGTTGAACCAGACGAAGCTGGCGGCCGGTCAGGCATATAACGTCTACGCGATGTTCCAGCCGCGGCGGTCGGTCAACCCTGACAGCAACCCCAACCTGCAAGTGGATGCTACGAGCCGGTATGACGTTCACTACTCCGGCGCGACGCTGAGCGTAGCGGTACCGCAGGTAACAGTGGCAGCAGTCAGGCTGAGCGCAGGCATGCCGCTGGACGCCTCGCAATTACAGGGCAGTGCAAGCGTTCCTGGAACATTCAGTTACACGCCGGCGGCGGGCACGGTGATGACCACGCCAGGTACCCAGACACTGACGGCAACATTTACCCCTGTGGATACAGCCCATAATGCAGCTGTTGTGGTAACTGCGCCGCTCACAGTGTCCGAAGACGGAAAGACGACGCCTGTCATTACGTGGGCCGTTCCGGCTGCGATTAGCACAGGCACGGCGCTGGGTGCGGCGCAGTTGAACGCGACGGCAGATGTGCCGGGCACGTTCGTCTATTCGCCAGCGGCGGGCACGGTGATGAAGACGGCGGGGACGCAGACGCTGAGCGTAACCTTCACCCCGGCGGATACGGCGAACTACAACACGGTGACGAAGACGGTGCCGTTGACGGTGAAGACTCTGAGCCAGCCGACGGTCACTTGGATTACGCCAGTGTCGGTTGTGTATGGGACGGCTCTGAGCGCGACGCAGTTGAACGCGAGTTCGAAGGTGGCGGGTACGTTCGCGTACACTCCGGCGGCGGGCGTGGTGTTGCCTGCTGGAAGCAATGCGTTGACGGCGGTGTTTACGCCGACGGACACGAGCACGTATGCCACAGTGACGGTCACCAACACGTTGAAGGTGACGCAGGCGTCGTCGGTGGTTACGTGGGCGTCTCCGGCGGCAATAACTGTAGGCACTGCATTGAGCTCGACACAGTTGAACGCGACGGCCAATGTGCCGGGTACATTTGCCTACACTCCGGCAGCGGGGACTGTGATGAATACGGTGGGAACACAGACGCTGAGCGTAACCTTCACGCCGGAGGATGCTACGGACTATGCGACGGCGACGGCGACGGTTTCGCTGACG
>Ga0123357_10001565_pt1 | contig 24414 bp, 27 predicted proteins | sample TergutEmb28metaG_FD_89873 | JGI IMG/M metagenome (GOLD analysis project Ga0123357, IMG submission 89873) | Embiratermes neotenicus P4 segment gut microbial communities from Petit-Saut dam, French Guiana - Emb289 P4 | ecosystem: Host-associated > Arthropoda: Insects > Digestive system > Gut ...
CTATCAGCCAATGGCCTATCACTGCTGCTCCGTTGTAGTATGAATCGATATAAGTATCGCCGGAAACGATAATGATGTCAAGGCTATCCCAGCCCCTATTCTTCATTTCTTCCGGTGTGGTTGGTATGAACATTGCCGTCCCTCAGAAGTGATATTCCATAAGATAATCATCCATGAAGTATCCGTTCCCGATGTCCTTTTTCTCTGCTTTGACGATGATGAAACCTTTGTGTTTGTATACCTCGATGGATGGAAGATTGTGTTTGTTCACCAAGAGATATATCCTCTTTACGTTCAGGGCCCTTCCTTTCTCTATTATCTCATCTAAAGCTTTGGAACCGAGCCCTCTGCCTCGGAATTCCTTCGCGACGTAGAGTTTGCTCATGAAGAGCGAATCGCCTTCCGGCCGGATGCACAGGTATCCAGCTTTGGCACCTCCATCGGTTATGTATGAATACAAGTAGCCGTCATGTATCTGCTCTCTGATGGCTTCTTCTGTCTGGAACGTGTTCAAGATATATTCGATATCATCGCCTGTGATAATGGTGCTGTAGTAATCCGTCCAAATGTTCCAAGCCATCTCGGACAGCTCCTTTGCTTCATCGGCATCGCAGAATATCATTCGCAATCCTTCTTTTTTATCCGGCGGATGAGTTTGCCGATGCCATCTTCGAAGTTCACTCCGAATCTGGCGTCTGTTCCTGCCGATCTTGTTCTCATTATGCATTCTGCAGTGAATTCCACGGCTATAGCATTTGCTTCCCTCAGGTCAGATCCGTTCGTGAGGGCCGAGACAACAACAGATCCAAAGACATCGCCGGTGCCGTGATAGTAGCCAGGTATCAGATCATGGAATGAATAAGACACAGCATCAGCCTCTGCGTCATAAGCGGCCGCGCCGAGATGTTCATCATCAAAGAAGACCCCAGTCAGTATGATCCTTTTCGAACCGAGGTCTCCGAGTCTTTTCAGCAATCCCTCTATGTATTCCTCAGAATATGGTCCTTTGACATATTCCTCTCCAAGAAGCAGTACGGCTTCGGTTATGTTCGGAAGTATGATGTCCGCCTTTTCGCACAGTTTTTTCATTTCGGCTGGGAAATCTTTGCTGAATATCGGGTACAGTTCTCCGTTGTCAGCCATGACGGGGTCCACTATGATCAATGTGCGTTCTCCCCTCAGTTCATCGATCACCTTCGAGACGATGTCTATCTGCCTGAAAGAGCCGAGGAATCCAGTATATATGGAATCAAAACGAAGGTTCAGGGTTTTCCAATGTTCCAAAATGGGGAGGAGGTCATCTGTCAGGTCCCTGTAGGTGTATCCGGTGAATCCTCCTGTGTGTGTTGATAGCACCGCCGTAGGCATAACAATACATTCTGCTCCGGTAGAGGATATGATAGGAAGAGCCACTGTAAGCGAACATTTTCCGAAACATGATATGTCATGTACGGCTAGGACTCTTTTCTGGGCCATGTGATTGGTTATAGAGAGGAGTAATAATAATACGTTCCTATAGAAAGATTCGTTTCGAGCCGTTACCTCAGCCAATGCATCATGGGGCCCGCCCATCCCGCATCAGTTCAGTTGGTAAGTTTAAAAATAATTGTTCCAGCACAATCCTTCTCTTCATGCATCAGGGTGAATGTCTCAGTATTCGCCGCACAGTCTTTGTCTTGTTTTATTGCGTATTTAACAGATATTACTATTGAAGCATACCTCTCCTGCGGCTCGGCCGAGAAATCATTATGGTTCGTTGTTCCGGTTGGCAGCTCGTGCTGAGTTATCTGCGACATGCTTACCTGAGAGTGGTCAATACTGATGGAGACGCTTCTGATGAACGCTGTGACCCCTCCGATGTTCTTAAGATCGAAAGAGCCTTGACCGCTCCCAAAAATATAGGCCTCCCCGCCGGGGATTATCAGTTTCGGGATGTTTTTTAATTCCTCTATCTCAATGAGTCTTCTGCTGATACTGTGTGATTGTTTCAGTGCGGTGTAGCTGATGTATGCAAGAATAAGCGTGGCAACTGTAGCGGCCACACTCATTATTGTGCTTATTGTCTCATCCATATCCTACTTCCTGCAGGTACCCTAATGTTCTCCTCATTTATTTGATTAATCTATATTTTCACAGAATGGGCGTATTGCATCAGTATCAGCGAACATTGCATGTCATAGCAGCATCCAAATTTCAGGGGTCAAAAAGTATCTGTGAGAACAAGACGTATCCTGAACACTCGGCCTATGCAAAAGATACATTCATAAGGAAATTATAGTAAAAAGAGCATGCATTATTGTGGAAAGCAGCAAGAAACTGGCTATCATACTCGTATCGGCATCATTACTGATTCCGTTAATTCTTCTCTTCGTAAGCCTTGAAGTAGGATTCTTTGATGGTAAGTTCAGTATCGTCCTGCTGATGATGTTCATCATGCTTCCGATGATCGCGCTCGGGGCGTACATGTGGATCACCGGGAAAGGCCAATGGGCAATATCAGGATACAATACGATGAGCAAATCTCAGAAAGAGCATTATGATGCAGAAAAGATGGCAAAGGGCGCGGGAATGGTAGCGACCATCGTCTGTCTCGCATGCCTATTGGGGGTCTTTCCACTGCTGTATATGCAAAATATGCAAACGGGAATGATTATTTTTTTCGTAATAATCGCGATCGCCTTGATCGGGTCGTTAGCTTATTATGGTACAGGAAAAAGATATCTCAAGGATCCTATGAGGCCTCTCCCCCCGCCGTCAAAAGAGGGCCGCAAGGTAAGACGGGCCATCGCGGCGGTGTCAATAATCACAATGGCCGCCATAATCATAATCGTCGCTCTGTTCATAGGCTCAGGGAGCGTCAATGCGACAATGGATGATGAAGGACTGCACATCAATGCCCCTATGACAGACAGATATCTCCCTTACGACGGCATAGCCGCTGTGGAGATAAGCGATAATCTGGACCTCGGATTCAAAATAGGAGGGTTCGGAGGCACAAGTGTACTGAGCGGGGACTTCAACAACAATGAGTTCGGCGACTATACGTTGGCATGCTACAAAGATGTGCATACATACATCATTGTCAAACCGATGGAAGGGAAGACGCTTGTTTTCAACCAAAGTAGCGTTGAAGAAACTGCCAGCTTCTACAACGAATTGCTAGAAAGACTGGATGGTACAACGACGGGTACGAAAGAAACAGCCCCGAATGGTCTGCAAGTTGAACTTTCAGGAAATCACACATCTGAGTTATTTTCTCAGTTCTTCAACTATGGATGAACATCTCGATTTCAGTTCCGGGATTCTCACCGTCAGAACCATCCACATCAAATCGGTCTTAATGGATCCATAGTTGTGATCTATTATGTTCCTCAACCCTTTGATGCGACTCCATTCAATGTCCTGATTCCTCTCCTTCAGATCTTCAGAGATGCCCCCTATAAGCTCTCCTATCTGCGCCACACATAGAGAGCATGCATCGCGATATGCCAAATCTTATCTGTAGTCTTATACCGAGTCGCCAAAACGCTCTCTATGTGATTTGATCCTTTCGCAGTATTGTATGATCAAATTAAGTTTATTGATATCCCTTTCGGCGGAATCAACCATATATCGGCACCCCATGTTTGATGATCTTGCTGACAGCAGAGATGTCATCTGCAGTGACCACATCCACTTCCTTGCGGAGCGCATCAACGAGGTCCAGCCTGAATCCGCTGAGTTCGATCAGGTCCGATATTCTTCCAGTTTCAACGTATAGATCGATATCACTGTTGCGATCAGCATTGCCTACTGCGTATGAACCGAATAAAATCACCGAGAACACACCATACTTATCAGCGATAGGCCTGATTATATCCGCAATCTCGTCAATTGTGTAGACTCTGATCGAATACTGAACCATGCGCACCACCTTGATGAAGATATGTTCATGCCCTTATAATCCTGATGATTTTCTGAAAGTCTGCAAGTTGCTCAAATTTAAATCAAAAGATCGCATAATGGAGAATATGCTCACATCATCCGACGAACATCTTGAGGCGATGCTGCAGGATTGCAATGACAGGGTCAATCATCTTGAGGAGTCGGATTGCTCAGATGAGGATATGCTAGACGCTCTGATAAACAGAGGAAGCGTCCTTTCAATGATGGAATACTATACATCGGCATTATCTGATTTCAATGATGCCGCCGAGATCCTTCTTCGAATGGAAAGGGAAGGGAAACATTCAGACCCAGGGAGTTTTGTTCGCGTGTTTGTTTCCAGAGGAGAGCTTCTTGGCGACAGCGGCCAGATGGCCGAGGATTACGCCATAGCATCGACCCGCCTGAATGAAGTGGGTGAGAATACAAAATTCTATGATAAAAAGAAGATCGTGCGCATGTGTTTGGATTGCTGCGAAGACCTTTTGGACAGCGGACACCCGGGCGGAACCCCCCCATTTGTCGACAAATTATACGAGATGCTGGTCGGACGTGATGACCCCTGGTCGAAGAACAGATACTTGGAAATGCTTAACATAAGCGCCCAATCAATGAAAGAGATGGACCTGGATGATGAAGCGATGGATTTTTCATCCGATGCAATAGAAACGGGAAGGTATCTTATCGACAAGAACTCGCTGGAAGATCTGATGTCCATGATATTCGCGTTCGTTCTGAGAGGCGATATAGAACAAAGGAAAGGGCTCATCGACCAGTATTTTGTCGATAGAAAAGCCGCGATATCGTTGCTTGAGGATTTGATGTCAATGAACAAGCTTGATGATATCTCTCTGCTGGTAAGATTGCACCAAGATGTTGCCAGCACATATCTGACGCTCAATATGGTCAAAGAGGCGGAAGAGCATCTGATGAGAGAGGTCATGCTGAACATGGACGGGGCGGAAGAGTACATCAGAGAATATGTTGACAGAAAGGTCTGAGCACTTTCGGTACATTCGGACACCCCCTGATTAATATTATAAAAGAGGCCAGCTTACAAGGTTCAATGGATAGCTTGTTCTGCTCTAACTGCGGCTCGATGGTATTTCCGAACCAAAGAAAATGCGGTTCGTGCGGGAAGAATGTGGAAAAGCCATCAGAACAGGGGCTGGATCTGTTCACGGGGCCTGTTCAACCCAAGAAGAAATTTGTGGAAAGGGAGAATCCGGAAGCCCCATATCTTCCATACGAGCCGAGAGAGATGCAGATGGATATCATCACTGATATCAGAAGAGCTCTTGATGAGGGAAGGCACATCGTGATGGAGTCCGGCACCGGCACCGGAAAGACCATAGTTTCCTTGGCAGCCGGCCTTGAACATGCGAAGAAGACCGGCAAAAGGATCGTGTACCTTACAAGGACCATTTCGCAGGCCGATCAGGTCATGAGGGAACTTAAAGCAATATCTTCCATTAAACAGGTCTCGGGAATAACGATAACGGGTCGGAACAAATCGTGCCCGCTCCTTACAAAAGAAGGGATGGATGACCTGCCTCCCAACGTATTGTCGCTGATGTGCGATGAAAGAAAGAGGAAAAGCAAGAACAATGACCGCGGCGGCTGCAGATATTATGACAGAACAACAGCCGAGGTCAACAGCATTACGAGTTTCTGTCTTCGTGAATTCCCTACATCGGCAGAACTTGATGCACATTGTGAGAAATCGGGGGTCTGCCCGTACGAAATGAAGAAGATCCTGATGAAAGAGATGGATGTTGTTGTCGCGCCTTATGTTCACATATTGTCCGAAGACATCCGAACCAATTTCATAACCAATCTCGGAGGAGAGGATGTTCAGCTGCTGCTTATCGTGGATGAGGCGCATAACATCATTGATGCGGCAAGGGACCAAGAGAGCTTCTCCATAACATCGAAAATGATCGAAGCAGCCATGGAGGAGTGTACGGTCACAAAAACTGCCGATATATTCAATGGTGTGAAGATAGAGGATGTCATCCGATACCTAAAAAGTGCCGTCAGGCAGCTGGCCACCGATAACATACCATTCGGAAAAACAGAGTTCAAGCTCGGCAAAGATGCTGTAGAGAATATGGTGATGAAACGTTTCGACATCAGTCGGAATGATCTGAACGCTCTGGTCGAAGATATCATAAGCGTTGGAGAAAGCCGCATGGACTCCATGGCGGAAAGAGGGGACTTTTCCATCTCAGAGATATACACGCTCGGTGTTGCTCTCAAAGATTGGGTGATGTCGGATAACGATAGGTATGTAAGATCCGTGAAGACATCAGATAATGGGGAATATCTGTTCGCAGCATGTATCGATCCCTCTGATATTGTGACATTCATGCAGGAACAGAAAGGCGCTGTGCATATGTCAGGCACACTCCAACCTTTGGACCAGTATCATAAAATAATGGGCCTTCCCAGAAGCACCATTGCGAGAACATATCCGTCCCCATTCCCGAAAGAAAACAGACCAGTGGTGTATGTCGATGATGTGACCACTAAGTATGATAAAAGAGACCCCGCGATGATGGCAAGCATCGAAAAGAAGATCGCCGTACTCTGCAACGCGGTGGATAAGAACACTCTCGTTTTCTTCTCTTCATATAAAATGATGAAAGACATGCGCCAATCTCTGGAAGCGGATATAGAGAAACCCCTGTTCTGGGAAGAATCGGGCCAGCAGAAAAGGACAATGAGAGCACTGGATGCTTTCAGAAAAGGTACGAATGGGGTATTTTTCAGCGTTATCGGCGGGTCCGTCGCAGAAGGGATAGATTTCCCCGGCGATGAGTTGTGCTTCACGATCATCGTTGGAATCCCCTTCCCTCCCCCCTCTCTTGAACAGAAAGCTATGTCTGACATGTTCGACGCGAGATATGGGCCGGGGATGGGCTGGAAATACACCAGCGAGGTTCCTGCGGTAAGAAAGATAAGGCAGGCGATAGGCAGGATGATCAGGACCGAGACGGACTACGGCATGGCGGTGATCCTCGATTCAAGGATATCTGACTACCAAAGGCAGCTGGAAGCTACCCTGTCCAAGAACCCAGTCAGAGATGCGATCGAATTCTTTTCAAAACGATGAGTGAATAGATCAAGAACACATTGATACTCTTCTATATGAAAGGGATTATATAGATAGATAACCATCTATGTGATAGATCACAATGAGCAGCAAATATGTTGAAAATGTCGGATTCTTTAAAGCCCTCAGCGACACAAATCGGCTTATGATCGTTGATATGCTTTCTTGCGGAGAGTTATGCGCTTGCATGATTTTAGAAAAATTCAACATCACACAGCCGACCCTTTCCCATCATATGAAGATCTTATCCGGTTGCGGCCTAGTTAACGGACGCAAAGAAGGGAAATGGATGTATTATTCGCTAAACGAAAAAACAGTGCATGATCTCAGGACGTTTTTAACGGAAATAACCTCTTTCAAAGAAAATTGCATCTGCAAGGAAAAAATCTGTTGCTCGGAGGAGTGAAATTATGAACAGCATCATCGAAAATGTAAAGGAGTATTACGGCAAACAATTGCAGAGCAGCAGCGACCTCAAATCCAGCGCATGCTGCTGTGCTGGCAGACCGCCGGCGACAATAGCAGATATTCTGCCCATGATAGCAGACGAGATCAAAGACAAATTCTACGGCTGCGGATCGCCTCTGCCCCCTATGCTTGAAGGGATGACCATTCTGGACCTCGGCTGCGGTACAGGCAGGGATGTATACATAGCATCCAAACTGGTGGGTGGATCCGGACGTTCCATGGGTGTCGATATGACCACTGAGCAGATCGAAACTGCCATGAAATATCAGGAGGAACAGCGTGAACGGTTTGGATACAAGACTTCGAATGTAAGATTCATGCAAGGATACATTGAGGACCTGAGATCGATAGGCATAGAGGACAACAGCGTTGATGTCGTGATATCGAATTGTGTCATCAACCTCTCTCCTGCAAAGGAGCAGGTATTCAGAGAGATATATCGCGTTCTCAAACCCGGCGGAGAGTTGTTCTTCTCAGATGTTTTTGCAGACAGGCGTATACCCGAATCTTTAGCGACAGACCCCGTGATCCGAGGAGAGTGTTTGGGCGGGGCGATGTACACAGAGGATTTCCGCAGGCTCATGTCCGCATGCGGCTGGGCAGACTTCCGTTATACAAACATCCGTGAACTCGAATTGAACTCTGGGGAAATTGAGAACAAGATCGGGTTTGTGAATTTTTCATCACGGACCGTAAGGGCATTCAAGCTCGATGATCTGGAGGACATCTGCGAAGATTATGGGCAAGTTGCCTACTATGACGGCAGCATTCCCGGGCACCCTCACTTCTTTGACCTGGATGACCATCATCGGTTCTTCACCGGCAAACCAATGCTTGTCTGCGGAAATACAGCGTCAATGCTCTCAAAGACGCGTTACCGCAGGTCCTTCAAGGTGACAGGTGACCGTTCTGTTCATTATGGTGCGTTCGAAGGCTGTTCTGCAGATAGTAAAAGTTGTGCATCGAACACATGTTCATGCTGTTGAGAGATCAAAAAGGAGAGCTCTGTATGAACTGTGTGAATGTAAAAGAATGCCCCTGCCCCAAAAAGACATGTAAGAATAACGGCAAATGCTGCGATTGTGTGATCAAACATAGAGAAACTGACAGTTTACCATATTGTTTGTTTCCGGATAACGGGGGCGATAAAAGCCTGAAAAACTTTTTCTATAAATTGAAAGAACGGTTCGAAAGTGAGGAGATACTATGAGAATTGCAATTATTGCCTGTGAAATATTCAAAGAAGAGATAGAGTTTCTTACTAAGGATGACCCAGATTTCGTCATTCGCGAATATCTTGAATTTGCGCTTCATGATAACAAGAAGAATATGAGGCAAGTGATAACTAAGAAAGTTAATGAACTTGAAGGAAAGGCAGATGTGGTTCTGCTGGGATATGCCATATGCCAATCCCTTCAAGATATTTCACCAGAATTGAAAGTTCCTATAGTTATGTTTGCCGGAGATGATTGTATTGATGTTTTGCTCGGACCCGATGAATACAAAAGGGAAAGGAAAAAGTGTCTCGGCACATGGTTTTCTACCCCCGGATGGGCGGTGCAGGGGCCTGAAGGACTGATAAAATCATTCCACCTCGACTCTGTGGAAGGGTTTGAGCCGTCCTACTTTCTGAACATATTCTTCGAATCTTACGAAAGGTGTCTCCACATCGATACAGGGATCGGGAATAATGAAGAATACACCCAAATGTCCAAAGATCTCGCAGATCAATTAGGACTGAGGCTTGAATGCAGGTCATGCGGATTGAAAAACCTGGAGAATGCGATAGCGAGCGTAAAGGAAATGACCTTCTGAAGAAATCGTCAAAAAACACTCTGTTGCCGCTCCGCAGGTCTGATGATCTCATTCTGCTACAGAATCATTTATTCACAAGACCTGTGGCAATACGCAAAGTTGTAAATATCGACTGCAGATAGAGGAATGATGGCAGCGGTTAATATCCTTTCCAATCTAAGTTTTTGGATAATACTGGGTATTGTATGTGCGCTCATCATTGGGCCGGTAGGCAATTTCTCTTCAACAGTGATGATAATCGTCCTCATAATTCAGATGACATTGTCCATGGACGGCCTAACTTTCAACAAGGACAATTTAAAGAAGAACAGAAAACAGATACTACACGCGGTCGCTGCATGTTTCGTGATATCGACAGGAGTGACGCTTGTAATCGGGTCGATCTTCGTTGCGGGCCACCCAAGTATTTGGAATGGCTGGGTCTTGCTAGCCGCTGTCCCGTCAGCGGTCTCCTGTGTCACGATGTCTTTCTTTCTGAGAGGGAACACGATGATGTGCGTGCTTTCCATGGCCGTGATCTATCTTGTCGCATTGGTCCTGACGCCATCCATAACAATGGGGATGATAGGGGCGTCGGTCAGCATCCTAAAGATATTCTCTTACGTGATACTCTTTGTCGCAATACCGATGGCGGCATCCATCCCGATGAAGAAGGTGAAGATCAGCAGGGCGGTCAGAGTGATCGTGATAAACGCCATGATATTCGTTATGATCCTCTTAGCGCTCGGCCAGAACAGAGAATATCTGTTCTCCGAATACGGTGTTGTTTTTCTGGTGATCATAGCATGCGTGATCCGCATTTTCGGCGTAAGTTTTGTTATGTTGTATTTCATGAAAAAAAGAAATGCGAATAGAGAGAACAGCATGGTGTATCTTCCAATGGCCGTTTGGAAGAATTCAGGTCTAGCAACAACTCTCTGTTTCGTTCTCTTCGGAAGCGCGACCGAAGCTGCCATTCCATGCGCAATATCCCTGCTCATAGAAGTATTGTGGTTCGCTGCGATATCCAGTTACATCAAGAAGGTTTGGCCTGTTGAAATGGGTACCTCGTGTTCTGATAACGGTTGAGTTAAATATGAACACTTTATTGACGACCTGAGCGGAGGTAGCTAAGCCCGGCCCACGGCGCCGGTCTTGAAAACCGGTGGTGTTTCACCCCGGGAGTTCGAATCTCCCCCTCCGCGCCATTCTGACCTGCCGTTCGTCTTTTCCGAAAATGAGTTATATTCAACAAGGTAATTCGTGATCATGGACACAAGATACATTTTAATTGCTGTCGTAATAATCTTTGCAGTAGGCATCAGGATCTTTTTCTTATGGAACAGAAACAGACAGAAAAAAGGGCAAGCCTGAATAGTTTAAAAATCAGTTCCGAGGGTCATTCTGATCAAGCACAGAAATAGATTTTTCTAGGCTACAGTCCAATGGCTCTTTTATTTGTCAGATGTCAATTGGAAGCGCGTCAGTAACCATGTTTTTTCAGTACCCCAAAAATGATCATTACAAGACCTAGTCCGATCAAAGCACCGCCGGCGATAATAATGATCACATGATTCCATAGCCCATAGATCAAAACATTGCTAACCGATGCGAATAAACCCAATATGCCATAAGACAAGACACATATTCCTACGAGGATCAATATTATTCCGACAATAGTGTATTTTGAAGCCTTTATTGAATTAGCCGGATCGTTTCCTATGTTCCGGAGCACTGTTGCGGATGGAACAACCACATAATATATATTTGCCCTCATTTTAGAATAATTTCCATGCTGGCTATATACAGCCCCTCATCGTATGAACTTGGAGCGGTCAGAATAGAGTTAGCATGCTCAGCAGCCTTCTTAGTTCAGCATAAATATATCCAAACAAAGTAATACTGTTACTATGAACGAAACGCTCAAGAACATCTACAGCAGGGCCTCTGTAAGGAAATACAAGGCAGATAAGGTCCCCGACGGAGATATCAAAGAGATCCTCCGATCCGGATTCCATGCGGCAAATGGTATGAACCGCCAGGCAGTCGAATTCGTTGTAATAGAGGATAAAGATGTCATTTCCAGATACAACAGAAAAGCGATAAGCCTATACGCAGAGATGATGAGGGCAATGGGACAGCCTAACCCTATGATCGAGAGCATGGCAAACGATCCGAAGGCAGACATCTTCTATGGTGCACCCACAGTCATATTCGTTTTCACAGGGCCGAGTGCAGTTACGCCCATTGAAGACGGTTCGCTGGCGGTAGGTAACATGATGCTTGCCGCACACTCGATGGGATACGGCACATGTTTCATTGGTTTCGCATCGGGGCTTGGGAACGATAATGCATTCAGAAAGGAATGCAGCGTACCGGACAGCCACAAATACATTGCATGCATGATATTGGGTAAACCCGAAGGCGATGTGGAGAAGCATTCCCGCTCTGAAGTAAAGATCCTGAAATGGGTCAAGTGAAGCGATGAGGTATTCGAACACCGTCAACGGCACTTTCATTGAAAGACAGAACAGATTCATCGCCTATGTAGAGATTGACGGAAAAAAGGAGAAATGCCACGTCAAGAACACAGGCAGGTGCAAAGAACTCCTGATACCCGGCGTAAGAACCGTTCTTGCAGCATCAGACAGTCCAGGCAGGTCCACTTCATATGACCTCGTCGGGGTCTATAAAAACGGAATGCTTGTGAATATCGACTCTCAGGCGCCGAATAAAGTGGTCGTTGAATCTATACAAAAAATACTCGGATTTGAACATGTTACCGAGGTCCGCCCGGAGTACACGTATGGGAATTCGCGTATCGATATATTCGCGAAGAACGGCGGTAAGGGGAAATTGATGGAGATCAAAGGGGTCACCCTCGAAAAGGACGGGATCGCATTGTTCCCGGATGCCCCCACCGAACGCGGCCTTAAACATGTAAGAGAACTGGAAGCTTCCTTGGAAGAAGGATATGAAGCATACCTGATGTTCCTTATACAGATGACAGGGCCGATCGCATTCATTCCGAACTACGAGATGCACGAAGAATTCGCGACAGAAGTGGAAAAAGCACGTGCTTTGGGCGTGAAGGTGTTAGCTTACGACTGCGAGGTGTCCGAAGACTCGATATCTCTGGGAAACCCCCTTGAATTAAAATTCAGAGTTCACTCGTAGTCTGCTTCGGAGGAGGTATCCTTTCCCATCTCCTCATCATCTTCTCTGATGATCTCCTGTATGAGTTTCAAGTATCTTCCCAGCGCAGCCTCCTGATCGTTGATCAGCTGGTGCACAAGGTATACGTTCTTAAGCGCGGGAGGGGCGTCAATGAACTTCCCGTTCTCCGGCTCTTCCCGTATCATGTTCAAAACTACAGATTTCATTGATTTAGTACCCGTCAATGAACTCTGATAACCTGTCACCGCCTCTAAGGCGGATGCCCCGTAAGAGGCGGCGTTGATATAGCCCATCGCGGCGTCGCATAGCTCGGAGTATGAGTTGAAGTCAACATCTTCCACAAGATGAGTGAACATATCATGGAGCTTTTCCTGGTACAAAGCGTACACTTCGATCTTCGATTTGCCGACATCGGATATCAATTCGGAAGGGCCGTACATATCCTTCATATCCTTGATCGTAAACTTGGTATCGATCTTGAATTTCCTGACAGTCTTATCGTTCGGAGTGATGACCATATTTTTCCTTACGAGATACATGTCGATGACAGGCTGTATGATCTTGTTATGGCGAATGATGGCTTTTCTTTCTTCGCGTTTTTTCATCTTTTTTGCGGTACGTTTGTTGATCGTATCAAGTATGATCACCGCAAAGAACAAAGCGAATACGCTCCCCATACTCCCCCTTACAATATCGCTTAGGCTCATAGGTTCCTTTGACGAGAATACAACCACCAACCATGCAATTACGATGTAGAGAAGGATGGCGAGGATGGAGAGAAACAACAGTCTAGACTCATGCGTCGTCTCTATTTTCTCCGATGGCTTTTTTTGTTTGCTGCCTAGTATGTCCGTATCTTTTATTTTACCGAGAATGTTGTTGGCTTTGATATCTGGCATCTTCATCGGATCACATCGCACTTCTGTATCGTATCTCTTATAAGTTCCTGCGTTTCCTGTGCGGTCTTTATCGTGTTCACGAGATATATTTCGCAATTTGACAGGAAATCCGAAAAGAACTTGGTTCTTATTTTTTCCTTATGATCGTTGGATATTATCTGATGGGGATTGCAAAGATCATTCTTTAAAAGGTATTCAAGCCCCTCTTCATGCGTGAGTTGCCGTATGGGGACGTGGTCATCCTGATCGTGTTTCAAAAGGAATATGTATCTTATCTTTGTCATTGGTATGACCGAGGATTCGCCTGCAACCCACCGGATATTTGCTATCCCTCTTCCTTTGTTATCAAACCGCACATGGTTCACAAGCGACCTGTATTCTTCCCATACATCCCCGATATCGGCATCGATATAGCAGTTCTTTTCGGAGGCGAACGCGATCGGTCTTCCGCTGCCTAGTTTGACGAAATACCAATCATCGGAGATCAGATGGGCGTTGTTCATCCTGAGCAATCCCCATGATTGGGTAGTCTTTCCTGTTTTTGAGGGGGCTATCAATGTTACTCCTTTTCCATCGATATCCAGAACCGCACCGTGAACAGAATATGTGTCGTGGGCCTCTTCCAGAATGTTCCCGGATATTCCCAGTGCGATGCTCTTAATCCACCCGTAATAGTCAAAATTGTAAAGGAATGCGATACAGAATGACGGTTCGAAAAGGAACTTCATTCCGCAGGAAGGGTCGTTGATAGAGTAGATCTTCGCATGGGCTCTTATGTCATCGGACATAGAGTAGAAGTTATCCTCCCACATCTTCAGATGCTCTCTGTCCTCTGTCAGGAATTCAACGCAAAGACCGAAGATGTCTACCTTTGAAGAGTATGATTTCATCTCTTTGTACTTTGAGCGCAGTTCAGACGCCGTTTCGATATCGATGATTTCTACTTCATAACCCATGAGATTGAATGATGGATGGAAGTAGTCATATTTACGGAATTTGATTGAAATGTTAAATAACAACTTTACTGGAAAGAAGAGTGTGTAGCAACGGCCGAATTATCTATTTCTTCCTTCAAAAGTATATAATTTCATATATTCGCTATTGTATGTATGCCCACTGCATCCACATACTCAGGATGCTTCAGAGGATGGGAAGAATGACAAACAAAGCGATAATATTTTCTTCGGGATTGGGGAAAACAAGAAAGATAGCAACATATGTTGCAAAGGGATTGAATGCAGATGTTTTCGATCTTAAAAAACAAAAAACCATAAATCTTTCCGAATATAAACACGTAATATTCGGCACCGGGATACATGCCGGAAAACCGTATGGTGCGCTCGTTGAATTCCTCAATAACAACAAAGATCAGCTCTCCGGTAAGAAAAAGTCCCTCTTCCTCTCATGCATGTACAATGATGAGAAGGGCGAGGCACAGTTGAAAAAGGTATCGGGTGAACTCGACATAAGCGATGCGTTCTTCTTTTCCGGAAAGGGAGAAAAGAACGACGAAAAGATGGAAAAATCAGTTGATGATTTCATAGAAGAGATGCGAAAAAGATGAATCTGGAACTTATCCAGATCATCGCTGTTCTTTACCTCATATTGAACAGCATCTCTTTTTTCATGTTTGGGTTCGATAAGCAGAGGGCCGTAAAGAACGAATACAGGATCAGAGAATCAACGTTGATAATTCTGGGATTGTTAGGTCCATTCGGCGCACTGGCAGGCATGAAGGTATTCAGGCATAAGACAAGAAAAATAAAGTTCAAACTGATCTATTTGTTCCTGGCGATGCATGTGATACTTATCATCTATCTGGCATGGAAGTTCTTACTCTGATGTGCGGGTTGTTCCTCACATCTGTATCGGTGTTCTCCTTGCCCAGAAGAAGAACTCTGCTGTCGGGTCTTTCCCTTATGATCGACATTCCAGTGATATCTCCCAATTGAGACGAGAAGTCTCTTATCTCTTGGAAGGACGGCATTGATTCGAGAGAAAGCCTCTGCCGTGATGCGCCGACAAAAACATACCCCTTCGGTTCAATAAGGTCCGGATCAGCTTTTACGTCTAATCCCCCGTATTCATCCACCCATCCGAAATTGAGGCCTTTTACAAGCGTATGCCTTATCACCGTCCTCGTGTCAAGCGACGGAATAAGATCGAGCGTTCGCATGAGTCTGTTCCATCCGTCGCTTATTTTGGGTCTGCAGACCTTTTTGTATATATCCTCATTCGGAGCGGCGACCGTCACATACAGTTGTGTGGGAAGCTCATCTAAAGATGCCAACTGTTCGGGATAGGTCCCGTTGGTCACCATGAATGTTGTCATGTTCCTTCTGTGGCATTCTTTGATAAAATCTGACAGGTACGGATATGTTATCGGTTCGCCGGCAAGCGATATGGCAACTTGATTGGGGTTAGAGGCTTCTTCGAACATCTCCTTTGAGCATCTGGGATCCCCTTTGAATCCGGATATCAGCAGCCTCTGCTGAGCAATCAGCGCATCCAGCATTTCTTTAGGCTCGGCCCAGTCTTTGACCTCGAAATCTCTCTCCTGCACCCTCCAGCAGAAACTACAGCAATGGCTGCATTCATTTATCGCCGGGGTCATCTGCAGACATCTGTGGCTCTTTATCCCGTAGAAGTCCTCTTTGTAGCAGCAGCGGCCTCTTATCATGCTCTCTTTCATCCAGTGGCACAGTTTCACTGCCGCATGGTCTTTGTAGAGACGGTACTGCTGTTTTATCAGCAATTCTTTGTATGTTTCATCCATTAAATACCTCAGAAATCGAACAGATTGCTTTGCGGTTTTTTTCCGGCAGTGTTGGGAACAGGTCTTTCGCATTTATCGGGTTGGTTTTGTGTAACAGGTGCCTCGATCGGCGCTTTTACCGGAGGATCAACTGCGGTTTTCGGGCCAGTATTGGTTCTGGTCGCCGTTGCGCGCGCCGCGGCCGCCTTCAAAGTTTCACTCACGACCTTCGAGTCTATCTTCGCATCGATAAGGAATCCAAGCTCCTCCGGCTCAAGGCCGACATCCGCTACAAGCATTATTCTGATCTCCGGGTCATTTGCAGCTATCTCTTTTAATGGCCCGAGGATATCCATTTCCACTCTTTTTGTGGAAGTATGAAGGTGGCAGGCGATCTTATAACACAATGTCGATTTCAAAGCACGCATCGATTTTGATCTTGACATCTTCATCAGATACTGCGGGAATCTGAATCTTTCATTTACCGCTCGGCCGCTCATTCTTGATACCGAGACTCCGGCGGTCATCATCTCACTCGCATATGACCACATCCCATAATATTGGCGCCTGCTCACCCAGCCGAGAAATAAGTCTGCTCTCGAGAGTTTTTCATACCCCCTCACCAGATCCCCGCGGTCAACATATTCGTAAGGGAGGTTCTCATCTATCCAGTGTATCGCCGTTTCGGGGTCTACATCAACCTCAGATAACGCTATCTTTGCACCGAGAGGATCATTCCTTCTGAACATCCTCTCCAGAACGGAATACATGTCCTTTCTTACCAGCCTCTCTTGCAGGCCCTCCGCCGATGTGATATCGATGGAACTCCTCCCATGGGAAAGGGCCTCAAGGTCCCTTACCGCCGCCCGCATATCCCCGTTGGAATTATCGGCTATCTTCATGAGTATCGCGTCATCCGCCGTTATTCCTTCAGAGTCGACGATCTTCTTCAATGCGCTTGCGATGGACCTGGAGACAGGTTTTCTTAATGTTATTTGAATTGTCTCTGTTTTGACAGTGGAACTTTTCTTCGAAAGGGCGTAGAAATCGTTAACTATCAGGATAACTGGCTGCTTTGTTGTCTTTATCAGCTCATTTATCGCCGGAAGGGCTCCCCTGTCAGCATTTCCGAACAGATTGTCTGCTTCATCAAGCACGATAAGTTTCTTTTTCCCTTCCGCGCTGTTTCTGTATTCCTCATCTGTCCCCAATGAATTGAAGTATGATGCGCGCAGGGCAACATCGTTGATCGCTGCGGCCGTTCTCTGATCCGACGCGTTCATCTCAATGATGTCCCATTTCATATCATTGGCCAAGGCTCCGGCGGATGATGTCTTGCCGATTCCAGGAGACCCGATCAGAACGACCGCGCGTTTGTTTGGTATCCCGTTAGTCCAGGACTTTGCCCACTCTTCCAGTTCTTTTACCGCTGATGGGTTCCCTACGACCTCAGAAAGCTTTTTCGGTCTGTATTTTTCTGTCCAATCCTCGGTCATGGCGCATCACTCTGCTGTCTTTGGAGGCATGAACGCCAGTACAAACACTTCCATTGCCTGAAGCAGATAAAAGAAGACGATGGCTATTTCAAACACAAGATTTGTCCAAACTGACATCCCAGTTGTGATCTTGACGTATGTTATGACGAGCGATAAAAAAATGTAGGTGATACCTCTGCTCCATTTTTTGAAATAGAAGTGGCCGAGCCCGAGTATTGTGATTCCGCCGATCAATCCTGGAATAAATCCGAGGGCGCCCGGTATTATTGCAAGCGCTATCCCGATCCATCCATACTTCACCATCTGAGGCCGGAATGCGATCATCTGGATTTTTGACCTGAGTTCTCCGCAGCTGGGGCAGAACAGATCATCCGGGGACATTTCTGTGCCGCATGACGCGCATCTGTTCTCTTCCGGCGGTACGAAGTGCCCAGATTGATCTAGCCTAATCGTATTGTCTCTCTTCCTTCCGCAGGTATAGCAGAATTCCGAGTCCTCGGGGATCTCACTCCCGCATTCCGGACAGATGTATTTCATTATCTTTTCTCCCTGCCCCTCACGTTAACAGATGCATGCGGTATATTCCGTTATTGTGTTCAACCTTAATAGGCTCACCGTAAAGTTCACTCATGGTCTCTGAAGTGAAGAGCGATTTCTTCTTGCCGTCGGCGAATATTCTGCCGTCCTTCATCATTATGACGCGGTCTATGCTTTCCGGGATATCTGCCAGATCGTGGGTCACCATGATCAGGCTGACGCCTGCTTTGATGAGAATATCAAACATTTTCCTGAATTTAGATGCCATTGTTATGTCGAGGCCGGTCATCGGTTCATCCATTACAAGCGTAGAAGGTTCGGATATGAGAGCTCTGGCGATCAGCGCGCGTCTCATCTCACCTAACGAAAGCCCCTCGATCGTCCTGCTTAGGAGGTCTTCTATGCCCATCATCAAAGCTGCATCATTGACCTTTGAGACCATTTCAGGTGTAACTTCCATGTTCCTGAATACATCAAGGCTTCCGAAGAAACCGGACGCTATGACCTCACTCACCAGAGTATCTTGCCCGAATTGATTCTGAAGGTCCATGGAAACGATACCCATCTTGTTCCTTATGTCGAAGATATTCCAATTATCCTCTCCGAATATCCTCATGACCGAGGGTGAATCTTCGTTGTAATAAGGGCGTATCTCCCCTCGCAATAATTTTATCAGGGTCGTCTTTCCCGAGCCGTTGTTCCCTACGATAGCAACGCTTTCATTCTGCTGGATGGAAAGGTCGATAGAATCTAAGATCCTCTTTCCGTTCCTGACAACGGAGACATCTCCCATCTCCAGGGTTTTCATATCAGACCAATGGATGAACACATCTAAAAATGTTACATAATTAATTAAAAATGATGGAAGAGGTTTGAGGCCATTCAGAATCAATTACGAATCTGACGCACTGTTCTCTGTGTCGATGTCTGCCTCAGAAGAGTCAGAGGTTCTCCATCTTACCACAAGGATTGCTATGATCAGTGTCAGCAGAGACAATGGAAGTGCAACCGCAAGTGCATCCACAAATTGTATCGTACCCGTGAACAGAACGGTCTTGCCGGTAAGCCATTTGCATATGGGAAGGAATATCGACGAACCAGAATTGATGAACAGCGCCCAGAAAAGATATGTCGCTGTTCCCACAGATATGCTTGCGAGCGCAACCTCCTTTCTCGGTCTCTTCGCATAAAGACCATATGACATCAGAGGAAGCAGCGCAGCTGCGGTCAGACCCATGAACAGAGAGGTCGCTTTGGCAATGATATCATTGGGCATAAGGAAACAATACACCACAATCAGCACCATCACGATCGCCGTCACGCTTCTGTTGACCAGCAGCGATTGTGAATCCTCTTTGCTCTTAGTCTTTCTGTTCTTGAGTATTGTGTAGACATCGTGTCCTCCAGCGGTACCGATCGTGTGTATCAAAGCGCTGAGAGTGGAGATTGCAGCACAGAGCAGCGACAAAATGAAGACACAGATGAATATTTCTCCGTAACTGCCGTTGAACACGTCAAGAACGTAATTCGGTATGATGAAGTCCACTCCCTGATGGAGTGTGTTGGCAACATAATCAAATGAGCCCATTCCATATGTATTGAAGAAATACACATTGGTAAGAGCACCCACAGTGTAAGCGACACCGACGATGATGAACATGAATATGCTGCCGATTATCAGCGAGCGGTTGAGCATTTTGTCATCCTTTGCGGACATGAACCTTACCACCAACTGCGGTTGCGTCAAAGCACCGATACCTACTCCCAAAAGGAACGTAGATACAACAAGCCACCATTCAGGCGAATTGAATGACGGCATTGCAGTAAATCCGTTGAATCCCGGCATAGTGCCTGCGCCGCTTAAGGCACCAGAAGACCAAAGATTGGACAAGTCTGTGACGGCAGCGGTGAAGCCACCAAGTACATACAGGGTAACTGCAAACAAGATTATCAGGCCCGCAGCCATTATTATGGCCTGGAGGGCATCGTTATACATCACGGCGATAATCCCGCCGTATACAACGTACATCCCGACCACTAGAGCCAAAATTATCAGGATGATGTTGTAGAATTCGGTCGTTCCTGTTAACACGACAACTGTGTTAACTCCTCCTTTCAAGACCGCGGCGCAATAGATAGGCATCATGATGATGATTATCGCTGCAGCGAACCCACGGACCCCGTTGGATTTGAATATTTTACCAAGCAGGTCTGAGAACGTAGACGCTCCAAGCTGCCTTCCGATCCTTCTGACCCTCGTTCCGAATACAACGAACGCTATGAACAATCCAAGGGCCAGATTTAAAAGGCACAGCCCCATCAGAACCATGCCGTGGGTGGCGGCTTGACCTCCGAACCCAACAATCGCGGAAGCGCTGAGGAAAGTCGCACCGTATGAAAGTGCGATTATCAAAGAATTGGATTTATTTCTTCCCAAAAGGAACTGCTGATTATCTTTGGTATTACGGTACCCGTACACGCCGAGCAGTATCGTTACCGCCACAAAGATCACCATGATCCCGAAGAAAAGGGTCGGAGATGCGCCGACGGAGGCCATCACTTTTCACCATCCTCTTCATTCATTTTTTCTCTCTTCATTATTGCCCATCCGCAACACAATATCACACACAAAATACACCCTACATACATCCCGACAATGTATGGGTCGGTCAACCCGAAAAACGTCATTTTCTTACCTCCGTGCTAAATGCTAACATTGTACACGTTACCGCTGTGATGAGTATTTAAAGGATACACTTGTAAAAATGGAATTTATAAAATATGTAAAAAACAAACCCATACAAATGACACATCATTCTTCACTTTATTTGTCAAGGCAATATATTATCAATTACTGTGATTGAACACGCACTGATATTATCTGTCACAATCTCGGCCAGGTCACTGCATTCTTTTCCAACAAACCAGTGACAAAATCATTTCCTGAGGTCTTTTTTGAAGAAAGATATTAAATATCTTCCTTCGATAGCTCTATTGTTAGGCTTGACCGGGGAGCTTGGCGTGCCCTACACTCGCAATCGTCAATAGCGAGGGTGACAGCAGGGGGCGGCAGAGCTGAAGGTCCAAGCCCGCAAAGTAACTATGAGATCTTGTCCTGCAGAGTCGGAGTTTGTGTGTTGAACAACCGGAGGGTCGTATCGCGCACATTTATCGGGGGAACCGGGTCAGGTCCTGACGGGAGCAGCCTTACTTCGTGCTACTGACGTTTGCGGGGTCGCAGGGTTGAGAAGCGATGCGGTCAACTTGGAGTGGATGTGATGTCCACCTCTGTGGCCTAACACTTTCTCACTTTTTTGGCGAGCATCCCGTGATGATGTCTTTCTTGAAATCGAACAGAACCTTTGACTCTTTATCCAAAATAAGTCTGAGTTCCATCGTATCGTCGATCTTTCCGACAATTGCGCCTGAGCACCCTACAGACTCAAAAAGCGAGATTATCTCCGATGAGTTCTTCGGAGAGCACGCGATGACGAATCCGCACCCCTGATAGGAAAGGATCCATTGTATCAGATCGACGCCTTTGGGTATGGGTATTTTGTTTATATCCACGGTGCCGCCCTTTCTGGAGCTCTCAAGCATCATCCCGAGCGTCCCGATGCAACCCGGATTGCTCATGTCCTTTGCGGAGTCCGCAAGATGCTTTGACGCTATTGTCGACATGACCTCCATCTGGGCCCGGACGATCGAACTGTCCTTTTTCGATGTGGTGTCCCAAGCATATTTCAGGCTGTTCGGGAAAAATCCGTCAAGGTCGATTATGAATAAGATGTCGTCATCGTCCTTTGCCGTACTGCTCAATATTATATCGGTCTTCGGGACCGTCCCTATGATGGATACGTCAATGGCGTTGTACTTGCAATCCGGATGAGTATGGCCGCCAACGATCGGAACGTTGAACTTCTTGACCGCCGTGGACATTCCTTTTAATATCTCGCCGCAGACCCTGCTCTTTGACAGAGAAAGGACATCGACCATCGCAAGGGATCTGCCACCCATCGCCGCTATATCATTAACATTGACAAGGACGGCGAAATAACCTGCATAGAACGGGTCTGATTCAACGAGGGACTCCATTATGCCGTCTGCTGCGAACAGAATATAGTCGTCACCGTATTCGACCGCGGCTGCGTCCTCTCCTTCCGAGGCAGCGACGCGAGGGAATTCTTTTGTTGAAAAAGACCCCACTATCTCGTGCACGGCTTTTTTGCGAGTAACTCCAGGAAAAGTCCTTATAGCCTCAACGATGGCTTCCAGAGTCATGAGCACCGATATGCAATTGTAAATAAACATATTGTGCTGTTCTCTGGTTTTGGCAAATCCAATATTGATGCTGAAGTTCATCAGAGAACAACGGCGGCGATCACCAATATCAGCAGGAATATCATTATCAAAGAGAGGGAGCTCGTAACTTTCGCGACCAGATCCTCTCTTTTCTTTTCCTCCTTCATGCCGAGCCTTTCCAGCAATGAACTGAAACCTCCCTGGAAGATGAATCCGCCATCGAAGGGGAACGCGGGGATCGCGTTGGACACTCCGAGCATTATGTTCAGCCAGAATATCCAATAGAATACGCTTATCAACGTCCAGAATGCACCGCCCATAGGGACATCATACCACCAGTGGACGCTCTGCGGTATCGGAGAGAACCCATTGAACGGGCCGCTTATGTATGACAGCATAGAGGTCGCGGCATCGGTTACGGATCCTGCGCCGTAGATGGGGTTCCTTCCGGTATCCAGCATTATGTTCGGCGTTATGAAATTCATCCCGGAAGTGGAAGTGACGATCCCGACATAGCCTATTCCGCCCTTATCTCCCAATGTTAGGCTTTTGGTGAAAGTAGAGGTTCCGTCAGCCGACATGCAGTCTATCGTCACAGGGGTGCCCGGTTTGGTTGTCTGCATGAATGAAAGGAACTCCGAATAGCCGTAGATAGGCGTAGGCTCCCCGCCATTCATCGTTATGGATGTAATGAATGTCTTTTCGTTGAGGTTACCGTCCGCAGGGCTGCCCGGGGATACGCGCTCAATGAATAATCCCCACCGCACATTAGCTGTATGGGGCCCGTCTTGGGTCAGATAACTGACCGTTACTTCATCCCCTGGGTTCCAGGAATATTGTGTGGAATAATTATCAGAATAAAGGTATTTTCCGTCGACAGAGCCTGTCGGATCCCCTACAGGGTACACGGATTCAATTATCGCCCCGCTTGGTATGTCTGCCAGATATGCGGGTGAATCTGCCGTTATCTGATATACGGCGGCATTGTCGCCGTAGTCGGATGATACATTCCCCAGCATAAGAAAAGCAAATATGAAGAATGTCACTGCCGCTGTGATGAAGTTCGCAGATATTCCCGCGGAGTAGAGATCAAGCTTTGCCCTTCTGGAGCTTTTCCTGATATCTTCTTCGTTCGGCTCGACGAAAGCGCCGAGAGGAACGACCCCATACAGCACGCCGGTGGAATCCACGCGCATATCGTTCGCTCTTGTTTGCATCCCGTGTGAAAGCTCATGCACGACCATCGCGACGATCAATCCCAGAACTCCGTACCAGAATGGAAGAAGGGGATTCAGCCCAGGTATGGCCAGAGCATATTGCAGCCCCATGCCGGGAGACGATAGGCTTGTGGCCAGATTCATTACGCCTACCGCTATGATCACAATGATGAAGATCATCAGGAAGAGCGAAACGATAAGAGAGAATGTACCGAAGAACTTCCAAAATCTTCTGTAACGGGACAGCCTGTCCATCAGCCTTGTCCCATACTGCGTTTTGATCATTACACAGGGACCATATTTCGCGAGACCATATTCCGCCGCCTTGGGGGACCTCCTGACCCATATGTAGAACGGGACATATATGATAGCTAATATCAGCAGAATAAGATAGGTAAGTTCCAAATCGCTACTTCCAATAAGGACAGTATTACTTAGTCTTATAAAAAGGGTCAACCGGACATTTACTGTGTCGGATAATTACTGTCCCCTCCATTTCTTGAGTTCGTTGAACACCTGCACCTTGCAGTCAAGTTCCTTCACGATGCGTTCCCAGACGTGGGAACGCGTGAACTGGCCGGTCATCCTCTTGAGGTCTGCGTTGGTACACTCGCATTTCCACCTTCTTCCGTAGCCGCGGTCCTTCTTCCACTGCTCCGGACCGACCTCGTTCCTTTCCGCTATCATCCTCCCCTTGTACATACAGCCGTTAGGGTTCACGTCGTTCTTC